>Ga0268298_10000099_pt1 | contig 105107 bp, 94 predicted proteins | sample WWTPWeurt_MetaG_FD_194462 | JGI IMG/M metagenome (GOLD analysis project Ga0268298, IMG submission 194462) | Activated sludge microbial communities from WWTP in Nijmegen, Gelderland, Netherland - WWTP Weurt | ecosystem: Engineered > WWTP > Aerobic digester > Activated sludge | place...
GTGAGCCTCGGGACGCTGGAAGCCGTCGCGGCGATGGCGCAGGCTGACGGTCCATAGGGCACCTTCGTTACCGCATGGGCCGCATGTCGTAGACCGGTGCGAGCCGGAGTGGCCCCTCGTAATCGTCGAACAGCATCACGTTGCCGAAGTGGCGATCGCTGTTGGCAATCGCGGCGCCGAAGGCGTCCAGCAGCACGAGTTTCCCGGCGTCCTCCGCCGACAGCCGCCCGCTCGCGTGGAGCCTGCCAGAAGCGGCGGACCAGCGGTCGATTTCGCCGTGCCAGGCGGTGGCGATGCTCAACAGCGAAACCACGCCGCGACGCCCGTGATCTCCCACGCGGTCGAAGCGTTCCGACTGCAGGAACACCTGCCCCCGGGGCCTCGAGGATCTCGCTGCGGGCAGTCGCAATTCCGGCGTCGTTCAGCACGACGGACGCCCAATGTTCGGCGATCAGCAGATCTGCCCACCGCCTTCCGATCGGCGTGTCGCGAGGCGACGAGAACTTCACCAGCACATGGACCCGCGTGCCGCCGATGTCGATGTGGGCGCTGAACTTCGGATGGTCGCCCTGGGCGGACGATCCTGGCGGAGCACCGAGCACCGCTGCCGATGCGAGCTGCGGGTAGCGAGCCAGCCGTTCCCCGGCATCGAGCACGCAATCGTCGTGCGCGGCGCGGGCGTCCTGTCCTGGAGGTAGTAGGGGAGCCCGGCGAGCATCCCTTCGATGCACGCCGGTTCGCCGCGGACGAAGTACCGCTCGGGTGCGATGGCATGGACCGTGGCGATTTCCTCGGATGCCCCGGTTTCATCGATCCGGTACAGAGGCCAGGCAGAGCCCACCGTGCCGACGGTGCGGGCGAGCCCGTAGCGCGCACGGCGGGTGGTTCCGAATCGGACGACCTGCCCGCTGCGCTCGAGGGGCCGCAGCCAGCGTGACAGCGTCGATTGCGACGCTCCAGGTGTGCGAGCGAGCTCCGCTGCAGACGCGGGGCCTTGCGCCAGCCGCTCGAACAGGATGGCGGGAGCCACGACCGCCATGCATGGATGTTTGCATGGAATTGTCAGTCCATAAATATGTTATAAATCATGGTATTAGGCGCGCATGAACCAAATATTTGCATGGATATTTGAGAGATCGCGGGTAGTCTGTTCCATGATTCGAGCGCCCTGTGACCCCGGTTCGCATACAGCCGGTGCGAAGCCTGCGGCCAGGCGCTAGTTTTACGCGCATGAAATCCGCCAACCTCGACCGAACGCTCGTCCAGCCGCTGGCCACGGCCATCCTCGGCATCGACACGCTCTGGGGCGGCGACGTGATGAATCCTTCGGGCATCGGCCGGTTCATCGCCGACTCGTGGTTCTCGGACCAGCCGTTGCCCAGGGCGTACCGCCATCCAGCGGCAGCGGCTTTGCGCAGATCCGGCGGCGTCGGTGCGTCGAAGCTCGACAGGGCCGCGATCGAACGGTACCTGCGCGCCATCGACATTCCGGAGGCGATCGTCGACGTGCGTGTGGCGGCACGCTCGGCCGACGACCTGCGCCGCGCCTATCTCGAAGGCCTGTGCGACGGTCTCGACGTCATGTGGGAACTGGTCGAGGAGCGTCTGGGACGTGGCCCCATCGTTCCGTACGAACGCTGCGTCGTGGCCTCGACCGGCGTCGAGCCCACGCCCTCGGACCCTGTCGCCAGGCGTGAACGCGTCGCTGAACTGCTCGCGCGCCAGGGCCACAGGACGGGCACGCGCGCGAAACTGCTCGCCGCCGTCGACCACTGGCGCGGCGAAAGGCTCGTGCCGCGCAAGTCGATCCCGATGATGGCCGAAGCCGTCATCGCGCAGCTCGACGCGGGCACCGCGCGGCACGTGGCCCCGCACCTGCCGCGGTCGCTGCAGAGCGTCCCGCGCGCCAACATCCGCTTCCTGGCGATCGAGGACGCGTGGTTCTCGGGCTCCATGAACTACATCGGCCGCGCGCGTCATCGCGACGGCTCGCCGCAGTACGAGGCGACGTACGAGATCAACGCGGCGCTGCAGATTTCGCTGCCCGAATTCATCCAGCTCGTTTCACACGAGGTCGTGCCCGGGCACGTGACGACGTTCGCGCTGATCCAGGCGTTGTACGAAAAGCGCAAGCTGGGCTTCGAGGCGACCGTGCAGACCATGAACACGCGTGGCGCCGCGCTCTCGGAGGGCATTGCCAACAACGCCATCCTGATGGCGTACGGCGTCACCGAAGTCGACCAGTTGCCGGATGCCGACCTGCAGATCGGCACGCTGCTCGCGCTGCTGCAGGACGACGCCAAGAACCAGTCCTCGTACCTGACCTGGCAGAGGGGCTGGCCGGTCGGGAAGGTGCGTCGCGTGCTGCGCGATGACCACCTCTGCTCCGACGAACGCGCCGACAAGCTCTCCGGCGCGTGGGGTCGCCATCCGCTGCTCGGCCGCATGTACCTGCCCGCGTACCGCGCCGGCACGGAAAAGGTCGCCGACCTGCGTCGTCGATACCCGCCGGCCACCGTCATCCCGGCGCTGTTCAGTGCCTCAGGCCTCGTCGACCTCGTCACGATCGACCGGGTGCTGAAAAAACCCTGAACTATCAGGGAATTCCCGGCGGTCGAGCGATACGCACTTGACCTGGTTGCCAGGCGATATTGCGAATACGTATGATTCGTATTGCGAATAATACGTAAGTCATCACGTCCGGGAGCGCCCATGTCCTCGTCCGATCGCCGTGCCGTGCTGGCAGCGGCCACCTCTTGCTGTCTTGCACTGTCTGCCCAGCCGTCCGCAGCCGCCACGGCGGACGAACTCGAGACCATCGTCGTCACTGCCCAGCGCGAGCCCGGCAACCTGCGGCTGTCGGGCGATCAGTTGCTGGCCACGCAGGCCTCGCGTCTCGCCGACATCTTCGCCAACGAGTCCTCGGTTGCCGTCGGCGGCGGCTCGACGGTCGCGCAGAAGATCTATGTGCGCGGCTTCGAGGACGTCATGCTCAACGTGACGGTCGACGGTGCGCAGAGCCCCGGCGAGCTGTACCACCATCAGGGCCGCGTGCAGCTCGAGCCCGAGTTCATCAAGTCGCTGGAACTCGACGCCGGTGCCGGCGCGGCCACCAATGGCGCGGGCGCACTCACCGGCGCGTTGCGCACCACGTTGAAGGACGCCTTCGACCTGCTCGGAGCCGACGAGCGCATCGGCGCGTACGTGAAGGGCACGGGCTGGGCCAACGGCGACGACGGCTATGGCTATACGGCCTCGGCGTTCGGACGTCTCACGGACGACGTCGGGCTCGTGGTCGCCTTCACGGATCGCGATCGCGACGACTACCAGGACGGCAACGGCGATCCCGTCGAGCCGTCATCCTACGATCAGCACCACGGCTACGTGAAGCTCAATGGCAACTTCGGCGACCAGACGGCGAGCCTGACGTACGAGCGGCTCGACGACGAGGCCACGACCTTCGAACGCCCCAATCTCCTCAATTACGCCGGCCGGTTCCTGATTTCCGATCAGGAAATGAGCCGCGAAACGCTGGCAGGCAACTACGGCTGGGACCCGGACAGCAGGCTCGTCAACCTGCGGGCGACGCTCTACGGCAACACGACCGATTTCCGCATCCAGCGTCAGGCCACGGGGCTCGTCTACGGCGAGGGAGACTTCGACAGCGTGGGCTTCGACCTGCGCAACACGTCCGTGCTGGGCCGCCACGCGCTGACTTACGGTGTCGACTATCGCGACGACGAGGTCGTCTCCGCGCAGAATGCGACGCCGCCGACGGCCTGGGGCACGACGCGCCAGAACGCTTCGGTGCTCGGCCTCCATGCGCAGGACAACTGGAAGCTGCTCGAGACGGTGCGTCTGTCTGCCGGCCTGCGCTTCGACGACTACGAGTTCGAGAGCAAGAGCGGCGTCAGCGCCGGCGTGCGCATCGCCGACTCCGGCCTCAGCCCGAACGTCGGACTCGCCTGGGAGCCGATCGATGGGCTGGAATTGCGGGCCGCGTATGCGCAGGCGTTTCGCGGCGTGACCATCCGCGAGGCGTTCTTCAGCGCCCTGTACGTCCACGACGGCTCGCTCGAATCGGAGCAGGCCGACAATCTCGAGTTCGGCCTTTCGTACGAGCGCGGCCGCTTTTTCGCGCGCGGCACCGTGTACCGGCAGCACATCGACAACTTCATCGACGTGCAGTTCACCGGCACGCCGGTCTGGGGCTACTGGCGCAACGTCGGTGACGCCGAGGTCGAGGGCTACGAACTCGAGACCGGTTATGCCTTCGACGCCGTGCAGTTGAGCCTCGGCGTCTGGGAAGCCGACAACTCGCTGAACGATCAGCCGCTCGCCGACGCCAACATGGGTCTCGGCACCACGATCGGTCGCACCTGGCTCGGCAAGGCCAGCGGCCGCTTCGACCGCCTGCGGCTCGACTACGGCGCCAACCTTCGCTACGTGGAGGAGGTCGAGAACACCATCTCGCCGACGGCACCGCCCAAAGAGGCGTATTTCGTCGCCGACGTCTACCTCAACTGGCAGGCGACCGACCACATCAATCTGGCGCTGGCCGCGAACAACCTGTTCGACGAGTTCTACTACGATCACGCGACCTACACCTGGCTCGGCGGCACCGCCAACACCTACGTGGGCTACCCGGCCGTCGGTCGCGAATGGGTCGCGTCGCTCTCGTACCGGTTCTGAACCGCGGCCGTCGCGTCATGGAGGCTTCGTTCGCCAGTGCCCTTTCCGGCGTGATCGTCGCCAGCGGTGTGGGGGTGGTGCTCTACCTCGGAGCACCCCGGCAGCCACTGCGGCAGGCACCGCTGGCGGCGCGTACGACTTTCGTGCTCGTGGTCACCTTCGGCGCCGTCGCAATCGCGCTGTTGCGCAAGGTGCTCGGTCCGGCCGAGGCGGTTTACGCGGCGATCCTGGTGGTGATCATCACGACGACCGCGTTGCCATTTCTGGCGGCGGCGTTCGGCAAGAACGGGCGAAGCACGCCATGACTTCCACGCCGCCGCTCAGCAGTCGCCACTGGTTCGGCAAGGCGACGGCGGGGCTCGTCCTCGGGTTCGGCTTTGCGCTGGCCGTGAGCGGCCTGTTCGCGTGGTTCGGCCCGGGCGGGCTGCTCGGTGGCACGGGCAAGACGCAACTCAATATGTGGCTCATGTCGCCGGTCTGGGTGGCCGTGCTCGCGTTCTGTTTCCTGTTCCCGAGCGGACGCAGCGCCTGGTGCTGGCTCGGCCTCGCCAACCTCGCCGCGTTCGGCCTGCTGCTGGGCGGGCGCTGGCTCTCGGCCTGAAGGCATCGCGATGCGCACCGACGTCGTGCGGACGTACCGCGACATCCATTCCTGGATCGGCCTCGTCTGCGGGCTGGCGCTGTTCATCGCGTTCTACGCCGGTGCGCTCACGATGTTCGAGGTGCCGCTGCAGCGCTGGGCGACGCCGCCCGCCGCGCTGCCCGCGCCGCCGGCGCTCGAAGACACGCAGCCGCTGATCGAGGCGACGCTCGCGGCACACCCGGAGGCCGCGCGCGCCTGGCACGTCAATCTCGCACCTGGCCCGGAGACGCCGGCGCGCGTGAGCTGGCCCGAATCGCCCCGGCGGTCGCGCGACGACACCGGGCCGGTCGTCGATCACGGCACTGGTCTGATGCCCGACGGCGACCTCGCCGTCGTGCGGCTGGAGGCAGCACCGGTCGCCGAGTTCCTCGACCGTCTGCACCGGCAGGCCGGATTGCCGCTGCCGCACGAGCCTGCGATGTGGTTCACGGGCGGCGTGGCATTGCTCTACGGTGTGGCGCTGGTCGCGGGCCTGATCGTGCTGCTGCCGACGTTCTGGCGCGACCTGTTCGCGCTGCGGCTCGGCGCCAGTGCCAAGCGCCTCTGGCTCGACGTGCACAACGCCCTCGGCGTGGTGAGCCTGCCGTTTCACCTCGTGATGGCGCTCACCGTCGTGGTGTTCGCGTTCCACGACGTGTTCTATGCCGCGCAGGATGTCGTCGTGTACGACGGCGGTCTGCAGCAGCAATGGGCGCAGGGCAGACCCCCACGGCCCGATCACGCGGTCGGCGCCGAACCTCTGCAACCGCACGAACTCGTCGCGCGCATCGTCACGCAGGCGCCGCAATTCACGCCAACGCGTCTCGAATACTCGACCGACGATCAGGGCCGGCTCGGTGCGCGCGTGCTCGGAACGGACGTGCGCCATGTTCTGCGTGCTCCCACGTTCGGGCTTGCGACCGTCGATCCGTATGACGGCCGGCTGCTGCAGACCGACTTCCTGCCGGGTCACCAGCCGGTTGCTTCGGCCGTCGTCGCGAACTTCTTCGGCCTGCATTTCGGCAACTTCGGCGGCGTGCCGGTGCGCTGGGCCTATTTCGTGCTCGGGCTCGCCGGCGCCGGCGTGTTCTACACCGGCAACCTGCTCTGGATCGAGAGCCGCCGCAGGCTGGCGAAACGCGATGTGCCCGAGCCCATGCAGGACCGCCCCGCGCGAGTGCTCGGCTGCCTCACGGTGGGTGTCGCGCTCGGCTGCGTCATCGGCGTCTCCGTGACGCTCGCGGCCACGAAGTGGCTGCCTGGTCGCGTGGACGATCCCGGCGCCTGGCACGAAGGTCACTATTACGGCGTGTTCCTGCTCGCTGTCGGCTGGGCGTTCGTGCGCGGGCCCGGACGTGGCGCCTTCGAACTGTTGCGTGCTGCGGCGTTCGCGACGGCGCTGATCCCGCTGTCGAGCCTCGTCGCCTTCGCATGGCCGCAACTCGGTGGGTGGAACTGGGGAGGTGCGACGTTCGCGGTCGACGCGACGGCCCTGGCCGGTGCGCTGATGTATTTCATGCTCGCACGGCGAACCCGCAGGCGGTGGCTCGAAGGCTCGCGTGACAGCGTCTGGGCGTCCCGCGTGACGGCTGGCGGGGTCGATCGCCCCGAAGCCGCCAGGCCGACGTCAGCCATCGCAGTTCCAGGTGACGTGCAGCAGCACGACCGTTCCTGACTGCAGCAGCTCGTCCAGGCAGAAGCCGTCGACGGGCAGTTGCCGGGCCAGCGCGGGCGCGTGGCGGTAGTCACGTACGAGCAGGAATTCCGGCGTGCGGCTCGCGAACTCGACATAGGAGGTCACGTTCAACGGCACGATGCGTGCGAGACCACGCAAAGCGATCTCGTCGTCGTCGGAGCCGCGCAGGCGTCGGGCGAGCCCGGCATCCATCGGATAGACGAAGCGATCGCGCGCGAGCGCCGGCGCCTGGAAGCCGTATTCGAGGAACTGGTGCGGCGTGTCGAATGCCACGGGCAGTGACGACAGTTCGATCGCCTGCCGCAACGGCGCCGGCAACGGCTCCTGCTTCAGAAAATCGACGAGCGTCCAGAAGAGGCTCGTGACCGCAAGGGCGGCGATGCCGCCGACGGCCATCCACGCGGTGCGCGGCATGAGCTTCGTCACCAGCGCGACGAGGTAGCCGAGCAGGATCGCCACACCGGGCACGAAGGCGACGACGTCAGGCGCCGTCAGCGTGCGCGTCAGTGTCGCCGCGAGCACGCAGGCGCAAAGCGGAACGCCCACGAGCGCGACGGCCGCCACCAGTTCGTGCAGCGGCAGTTGGAGACGCAACGCGACCCTCGTGCGCGGGCCCAGCGCGAGCACGCACACGAGCAGCGCGCTGGCCCCGAACACCAGAAGCACCGGCGAGCCTGCGTACTGCAGGAAGCCGAGAGCGTACCGGACGGCGTCCGCGAGGCCGGCGGGCCCGGCCCCCGAGGCGCCCTGCACGCTCGAGGCCGGCTGCGCAAACGGCACCGCGGACAGCGAGAGCAGGACGCCGCCGATGAACGCCGCGAGAATCCGTCGATCCAGCCGCCGCCGCTGCGCCGAGCGCCAGGCCTCGCCGATCGCGGGTGGCAGCACGCTCAGGACGCCGAAAACGTGTGACAGCGGGCCGACGCACAGGGCGAGCGCCAGCAACCCCAGGCGTCGCGGGGTCGGTGCGGCGATCGCGCGTTGCCAGGCGAGCAGTGCGAGCACGCCGGACGCGAACAGCAGCGCGTACCCGCGGCCTTCATGGGCGAAGCTCATCGCGGCCGTACCCGCCGGCACGAGCAGCGCCGCGAGCGCGGCGGCGCCCGGGACGCGTGGGCGTACGTAGCCGTGGATCGCGAGCAGCCCCGCCATGAACACGAGCACGGAAGGCAGCCGGAATGCGGCCGGCGACTCGCCGAGCAGCGACATCGACGCATACCGCAGCAGGTCGTCGAGCGGCGGATTCGCGTCGGCGCCCGACAGCAGCGCGCGAATGACAGACGCCGCCGACGGCAGGCGAGCGACGTAGTACGTGAAGAGCTCGTCGTACCCGAGCGGTCGCCACGATGCCGCGAGCCACGCCATCACGACGATGACGACGACGGCCCCGACGAGCAGCCCGCGCTCGGCACGCGTCGCGCTGGAAGTCGGATCAGTCACGGTTGCGCAAGATAGACCACTCGCGGTGCGGCTGCCGGCCCGGCGACGGCGCGCCTCACATGCCCTCGATGACCTCGAGGTCGGGCTGTGCCGCCTTGCCCGGGGCCGCCGGCCGGCTGCGCACCAGCCACGCCAGCGGCAACACCAGGAGCGTCGTCAGCGCGAGCCAGTAATAGTCGTTGGAATAGCCGATTGCGGCGGCCTGCCGGGTGATCTCGCCGACCAGGCCCGCGGTCGAGGCGTTCGCGCCGGGCTCGAAGCCGAGCTGCTGCCACCGGTCGGTCGAATAGGCGGTGAAGCCCTCGACGAGGTAGCTCTGGTTGATCTGGGTGGAGCGCGCGAGCAGCGCGACGACCGCCGAGACGCCGATCGAAGAACCCATGGTGCGGACCAGCGTGAGCAGCGCGCCGGCCTCGGCCCGCTGTGAAGGCAGCAGCGTCGCGTAGGCCGTCGTCGACAGCGGCACGAACACGAGCGGCGAACTGAGCCCGTTCACGAGACCCGACATCGCCAGGTACTCGCGCGACGCGTCGACCGATATGCCGCCGAGCAACAGCAGCGAAGCGACGCCGCAGAGGATGCCGGCACCAATGAGAATGCGGGGCGGCACGCGCGAAACGAACCGGCCGGCGATGATCACGGCGATCATCGCGCCCACGCCGCGCGAAGCCTGGATCACTCCGGCATCCGCGGCCGGATAGCCCTGGATCGACTGCAGGAAACTCGGCACGAGCACGGTCGGACTGATGATGCCGAGGCCGATCGTGAACATCAGCAGCAGCGCGACGGCGAGGTTGCGGTCGCGGAACAGGGTCGGGTCGACGAACGCGTGCCGCGTCGTGACGGCATGCACGATGAACATCCCGCCGCAGAGCGCGGCGCAGAAGGCCTCGGCCATGATCTCGGGCGACTCGAACCAGTCGAGCGTGTGGCCGCGGTCGAGCATGAGCTGGAAGCCGCCGAGCGCCACGGACAGCAGCACGAACCCGAGCCAGTCGAACGGTCGCGCTCCGGTGGCGTCGCGACGCGCGGGCAGACCGCGCATCAGCACGACGAAAGCGACGGCGCCGAATGGCACGTTGACGAAAAACGCCCAGCGCCAGCTCCACTCGTCGGTGAGCCAGCCACCGAGCGTCGGTCCGATCACCGGACCCACCATCACCCCGAGACTCCACAACGCCATGACCTGCCCGTGCTTTTCGTACGGAAACTCCTGCAGCAGCGCGACCTGCGACAGCGGCACCAGCGCGGCGCCGCAGACACCCTGCAGAATCCTCGCGGCGACCATTCCGGCGAGGCTGTCCGCGACGCCGCACAGCACCGACGCCAGCGTGAACCCCGCGACGGCGATGCCGAGCACGGCGCGCAGGCCGTAACGCATGCCGAGCCAGCCGGCGAGGGGCATGGCGATCGCGCTCACGACGATGTACGAGGTGACGATCCAGGCGGCCTGCTCCTGCGTGGCCTGCAGCGTGCCCTGGATGTGGGGCAAGGCGACGTTCACGATCGTGGTGTCGACCGCATAGAGCAGCGTCGCCAGCACGGTGCCGACGCTGACCAGCAAGCGGCGTTGCGCGGACGAAATCACGAATGCCGTCGCGGTGGGGCCCGGCGTCTCAGCCGTGCAGCCACGCGAGCCAGCGCTGCAGGCGTGTCGGCGCGTCGGTCTGGATTTCGACCTCTGCGCTCGCACCACTGCGCAGCGCCGGCATCGACGGGCCGCGCTCGAGCACGATGCGCACGGGGATGCGCTGCACGACCTTGACCCAGTTGCCGGAGGCGTTCTGGGCCGGGAGCAGCGAAAACTCGGCGCCCGTCGCCTGCGCGACGCTTTCGACCCGGCCGTGCCACACGACGTCGGGATAGATGTCGACGACGACGCGCGCGGACTGCCCGGGCTTGACCCAGCCCAGGTCCGTCTCCTTCAGGTTCGCCTCGACGTAGACCTCGTCGTTGACGACGATGGCGAACGCGGCACGGCCTTCGACGACGTGGTCGCCGACCTGCGGCAGGTGACTGACGACGCCCGACCGCGGCGCGCGCATCACTGCGTGGCCGAGGTCGACCTGCGCACGTTCGAGTTGCGCGGCGGCCGCGCGGACGGCCGGATGTGCGTCGACCGGCAGGTCGGGATTGCCGCCCAACCGTGCGCTGGCCTCCGCGACCTGGAGGTCGAGGACAGCGACGGCGCCGTCGGCGCTTTCCGCGGTGTGGCGCACCTCGTCGAGGGCCGCCTCGGCGACGAGTTTGCGATCGACCAGCTCGCGCTGCCGTGCGTACTGGCGACGGGCGTAGGCCGCCGTCTCGCGGGCGACCTGCCGCTCGGCGACCCGGGCGTTGTACTCGGCGCGCAGGGTCTGCACCGAGAGCCGCGCGTTCGCGAGGTCCGCGGCCGCGCTGGCGGCCGCGGCGCGCAGCTTCTCGTCGTCGAGCTCGAGCACGGTCTGCCCCGGGTGGACGCGCGCATTCTCGACCACCGCGACGCGGCGCACGTCCGCCGAGACGAGCGCCGTGACGTCGACGCGGTCCTGCTTGACGTAGGCATTGTCGGTCGAAGCCACCGTGCCACTGCGGCCGAACGCGTACAGCGCCAGCGTGACGAGGACGAGCGGCACGATGACCAGCAGCACGAGCCGGAGGCCGCGTCGCGCCGGCGCCGGGGCGTCGGCAATCGTGTCGAGGGCGGCGTCCGCCCGGATTTCCGCTTCAACCGCCATGATTGCGTCTTCCCGCCGTCGCCCGGCTGCGCGCCGTCGACAGGTTCTCGTGCACGCGCCGCAAGCCGGCCATCAAGGCGTCACTTTCCGCGGTGCTCATGCCGGCCAGCGCACGCGCGTGGGCCTGCACCAGCAGTTCGTTGAGCCGCTTGACGATCGGCAGCGCCTTGGGCTCGACGTGGATGCGGGTTGCCCGCCGGTCGGTCGGGTGGCTTTCGCGCCGCACCAGACCTTGCCGCTCGAGCCGGTCGAGCATGCGACCGACCGTGACGGGCGAGAGGTCCAGCCAGCCGGCGAGTTCGACCTGCCGGCAACCCGGACGACGGTGCACGGTCAGCAACAGCCGGTACAGCTGCGGCGCCAGCGCCTGTGACCGCGTCCGCTGGTAGAAGTCGGCGCGCATCAGCCGCAACAGGTCGGCGAGCATCGCCGCGAGCGTGTCGGGTACCTGCGACTCATATGATGTGGGACACATATAGTAACTATAGCATAGTATTCCGGTCGACCGGCAATCGCTGCGGGAAACTCCGCATTGCCGGGCCCGCGGACGCAGTGGAAAGCTGTGGCGGACGTGGTTTCCAGGGGACGCGTCGGCGCCCGGGTCCGGGCTGCCGCGCGGTTGCGCGATGGCCGCCACTCGACCGATTCCGATGCTCGACCTGATGTTCTTCCTCACGGAGAGCGTCGCCAACCCGCGTCACATCGGCTCGGTCCTGATCTTCCGCAAGCCGCGGGGCCGACGCGACCGCGTCCTCGAGGAAATCGTCGACGCCTATCGCCGGGCGCCGCCGCGTCCGCCGTTCAACCGCATTCCGCTGTTCCGCAAGGCCGGCATGCCGCTGTGGCAGGACGTCGAGCGCATCGACGTGAGCCACCACGTGCATTACCTCGCGTTGCCCGCGCCCGGTTCGGAGCAGCAACTGCACGCGCTGATCGCCGACCTGCACGCGCCCATGCTCGAGCGGCACCGGCCCGGCTGGAAGGTGTATTTCATCGACGGCCTCGCGGGCGATCGCTTCGCCATCTATCACAAGGTTCACCACGCGCTCGTCGATGGCGAGTCCGGCATGGAGATCCTGCGCCGCTCGATGACGGAATCGGCCGCGGACCGCAGGATCCCGAGCACCATCGGGCTCGATCATCCCGAGCGTTCGCGGCCGGCACCCGAAGGGCTGCAGCGCGCGCTCGAGCGCGAGGCACGCACTCTGGCGCGGCGGACCTGGTCCATCGGCGTGGGCGGGCTCTATCTCGTCGAGCAGACGCTCGCGGGGCTGCGGGGCTACACGCCGCAGCACACCCGCGCGTTCACGGCGCCCGCGACGCCGATGAATGCGCCGATCTCCAGCTCGCGCTCCATCACGCACACCGTGCTGCCGCTGCGACGTCTCAAGACGGTCGCGCACCGCGCGGGAGCCACGCTCAACGACGTGGTGCTCTGCCTGCTCGATGCGGCCGTGAACCGCTATCTGCGCGAACAGGGCCGCCCGCCGGATCATCCGCTGGTCGCGCTCTGCCCCGTGTCGCTGCGCGAGGCGGGCGTCAAGGAAGCGACGACCAGCGTTTCGGCGATCTGGCCGCCGCTCGGCCCGGTCGCGGCGCCGATCGATGCGCGGCTGCGCACGATCGTGGCGAACACGCGCGCGGCCAAGGCGGAGCTCAGGAGCCTCGGCAAGGACGTCGCCTATGCCTACGCCGTCATGGCCTTCGCGCTCACCGAGACGCTGGCGGTGGCGCGGCCCGAGGCCCTCGGCCTGCGCACCGGCAACCTGCTGGTGTCCAACGTGCGCGGCCCGGAACGGCCGCTGTACCTGAACGGCGCGCGGCTCGAGGCGATGTTCCCGGTCTCGACGCTGATCGTGGGCGTGGGTCTCAACGTCACGTTCATGTCGTACGCCGACCAGGTCGTGCTCGGCTACACCGGCAACGGCGTCGCGCTGCCCGCGTTCGAGCAGCTCGCGAGCTACACCGTCGCAGCGTTCGACGCGCTGGAGCGGCGCGTGGCGGGGCGCCGGCGGGGCGCGGGTGCGCGGCCGCGCAAGCGAACGGGCCGCGCGGCTGCGGGCGGCGTTACAGCGCGTACGTCCGCGCGAGCAGCCAGGCGAGCGACGTGATCATGATCAGCGCGAGCGGCAGGCCGGCGCGCACGAAGTCGCCGAACCGGTAGCCCGCGGCGCTCATGATCAGCAGGTTGGTCTGATACGCCATCGGCGTGACGTAGCAGATGTTGCAGCCGAACAGCACGGCCAGCACGAACGGCTCGCCGTCGAGCCCGAGCTGCTGTGCGAAACTCACGGCTATCGGCGTCGTGATCGCGGCGGCCGCGGCGTTGGAGACGAAGTTCGTCAACACCGTCGCAAACCCCATCATGGCGGCCAGTGCGACCACCGGCGCAGCGTCGGCCAGCACGTGGGCGAACGTGCCCCCGAGCCAGGCCGCGGCTCCCGTGTCCACCAGCGCGCGTCCGAGCGCGATGCTCGCTGCGACGAGCACGACGACCTCGACGCTCAGCGCGCGGCCGATGCGGTCGTAGCGCAGCGTGCCCGTCGCCAGCATCGCAATCGTGCCGGCCAGCGCGGCGAGAGCGACGGGCATGACGCGCGTCGTGGCCAGCGCGATCACTGCGGCGACGATCAGCAGCGCGAGCGGCGCTTTGCGGCTGCGTGGCAGCTCCAGTCCCCCCTGCAGCATCAGCGCGCCTTCGGTGCGTTCGAATGCCGCCAGTCTGGGCATCGTGCCGCGCAGCAGCAGCACGTCGCCGATCGCCAGTTCCGCCTCGTGCGGTTCCGGCCGGTGGCGGAACGGCAGCTCCGCCACGCGCGCGATGCCGAGCGCCGCGACGCCATAGCGATCCGCGATCGCCGCGCGCCGCACGCTCTGTCCGATGATCCGCGACTCGACGCCGAGCACGACCTCGACGACGTGCTCGTCCTCGCGTTCGCGGGTGGCGATCGCCTGCACGTGATCGACGACGGCTGGCGGTGCGAGTGGCGCGCGCAGCAGCTCGCTCGCCTCCCGCAATTGCGACGGCGTACCCTCGATCTCGATGCGGTCGCCCGGTTGCAGCTCGATGCGCGCATCGGCCACGTGCGCCAGCAACGCGCCGTCGCGGATGGCGCCGAGGACGGTCGCGCCGCCGCGCAGGCGCGCCGCCGCTTCGTCCAGCGTTCCGGCGATGATGCCCGGGAGCTTCGGCGCGTACACGAGCGCGCGATAGCGGCGCTCGGTCGCTGGCCCCTCGAGCGTGTGGTGCGGCAACAGCCGCGGCATGACGAGCCACAGGTAAGGCAGCGCGATGGCCGCAGCCGTCAGCACGATGCCACTGTAGGAGAAGATGCCGATGTGGCCGACGCCCAGGTCCCTGGCAATCGAGACAACCAGCAGGTTCGTCGACGTTCCGATCGTCGTGGCCATGCCACCGATCAGGATGGCGCAATTGACCGGCATCAGCGTCTGCGCCGGCGACACGCCCGCGCGCGTCGCGAGCGTCAGCAGGATCGGCAGCGTCAGCACCAGCACCGGCGTGTCGTTGACGAACATGCTCAGGGTCATGCAGACGAGCAGCGAGAACAGCATGCCGAGGCGACGGTCGTAGCGCCACAGCCGCGCGAGCGCGCGCGCCGCGGGCTCGAGTGCGCCGGTGACGACGAGCCCGCGGCCGAGGATCATGAGGCAGCAGATCGCGATCAGCGCCTCGTGGCTGAAGCCGCCGAAGGCGATCTCCATGCCCGAGTAGCGGCCGGGCGGGCTCTGCGGAAAGACGTAGAAGAACAGCGCGAGGACCGCGATCAGCAGCAGGCAGACGAGCTCGATGCGGATGCGCGCGCTCGCGAACGCGGCGAACGCAGCGAGTGTGATGAGGAGCGCTGCCCCGGCGTGGAACGACAGTGCCGGCAGGGCGTCCATGGCCGGATCAGCGCGGCTGACCGCCCGGCCGCGCGATGATTTCCGCGACCGTCGCCTCGATCCACTGCTGCGCGCGCTGATTGACCTCGCGCGGCGTCAGTCCGGCGGGATCGATGGCCGGCCCGATCACGACGCGGATGGTGCCCGGCTGCTTGAGCAGGCTGCGACGGCGCCAGAAGCAGCCCGAGTTGTGCGCAATCGGCACCACCGGCGCGCCGGCCTCGCAGGCGAGCAGCGCACCACTGACACCGTACTTGCGCGTCTCGCCCGGTGCGACCCGCGTGCCTTCCGGATAGACGATGACGCCCATGCCTTCGGCGAGCCGGGCGCGGCCCTGCGCCACGACCTGATGGACGGCCGCGTGACCGGCGCTGCGGTCGATCGCGATCGGCTTGTAGGTCCGCACGGCCCAGCCGACGATCGGGATCCAGGTCACCTCGCGTTTCAGCAGCCACGACGCCGGTGGCACGACGAACATCTGCGCCATCGTCTCCCACGCGGAGGAGTGCTTCCACAGCGACACGAACGGGCGCGTCGGCAGGTTCTCCCGTCCTTCCACCGTGTAGCGGAGCCCGCAGACCATGCCGGCGAGCCAGGTGAGCAGCCGTCCCCAGGCCCGCGGGATCACGTAGCGCTGCTCGAGCGTGAGCGGCAGCAGCGCCGCGACCAGCACGATCACGCCGAACACGGCCGTGACCAGGAACAACAGCAGCGTGAAGATGATCGAACGAAGCCACTGCATGCGAGCGGGCGCTCCCCCGTGGCCCTCAGCCCGGCAGCCTGGACAGATCCGCCGCGCGCATGAACAGGCCGCGCATGCGCTTGAGCAAAGCGAGGCGGTTGGCGCGCAGAGCCGCGTCGTCGGTCATGACCATGACTGAATCGAAGAACGAGTCGACGGCCTGGCGCAGCGCCGCGAGCTGCTGCAGTCCCGGTGCATAGTCGCGGGCAGCGAACCTGGGTTCGACCTCGCGGGCGATCGCGGTCACCTGCTCGGCGAGAATCAGCTCGGCCGGATCGATGAGCCGTTCCGGGTCGACGGTCTCCCCGACCGGTTCGGCCGCCTTGCGCAGGATGTTGGCGATGCGTTTGTTGGCCGCCGCCAGACTCGCGGCGTCGGGCAACTGCAGGAACCGGACCAGGGCGCGCAAGCGTGCATCGAAATCGAGCGGTGAGGCCGGCCGCGTCGCCAGCACCGCATCGAACATCTCGGCGGTCACTTCGATGCCCGTCCCACCTTCGACGTAATACGCGCGCAGGCGTTCGACGACGTAGTCGTAGACCTCCTCGCACAGTGCTGCCGCATCGTCTGGCGGTGAGGCCTTGCCTTGCGCCGCCGCGACCGCCGCCATGTCGGTGCGGGCCGCCGCGACGGCCTGCCCGATCAGCTCCCGCAGGTCGAGGTCGAGCCGGCGTTCGATCGATGTCCGCAGCAGACCGAGCGCCGCGCGACGCAGGCCGAACGGATCGCGCGTGCCGGAGGGCTTCTGCCCCGTGGCGTAGATGCCCGCGATGGTGTCGAGCCGATCGGCGATCGACAACGCCATGCCGGTATCCGTCGCAGGCAGTTCGTCTCCCGCGAAGCGCGGCAGGTACTGCTCGCGCAAGGCCTCGGCCACCTCGGCCGGCTCGCCGTCGTGCTGCGCGTAGTAACGGCCCATCAGGCCCTGCAGCTCCGGGAATTCGCCGACCATGCTGGTCAGCAGGTCGCACTTGCAGAGCACGGCAGCACGGTCGGCGAGCACGGGGTCGCCGCCGATCGTCCGTGCGATGGCCTGCGCCAGCGCCCGCACACGCTCCGCCTTCTGGTGCAGCGAGCCGAGCTGGGTCTGGAACGTGACCCGCCGCAGCGCGTCGACGTGCGAGTCGAGCCGGCGCTGCCGATCCGCCCGGTAGAAGAACGCGGCGTCCGACAGGCGCGGGCGCACCACGCGTTCGTTGCCGGCGACGACCTGCGACGGATCGCGGCTTTCGATGTTCGAGACCGTGACGAACCACGGCAGCAGCTCGCCGCGCAGATCGCACACCGGGAAATAGCGCTGGTGGTCCTGCATGGTCGCGATCGGCACTTCGGGCGGCAGTTCGAGGAACTGCGCGTCGAACCGGCCCGCGAGCGGCACCGGCCACTCGACCAGACCGGTCACCTCGTCGAGCAGCGCGTCGGAGACGACGGCCACGCCGCCGAGACGCCCGGCGGTGGCCTCGACGCCCTGCCGTATGGCTTCGCGACGCTCGTGCACGTCGACGAGCACGCGACCGCGCCGGTGGAGCTGGCGCACGTAGGTCATCGGCGTCGTCACGCGGATCGCTTTCGGCGCCATGAAGCGGTGGCCGTAGGTGACGTTCGATGCCGGAATGCCGAGGATCTCGGTCGCCACTACTTCCCGGCCGTAGAGCATCACGACCCAGTGCACGGGACGCACGAACTGCGCCTCGCCGGCGCCCCAGCGCATGCGTCGGGCGATTGGCAGCGCGTCGAGCGAGGCGACGACGAGGCCCGGCAGCAGGTCGAGCGTGCGCGCGCCGGCTTCGGTGCCGCGGAACACCAGCCACTGGCCCTTCGGCGTGTCGAGTCGCTCGAGGGCGTCGACTTCGACGCCGCAGCCGCGCGCGAAGGCGATGGCCGCCTGCGTCGGCGCGCCGCTCGCGTCGAACGCCGCCTTCACCGGCGGCCCGCGCTTTTCGAGCGGACGGTCCGGCTGGCGCTCGGCGAGCTTGCGGACGCGGACGGCGAGCCGCCGCGGCGTGGCGAAGCGCTCGACCGCCCCGAAACGCAGGCCGGCGTCCTGCAGCCCCTTCTCGATGCCGTCGGCGAAGGCCGCGCTGAGTGCGAGCAGCGACTTGGGCGGCAGCTCCTCGGTGCCGATCTCGACCAGGAAGTCGCGGGCGGCGCTCATGCGAAGCCCCTCGTCGTCAGGCCCTTCTCGGGCAGCGGCGGGTCGACCAGAGGGTCGACCAGAGGGGTCAGACCCCCGTCAAGTTTTTCTTGAGATGGGGTCTGACCCCTCTTCAGCATCGGGAAGCCGAGCGCCTCGCGGCTCGCGTAGTACGTCTCCGCGATGCCGCGGGCCAGCGTGCGCACGCGCAGGATGTAGCGCTGCCGCTCGGTGACCGAAATGGCCTTGCGCGCGTCGAGCAGGTTGAAGGTGTGCGAGGTCTTCAGCATGCGCTCGTAGGCCGGCAGCGCGAGCTTCGCCTCGAGCAGGCGCTGGCATTCGTGCTCGTGCGCGTCGAACTGCCGGAACAACTCGCCGACGTCGGCCAGCTCGAAGTTGTATTTCGACTGCTCGACCTCGTTCTGGTGATAGACGTCGCCGTAGGTCACCCGGCCGAGCGGCCCGTCGGTCCAGACCAGATCGAACACGCTCTCGACGCCCTGCAGGTACATGGCGAGCCGCTCCAGCCCGTAGGTGATCTCGCCCATGACGGGCCGGCAGTCGAGGCCGCCCACCTGCTGGAAGTAGGTGAACTGGGTGATTTCCATGCCGTTCAGCCAGACCTCCCAGCCGAGGCCCCAGGCGCCGAGTGTGGGCGACTCCCAGTTGTCCTCGACGAAGCGGATGTCGTGGACCAGCGGGTCGATGCCGACCGCGCGCAGCGAGCCCAGATAAAGGTCGATGAAGTCGTCCGGCGACGGCTTGATGACGACCTGATACTGGTAGTAGTGCTGCAGGCGGAACGGGTTGTCGCCGTAACGGCCGTCGGTCGGGCGCCGCGATGGCTGCACGTACGCGGCGCTCCAGGGTTCGGGCCCGACCGCGCGCAGGAACGTCGCGACGTGGAAGGTCCCGGCGCCGACTTCCATGTCATAGGGCTGGAGGATCACGCAGCCGCGCTCCGCCCAGTAGCGCTGCAGCGCGAGGATCAGGTCCTGAAAGGTCTGTGGGGCACGGGAGGCCGCTGGCGGCATGGGGAGACTCGAGGTCGCGCAAAGGCGCGCAGTATAGCAACGCGACGCGACCCGGCCGGGGCGCCGCCGGTGTTCAGGCAAACATCATGAATGAGACGGAACCCGCGCCGTCTGGAGTGCACCTTCAAGTTGTGATTTACATTGCATCGGCTCGGCATCGCCACCGGGGAGCCGGCGGTACCAGCGCTCCCCGGCAAGCACGCCGTGATCGCGTGTGTCCACGTCCAACCGTCAGCCTGGGTTCGGCGCGATGACCAGACCGGGTCCACTGCGGGAAGTCGGGACCTGACGCGAGGCCTCGCGGCGGGCCATACTTGCCGGTCTTCGGCGGATGCCGAAGACAACCTGGTTTGCATGATGGAGCGGGCGATGGCAGCAGTTTCCAGCAAGCGACCGCGACGTGGGGGACGTGGCCCGGTGCGGCCGCGCGCGTCGGCGTCCGGCGCGCGCCGCAGCAAGGGCCCGGACCTGGCCCTGCGCCGGGCGCCCGTCCAGGCACGCGGGCAGGCGACGTTCGAGCGTATCCTGGACACGACGGCGGATCTGCTCGAATCGGTCGGCGTCGAAGGATTGACGACCAACCTGATTGCGCAGGCGGCCGAGGTCAACGTCGCGACGCTGTACCAGTACTTTCCGAACAAGCAAGCCGTGCTGCTCGCGCTCTTCGAACGGCAGAGCGCAGCGCGGCTGCACCTCGGCGAGCGCTACGTCGCGGGTCTCGTCACAGCCTCCGACTGGCGCAAGCACCTGCACAGCCTCGTCCAGGGCGTCGCGCGTGGCCGCATGGCGACCAGGGGCGTCGTGCCCCTGCGGCAGGTCATGCGCTCGTCGCCCGACCTGCAGGCCCACGACCGCGAGCACTGGCAGAACCTCTCGGCCACGCTGGCGACGGAACTCGGGCGCGTCGGCCTGCGCGGCGACAAGGCCGCGCTCGTCGCCCGAGTGACGATCGAGACGCTCGCGGCACTGCTCGATTTCTGGACGCTCGAGTCGGGCGGCAAGGATGCGAAGCTGCTCGAACAGATCGAGACGATCCTGGCGGGCTATCTGGGCCCCTACCTCGAGCGCAAGCGCGGCCGCAGCGGCTGGCGTCTGTAGCCGGGCGCGGCGGGTGAATCGGGCACCGACGGGGCGGACCGGTCGGGCTCGTCAGGTGTAGTTCGCGTACTTCGGCAGGAAGCGTACGGGCTTCGACAGCGCGTCGCGACGGAACGGATCACCGAGTTCCTGCGTGACCATCATCTCCAGCACCGTGCACCGGCCGTCCGCCTGGGCCGCCACGGCGGCGCGCAGCGCCGGCCCGACGTCCGCCAGCGTCTCGACCGTGACGCCTTCGCAGCCGAAGGCCTGCGCGACCCGGGCCCAGCCCGGGTTCACGAGGTTCACGGCCTGGAAGCGGCGCGAGTAGAAATCCACGTGGTTCTTCTTCTCGGCGCCCCACTGGCCGTTGTTGAACACGACGACCGTGACGCCGATCTTCTCGCGCGCGCAGGTCAGCAGTTCGTTGAGGCTGATGCCGAAGGCGCCGTCGCCGACGTAAGCCACGGCCGGCCGGTCGGGACGGGCGATCTTCGCACCGCAGGCCACCGGGAAGGCATAGCCGCAGTTGCCGAAGCTCATCGCCGCGAACATCGAGCGAGGCCGGTCGAAGCGCAGGTAGCTGTTCGACACCGAGCAGATGTTGCCGATGTCGGTGGCGACCATCGCGTCAGCCGGCATGGCCTTTTCGAGCTCGCGCAGCAGCTGCCGCGGGTGCATGTGTGGCGAGCCCTGCGCGACCTCGAGCGAAAACGCATCGCGCTCGTGCGTCCACCCGGTCAGCTCCTGCTCCCAGGCCGTCTTTTCTGCGGCGATGCGTTGCCGACGCTCCGCCCGGTTCGCCTGACAGGCGAGCTCGCGGCCGCGCAGCCGCTCGATCAGCGCGGCTGCCGTTGCGCGCGCATCGCCGTGGATGCCGACCGAGATCGGCTTCACCAGCCCGAGCGCCTTTGCGTCGGCATCGACCTGCACGATCTTCGCACCCGTCGGCCAGTACTCGAGGCTGTACTGCGGCAGCGTGCCGAACGGCCCGAGCCGCGTGCCGAGCGCCAGCACGACGTCGGCTCGCGCAATGAGTTTCATTGCCGCCTTCGAGCCCTGGTAGCCGAGCGGCCCGCACCAGAGTTCGTGCGAGGCGGGGAACGAGTCGTTGTGCAGGTAGCTGGTGCAGACCGGCGCGTGCAGCCGCTCGGCGAGTGCCACGGCCTCCGCGGTGCCCTCGGCCATGATCACGCCGCCGCCGGCCACGATGACCGGGAACTTCGCCTCGGCGAGCAGGCCCGCCGCCGCATCGAGCGCTGTCGCATCGCCGGGTCCGCGACCGATGCGCAGCGGCGGCGAAATCGTCGCGACGCATTCGCCGTAGAAGTGGTCGCGCGGAATGTTGAGCTGTGCGGGCCCCATTTCCAGCACGGCACGATCGAAGCAGCGGCCGGCGATCTCCGCCATGCGCCGCGGGCTGTTCACGTGCCCCTGGTACTTCGTGATCTTCGAGAAGATCGGCAGTTGCTCCGTCTCCTGGAAGCCGCCGAGACCCATGGTCAGCGAGCCCGTCTCGGGCGTGATGAACACGACCGGCGAGTGCGCCCAGTACGCGGCGGCGATGGCGGTGACGAAGTTCGTGATGCCCGGCCCGTTCTGCGCGATGCACACCCCGTGACGACCCGACGCTCGTGCGTAGCCGTCGGCCATGTGCGCCGCGCCCTGCTCGTGCGCGACCGGAATGAAGCGGATGCCGGCCGCCGGGAAGATGTCGAGCGCGTCCATGTACGCCGAGCCGACGATGCCGAACACCTCGGTCACGCCATTCGCGGCCATCGTCTCGACGAGCGCCTCGGAAGGCGTCATGCGCTGGGCTTGCGGATGGCCGGTCACGGTCTTCCCCCTGGGCGGTGCGGCACGCGCGGCCGCCAATCTTAGTTCAGGGTGGTTCAGGGTGCCGGCGTTACGTTTCCTCGGAAGGCGGGGAGCGTCGGACACTCACTCGCAATACAACCACGCACTATAATAGTGCGCAGTTGCAAGAAAGCGCATCATAGCAGTGCGATGAGCAAGCGCCATGGGTCTGATTTGCACCGGATCCCGTTGCGACTGCGCTGTTTTCGTGCGTTGGCATGATTGCTGCATTCCCTTCGGGCTCAAACCGACCCAGGAGACCCCATGACCACCGGCGCCGACCTCCTCAAGCTGATCGAAGACAAGGGCATCAAGTACGTCGATCTGCGCTTCACCGACACCAAGGGCAAGGAGCAGCACGTCACCGTGCCCACGCGCGTCGTCGATGACGCGTTCTTCGAGGACGGTAAGGGTTTCGACGGCTCGTCGATCGCCGGCTGGAAGGGCATCCAGGAGTCCGACATGATCCTGATGCCGGATCCCGACACCGCGGTCGTGGACCCGTTCTTCGAGGAGCCGACGCTGCTCCTGCGCTGCGACATCGTCGAGCCCTCGACCATGCAGGGCTACGTGCGCGATCCGCGCTCGCTCGCCAAGCGTGCCGAGGCCTACCTGAAGTCGACCGGCATCGCCGACGCCTCGCGCTGGGGTCCCGAGAACGAGTTCTTCATCTTCGACAGCGTGCGGCACGGGTCGTCGATCAACGGCTGCTTCTACGAGGTCGACTCGGCACAGGGCGCCTGGAATTCCGGCACGGCGATGGAAGGCGGCAACCTCGGTCACCGTCCCGGCGTGAAGGGCGGCTATTTCCCGGTGCCACCGGTCGACACCTATCAGGACCTGCGCAGCGCGATGTGCGGCGCGATGGAGCAGCTCGGGCTCGAGGTCGAGGTGCACCACGCCGAGGTCGCCACGGGTGGCCAGGCCGAGATCAACGTGTCGTCGAACACGCTGGTGAAGAAGGCCGACGAGGTGCAGGTCCTCAAGTACGCGATCCACAACGTGGCCGCGGCGTACGGCAAGACGGCGACCTTCATGCCCAAGCCGATCGTCGGCGACAACGGCAACGGCATGCACGTGAACCAGTCGCTGTCGAAGGACGGCAAGAACATCTTCGCGGGCGACAAGTACGGCGGCCTGTCCGAGATCGCCATCTACTACATCGGCGGCATCATCAAGCACGCCCGGGCGCTCAATGCGATCTGCAACGCCAGCACCAACAGCTACAAGCGGCTGGTGCCGGGCTTCGAGGCGCCGGTCATGCTCGCCTACTCGGCGCGCAACCGCTCGGCGTCGATCCGCATCCCGCACGTGATCAACCCGAAGGGCCGCCGCATCGAGGTGCGCTTCCCCGACAGCACCGCGAACCCGTACCTGTGCTTCGCGGCGATGCTGATGGCCGGCCTCGACGGTGTGCGCAACAAGATCCACCCGGGCGACCCGGCCGACAAGGACCTGTACGACCTCGAACCCGAGGAGGCCAGGAACATCCCGACCGTGTGCCACTCGCTCGACATGGCGCTCGAGGCGCTCGACAAGGATCGCGGCTTCCTCAAGGAAGGCGGCGTGTTCACCGACGACGTCATCGACGCCTACATCAACCTCAAGATGCAGGAGGTCACGCGGCTGCGCATGTCCACGCACCCTGTCGAAATCGAGCTGTACTACAGCGTCTGAGGCGTCGCCCCCGGCGAGACCGGGCGGTCGCGGGGCCGTCCGGTGCCCCGGGGGCACGTCCTTGACGCGTGTCGCGGAAACGCCGGCATCGCTTTGTCAGCCGTGACGCCTGTCGCTATGCTTCGGCTCCATGAAAACCTTCGTGCTGATGCTCGGGTGCCTGCTCGCCACGGCGAGCCTGGCGCAGTCCGCGACATCGCGTCGCGAAGTCTGGGAATGGAAGGACGCGAACGGGGTGAAGCACTACTCCGACTACCCGTCCCCCGGTGCCCGCAAGATCGTGATCGTCGGCTCCATCGCGACGCCGACGGCGACCACGGCCGCGCCGGCCACCCCCGCCTCGAAGGCGACCACCATGGCGGCGGGGGCGGACGCGTCGACCCAGTACAGCAGTCTCGAGATCTGGTCACCGGAGAACGGGCAGTCGTTCTACGGCGCCGATGCGACCGTCGACATCCGCATGCGCTCGGAGCCCACGCTGGCACAGGGCGACCGGCTGCTCACGTACCTCGACGGCAAGCTGCTGCCCGGCGAGAACCAGTACGAGCACAATCTCTCGAACCTCGACCGCGGCGCGCACTCGGTGACGAGCGTGATCCTCGACGCCCAGGGCAACGAGAAGATCCGCAGCTCGCCGCTCGTCTTCCACGTGCGGGAGCCATCGGTCATCGACAACTCGCGCAGCCAGGGTCCGTCGCTGCGGCCGCCGCAGCCCAAGACCGGCGGCTGATCCACGGCACGTGCCCGCTCGCGCTTCGCGCCGCCCACGCGTGGCGCGGCCACGAGAGCGTCTGACGTGGCGGCCGAACTGCACGGCGTCGCGAAGCCCACGGCGGCCGAACTCGTCGCGCTGCTCGACGGCGTCGCCACCTCGATCGTCTGGCTCGATGCCGATGGCGCACTCGTTCACCTGAACGAGCCGGCCGAGGACCTGTTCGGCGTCAGTCGCAACCAGATGCTCGGTCGCGCGCTGCGCGACCTGCTCAAGGCGAACACCGAACTCGAGGGTGTCATCACGCGCGCGAGGTCCGCCGGCGCGCAGTGCTCGCGGCGCGAAGTGCCGTTCGAGTCGGGGCCGGGCGCGCCGCCGCGCGTGCTGGACGTCACCGTCACGCCGTTCGATGCGCCGGGGCGTGTCGGCGGCGCGCTGATCGAGCTGGCCGACACCACGCAGCACCAGCGCATCACGCGCGAGAACGCGCTGCTGACGCAGCTCGGCGGAAGCCGCGCGATGGTCCGGCAACTGGCGCACGAGATCAAGAATCCACTCGGCGGGCTGCGCGGTGCCGCGCAGTTGCTCGAACGGCAGTTGCGGGAGCCGGCGCTGCACGAATACACGGCTGTGATCATCGCCGAGGCCGACCGTCTCGCGGCGCTCGTCGATGCCCTGCTCGGTCCCGGTCAGCCGCCGCACAAGCAGCCGGTCAACATCCACGAGATCGTGCAGCACGTCGGCCACCTGCTCGCGGCGGAAGCGCCGACGGGCGTGCAGATCGAACGCGACTACGACCCGAGCCTGCCGCGCCTGCGGCTCGACCGCAACCAGATCATCCAGGCGTTGCTGAATCTCGGTCGCAACGCCATCGAGGCTGTCGGCGAGCACGGCCGCATCGTGCTGCGCACGCGCGCACTCCCGAACGCGAGCATCGGCAGTCGTCGCTACCGGGTCGTCGTCGGCATCCAGGTCGAGGACGACGGGCCCGGCGTGCCGAGCGAACTCGAGGACACCGTGTTCTATCCGCTCGTGACCGGACGCCCGACCGGCACCGGTCTCGGGCTCGCCGTGGCCCAGGACCTGATCGGCCGTCACGACGGCCTGATCGAATTCGACAGTCGTCCGGGCCGCACCGTCTTCACGATCCTGCTGCCGTTCGATCCCCATGAACCAGCCACCGGCCCTTGAAGTCTGGATCGTTGACGACGATGCGTCGATCCGCTGGGTGCTCGAAAAGGCGCTGCGGCAGGCCGGCATGGCGCCGACGGCGTTCGAGGACGCGGACGCCGCGCTCGCGGCGTTGCGTCGCGGCGAGCCCGACGTGCTCGTCACCGACGTGCGCATGCCCGGCCGGACCGGGCTCGACCTGCTCGGCGAAATCCGCACACGCCGACCGAAGCTGCCCGTGATCGTGATGACGGCGCATTCCGACCTCGACAGCGCAGTGGCCGCCTACCAGGGCGGTGCGTTCGAATACCTGCCCAAGCCGTTCGACATCGACCAGGCGGTGGAACTCGTGCGGCGCGCGGCTTCACAGCAGCGGCGCGCGGCGACCCCGGTGTCCGAGTCGCGGCGCATTCCGGAAATGCTCGGCCACGCCCCGGCGATGCAGGAGGTCTTCCGGGCCATCGGGCGTCTGTCGCGATCGAGCATGACCGTGCTGATCACCGGCGAGTCGGGCACGGGCAAGGAGCTCGTTGCCCGCGCGCTGCACCGGCACAGTCCGCGCGCGACAAAGCCGTTCATCGCGCTCAATACGTCCGCATTCACGGCCGACCTGCTCGAAAGCGAGCTCTTCGGTCACGAGAAGGGCGCGTTCACGGGGGCCACGGAGCTGCGACGCGGCCGGTTCGAGCAGGCCGACGGCGGCACGCTGTTCCTCGACGAGATCGGTGACATGTCGCCGCAGCTCCAGACGCGGCTGCTGCGCGTGCTCGCGGAGGGCGAGTTCTACCGCGTCGGCGGGCAACTGCCGGTCAAGGTCGACGTGCGCGTGATCGCGGCGACGCATCAGGATCTCGAGACGCGTGTCCGGGAGGGCCTGTTCCGCGAGGATCTGCTGCACCGACTCAACGTCATCCGCATCGAGGTGCCGCCGCTGCGTCAGCGGCGCGAGGACATCCCCCAACTGCTGCAGCACTATCTCGACGTGGCGGCGCTCGAACTCGGTGTGGCGCCGAAGATGCTCACCGACGACGCAGCCCGCGCGCTGGCGGCGTTCGACTGGCCGGGCAACGTGCGCCAGCTCGTCAATGCCTGTCGCCGGCTGACGGTGCTCGCGGCGGGGCGCGAGATCATGCTCGGCGACCTCCCGGCCGATCTGGGCGGGGTTGGCGCCGACGGCGCCCCGTCCCGCGGGCTGGACTGGTCGTATGCACTCGCGGCCTGGGCCGAGGCACGACTGCTCGCCGGTGGCCGGCCGCTGCTCGAGGAGGCGCTGCCGGAGTTCGAGCGTACGCTGCTGCGGGAGGCGCTGAAGGCGACGCGCGGCGGACGACAGGAGGCCGCGAAGCGGCTCGGCTGGGGGCGCAACACGCTGACGCGCAAGCTGAAGGAACTCGGGCTGGAAGACACCTAGCGCGCCGGCGCCGGCGTTGCACGACGAGCCTGCCGGCGGAGTCTGCAGGCGTCGTGTCGACCTGCGACGTTCAGCAGGTGCAGGCCGTGACGGTCTTGCGCTCCGCCTGCAGGCTGCCGACGAGATCCGCCACCGAAGCCATGCCGTTCGCGGCGAGGTACTCAGCGATGCCCGCGTTGATCTTGCGGCACGACAGGGGGTCGTAGAACAGCGCCGTGCCGACGCCGACGGCAGTCGCGCCCGCGATGATGAACTCGAGTGCGTCCTGCGCGCTGCGGATGCCGCCCTGGCCGATGATCGGCACGCCGTGCGGTCTCGCGACCTCGGCCACCTGCATGACCTTGAGCAGCGCGATGGGTTTGATCGCGGGACCCGACAGCCCGCCCTGCACGTTGCCGAGGACAGGCCGGCGCGCATGCACGTCGATCGCCATGCCCATGACGGTGTTGATCACGGCGAGCGCGTCGCTGCCCGCCTCGATGCAGCGACGCGCGCCTTCACGGATGTCGGTCTGGTTCGGCGACAGCTTGGTCACCAGCGGCTTGCGCGTCACGGCGCGGCAGGCCTCGACCACGCGCGCCGACATGTCCGGCGAGTTGCCGAACTGCACGCCGCCTTCCTTGATGTTGGGGCAGGAGATGTTCAGCTCGATCGCATCGATGGGCGAGTCGTCGAACCGGCGCGTGACCTCGACGTAGTCGTCGATCGTCGAGCCGCACACGTTGGCGAAGAACAGGGTTTCGGTGAAGTCGAGCGTCGGCAGGATCCGGTCGACGACCACGTCGACGCCCGGATTCTGCAGGCCGATGGCGTTCAGCATGCCCATCGGCGTCTCGTAGACGCGGTGCGCCGGATTGCCGAGACGCGGTTCGCGCGTCGTGCCCTTCAGTACGATCGCACCGGCGTCGCGGTTCGAAAAGCCATCGACCCGCGTGTACTCCTCGCCGAATCCGACGCAGCCGGACAGCAGGACGATCGGCGAGGCGAGACGCAGGCCACAGAAGTCGATGGCGAGCGAGGCAGGCAATGCGGTGCGCATGCCGGTGATTGTACGGAATGCGGAATCAGGGGACATTCACCTGCTTCCGCAGGCCGCCCCCGAAACAGGTGAATGTCCCCTGTCCGTCAGCCGGCGATGAAGCGCTCGAGGTGCTCGATGGTCTGTTCCTGTTCCTCGATCACGGCGCGCACGAGGTCGCCGATCGAGACCACGCCGATCATCCTGCCGTCGTCGACGACCGGCAGGTGACGGATGCGCTCCCGCGTCATGATCTCCATGCACTGGCGCACGTCCTGGCCCGGCATGACCGTGACGACCGGCGAACTCATGATCTGCCAGATCGGTGTCTCGGCCGACGAGCGTCCCAGCAGGATCACCTTGCGGGCGTAGTCCCGCTCCGAAATCATCCCGGCGAGCTCGCCGTTGCGTGTCACGGGCAGCGCGCCGACGTGCTTGTCCGCCATCACCTGGATGGCCTCGAGCACCGGCTCCTCGCAGTCGATCGACCAAACCTCGTTGCCCTTGCGGGCGAGCAATCGTCTCACGCTCACCATGCCAAGACCCCCCACACTGCCGGCCGGATTGTAATCCACTCCTGGGGTCAGACCCCACTCAAGAAAAACTTGACTGGGGTCTGACCCCACTACTGCCGTTCGCGCTTGATCGTGCGCCCCATCAGCGCCGCCACGGCTTCGCGTGCGGGCGCACCTTCGTAGATCACCCGGGCGATCTGCTCGGCAATCGGCATTTCGACGTTGAAGTTGCGCGCCACGGCGACGACGGCGCGCGCCGCGAGCACGCCTTCGACGACCTGGCCGATTTGGCGCTGGGCTTCCTCGGCGGACTTCCCCGCGGCGAGCGCCAGGCCGAAGCGGCGGTTGCGCGACTGGTCATCGGTGCAGGTGAGCACGAGGTCGCCGAGCCCGGCGAGCCCCATGAAGGTGTCCTTCTCGGCGCCGAGTGCCACGCCGAGCCGCATCATTTCGGCGAGACCGCGCGTGATCAGCGCGACACGCGTGTTCGCGCCGAACCCGAGACCGTCGGAAATGCCTGCGCCGATGGCGAGCACGTTCTTGGTGGCGCCACCGACCTCGACGCCGATGACGTCGTTCGAGGCGTAGGCGCGGAAATTCTCGCCCGACAAGCCCTGCGCGAGCTCCATCGCGAAGTCCTGGTCGCGTGACGCGACCGTCATCGCCGTCGGCAGGCCGAGGCCGACCTCGCGCGCGAACGTCGGGCCCGACAGCACGGCCGTCGGCACGCTCACGCCGAGCACCTCGGTCGCGACCTGGTGTGGCAGCTTGCCGGTCTCGAGCTCGAACCCCTTGGTGGCCCAGGCGACGCGCATGCCGGGCCGCAGCCAGGGCTGGAGCTGGACCAGGCATGGCCGGAACGCGTGGCTCGGCACGGCGATCAGCACTTCGCCCGATGGACGCATTGCCTCCTCCAGCGAGGCGGCGACCGCGAGGCCCGCGGGGAAGGGCGCTTCGGGCAGGTAGCGACGGTTGACCCGGTCGCGAGCGAGGTCCGCCATCTCTGGCGGGGCGACGCCCCAGAGCACGATCGGGTGCCCCGTGCGCGCGAGGTGGACGGCCAACGCCGTGCCCCACGAACCTGCACCGATCACGGTCATCGGCGAGCGTGCGACGGCGTCGACCCCGGTCTTCGAGGTCGTCAAGCGGCTCCCCTTGCTGCGTCGGCCTGCGACGCCGCCACTCTAGCGCGAAACGCGCCGGTCAGTTGACCGTCGCGGGTGCCGGTGCCGACTGTGCCGCAGCCGCCTGCTGCGCGGCGCGCGCATGCAGCGCCTCGAACGTCACCAGCGGCAGCAGGAACGGCGGGAAACCACCGCGCACGACGAGGTCCGACACGGCCGAGCGGGCATAGCCGAGCAGGTAGTTCGGGGCCATGATCGACAGCACCTGCGCGAGGTCGGGCGCGGTCAGGTTCTTGATCACGAACGCGCCAGCCTGTTGCAGCTCGAGCAGCCAGACGGTCTTGTCGCCGACCTTCGCCTCGAGGTTCACCTGCAGCACGATCTCGTGCAGGTCCTGCGCGATCGCGCCCGCGCGCGTCGAGATGTTCAGGTTGACCGCCGGCTGGCCGTCAAATGCGCCGAACGGGCCGTGCGGCGATTCGAACGAAGCGTCCTTGATGTAGACGGCTTGCGGCGTCACGACGGGTGCGTTCGGATCTGCGGCGGGCGGCGTGGCGGGCGTCGACGAGTTCTGGTCGGTCATCGAGTCGTTCCTGTCTGGAGAGCCGGATGGCAGTGGCGTGGGGTGCTCAGGTGCGGCCGAGCAGCGCGTCGAGCTCGCCGGCCTTGTCGAGAGCGTAGAGGTCGTCGAAGCCGCCGACATGGCGGTCGCCGATGAAGATCTGCGGAACCGTGCGCCGGCCGCCGCTGCGCTTCAGCATGGCGTCGCGCTGCGCCGCGTCCTCGTCGACCTTGATTTCCGTGACCGCGATACCCTTGCGCTGCAGCAGGCCCCGCGCACGGTCGCAGTACGGGCACCAGCCCGTCGAGTACATCGTCACTTCCGGCGGCTTCGCGTCCGGACTCATGCGTGGCCACCCGACTTCTGGCGGGCCGGGCCGTCCTTGACCAGCGGCAGATTCTCGGCACGCCAGGCCTGCAGCCCGCCGCGCAGGTTCACGACCTTGGCGAACCCCTGCGACTTGAGCACACGGGCCGCCGCGCCGGAGCGTGTGCCGGACTCGCAGCAGGTGATCAGCACCTTTTCCCTGAATCGCTTGAGGGTTTCGGCGGCCTGCCCGACCTGGTCCTGCGGGATGTGGCGGGCGTCGATGATGTGGCCCGACTCGAACTCGCCCTGCGTGCGCACGTCGACGAGCAGTGCGCCCTGGTTCATCAGACGCACGGCGTCGATCGGGCCGATGGCCTGCCCACCCGACCGCAGTCGGCTGAACTCGTAGGCGGCCGCCAGCAGGGCGAACACGACCGTGCCCCCGATCAAGAGCGGGTGACGTGCGGCATATTCGAGAAGGCGCTCCATGGCTGGACCGGGAAAAAAGGGGGGCGAATTATAGCAGCCCACGTCGACAGGCTAGACTGACGCAGTTTGGCCACCTCCGCGCAGGGGAGCGCCGCCTCGACCACCGACGGGAGCCCGAACCGCCCCATGCCATCGCCCGAACACGCCGCCGCGACCGCGACGCTGCCGGAGGCTGTCTCCGTCGCGGTGCCCGGGGTCGCGGCGCCCGGGGTCAGACCCCGGCGCGTTCGGCGCGTCGGACGTTGGGCGGCGGTCGTGCTGGGCGCCGCCGGCTGCCTGGCGGCGGGCCAGCCGGCGCGAGCCGCGCGCCAGCCGACCCCGGCGCAGAAGGAAGCCGAACTGCGCAAGCTCAACGACCGCATCGACGAGGTGCGCAAGTCGGTCAACGCCGATGTCGCCCGGCGGGACAAGCTGTCGGTACAGTTGCGCGAGGCGGAGCTCGGCGTAGCCGCCGCGCGTCACGATCTCGACGAAATCCGCGCGCAGCGCATCACCGCCGAAGCGCGCCTGCGCGAGCTGGAGCAGGAGCAGGCGAAGCAGGAGCGCGGTCTGGGCGACGAGCGCGCCGAGCTGGCGGGCGAGCTGCGCACCGCCTACGTCAATGGCCGTGGCGAGCAGCTCAAGCTGCTGCTGAACCAGGAGGACCCGGCAGCTTTCGGTCGCATGCTCGCGTGGTATGGGTATTTCGGGCGGGCGCGGGCCGACCGGATCCACGGCATCCAGGAAAAGCTCGAGCATCTCGCGCTCGTGCGCGAGAAGATCGCGGCCGAGCAGTCCCGGCTCGAGGCCATCGAGCAGCAGCGGGAGCGCGGCATCGCCGCGCTCGAGTCGTCGCAGCAGCGGCGCGCCGACGCGGTCGATGCGATCGACCGGCAGATCAGGACGCGGGGCAGCGAGCTGCAGCGCCTGAAGTCGCAGGCGCAGTCGGTCGAAAAGCTCATCGCCGAGTTGCGCAAGGCGATCGCGAAGGCGGAACGCGAGGCGGCGGCCCGGGCGCGCTCCGGAAGCGCGCCCGCCGTGGCGAAACAGGCGCCGTTCGAACCCCTGCGCGGCAAGCTGCCCTGGCCCGTGCAGGACGGTCGGGTCCTGGCCCGGTTCGGCCAGACGCGTGCCGGCGGGTCGCTGCGCTGGCAGGGCATGCTGATCGGCACGGCTCGTGGTGCGCGGGTCCGGGCGCCGTATGCCGGGCGGGTCGTCTACGGCGACTGGCTGCCCGGCATGGGCCTGATGCTGGTGCTGGACCACGGGGGCGGCTACCTGAGCCTCTATGGCCACAACGAGGAACTGTTTCGCAAAGTCGGTGAGAGCGTCGCCGCGGGCGACGTGATCGGCTCGGTCGGCGATTCCGGCGGCCACAGTCAGCCCGCGCTGTACTTCGAAGTGCGGCGCGGACGGACGCCCGTCGATCCGCAAAGCTGGCTCACCCGGAAATGAGGGTCACGTCAAGGTTCTGACACGGCTGATTCCGGATCATCTGCTTCTCATCGATCAGGACAGATCTTGCCGCCATGGAACCGGCCTACGCGCTGAGCGACGCGCCCAAGCCGATCAGCGCCACCTCGCTCGATCCGTACGGGCAGCTGCTCAGGATGCTGCTGCCGCGCGCGCAGTCGATCGTCTTCTGCGACCGGGCGGGCGTGAGCGTGTGGGAGAGCGACGGTCAGGACGGGTCGAACCTGCAGACCCTGATGCAGGAAATGCAGGCGGACCTCGCCAGCACCTCCTCCGCCAGCAACGGGTTTGCCGAACCGCTGTCCGCGGAACAGACCGCCTACGTCTTCCTGCTGCGCGACGACGCGCGCGCGCTGGTCGGCAGCGTCGGGCTGGTCTGTCGCGACGCCGGCGGCGAAAGCCGGCCGTTCGACGCCCTCCAGGCGCTGCTGCGGCCGGCCCTGCAGTGCCTGCAGCGCGAACTTGCCTCGCGGACGAGCATCGACGACCTGCAGCGCAGTCTCGTCGACCGCGATCTCGACCTCGAGCTGCTGCTCGGCACCGCGCCCGGGGAAATCGCGGGTGACGACAGTCCGGACGACCTCGCGCGGCTCGTGCAAGGCTGCGTGGACCACCTCGGCTGCGCGGTGGGCGCCCTGCTGATTCCCGACAAGAACCTCGCCGTCTGCCGCACCGGCGCCGACGTGCCCGCCAGCGCGGGCACGGAGGTGCTGACCCGCACGCACCGTCACATCGTCGGCTGGACGCAGATGCACCGCCAGACGCTGATCTCGAACAGCCTCGCCGCGACGGGGCCGCTCGCCAACGTGCGCTACAAGATCCTCTCGTGTCCCGTCATGCACGGCGCACAGCGCGTGCTCGGGGCGCTGGCGCTGTTCAAGCCGCTGCAGGCGCCGGACTTCGACCTGCGTCAGGTGCGTGTCGTCGAGCTGCTCGCGCGCCGCGTCGCGTCCATCGTCATGAACGCCTACGATCCGACGACCGGCCTGCTCACGCGTCCGGCCTTCGAGACGCGGGCACACGCGATGCTCGCGTCGCACGGCGACGCGCGCAGCCATTGCGTCGTGTACGTGGACATCGATCGCCTGCACGTGCTGAACGAGAATCTCGGCATGCACGTCGGCGACGAGATCATCGTGCGCGTCGCCGAGGCGATCCGCCGCAACGTCACGCTGCGCATGCTCGCCTCGCGCATTTCCGGCGACCGGTTCGCGCTGCTGTTGCCCGACGCCAGCGTCGACCGCGCGCAGGGCATCGCCGGGCAGTTGCGCGAGGCACTCAGCCGGCTCGGGTACGTCTGTGGCAGCCAGGCCATCGATGTGACGGCGAGCTTCGGCATCGCGCAGGTGGTCGCGGGGCCGCACGCGCTGTCGCATGCGCTCGCCTCGGCCGAGATCGCCTGCAAGGCCGCCAAGGATCGCGGTCGCGACCGCGTCGAGGTCTACGCCGACGGTGATCACAGCATCGTTCGTCGCTACACGGACCTCGCGCTGATCGGCACGGTGCGGTCCGCGCTGACCGACCAGCGGTTCCGCCTCGAGGCGCAGGCGATCGTGCCGCTGAACGGCGTGCGGTCGGCGCCGAAATGCGAACTGCTGCTGCGGATGATCGACGAGGACGGCAACAGCGTGCCGCCCGACCGGTTTCTCTCGGCCGCCGAGCGCTATCAGCTCGCCCCGTCCATCGATCGCTGGGTGCTGGCGCGGGTCGTGGAAATGCTGCGGCCCGTGGCGCCGAGGCTGCAGGCGCTCGGCGCCTGCTTCGCGGTGAACATCTCGGGGCAGTCGCTCGGCGACGCGGACTTTGCCGCGTTCATGGAGAACACGCTGCGCGAGAGCGGCCTGCCGTTCGAGTTCCTGTCGTTCGAACTCACGGAAACCGCCGCCGTCGCCAACATCGTGCGGGCGGAGGCGCTGATCCGCCGGCTGCGCGACCTCGGCTGCGAGGTGGCGCTCGACGACTTCGGTCGCGGCCTGAGCTCGCTGACCTACCTGAAGACCCTGCCGGTCACCTGCCTCAAGATCGACGGCATCTTCGTCCGCGACGTGGTCGCCGACGAGCGCTCGCACGCCATGCTGAGCGCCATCGTCCAGCTCGCACGCGCCATGGGGCTCAAGACCGTCGCGGAATGTGTGGAAAGCGACGCGATCCGCAAGGCCGTTCGTGACCTGGGCGTCGACTACGGCCAGGGCTTTTCGATCGGCCGGCCAGTCCCGCTCGAGAAGGTGCTGGCAACGCTCGCAACGGTTACCATGCCCGTCCGAGCAGGATCCTGACCGCCACATCGCCGTGAGTTTCCGTTCCCCCGTCCTCCTGGCGCTCGTCGCTGGCACAGCCGTCGGCTACGGGGCCGCGCGCCTGCCGGGCATGCTGCGCCCGGAGGCCGCCGCCGCCGCGACGGCCGGACGCGAAACCCCCTCCACCGATCCGGCGGGGCATCGGCTGCTCGACGAGGTGGTCGGCCGCATCCGGCGCGAATACGTCGACACCGTTCCCGAGTCCGCGTTCGACCAGGCCGCCGTCAAGGGCGTCGTCGCCAACCTCGATCCGCATTCCGCGTTTCTCGACGCCAGGCAGTATGACGAGATGCGTGCCGCGACGACCGGCAGCTATTCTGGCGTCGGCATCGAGGTTTCGGCCGAAGGCGGCCGCGTGGTGGTGGTCACGCCGATCGAAGGCTCACCCGCCGCGCGCGCCGGGGTGCGGGCCGGCGACGTCGTGCTGGCCGTGGACGACCAGCCCGTCACGGCCGACCAGCTCGAGGAAACGATCGGCCGGATGCGCGGTACGGCCGGGACGCTCGTGCGGCTCGCGGTCGGGCGGCCGGGTGAACCGAAGCCGCTGGTATTTGCGTTGCAACGCGGCGAGGTCCACGTCCACACGGTCCGGGCCGAGGCGCTGCCGGGCAATTTCGGCTACGTCCGCATCACGCAATTCAGCGACTCGACGCCGGAGGACCTGCTCGACGCGCTGTCCGTGCTGATGCATCGCGGCCCCGCCATGGCGGGTGGAGATGCCGGGTCGTCGGTCTGGCCGTTACGCGGTCTCATCCTCGACCTGCGCGGCAATCCGGGCGGCGTGCTCGAATCCGCGGTCGGTGTCGCCGACGCCTTCCTCGAGGAAGGTCTCATCGTGCGTGCCGACGGCCGCACGTCAGAGTCGCGATTCCGGATGGCCGCCACGACCGGCGACGCGCTCGACGGCCAGCCGCTCGTCGTGCTCGTCGACGGCGGCTCTGCATCGGGTTCGGAGATCGTGGCCGGCGCGCTGCGTGACCACGGGCGCGCCACGCTCATGGGTGAGCGTACGTTCGGCAAGGGCTCGGTGCAGACGGTGATCCCGCTGCGCGACGGACAGGCGCTCAAGCTGACGACGTCGCGTTACTTCACGCCGGCGGGCACCTCGATCCACGAGAAAGGGCTCGAGCCCGACATCGCCATCGGCCGGCTCGACCACGAAGCCGGCCCCGCGGCGCGTCCGCGCGCGCCGATGCAGGACCCTGTCGTGCTCACCGCGCTGCAATACCTGCGCGACCGCGGGCTCGGCACGCATTACGCGGCCGCGCGGCCGGCGCAACGTCCGACGTCACATTGACGCCATCGCGGCGCCGGCCAGCGCGCCGATCAGCAGCACGAGCACCGGCACCATGCTGAGGCCGAAGCCGAGCTCGCGCCGCGCTGGATCCCGGACATAGCCGACGAAATACAATACCCGCCCGACGAGGTAGACGGCGCCGAGCAGCGCCGCCCACGGCGCGCTCACGTACAGTGCGAACAGCCACAGCGCGGGCAGCAGCACGACGAGCAGCTCGAGCGTGTTCTGCTGCACGCGGAAATACCGCTCGAAGACCTCGTGCCCGCCGATGGCCGGCGCCTGCACGCCGTACTTGCCGCGGGCGTGGCCGACGGCCATGCCGAAAAAGACGTACTGCAGCAGCGCGAGGAGGCCGACGAGGGCGACGTATTTCATGGTGGTGCGTACCTGATGCCCGGGAGGGGAGATTCCTTTACCATCGGCCGCAGGTCAACCACGGTCCGCTGCGCCCGCGCCGGCGCGCGGACGCACGAAGGAGCCTCGCATGGTCGGATTTCTGCTGCGCGCCGCCATCACGGCGCTCGCTCTCTGGGTGGCCAGCCAGTTGCTCGGTGGTCTGCAGTTCACGTCGAACGGCCAGCTCCTGCTCGCCGCGGTCCTGCTCGGCGTCGTCAACGCCGTCGTGCGGCCGGTGGCGTTCGTGCTGACGCTGCCGATCACCGTCATCACGCTCGGGCTGTTCCTGCTGGTGCTCAACGCGGCCATGATCGGCCTCGTGGCGTTGATCGTGCCGGGCTTCACGATCTCGGGGTTCTGGACCGCGGTCGGCGCCGCGATCATCGTCGGCCTGGTGTCGTGGGCGGCGTCGACGATCATCGGCAATTCCGGTCGCGTCGAACGGTTCGCCGCGCGACGATAGCCCGCCCGAGCCGCTATGCGCTTCGCGACGGCAGCGTCACCAGCGCGACGCCGGCAAGCATGACCACCATGCCCGCGAGCTGGGTTGGCGCCAGCGCTTCATCGAGCAGCAGCCAGCCGAGCAGCGTGGCGATCGCCGGGTTCACGTAGGCGAACGTCGCGACGCGGTCGGTGCGCGCGTTCTTGATGAGCCAGACGTAGGCCGTGTACGTGATCGCCGAGGCGAACACGGCGAGATAGATCATCGCCGCCAGTCCGGTCGCCGACCAGTGCCAGCGCGGCAGTTCGCCGCCGAGCGCGCCGAGCGCGCACAGCCCCAGGGCGCCGAGCAGCATCATCGTCGCGTTGAACGCCAGCGGCCCCGCCCGCAGCGACGTGTTGCGGTAGACGATGCTGCCGAAGGCCCAGGCGACGCCGCCCGCCAGCGCGACGACCTGCCAGCCGAAGTGTGCGTCGAATCGCAGGTTGCCGCGCCACATGAGCAGCGCCACGCCCGCGAAGCCGAGCAGCAGGCCGATCCAGCTGCGGACTTGCAGCGGCTGCCCTTTCGGGCCGAGCGTGCCGAACCACGCGATCCACAGCGCGACGCTGGAATTGAGCAGCGCCACTTCGTTCGACGGCAGATGCGCCAGCGCATGAGTCGTGGGGCCGCCGCTGAACACGATCATCGTGCCGGCGAACAATGCAACGTACGCCCAGTCGCGGGGCGAACGCGGCAAGGCTTCGCCCCGCTGCGCCGCCACCGCCAGCAACAGCAGACCGGCCAGCAGCGCGCGACCGCCGGCGAACAGCGTGGGCGGCAGGTCGCGTACCCCGATCCGCATGGCCAGGAACGACGAGCCCCAGACCAGGTAGACGATCGCGAAGCTCGCGTACAGCTTCACGGCATGCCGGTTCACCGTCGCACGCCGACCCGGTACAGCCAGGCGGCCAGCATCGCCAGCACCGCGAGACCGGCGGCTTCGCCGAACTGCAGGCCGTCGCCCAGCGCGAGCACGTCGGCGCGACCCGACGTGACGATCGGGATCGCGATGAGGATTCCCGTGAGCGCCTCGCCCGTGATCAGCCCCGCCGCGAACAGCACGCCGTTGCGCCTGGCACGCTCGGCCGCGGGCGTCTCGCCGTGGACGCCGAGATGCCGCTCGACGAGGTGGGCGATCGATCCGCCGGCGAAGATCGGCACCGACAGCTCGAGCGGCAGGTAGATGCCGACGGCGACCGCCAGCACCGGCGCGCGAAAAGGCGCGCCGCGGCGCCGCAGTACTTCGTCGACGACGATGATCGCCCCGCCGATCAGCGCGCCGATGCCGATCATGCCCCAGGGCAGGTGGCCGCCAAACATGCCCTTGGCGACCGACGCCATCAGCGTCGCCTGCGGCGCGATCAGCGGGTTCGGATGTTCCGGCGTCGGCACGCCGATGCCGTAGGCCTTGAGCAGCAGGTTGAGCACCGGCGCCATGACCAGCGCGCAGCTGGCGGCGCCGATCGCGAGCATGACCTGCTGGCGCCAGGGCGTGGCGCCCACGAGCTGGCCGGCCTTGAGGTCCTGCAGGTTGTCGCCGCCGATGCACGCGGCGCAGCAGACGACCGAGCCGATCATGATCGCCGCCACGGGACCGAGCGGCGCGCCGCGACCCATCAGCACGAGCAGCAGCAGCGACGCGAACAGGATCGTGCAGATCGTGATCCCCGAAACCGGGTTGTTTGACGAGCCGACGAGCCCCGCCATGTACGCCGACACCGACGTGAACACGAAGCCCGCGACGATCATGATGACGGTCATCACGAGGCTCACGCCGAGGTTGGCGACGATGAGCTGGTAGAGGATCGCGAGCGGCACGGTGAATGCCACGAGCCCGATCAGGATCGCCTGCATCGGCAGGTCCTGCTCGGTGTGCGCGATCGTCCCCGCCGCGCCTGCGCGCGTCGCGGCGAGCCCGCTGCGGATGCCGGAGGCGAGTGAGCCGCGGATCGAAATCAGCGCCCAGACGCCGCCCACGAGCATCGCGCCGACGCCCAGGTAGCGCACCTGCGCCGACCAGATCGCGCCAGCGACGGTTTCGGCGTCCGCACCGGCCAGGCTCTGCGCCAGCTCGACGTTGCCGGCGAGGAAGTGCGCGGCGTAGATCGGGATGGCGACGTTCCAGGAGATCATGCCGCCGATCAGCGCCAGCGCGCCGATGTTGAGCCCGACGATGTAACCGACGCCGAGCAGCGCCGGCGAGAGGTTCGTGCCGTAGTAGGCGAGCCATGGGCCGAAAAAACCGCTCGCGGCGGCGGTGTCGGGTATCAGGCGCAGGCCGCTGCCGGCCGCGAGCTTGGCGAGGCCACCGCCCAGCGCGGAGAGACCGAGCAGCTTCACGCCCTGTGCCGGGTTGTCGCCTGCCTTGAGCACTTCGGCCGCCGCGACGCCCTCGGGAAACCTGAGGTTCTGCTCGACGATCAGCGAGCGGCGCAGCGGCACCGAGAAGAACACGCCGAGGATGCCGCCGAGACCGGCGATTGCCAGCACCCAGGCATAGCGGAAGTCGGTCCAGTGCCCGAGGATCACGAGTGCGGGGATCGTGAAGATCACTCCCGAGGCGATCGACGAGCCCGCGGACGCGCCCGTCTGCACGATGTTGTTCTCGAGGATGGTGCTGCCGCCGAGCACGCGCAGCACGGCCATCGACACGACGGCCGCGGGAATGGCCGAGGCGATCGTCAGGCCGGCGAACAGGCCGAGATAGGTGTTGGCGGCGGCCAGCAGCACGGCAAGTGCGATCGCGAGCAGGACGGCGCGGGGGGTGAGCTGCGCCGGCGCGGCAGGAGTGACCATGGGCGGGATGGCTCCGGAAGAATGGCGGCATTAGAGGTGGCGTGCGACGCATTTGCAACAACCGGTGCCGCGTCGCCGGGTGGTAAAAGAGGCTGGGTTCAACTCGCAAGGGCACACCGGAACATGACGACGGGCAGGACGATCTTCATCACCGGCGCGGGCGCCGGCATCGGCGCCGCCACCGCCCGGCTGTTCGCGCGACGCGGCTGGATCGTTGGCGCGAGCGACGCCGACAGGCATTCGCTCGACGCTCTGCAGGCCGAACTGGGCCCCGACCGTCTGCACGCCTGCGTGGCGGACGTGCGCGACGCCGGCGCGCTGCGCGCGGCGATCGATGATTTTGCCGCTCGTCGGGGTGGGGGCCGGCTCGACGCCGTCTTTGCCAACGCCGGCGTGCTGTTCATGGGCCCCGACGCGATGCTCACGGCCGAGCAGAAGCAGCATCTCATCGATGTGAACGTGAAAGGCACCGTCCACACGTTCGATGCGGCCATGCCGCACCTGTGCCGCGCGGCACCGGGTGCGCACGCCGTCGCGATGGCGTCGGCCTCTGCGGAATACGGCACGCCCGATCATGCGGTCTACAGCGCGACCAAGTTCTTCGTGCGCGGCTACACCGAGGCCCTGGCCATCGAATGCCGCAAGAGCGGCATCGTCGTGAGTGCGGTGTACGTTTCCTACGTGCAAACGGCCATGGTCACGGGCGCGAACTTCACGCCGGCCTCGGTCGAGCGCCTCGGCGTGAAAGCCACGGCGGAGCAGGTTGCGGCCACCGTGTGGCGCGCCGTGCACGGCCGTCGGGCGCATTGGCGCGTCGGGTTCGACGCGAAGCTGACGCACTACGCGGTGCGTGTGCTCGGCGCGTGGATCGCGCCCGTCTACGCAAAGGTCGCTGGCCTCTGAGCCAGTGCCGGAAACAGGAGAATGTCCCCTGTTTCCGGTCACCAGCCGCAGGTCTGGCCTTTGTTCTGCTGCTCGAGCCAGTCCTCGAGCGGCTTGAAGTAGTCGAGGATCGCCGAGGCGTCCATCTGGCGCGTGCCGGTCAGCTCGAAGAGCGTGTCCTGCCACGGCTGGCTCGCGCCCTTGGCCAGCATCGCGCCGAACTTCTTTCCCGCGGTCTCGTTGCCGTAGATCGAGCACTCGGCGAGCGGGCCCTTGAACCCGGCCGCGTCGCACAGCGCCTTCTGGAGCTGGAACTGCAGGATGTACGAGAGGAAGTAGCGCGTGTACGGCGTGTTGCCCGGGATGTGGTACTTCGCGCCCGGGTCGAAGTCGGCCTCGGTGCGCGGCACGGGCGGGCGGATGCCCTGGTACTTCTCGCGGATCGCCCACCAGGCGGCGTTGTAGTCCTGCGGCGCCACCTGGCCGGAGAACACCTGCCAGCGCCATTCGTCGATCATCTTGCCGAACGGCAGGAACGCGATCTTCTGCAGCGCCATCTTCATCTGCCGGTTGATGAGCGCCTCGCGCCCCGGCTTCGCCTCGGCCGGTACCAGTCCGATTCTCGCGAGGTAGGCAGGTGTCATCGACAGGTTCACGGTGTCGCCGATGGCTTCGTGGAAGCCGTCGTGCGCGCCGTTCTGGAACAGATACGGCTGGTCCTGGTACCAGAGGTAGTAATAGACGTGGCCCAGCTCGTGGTAGACGGTGCGCAGCTCCTCGTAGGTCGGCCGCGTACACATCTTGATGCGCACGTCGTCCTTGCCGTCCATGTGCCAGGCGCTCGCATGGCACTGCACGTTGCGATCGCGCGGCTGCGCGAGCATCGAGCGTTCCCAGAACGTCTGCGGCAGCGGCATGAAGGCGATGCTCTTGTAGAAATCCTCTGCCGACCGGGTCATGCGCACGGGGTCGTACCCCTGCTCTTGCAGCGCCGAATCGATGTCGAGCTGTGACACGCCCGGGTACGGCTCGAGCAGGTCGTAGATGGCGTCCCACTGCTGCGCCCACATGTTGCCGAACAGGTGCGCCGGGATCGGCTTCCCGGCAGGCACTTTGTCTTCGCCGTACTTCTGCGCGAGCTTCTGGCGCGCGTAGCACTGCAGGTTCCGGTAGAGCGGCTCGACCTGCGAGTAGAGACGCGCCGCTTCCTTCGTGAAGGCATCGGCCGGCATGTCGTACCCCGAGCGCCACATCGCGCCGAGGTCCCGATAGCCCAGCTCGCGCGCCCCCTCGTTCGCGAGCGCGACGTAGCGCGTGTAGTCGGTGCGCAGGCCCCTGGCCTGGTCGTGCCAGCCCTGCCAGGCGTCGAGCAGCTCGTCGTAGTCGCGGCTCTTCTCGAGCACGGCCTTGAGTTGGACCTCGTCCCGACAGTCCTGGCTGCCTTCCCTGCAGTACCTCGCCTCGCCGTACTTCGCCTCCATGCCCGCGAGCAGCGTGGCGAGTTCGGCACGCTTGGCGGGGTCGTCCGGCGCCGGCGCCGACACGCCGAGCTTGAGCAGCTCGAGCGCACGCTGTGAGGCCGGGCTCATCGGCTGGCCCGCGAACCGCTTCGCCTCGGTCACCGCCCGGCTGAAGGACTCGAGGAACCGCTCGTTGGCCCGCGCCGTGAGCAACTGGGTGTCCACGGTGATGTAGGTGGCCTGCGTCCAGCCGGCAGCGCTGAGTTCGCGTGTGATGAAGGCGAACTCCTGGTTGAGCCTCGCGACGAATTCGTCGGCCGTTTCGGCCCGTGCGAGGCGCGGCGGCAGGGCGGTGGCGGCGACGATGGCCAGACTCGCGAGAACGACAGTTCGCAGACGCGCGCGTGCGGTGGCGGAAACGTCGGCATGCGGCGCCGGCGCGTGGAATGCATTCGTGGTCACGGGTTTGCTCCAGACGGATCAGTGGCGGGTCGCTTCGGCACCGTGCATCCAGCGCACGAGCGTCCCGGACAGCAGCCAGAGCGCGGCCGCAAAGACGAAGAGTGTGCCCGCGAGTCCGCCGAAGATCGCGAGTTCGCCGAGGCGCTCCGCATATGAGCCGATGATTCCGGCGAGCCAGTTGGCCACGAAGTTGATCATGAACCACACGCCCATCATCAGCGAGGCGAGCCTCAGGGGCGCGAGCTTCGTGACCATGGAGAGCCCCACCGGCGAGATGCAGAGTTCCCCCGTCGTGTGGAAGAAATACGCGATCACGAGCCAGGACATCGCCGCCTTGCCGTGGGCCGCCTGATCGTACACGGCCGCCACCATGGCAAGGAAGCCGATGCCGGTGAGCACGAGGCCGAGCACCATCTTGCGCGGCGTGGCTGGATTGCGGCCGAGCGCGCCGAGCTTGCCCCAGAGCGCGGAGAAGATCGGTGCGAGCAACACGATGAACAGCGGATTGAGCGACTGGAACCAGCCGGCGGGCACTTCGAACGCACCGACGGTGCGGTCGGTCTTGTCGCTGGCATACAGGTTCATGAGACCGCCGGCCTGCTCGAAGGCCGCCCAGAAGAGCACCACGAACACGAACAGCATGAAGATGACGCGCAGCCGGTCGGTTTCTTCCTGCGTGAGCGGCTCGTGCCGGCCGCCGCTCTGCGCGAGCGAGCGCTGCGCCGCGGGCACCGTGCCGACTTCACCGAGGTAGCGCTTCGCGAGCGCGAACTGGATGATCACCGACAGGATCATGCCGACGCCGGCGGCGAAATAGCCGGCGCGCCAGCCGTGGAGAGGATTCTCGCCGAGCGTTGAGCAGACCAGCGGCGCGAGGAAGGCGCCGGTGTTGATGCCCATGTAGAAAATCGTGAAGGCACCGTCGCGGCGCGCATCACCTTCCGCATAGAGGTCGCCGACCATCGTCGAGATGTTCGGCTTGAAGAAGCCGTTGCCGATGACGAGCAGCACCAGCCCGGCGTAGAACAGCGGCAGGTTGCCCGGGATCGCGCTCGCCAGCGTGAACTGGCCGGCGGCCATCACGAGGCCGCCGATGATCACCGACCTGCGCTGGCCGAGGTAGTTGTCGGCGAGCCAGCCACCGATCAGCGGCGTGAAGTAGACGAAGCCAGTGAAGAGCCCGTAGAGCTTGAGCGCCTCGGCCTGCGTCCAGCCGAAGCCGGGATTGGCGCTCTCGACGCCGGCCACGAGCGACAGCACGAGCAGTGCCCGCATGCCGTAATAGCTGAAGCGCTCCCACATTTCTGTGGCGAAGAGCAGGAAGAGCCCCTTTGGGTGGCCGAGCCAGGTGTCCCGCGCAACGGCGGGCAGAGTCGTGCTGGACATTGGAATTTGCTTTAACTTCAGGTGTTTGCGCGATGACGCGCGATGGCCGGAAGTCTGGGTGATGTTGCGGTGCAAGCGCAAGCCGCGGCCGCGGGGAGGAGCCGCGCGGGCCGACTTCCCTGGGCGTACGAGCGGTACGATGCCGTTGCGGCCTGCGGGTGGCCGAGGGTTGTCAGCCGTGCCCGAAACCCTCAGGCTCGAGTCCGCCACATGGCCGCAGGCAGCCCGCGACACGGCCTCGCGAGAGGCCGCCCGAGCGAGACGAGCGCGCGGCATTCCTTCGAATCCGGATCGAGGATCGACTGATGTTGAAATCCTTGCTCGCGACGCTGCTGTTGCCGGCCGCGTTTCTCGCATCGGTACCGCCTGCGCCCGCCGCAGAGGTTCCCGACCCGGCGGCTGTCTTCTGTCAGCAGCAGGGGGGAGGCCATCGCATCGTACGGGAGACCGCCGGCGAACGAGGCGTCTGCGTCCTGCCGGACGGGCGTGAAGTCGATGCCTGGGAGTACTTCCACGAGCAACACAGGCCGTCGCCCGGGAATTCGACGGGCGTCCCGATCGCGGACCGAATCTGGTCGGGCGGCCCGATTCTCACCATGGTCGATGGCGCGCTGCGCGCCGAGGCACTGGCCGAGAAGAACGGCACGATCCTCGCCGTCGGCGCAAAGCAAGAGGTCATGGCGCACCGCGGGCCGTCGACCCAGGTCATCGATCTTGCCGGACACACGATGCTGCCTGGCTTCGTGGACGCCCATGGCCACGTGTTCATGGTCGGCATCCAGGCGCTCTCGGCCAACCTGCTGCCCGCCCCGGACGGAGCCGTGAACAGCATCGCCTCGCTGCAGGAGACGCTGCGGGCCTACGCGAAGCGCCATCCGGACCGTGTGAAGAAGGCCGGACTGATCCTGGGGTTCGGGTATGACGACAGCCAGCTGGCCGAACGGCGCCATCCGACGCGGGACGACCTCGATGCGGTCTCGACGGAGGTGCCCATCTACGTCCTGCATCAGTCGGGTCATCTCGGCGCCGCCAACTCGAAGGCGCTCGACGTGGGGGGAATCACGGCGGCGACGGCAGACCCCGCCGGCGGTGTAATCCGTCGACGGTCAGGCGGCAGGGAACCGAATGGCGTGTTGGAGGAGAACGCCAGCACCACGCTGGCCATGACACTCTTGCGCAACCTCTTCACCCATGACGGTCCGGCGGTCTTTCGCGCCGGTCTGGATCTCGTCACCTCATACGGATACACCACCGCGCAGGAAGGCCGCTCGACGCCCGGGGTGGCGAAGCTGATGCAGGCGGTGGCAAAGGACGAAGGGATCGACATCGATGTCGTGACCTATCCCGACGTCCTCGTCGACCGTGACTTCATCCGCGCGGCCCATTCGCGCAGCTACACGAACCGTTTCCGCGTGGGCGGCGCCAAGTTGACCATCGATGGCTCCCCGCAGGGATTCACCGCGCTGCGGGACCGGCCGTACTACGACCCGCCGGAGGGGTTCCGGGCCGACTACAAAGGTTACTCCGCGGCGACGGCGGACCAGGTGTTTGACGCGGTGGACTGGGCCTTCGACAACGGTGTGCAGCTGCTGACGCACGCGAATGGCGAGGGCGCCTCGGACATGCTGATCGCCGCCATTGACACCGCGACCCGGAAACACGGTCCCGCCGATCGCCGCCCGGTGCTGATTCACGGCCAGTTCCTGCGCGAGGATCAGGTGGCCGCCTATGACAGGCTCGGCGTGTTCCTCTCGCTGTTCCCCATGCACACCTTCTACTGGGGCGACTGGCATCGTGACCGGACGGTCGGGCCGTTCGTCGCGGACAACATCTCGCCGACCGGCTGGGTGCGTGCGCGGGGGATGATGTTCTCGAGTCACCACGATGCTCCCGTGGCCCTGCCCGATGCCATGCGCGTCCTCGATGCGACGGTGACCCGCCGTTCACGCTCGGGCGACATCATCGGCCCGCAGCAGCGCGTGGATGTCGTCACGGCGCTCAAGGCCCTGACGATCTGGCCGGCCTACCAGCATTTCGAGGAGCATCGGAAGGGCTCGCTGGAGGCGGGCAAGCTCGCCGATCTGGTGATCCTCTCCAAGGACCCCACGACCGTCGAACCCGATGCGCTCGATTCGATCACGGTGCTCGAGACGATCAAGGAGGGCAGGACGGTGTTCCTCCGCCCTCCGGCGTCGCGACGCAGGACGAACTGACGCATCGCCGATGGCGCGCTCCCTGCGCGCCGGAACATCACGGTTGCGGTAGCGTCTACGGCAGGTAAACCACGCCTTCCTTCATCACGAACTCGATTGCGCCGAGCGAGCGGATGTCGGCGAGCGGGTCGCCGGTCACGGCGACGATGTCGGCCGAGTAGCCCGGGGCAATCTGGCCCACCTCCGTGCCGATGCCGAGCGCCTCGGCGCCGACCTTGGTCGCGGCCTGGATGGCCTGCATCGGCGTCATGCCGTACTGCACCATCCACGCGAGCTGCTTCGGCGCATCGGCATGGCGGTGCACGCCGGTGTCGGTGCCCATCGTGAGCCTGATGCCTTTCTGCACGGCTTTGCGGAAGTTGTCGCGCTGCGCCTGCGCCACCTCACGGTCCTTGCGCAGGAACTCCTCGAGCTCGCCGCGCTTCGGGCCCTCCGTCTGCGTGTACTCCGTATTGTAGATGTCCATCGACAGGTAGGTGCCGTGCTGGCGCGCCAGTTCGAGGCCCTCCTCGTCGATCAGGCTCGCATGCTCGATGGTGTCGACGCCGGCCCGGATGGCGACCTTGATGCCGTTCGCGCCGTGGGCGTGCACAGCGACCTTGCGGCCATGCATGTGCGCCTCGTCGACCAGTGCCGCCACTTCCTCCGCGGTGTACTGCTGCGCGCCGACGCGTGTGCCTTTCGAAAACACGCCGCCGGTGCCGCAGTACTTGATCACGTCGGCACCGTACTTGACGTTGCGCCGCACCGTCTGGCGCACGGCCCACGGGCCGTCCGCGACGCCCTCGGCCGTCGCGCGATACTCGGGCGCCATCATGTTGTCGTCACAGTGCCCGCCCGTGATGCCGAGCGCCGGGCCCGAGGCGAGGATGCGCGGGCCGACGACGTCGCCCGCACGGATCGCGTCGCGCAGTGCGATGTCGGTGTAGTCCGAGGCACCGACGTCGCGGATGGTCGTCACGCCGGAGAGCAGCGTTTCGCGCGCGAAGCGCGCGCCCATGAGCGCGCGCCGCGGCACGGAGAGGCCGTAGCCGTGGTACGGCCGGGTCGTCGGGTCGGAGGTGACGTGCGTGTGCGTGTCGATGAGCCCGGGCAGCACGGTCTGCCGCGAGAGGTCGATCACCGTCGCGCCCGGCGGGATCGCGACGGTGGCCGACGACCCGACCGCCGTGATCCTGCCGCCCTGCACGAGGATCAGCTGGTCGTCACGCACGCGCCCCGCAGCAACGTCGATCAGGCGTCCCGCCTTGACGACGGTGACGGGCTCCGCCGGCTGTGCCGCCGGGTCCGGTTTGGCCGCGGCCAGGACGGCCAAGGGAATGCAGGTCAGCAGCCACGAGGCGGTGCGTGAGAGACGGGCAAGCATCGATCGGGACATCGGCGCTCCGGAAGAGTCGGGACGGAAGGAACTCCGGGCATGCTCAGCCCGCCGGGACCGAAACGGCGTCCTCGGGCCGGCCAGGCTTCACGCCCGCGGGTGTCATGTCGCATAGCTTAACCCGGGTCTGCTCGATCCGACCGGCGACACTCGCAGGCGGCCCGGTCAGCAGGTCGAGCAGGCCGTGCGCGCAGGCCAGGGTCGGAGCCTCGCCGCCCCGCGTGACGCCTGCGCACCTCACCTGACGCCGCCCATGAGCCTGGTGACCTTCGGGCTCACGAGCAGCAGCAGCGCGCCGAGACCGCAGGCGTAGAACACGATGTCGAGATACCGGCCCGGCATCGTGGCGAGGTCGTTCGGATCGAAGCTTCCGGCGATCAGCCCCGCCATGAGCTTGCCGAGCGAGCTGCCGAGGAACCACACCCCCATCATCTGGCCGACGAGACGCGCCGGCGCGAGCTTGGTCACCGTCGACAGGCCGACGGGGCTGACGCACAACTCGCCGAAGACGGTCAGCAGGTAGGTGAGGATCAGCAGGCGGGCGGGTGCCTGCGTACCGCCGGCGACGAGGTTGGCCGCGGCCACCATGAACAGGAAGCCGAGCCCGAGCAGCAGCAGCCCGAACGCGAACTTGAGCGGCGCCGCCGGGTCGAGCTTGCGCCGGGCCAGCCACACCCACAGCGCCGAGAACGCCGGCGCGAGCAGGATGACGAACGCGGGCTGCACCGACTGGAACCAGCCGGCGGGGATCTCGAAGCCGCCGAGCGTGCGGTCGATATGCCGCTTGGCGAACAGGTTGAGGGACGAACCGGCCTGCTCGTAGCCCGACCAGAACGAGGCCACGGCGAGAAACATCACCAGCACGACGATCATGCGCCGCCGCTCGACTGCATCGAGGCCCGCTGCGAAGAACAGGTAGAGGAAGTACAGCGCCGCGGTCGCCACCAGCACGTACGCGGCGCCCTTCGCGAGCCGTGCCGGATCGAGATGCAGCACGCCCGAGAACAGCAGCGCCGCGAGCAGCGTGAACACCACGAGCGCGACCCGCAGTCGCTGCCAGTCGCGCGCGAGCCCCGCGCCGCCGTCGTTGCGATTGGGTCCGGCACCCGCGCCGTTGAAAAGGTGGCGAGACAGCCAGAACTGCAGCAGGCCGAAAGGCAGGCCGACAGCCGCGGCGAGAAAACCCGCGCGCCAGCCGTAACGCTGCGCGAGTCCGCCCGCGATCAGCGGGCCGATCAGCGCGCCCAGGTTGATGCCCATGTAGAAAATGGTGAAGCCCGCATCGCGCCGGCCGCCGCCCTCCGGGTAGAGGTCCGCGACCAGCGTCGAGACGTTGGGTTTCAGCAGCCCGACGCCGAGGATGATCACGACCAGCCCGCCGAAGAACAGCTCCTGCGGACCGTGGATGGCCAGCATCAGGTTGCCGAGCGTCATCAGCACGCCGCCCGTGAGCACGGCGCGTTGCGCGCCGATCAGCCGGTCCGCGATCCAGCCGCCGGGCAGCGCGGCCATGAACACGGCCGCGGTGTAGAGGCCATAGATCGCGGTGGCCGTGCGGTCGTCGAGCCCGTAGCCCCCGTTGCCGACCGCGTCGACGAGGAACAGCACGAGCAGCGCGCGCATGCCATAGAACGTGAACCGTTCCCACATCTCGGTGAAGAACAGTGTCGACAGCGCGCGCGGGTGCCCCCCCAGCATGCCGATCCCCCTCCCGATCTTCGCGGCCTGCCCGCGGGCCGCCGATGCCGCTGCGTCGTCAGGCGCTCCCGGCCGGTTCGACGGCGCGGCGGCGTTGTGCAAAGCGTGCGAACACGATCCCCAGCTCGTACAGGAGATACATCGGCACGGCCATGAAGCTTTGCGACACGGCGTCCGGTGGTGTCAGGAACGCGGCGATGATGAAGATGCCGAGGATCACGTAACCGCGGTTGCGTGTCAGCGCCTCGACCTTGACCAGACCCGTCGCGACCAGCAGCACGACCGCCACCGGCATCTCGAACGCCACGCCGAACGCGAAGAACAGCAGCAGCACGAAGTCCAGGTAGTTCGAGATGTCGGTCATCATCTTCACGCCGACGGGTGTCGTCGACGCGAGGAACTGGAACATCAGCGGGAAGACGACGTAATAGGCGAAGGCGACGCCCGCGTAGAACAGCAACACGCTCGAGACGGCGAGCGGCAGCGCGAAGCGCCGTTCGTGCCGGTAGAGCCCGGGCGCGACGAAGGCCCAGACCTGGTAGAGCACATAGGGCATCGCGATGAACAGCGCGACGATGATCGTCAGCTTGAGCGGCGCCATGAACGGCGAGACGACGCTGGTCGCGATCAGCGAGGTGCCTTCGGGCAGCTTGTGGATCAGCGGCTGTGCGATCAGCGTGAACAGCTCGTTCTGGAAAAAGGCGAGCGGCACGAAGCAGACAGCCACGGCGATGACGGCGTGCAGCACCCGGTCCCGCAGCTCGAGCAGATGCGAGATCAGCGTGCCTTCGGCCAGCGGTTCCCCGTTACCCGGGCTCGCGCTCATCAGTGGCCGTCTTGTCGCGGCGGGCCCGAGTCGGTCGCGGCCGCCGCCGCGGGCTCGACGGGCACCGGCGTCGCGTGCGCCGTCGTCGTCTCGTCCGGAGGCAACGCGGGGCCGTCGGTCGCGGCCTGCATCGGCAACGCGCGCGCTTCCGCATCAGGCGCGGGCGATGGCGAGGTCGTCGGGCTCGCGGCCGGCGTCGGGGACTTCGACGGGGTCGTGGCGAGCGGATCGAAGTGCACTTCCTGCTCGAGCTGGGTGCGCAACTGCCGCGCCATCGACCGGGCGCGGCCGGCCCAGCGCCCGAGATCGGCGGCCAGCTTCGGCAGGCGCGCGGGCCCGAGGACCAGCAGCGCAATGCCGAAGATCAGCACGATCTCCGTGAAGCCGACCTCGAACATCGGGTATCCGGGCTCAGCCGGTCTTGCTGTCCGTCTTGGTCGACGACGCGGCCCGGTCGCCAAAATCCGCGTCGCGCGTGCTGGCTCCGCTGTCGCCCAGGTCCGACAACTGCCGGTTCTGCTCGTCCTCGCCATCGCTCATCGCCTTCTTGAAGCCTTTCACGGCGGCGCCGAGGTCCGAGCCGACGTTCTTCAGCTTCTTGGCCCCGAAGAGGATGAGCGCGATCAGCAGGATGACGAGGAGCTCACGAAAGCCGATACCCATGGAATTCTCCGGGGCCCTGCACAACGGGCCGCCATGATACGACAATGTCGGCGATCACTCGGTTGCAGCCGGGGTCGGTATTTGCAACCAGAACGTGACCGGCCCGTCGTTGACGAGCGCCACCCGCATCGCGGCGCCGAAACGGCCGGTCGCGACCTTGCCGGGCAACAGCGCGCGGGCGTGGTCGACCGCCGCCTCGAAGAGCGCCCGTCCGAGCTCCGGCGCCGCCGCGGAGCTGAAGCTCGGGCGTAGACCCTTGCGCGTGTCGGCCGCGAGTGTGAACTGCGAGACCAGCAACAACTCGCCGCCCACGTCGATGAGGCTACGGTTCATGCGGCCGGCGCCGTCATCGAAGACGCGGTAGGCGGCGGTCCGCTCGATCAGCCTGTGTGCCGTCGTCGGCGTGTCGCCCGGCTCGACCGCAATCAGGGCGAGTAGGCCTCGACCAATAGATCCCACGATCTCGCTATCGACGCGGACACTTGCTTCAGTGACGCGCTGAATCAGACCGATCACTGCCAAGAACCATATGATTTTTTCCCACTTCGCACCATATCTACAATGTTCGTGTCAAGAATTTGACAAAATGTAAAGAACTTTGCAGAAAGTGGGAAATCAGTCATGAATAGCGACAGAAAAGACACGAGAGTGGGAATGTTTGCAATCCCGTCGTCCAGGTGAAGCGTCCACAGCCGTGATGTGCCCCGGTCTATTACGAGGCCGACAGCTCGCGTGACTTGTCCAGTGCCTCCTGCGCCTCGGGGTTCTTGCCGCGCGCGCGCAGCGCGTCCGAGATCAGCAGCCACGCGTTCGACTGGCTCGTTGCGTCGCCGACTGCCATCGACAGCGCCTTGCGACCCATGGCCTCGGCCTGCGGGTAATTGCGCTGGTCCATGCGCAGCCGCCCCATCTCGATCCAGAGCAGTGGATTGCGTGGCTCGATCCGCAAGGCACGCTCGAGCGACACCGTCGCGCCGGGCAGGTCGCCCTTCCGGCGCTGCGTCTGGGCCTGCCCCACCAGCGCCTTGCTGGCCGGGGAGAGCGTCGCAGGGGGCACCCTCGGCCGCTCCTTCGGGACGGGGGCAGGTGCTGGTGCCTCGATGACCGGCTCAGTGGTGGACGGCAGCGGCGGCGGGACCTCGGGAACCGTCGGACCCCGGCCCGCCGGCGGCGTGGTCGGCGTCGGCGTCGGTTGGGACTTGAAAGGTGCGGTGGCGCAACCCGCAAGGAGGGCGCAACCGCAGGCAGCGACGGCGAGTCGCGTCAGTGGACGCATGAACGAGTACCTCGGGCGCGATTCTCCCGTCCGGGGGCGGACGGGATCAAGGCGGCGGCGGAAGGGCCGGTGCGGTGCCGGGCGCCGCGGCACCGTCCGCGGGCGCCGCAGGTGGTGGCATCAGCAGGGCACCCTCCTCGGCCGAGACGTTGGGTGGGCAGGTCTGGCTCGCCGCCAGCCCCTGGCCGACGGCGAACGGCAGGCTGACCGCCGAGCCGTCGCAATACGGCGAGGTCTCCCAGCCGGTGTAGTAGTCGATCCAGCGGTCCTCGACGTCCTCGGGCAGCAGGGGTTCGAACGAGGTCGTCTCGATCGAGGCCATCAGCCGCGTCCAGGCCCGCAGGGCACCCGTCGTGCCGGTGAGGCCGGTCGGCGCGTTGTCGTCATGACCCATCCAGACGACGATCAGGTGGCTGCCCGAAAAGCCGGCGAACCAGCTGTCGCGGTAGTCGTTCGAGGTGCCGGTCTTGCCGGCCACGACCAGACCCGGCGGCAGCGACCGCTTGGCCGGGCGCGCCGTGCCCCGCTCGAACACTTCGATCATCAGGCGGTTCAGCGTGTAGATCGCCCCGGCGCGCGCGGCTTCGGTGATCTCCAGCTCGGGCGCCTTGAGCGGCTTGCCCTCGGCGTCGACGACGGCGCGCACGGCGCGCAGCGGCGAACGGAAGCCGCCGTTGGCGAGCGTGTTGTAGACCTGCGCGACCTCCACCGGATTCAACTGCGCCGCCCCGAGCAGGATCGAGGGATAGCGCGGCGGCGCGTCCTCGAGCCCCAGCGCCACATACGTCTGCACGACCGGCCCGAGACCGACTTCCAGCCCCAGGTTCACCGTCGCCAGGTTGTACGACTGCGTGAGCGCGCGCACCAGCGTCACCGGTCCGTGCAGCTTCCGGTCGTAGTTGCCCGGCTTCCAGAGGTCGCCGTTGTCGAGCTTCAGCTCGACCGGCCCGTCCATCACGGTCGATGCCGGCGTGTAGCGGCCGGTCTCGAGCGCCGCCAGGTACACGAGCGGCTTGGCGAGGGAACCGATCGGCCGCTTCATGTCGAGCGCGCGGTTGAAGCCGTCGAAGGACGCGCGGCGGCGGCCGACCACCGCGACGACCTCGCCGGTCTGCGGCGTCGTCACGACGAGTGCGCCCTCGAGCCCCTGCGCGCCCCTGCGCTGCGATGCATCCTGGCTCGCCAGCTCGTCGCCGAGCGCGTCCTCGGCCTTTTCCTGCAGCAGCGGGTCGAGTGTGCCGAAGACGGTCAGGCCCGCTTCGGTGAGCTCGTCCTCGGGATAGTCCTTGCGCAACTGACGGCGCACGAGGTCGAGGAACGCGGGGAAGTAGTTGGCCGAGCGACCGGCCTTGTCGGTGATGCCGAGCGGTGCCTGCGCGGCGCGCTCCGCATCCGCCTGCGGCACGACGTCCTGCTCGACGAGCACGCGCAGCACGAGGTTGCGCCGTTCGCGCGCGCGCTCCGGGTGCCGCCGCGGGTCGTAGTAGGACGGGCCGCGCACGATTGCCACCATCAGCGCGACCTGCTGCAGGTTCAACTCGGCGAGCGGCTTGCCGAAGTAGAACTGGCTCGCGAGGCCGAAGCCGTGCACGGCGCGCCGGCCATCCTGGCCCAGGTAGATCTCGTTGATGTAGGCGTTCATGATGTCCGCCTTCTCGAACCGCGATTCGAGGATGAACGCCATGATCGCTTCCTCGACCTTGCGCCGGATGGTGCGCCGGCTGTCGAGGAAATAGCTCTTCACGAGCTGCTGTGTGAGCGTGCTGCCGCCCTGTTCCACCTGCCCGGCCCGCACGTTGACGAACAGCGCGCGCAGGATCGCGAGCGGGTTGACGCCGTGGTGCGAGTCGAACTTGCGGTCTTCCACGGCCTTCAGCGCCGCGGGCAGCAGCGGCGGCACCTGCTCGGGCGAGACGACGATGCGGTCCTCGCCGTGGATCGGGAAGATGCTGCCGATCAGCAGCGGATCGAGCCGGAACACGGGCACGTCGGCGCCCCGCGCGTCGGCCAGTGCCGCGACACGGCCGCCCGCGAACGTGACGTGGAGCCGCTGCGCCGGCTGCCGGGCATCGGCGAAAGCGAACGCGCGTACGTGGACATCGACGGTGTCGCCCTTGCGCCGGAACGTGCCGGGCCGGTCGATGGGCGAGCGCGGGATGTAGCCCAGCCGGGCGAGCTCCCCGGCGAGCCGCGCCGAGGAGAGCGGCTGACCCGCGTACAGCTCGAGCGGCTGTGCGTACACGCGCGCCGGCAGCGTCCAGCGCCGGCCCTCGAACTGCTGGGTGACACGCCGGTCGAGTATCGCGACCACGACGATCGCGACGATCAGGCCGAGCATCGCGATCAGCGCGATGCCGCGCTGCACTCGTTTGCGCACGCGGGTGGGCGGTTTTCGGCGGGCCACGGGTGGAACGGACCTCTGAGTCACTCGCGTCCGCGGCGCGTCACGCGCGCGGTCACATCGATGCGCGAGTAAATCAGAGGATGCTCACTTGCGCCAGAAGGTCGGTGTGAACAGGACCAGCACCGAGAAGATCTCGAGGCGGCCGAGCAGCATGGCCAGCGAGCAGACCCAGGTCTGGAAATCGGTCAGCCCCTGGTAGTTGCTGGCCGGGCCGACCACGCCCAGCCCGGGACCGGCATTGTTGATGCAGGCGATGATCGCCGAGAAGGAACTGATGAAGTCCAGGCCACTCGCAAGCAGCAGGAACGTGAGGGTCACGACCGTGCCGAAATACAGGACGACGAATGCGAGAATGGCGAACACGATCCGATTCGCGACCACCTGTTCACCAATCCTGACGGGCGTCACGGCCTGCGGATGCACCAGCAACCAGAGTTCACGACTCGCCTGCCTCACCAGGACGAGCGTGCGGAACATCTTGATTCCGCCACCGGTCGAACCGGTGTTCGCGCAATAGCACGACAGCATCAGGATCACCATTGGCGCGAACATGGGCCACGCTGCATAGTCCTGGCTGACGAACCCGCAATCGGTCGCAATCGACACCAGGTTGAATGCGACATGACGCAATGCGGTCCAGAAACCCGGATAGACGCCCGCCAGCCAGACATGGAGCGCCAGCGTCAGCGTGCATCCTGCGATCAGCAACAACATCGCCCTCGCCTCGACGTCCGCGAGGTACGTGCGCAGGCTCTTCTGCTGCCATGCGATGAAGTGCCGCGCGAAGTTCATTGCGGAGATCAACATGAAGAAGATCAGCACGCCTTCGATGGCCGGGGAGTCGAAATGCCCGACACTGGAGTCGTGGGTGGAGAACCCGCCGAGCGCCAGCGCCGCGAACGCGTGGCAGATGGCGTCGAACCAGCTCATGCCGACCACCTTCAGGCTCAGGACGCAGGCGATCGTGATCAGCAGGTACACGAACCACAGCGCCCGCGCCGTCTGCTCGATGCGCGGCGTCAGCTTCTCGTTCTTGACCGGACCCGGCGCCTCGGCCTTGTAGAGCTGCATGCCGCCGACGCCGAGCATGGGCAGGATCGCGACCACGAGCACGATGATGCCCATGCCACCATACCAGTTGAGTGCGTGGCGCCAGAGATTGAGCGACGGTGCCATGGCATCCAGACCGGTCAGCACGGTCGCGCCGGTGGTGCTGAGGCCCGACATCGTCTCGAAGAAGGCATCGGTGAAGCTCAGGCCCGGCAGCGCGATCAGCAACGGCACCGTGGCGATCGCCGACATGAAGATCCACGCGAGCGTCACGAGCAGGAAGCCGTCGCGCGAACGCAGCTCGCGGCGATGCCGGAGGGTCGCGCCGTAGACGGCCGCCCCGACGCCGAGACAGGTCACGGCCGCATAGACGAAGTCGACCAGCAGGCCGTCGACGTAGACGATCGACGTGATCATCGGCAGGGCGAAGGTGACGCTGAACAGCATCAGCATCGACCCGAGCACGTTCAGTACGGCGAGCACGGAGCAGGATCCCGGGTGTTGCCGGTCAGGCCTGGAACAGGCGCTCGACCTGTTCCACGTGGCGCCGGTCGGAGAGGAACAGGATCACGTGATCACCGTTCTCGATCACGGTGTCGTGGTGCGCCATGATCACGCGCTCGCCACGCACGACCGTCACGATCGTGGCGCCGTCCGGGAGCCTGATGTCCTCGACCGGGCGTCCGACGACCTTGCCGCCACGCAGCCCGTGCGCGATGGTCTCCATCGCCTCGGCGGAGCCGCGGCGCAGCGAATGCACCTGCACGACGTCGCCGCGCCGCACGTAGGCGAGCAGCGAACCGATCGTGACGGTCTGCGGCGAGATGGCCACGTCGATCTCGCCGAGCGCCGTCAGTTCGGCGTAGGCCGGGCGGCTGACCAGCGCCATCACGCGGCGCGCGCCGAGACGCTTGGCGAGCATCGCCGAGAGGATGTTCGCCTCCTCGGAATTTGTCAGCGCGCAGAAGACGTCGACGCTGTCGATGTTCTCCTCGACCAGCAGTTCCTCGTCGGCCGCGTCACCGACGAGGACGACGGCGTTGCGCAGCTCCTGCGCGATCCGCCGCGCACGCTTGCCGTCGCGCTCGATGACCTTGACCTGGTTCTCCTCGTCGAGCGTCTGGGCGAGGCGGAAACCGATGTTGCCGCCGCCCGCGATGACGACGCGGCGCACGGGGTCCTCGAGTTTCTGCATCTCCTGCATGACGGCGCGGATGTCGCGGGTGGCCGCGACGAAGAACACCTCGTCGCCGTCGCAGATGACGGTATCGCCCTCGGGCTCGATGCTCTCGCCCTTGCGGTACAGCGCAGCGACGCGCGCCTCGCTGCTGCGCATGTGCGTGCGCAGCTCGCGGATGGGGCGGTCGACCAGCGCGCCGCCCTTGAGGGCCCTGAGGCCCACGAGCCGCACCTTGCCTTCGGCAAAGTCGACGATCTGCAGCGCGCCGGGATAGCGGATCAGGCGCTCGATGTACGAGGTGACCGCCTGCTCCGGGCTCAGGTACATGTCGACCGCGAAGCCCGACGGGCCCGCGTCGTCGTCGCGCGGCGGCGCCGGCTCGACCCCTTCGGGCACGCCGTCCGTCGAGACGAACAGCTCCTGGTGGCGCAGGTAGTCGCGCGAGCGGATGCGGGCGATCTTGGTGCGGGTGGCGAACAGCGTCCACGCGACGTGACAGGCGACCATGTTGGTCTCGTCGCTGTTGGTGAGCGCGACGATCATGTCGGCGTCGCGCGCGCCGGCCGACTCGAGCGTGCGCGGGCTGGCGGCGTTGCCCTGCACGGTGCGGATGTCGATCCGGTCCTGCAGGTCGCGCAGCAGGTTCTCGTCGAAGTCGACGACGGTGACGTCGTTGGCCTCCTCCCGCGCGAGGTGGTACGCGGCCGTCCGGCCGACCTGACCGGCTCCCAGAATGATGATTTTCAAGGTTCTTGGGCCGTCCAGGGTCGGGCTATTCTACGGTGGGGGGGGCCGCTACCGGAAATCCGGTACTGGTTCCCCATGGCTATACGAGCTGGAGATTGGCGTAGCCGGCCACGAGCCACTTGGTGCCCTGGTGCTCGAAATTCACCTGCACCCGGGCGTTGACGCCCTGGCCTTCGAGGTTCAGCACGACGCCATCGCCGAATTTCGCGTGGCGGACGCGCTGGCCCAGTCTGAACCCGCCCGGGGTGTCGTCCTGGAGCCGCCGGCCGCTCATGGTCAGACCGCCGGCGGCGCGGGCGGGCGGGCGCGGCCCGCCGAAGCCGTTGCCCGGGCGCGACGGTGGCACATGGACCGGTCGTGACACCTGCACCTTCGGGCGCACCTCTTCGACCAGCGGCGCCGGGATCTCGGCAATGAACCGGGATGGCGCGCCGTAGCTGTCGATGCCGTGCATGCGGCGCTGCTCGGCGTAGGTCAGGTAGAGCTGGCGCATCGCCCGCGTGCAGCCGACGTAGCAGAGCCGGCGTTCCTCCTCGAGCCCGTGCACGTCCGTGACCGAGCGCTGGTGCGGGAACAGGCCGTCCTCCATGCCGCAGAGGAAGACCACCGGAAACTCGAGGCCCTTGGCCGAGTGCAGCGTCATCATCTGCACGCAGTCCTCCCACTCCTGGGCCTGTCCCTCGCCCGACTCGAGCACGGCATGCGACAGGAATGCCATCAGCGGCGTCATGTCGTCGCCCTCGGGCTCGAAGCCGCGTGCGGCGCTCACGAGTTCCTCGAGGTTCTCGAGCCGCGCCTCGCCCTTGTCGGCCTTTTCCTTCTGGTAGTGCCCGGCGAGCCCGCTCGCCTGGATCACGTGGTCGACCTGCTCGTGCAGCGGCAGACCCTGCGTCGCGGCGTCGAGCCGGTCGATCAGCGCGAGGAACGTCTGCAGGCCGGCCGTCGCCCTGGTGCCCAGCTCGTCGCCGCATTGCGACGCCGACTGCCACAGCGACTTCGAATGCTCGCGCGAGTGGGCGCGCAGCAGCTCCAGCGTGCGGGCGCCGATGCCGCGCGTCGGCAGGTTCACCACGCGCTCGAACGAGGCGTCGTCGTCACGATTCGCAAGCAGCCGCAGATAGGCGAGCGCGTCCTTGATCTCCTGCCGCTCGAAGAACCGCAGGCCGCCGTAGACGCGGTAGGGGATGCGCGCCGCGAGCAGGTATTCCTCGAACACGCGTGACTGCGCGTTCGAGCGGTAGAGGATGGCGTTGTCGCGGCGGTTGCCGCCGCGTGCAATCCACTCGCGGATCCGGCCGACGACGAACTCGGCCTCGTCGCGCTCGTTCCAGGCACGGAACAGCCGGATCGGCGCGCCCTTGCCTTCGCTGGTCCAGAGCTTCTTGCCGATGCGGCCGCTGTTGTGGCCGATGATCGCGTTCGCGGCGTCGAGGATGTTGCCGGTCGAGCGATAGTTCTGCTCGAGCCGGAACAGCTGCACGCCGTGGAAGTCCTTGCGGTACTGCTGCAGGTTCTCGACGCGCGCGCCACGCCAGCGATAGATCGACTGGTCGTCGTCGCCGACCACGTACGGCACGCTCACCGCGCCGACGAGCGTCTTCATCCACTCGTACTGGATCGTGTTCGTGTCCTGGAACTCGTCGACGAGCACGTGGCGGAAGCGCGCGCGGTAGTGCTCGCCGAGACCCGGCGCGTCCTTCAGCGTCTCCCAGCTCCGCAGCAGCAGCTCGGCGAAGTCGACGACGCCGTTGCGCCGGCAGGCTTCCTCATAGGCCTCGTACAGCCGGATCATCTGGCGCCGCACCGGATCGCCGTCGTCCTTGAGGTGCGACGGCCGCCGGCCCTCGTCCTTCTGCGCATTGATGAACCAGGTGACCTCGCGCGGAACCCAGCGCGTGTCGTCGAGGCTCAGCCCGCGAATGACCTTCTTGACCAGACGCTGCTGATCCTCGCCGTCGAGGATCTGGAATCCCTGCGGCAGGCCCGCCTCGCGCCAGTGCATGCGCAGCAGCCGGTGGCAGATGCCGTGGAAGGTGCCGATCCACAGCGGGGCGGACGGCAGGCCGAGCTGCTGCTCGATGCGGTGACGCATCTCGGCGGCGGCCTTGTTGGTGAACGTGACGGCGAGGATACCGTGCGGGGAGACGCCCTCGACCTGCACGAGCCATTCGACGCGGTGCGTGAGCACGCGCGTCTTGCCGCTGCCCGCGCCGGCGAGCACGAGCGTCGGGGCGAGCGGTGCGGTCACGGCCTGCCGCTGCGCGTCGTTGAGCGGCGCGAGGATGTGGGAAACGTCCATGGGAAGACGTGGATTCTACCCTCCGGTCGTGCGCCTGATCTAATCTTCGCACCTGGTGCCGGCCGCGCCGCGTGGCCCGGTGCCCCCGCATCGTTCGAGGACGACCCCGACATGACATCGCATGCGTTCCCCGTCCGGCCCTGGCTGCAGGCGCTGCTGCTCGTCCTGCCCCTCGTCTGGGCTCCGGCGGCCGCGCCGCAGGCGACAGGTCCGGCGTCGGTGGTGCGTGCCGCGTCATCGAATGCGGACGCTGCATGGACTGTCGGCGTCGACCGGTTCCTGGAGGCGCACTTCGCCGTGAACCCGGTCGCCGCGGTGTACGCCGGCCGGCACGAGTTCGACGGCCGTCTGCCCGACCTCGGCGCGGAGGCGATCCGCCAGGACGTCGCGCGGCTCGAGACCGAACGGGCCCGCGTGGCCGCGTTCGATCCCGCGCCACTGTCGGAGCCCAATCGCCGCGAACGTGCCTGGCTGCTGGCCGCGCTCGACGTCGACCTGTTCTGGAAGAAGGAGGCGGAGTGGCCCTTCCGCAACCCGGCCTGGTACCTGGGCATCGTCGATCCCGAGATCTACCTGAGCCGGCCGTACGCGCCGCTCGAGCAGCGCATGCGCGCCTATCTCGCTTACGCCCGCGAGATTCCGCGGGTGACCGGGCAGATCCGCGCGAACCTGCGCACGCCGATGCCGGCACCGTGGATCGAATACGGCGTGAACGCCTACGGCGGCTTCGCACAGTTTTTCGCGAAGGACGTCGCGCCGGTGTTCGCCGAGGTGAAGGATGCCCGGCTGCAGGCGGATCTCGCCGCGGCCAACGCGGCCGCCGCGCAGGCCATGCAGCAGCTCGCCGACTGGTTTGTCGCGCAGCGCGCGCAGGCCACGCAGGCCTACCCGCTCGGCCCGCCCCTGTTCGCACGGATGCTGCAGGCCACGGAACAGGTCGACGTGCCGCTCGAGCGTCTGGCCGCGCTCGGCCAGGCCGACATGGACCGCAATCTGGCCGCGCTCGCCAGGGTCTGTGCCGCGTACGCGCCCGGCCGGTCGCTGCGCGAATGCGCCGATCGGGCCAACTCGCACAAGCCGGACGGCGGCGCCGTCGCCGGCGCGCGACGCCAGCTTCCCGAACTGCGCGAGTTCGTCGTGACGCGGGGCCTGGTGACGATCCCGGGGCCGGAGCAGGCGCTGGTCGAGCAGGCGCCGCCGTACAACGCGCAGAACTTCGCGTACATCAATGTACCGGGCCCGTACGAGAGCAAGTCCGTGCCGGCAGCCTACTACATCGCGCCGCCCGACCCGGCCTGGAGCCCGCAGGAACAGGCGCAATACGTCGCCGGCGAAGGCACGCTGCTGTCGACCTCGGCACACGAGGTCTGGCCAGGCCATTTCCTGCACTTCCTGCACGTCAATCGCAACCCGTCGAGAATCGCGCAGCTCTTCCAGAGCTATGCCTACACCGAGGGTTGGGCGCATTACGTGGAGGAGATGATGCGCGACGAGGGCCTGCGCGCGGACAGCCCGGAGTGGCAGGTCGGGCAGCTGCTGGCGGCGCTGAAGCGCAATGCACGCTACACCTGCGCCATCGGCCTGCACACGCAGGGCATGTCGGTCGCCGAGTGCGAGCAGGTGTTCCGTGACAAGGCCCTCGCCGACCCGGGCAATGCGCGGCAGCAGGCGCTGCGCGGCACGTACGACCCGGCGTACCTCAACTACACGCTAGGCAAACTCATGATCCTGAAGCTGCGCGCGGACTGGCGGGCAGCGCACCCGAAGGCGCCGCTGCGCGAGTTCCACGACACGTTTCTGTCGTGCAGCGGCCCGCTGCCGCTGGTGCGGCAATCCATGCTCGGCACGGCCTCGCCGCCTCTGTGATCCCGGCCGCTCAGCGGCGCGGCATCCAGCGCGCCACGATCCAGCCCGCCAGCCCCGCGATCACGAGATCGACCCAGCCGTACGTGGGGCCGGCGGCGCCGAGCTGCAGCATCGTGAGCAGCAGCACGAACACGATCGTGATGCCGGCCGCGACGTGTGGCACGACGCCCGCGCCGGCGAGCAGCCAGCCGAGCGCGACGTAGCTGAACGCCTTGTGCGCGAGGGCCTGCGGCGCCGGCACGTTGCGCAACAGCATCTCCTGCAGGTCTGGCACAGTCGCCACGACGGTGTCGGCGCCCGCGAGCAGCGGCCTGAGCGCCGCCCACGCGAGCCAGGTGCCGAGCAGCACGGCGAGCAGCGTCGAGCGCATCCCGTCCTCGAGCTTGCTCAGCAGCACGAGCACGGGCAGCAGCAGCGCGAGCGCCGCGAGTTCCGCGACGTCGAGCGCGCTGCCGGCGACGAAGGCGCGACCGACCAGTACGGCCGCGATCACCACCAGGAACACGTCGACCGCGCGCTGGCGCTTGCCGAGATGGAATACGGCCTGCGCGACGACCAGCCAGCCGACGAAGAACCCCGCCACGTCGAGCCATTCGACGTGCGGCGACAGCAGCGGCCGCACGGCGCGCTTCAACTGGCCGAGCCCGGGATCGGGCACCAGTGGCCACAGCCGCGCGAGCAGCCACAGGCCGAGGATCCACATCGCGACCAGCGTCGAGCGTGCCCGGGTCGGGTTCTCGGGCGAGATGCGGTTCGTGACGAGGTGGAAGACGGAGCCGAAGATCGCGCCGCCGAGCGCGCCGAGGACATTGAGCCCAAGATCGCGCAGGCTCGGCACGCGGATCGAGACCGATGCCTGCAGCAGTTCGAGCGACAGCGACAGCGAGGCACCCAGCGCGACGGCGCCGGCGATGCCAGCGGCGCGGCCCCGGCGTGGCTCGAGCACCAGCGCGGCGCAAAAGCCGAAGGGCAGGTAGAGCAGCAGGTTGTTGAGCATGTCGCCGCGTCCGGCGCGCGCCCAGCGCAGCGAGCGCAGCGCCTCGAGCAGCGACGGGCCGTGTTCCGCGAAACGGAACGGATACAGCGAGACGTAGACGATCAGCGCGGTGACGACCGCGAGCAGCAACGGTGCGGTCAGATGCGTGCGGCTCGCCATGGCATCCTCAGGGCCGCAGCAGGACGTAGTGGTCGATCAGCAGCGCCGCGAACAGCAGCATGAGGTAGTTGATCGAGTAGCGGAAGACCCGCATCGGCAACTGCTCGGGCGCATCGGGGCGGCGCAGCGCGACGGCATGGCGGAGGAACACCGCACCGAGCCCGACGGCGGCCGCGAGGTACAGCAGCCCGCTCATGCCCGTCAGGTACGGCAGCAGGGTCACGATGAACAGGATGATCGTGTACAGCAGGATGTGCAGACGTGTGAACTCGACGCCGTACGAGACTGGCAGCATCGGGATGCCGGCGCGCGCGTAGTCGGCGCGCCGCGCGATCGCCAGTGCCCAGAAGTGCGGCGGCGTCCAGGCGAAGATGATCAGGAACAGCAGCAGCGAGTGCGGGTCCGCCGAGCCCGTCACGGCGGTCCAGCCCAGCACCGGTGGCGCTGCGCCGGCCGCGCCGCCGATGACGATGTTCTGCGGCGTGACGTGCTTGAGCCACACGGTGTAGAGCACCGCGTAGCCGATCAGCGAGCAGAACGTCAGCACGGCCGTCAGCGGATTGACGAGCCACCACAGCATGGCCATCGACACGACGCCGAGCAGCGCGGCGTAGACGAGCGCCTGTCGTTCGGTCAGGTGGCCGGTCGGGATCGGCCGGCGCATCGTGCGCGCCATCCGGGCGTCGAAACGGCGGTCGACGACGTGGTTGACCGCGGCGGCGCTCGAGGCGGCGAGGCCGATGCCGAGGGTTCCCCAGACCATGGCCTGCCAGGGTGGCAGGCCCGGCACGGCGAGGAACATGCCGACGACCGCCGTGAACACGATCAGCGCCACGACCCTCGGCTTGCCGAGTTCGTAGTAATCGCGCCAGCTGGCGGTCGAATCCGTGGTGGTGTCGGGGCGAGCGAGACTCACTCAGTAAGCCGAGCCGCTTCGTGGCGGGAACAGGAACCGCAGCAAGGCGACCATCGCCAGCACGAGCAGCGCCGCCATCGCGTTGTGCGCCGTGGCGAGCGACAGCGGGAAAGTCTTCAGCACCATGATCGGACCCACGAGCCACTGCGCGACCAGTGCGGCGGCCAGCGCCGCGCCGGCCATGCGTACGCCACTCGACAGGCCGGTGCGCAGCGCCTTCCAGGCGACGAAGGCCAGCACCACGGCTGTCACGATGGCACCGAGGCGATGCGTGAAGTGGATCGCGACGCGGGCCGGGTGGTCGAGCACGCCGCCTTCGTAGTCGATGCCCAGGCCGCGCCACAGGATGAACGCCTCGCGCATGTCCATGTCCGGCCAGTAGGAGCGCTGGCACGTCGGGAAATCCGGGCAGGCGACCGCCGCGTAGTTGGTGCTGACCCAGCCGCCGAGCATGATCTGCAGCGTCAGCACGACCAGGCCGATGACGGCCCAGCGCCGCAGGGATCGCTCGTTGTCGGGGCGCGAGCGTCGCGTCGTCTCGAGCGACAGCCACCAGAGCAGCGCCATGGTCGTGAGCCCGCCGACAAGGTGCGCCGAGACGATCAGCGGTTTCAGCAGCAGGGTGACCGTCCACATGCCGAGCAGCCCCTGGAAGATCACCAGCGCGACCAGGGCGAATGGCAGCTTCGTCGGCTGCTGCGCATCGCGGCGGTTGCGCCAGGCGAGGGCGGCGAGGATCAGGACCGTGAAGCCGAGGCCGCTCGCGAGGTAGCGGTGCACCATTTCCTTCAGCGCCTTCGCGTACTCGACCGGCCGCTCCGGAAACGCCGCGTTGGAAACCGCATGGTTCTCGGCGGCCTGCCCCGCGGTGAGGTGGCCGTAGCAGCCCGGCCAGTCCGGACAGCCGAGGCCGGCGTGGCTCAGGCGCACGTAGGCTCCGAGCACGACGACGCAGAACGCGAGCACGGCGGCGAACAGGCAGATTTTCCGGAACGTGGCGAGAGGCATGATGGTTTCGTTACCCGATCTGGCTGACGGCCCGCCGCGAGTCGACGGGCTTCCGGCCCGCGATATTACAGGTCCGGAATGCGTTGCGCCGGCTCCGGCACGCGCCCGACCGCCCGTCCCTCAGCCGATGTGCGACAGCCGCAGCAGCCGCTTCATGTCCTCGAGCAGCGCCTCGTCGGGGGCCGTGGCCGGGTAACTCAGCACGAGGTTGCCGAGCGGATCGACGACGTAGGTGCGGCCGGCTGCGACTGCGGCAACGCCGTCGTAGCCCGGGAACTTCGCGAGCAGCGTCTGCGACGCAGGGTCTGATCCCAGCAGGGCGATCGCGACGTCGGCGTGCTCTGCCGCCAGGAACACGGTGTCGCAGCAATCACCGGTCGCCAGGAACACGCGCTGCACGCGATCCATGTCCTTGTTGAGCGCGATGCGCGACTGCCGCGACAGGTAGAGGGCCCGACGGCAGCGCGCGTCGCAACCGCCGTCGCCGACGTAGAGCAGGGTCCATTTGCCGCGCAGGAACTGTGGCCGCGTGTGAGTGCCGTCGGGTCGCAGGAGCGCCGTGTCGGGCAGCGGCACGGCGGGCTCGACGAGATCGCCCTGGTTGGTGCCACCGGACGGCCGCCAGGCGCCGGGCCCGTAATACAGCCAGAACGCCACCAGCAGCGGCGCCAGAAACAGCGCGGCCAGCAGTGCGAGTTGACGCCGGCCGCGGCGGCGCGGATCGCGGGGCGTGGGCTCCGGGTTCATCGTCGCTTCCGGGACGACGACGGCATGACGGCGGATTCCGCGTTCGACGCGTCGGCCGGTCGGCGCAGACTCAGGGCGACGAAGCCCGCGAGCGCGGCCAGCCCGAGCGCGAACCACTGGATCGCATAACCCAGATGCCGCTCGGGGCCGAACCCGAGGGCCGGCCGCCACACGCGTTCGTAGCCGTCGGGTGCCGCCGGATCGAGCAGCACGATGCGCTCCTCGACGGCCTCTCCGAGCACCTGCTCGAGATCGCCGCGGCGCGGGAAATTCAGTACACGGGGCCAGCGCGCATCGCCGGGTACACCCGCCGCGCCGATGCGCACGCCCGGTTCCGGCAAGCGGTCGAGCCGTCCCGCCACCGTGCGCGGGCCGGACGCCACGGCCACGGGCGGCAGCACGTCGCGCGAGACACCCAGCGGCACCCAGCCGCGATCGACGAGCAGCAGCCGCGACCCGCCGGCGCGCACGAACGGCGTCAGCACGCGATAGCCCGGTCTGCCGGTCTGCGATGGCATGTTGTCCAGCAGCACCTGCCGGGCCGCGTCATAGCGTCCCGGCGCAGTGACGTGCTGGTAGCGCGGCAGATCGTCGACCGTGACGCCGCCGGCCAGCACGACGCTGGCCTGCGTGCCGCGCGCAAACGATTCCGTCAGCGCCAGCTTTTCGCGGCCGCGGCCGATCTGCCACCAGCCGAGCGCGACGCACGCCGCGACGCCGACGGCGGTGAGCAGCAGGGCACCGGCGCGCGGGGCGAACTCGCGGCCGGCGATCCGCAGCGTCATCTATACTGCCCCTCCGTCACGCGGGCCGCGCTCATGTTGATCAAGATCCTCATCGTCGCCGTCCTGTTCGCGATCGTGCTGAGCCTGGCGTCCGGCCTGTTCCATCTGGTCAGCGACGAGGGTCGCTCGAACAGGATGGTCAACGCGCTGACGGTCCGCATCGCGCTGTCCGTCGCGCTGTTCATCCTGCTGTTCGTCGCGTGGCGCCAGGGCCTGATCACGCCGCACCACGTCGCCCGCTGACGTGGCCGCGCCGCGGTCGCGCCCCGGTTGCCGTCAGAGCCAGTAGACGAACACGAACAGGCCGAGCCAGACCACGTCGACGAAGTGCCAGTACCAGGCCACGCCTTCGAACGCGAAGTGATGCTGGGGCGTGAAGTGGCCCTTCATGACGCGGCCCCAGATCACGACGAGCATGATCGCGCCGAGTGTCACGTGCAGGCCGTGGAAGCCCGTCAGCATGAAGAACGTCGAGCCGTACACGCCGCTGCCGAGCGTGAGGTTCAGTTCGTGGTAGGCGTGGACGTATTCCGTCGCCTGCAGGCCGACGAACAGGAAGCCGAGCAGGAACGTCAGCGCGAGGAAGACCTTGAGGATCGTGCGATTGCCCGCCTTGAGCGCGTGGTGCGCGATCGTGATGGTCACGCCGGAGGACAGCAGGATCGCCGTGTTGAGCGCCGGCAGGCCGAAGGCCGGGATCGTCTCGAAGGCGCCGCCGACGGTGGCCGGGCCGTTCGTGGGCCACGCCGGCTCGAACTCCTTCCACAGCAACAGGTTGGTCAGGAACTTGCTGCCTTCGCCGCCGAGCCAGGGCACGGAGAGCTGGCGTGCGTAGTACAGCGCGCCGAAGAACGCGCCGAAGAACATGACCTCCGAGAAGATGAACCACATCATTCCCATGCGGAACGACTTGTCGACGTTGCCGTTGTACAGCCCGGCCTGGTTTTCGCCGATCACCGTGCCGAACCAGCCGTAGAACATGTACAGCACGGCCGCGAAGCCGGCCCAGAAGATGAAGGGTGCGACGTTCACGCCGTTCAGCAGCGCCGCGGCGCCGAGCATCGTCGTGAACAGCGCGAGCGAGCCGACGATCGGCCACTTGCTGCCGTGCGGGATGTAGTACTTGCCCGCGTCCTGAGCGGTGTGAGCTGCGTGAGCCATGGGCGATCTGCCTCTCGTCTTGTTTCAGCCTTGCGGCACTTCGTACATCGAATACGCCAGCGTCATGCGGTCGACCTGCCCGGGCAGGTCGGGGGCCACGATGAAACGCACGGTGAACTCCCTCTCCTCGGACGCCGCGAACGACTGCGGCGTGAAGCAGAAGCACTCGGTCTTCTGCAGGTACTTCGCGGTCGAGGCGGGCGCGACGCTCGGCACGGCCTGCGCCAGCACCGGGACCGTCGAGTTGTTGCGGATGCGGAACCGCGCCTCGTAGAGCCTGCCCGGCTGCAGCGTCATCGCGCCCTGCTCGGGCACGAGGTCGAACGCGCTGGCCGGCGGGACGATCGAGACGAACTCGAGCGTCACCTTGCGCCCGGCGCCGGCCGCGGAGGCCTGCGCCGTCGACGGGCGGGCGTTCACGCGCAGGCCCGCCGCGTCGCAGAACACGTCGTACAGCGGCACCAGCGCGAACCCGAACGCGAAGCTGCCGGCGGTCATCAGCAGCAGGCTGCGCAACAGGGAGCGGTGGGGCCGGCCCGTCATGGTCGATGCCGCATCAGGGCCGCGCTTGCATGACGCCGGAAGCGATGAAGGCGACGTAGATGCCCAGCGCCACCAGCACCAGCAGGACGGTGGTCCTGCGGATGTCGCGACGTCGCCGTTCCTCGTCCCGTGTGTCCTGCGTCATGTCCGCGCACGCTGCGTGGGGTGCCGTCTACTTGACCAGCGGCGCTTCTTCGAACGTGTGATACGGCGCCGGCGAGGGCACCGTCCACTCGAGCCCCTGCGGGTTCGCGTCCGTCCAGACCTCGGCCGTCGCCCGTGCGCCGCCGCGGACCGTCTTCCAGAGGATGTAGACGAGCAGAAGCTGCGACAGGCCGAAGCCGAATGCGCCGACCGAGGAGACCATGTTCCAGTCGGCGAACTGCGTCGAGTAGTCCGGGATGCGGCGTGGCATGCCCGCGAGGCCCAGGAAGTGCTGCGGGAAGAACAGCACGTTGACGAAGATCGCCGAGAGCCAGAAGTGGATCTTCGAGAGCTTCGCGTCGTACATGTGGCCGGTCCATTTCGGCAGCCAGTAGTAGACGGCGCCCATGATCGCGAACACCGCGCCCGGCACGAGCACGTAGTGGAAGTGCGCGACGATGAAGTACGTGTCGTGGTACTGGAAGTCGACCGGCGCGATCGCCATCATCAGACCCGAGAAGCCGCCGATCGTGAACAGGAACAGGAAGGCGAGCGCGAACAGCATCGGCGTCTCGAACGTCAGCGACCCTTTCCACATCGTCGCGGTCCAGTTGAACACCTTCACGCCGGTCGGCACCGCGATCAGCATGGTCGAGAGCATGAAGAACATTTCGCCGGCGAGCGGCATGCCGACGACGAACATGTGGTGCGCCCAGACGATGAACGACAGGAACGCGATCGAGGCGGTCGCGTAGACCATCGCGTCGTAGCCGAACAGGCGCTTGCGCGAGAACGTCGGGATGATCTCCGAGACGATCCCGAACGCCGGCAGGATCATGATGTAGACCTCGGGGTGCCCGAAGAACCAGAAGATGTGCTGGTAGAGCACCGGGTCGCCACCGCCCGAGGCCGCGAAGAACGTCGTGCCGAAGAAGTGGTCCGTCAGCAGCATCGTCACCGCGCCCGCGAACACCGGCATGACGGCGATCAGCAGGTAGGCCGTGATGAGCCACGTCCACGTGAACAGCGGCATCTTCAGCAGCGTCATGCCCGGCGCGCGCAGGTTCATGATCGTGACGATGATGTTGATCGAGCCCATGATCGAGGAGGCGCCCGCGAGGTGGATCGCGAAGATCGCCAGCGGGAACGACTCGCCGGTCTGCAGCACGAGCGGCGGATACAGCGTCCAGCCGGCCGCGGGGCCGCCGCCCGGCATGAACAGCGACAGGATCAGCAGCGAGAACGCCGCGACCAGCAGCCAGAAGCTGAAGTTGTTCATGCGCGGCAGCGCCATGTCGGGTGCGCCGATCTGCAGCGGGATCATCCAGTTGGCGAGACCGACCGTCGCCGGCATCACCGCGCCGAACACCATGACCAGGGCGTGCACCGTCGTCATGGTATTGAAGAACTGCGGATCGACGAGCTGCATGCCGGGCATGAACAGCTCGGCGCGGATGATCAGCGCCATCGTCCCGCCGAGGAGGAACATGACGAGACTGAACACGAGGTACATCGTGCCGATGTCCTTGTGGTTTGTCGTCGTCAGCCAGCGCGCGAGGCCTTGCGCGGGGCCGTGCGCGTCGTGATGGTCGTGGGCGGCGTGACCGTGCGTCTGCGTGGCGCTCATGTGACTTACTCCGCGTGCGCGACCGGCACGGTCGTCTCGTTGGCGGCGATCCTGGTCGGGGCAGCGGCGGTGCGCGCCCGGGCCGTCTGCGCGGCGGGCGCGGCGGCGGCCTGACGCGCGGCCTGCTGGTCCGCGAGCCACGCGTCGAATTCGGCCTGCCCGACCACGCGCACGACCACCGGCATGAAGCCGTGGTCGCGGCCGCACAGTTCGGCGCACTGGCCGCGATAGGTGCCGACGGTGTCGGCCTTGAACCAGAGTTCGTTGATGAAGCCCGGGATCGCGTCCTTCTTGACGCCGAAGTCAGGCACCCACCAGTTGTGGATGACGTCGGCGCCCGTGATCAGCACGCGCACCTTCCGGCCGACCGGGACCACGAGCGGGTTGTCCACGTCGAGCAGGTAGTTGTCGACCTGGTCGACGTCTACGCCCGAGTGGAGCTGCCGCGCCTCGTTGCTCGCGCCGGCGAGCGTCGAGAAGAACGACACGCCCTGATCGACGTAGTCGTACTGCCACTTCCACTGGTAGCCGGTCACCTTGACCGTGAGTTCGGTGTGGCGGGTGTCCTCGATCTTCACCAGCGTCCGCGCGGCCGGCACGGCCATCGCGACGAGGATGATCACGGGGATCACTGTCCAGATGACCTCGGCCCGGGTGTTGTGGTCGAAGTGGGCCGGCACGGCACCCTTCGACTTCCGGAACGTGGCGATCGAATAGATCATCACGCTGAACACGGCCACGGCGATCGCCACGCAGACCCAGAGGATCAGCATGTGCAGGCCGTAGATCTCACGGCTCAGTTCCGTGACGCCCTGGCGCAGGTTCAAGGTCCATGCGGCCAGGGCCGGGCTGGAACCCGCGAGCGAAAGGCCGATCACTGCCGGGGCCGCGAGGGCCCACTTCACGATCTTCTTTGGCACTACCCAACTCCCATGCGTGAAACCGGCGCCGCCCTCATTGACCGGGGCGACTGCCGAACCCTGCGCAGCCCGGTCAGGCAGGGCCGGACTCCAGCGCGGGGGATTCGCTCGACTTCCCGACCAGCCGACGCAGGCGCGCCGCGAGATCGCGACGCTCGTCTTCGGTGAGGAATCGACCCACTTCGCAGGCCCGCCCGTGCGACTCGATGGTGAGCCGGCTCGGGTGCAGCATGAGACTGGGTCCACGCAGTGTAACTGTCGCCCAGTGGCGTGCAAATACCAGCCGGGACGGCATCGCGGGGCCGCGTCGCTCGACGACGATGCGGTCGTCCGTGATCACGATCAGCTCGCGCTGGCGGGCCGCTCTCATGCTGGCCCGCACGGCCCACCAGAGCAGCGCGATCTCGAGGCCGGCAAACGGCAGCACGGGCCAGAGGCCGTGCAGCGCAAAAAACACGGCGGTGCCGAACGTGACACACGCCAGTCCGCCGACGAACGCCCGCGCGGACGCGGGCGTCAGCGCGCCGTTCGGCGACAGCTCGATGCGCAGCGCCGGATCACGCGACCCGGCGGCCTGCGTGGCAACGACCATGCTGGAAGCTTACCCGGGAGCTGCCACCGCTGGTCACACCGATGGGGCCTGACCCCAGAGCCCCCAGAGCCGGGGCCCGGCCTCGAAATCGATGATCGGGTTGCCGAACGCCGAGCGCGCGACCGCCAGGTCTGCGTGGGGCACCTGAGCGAGCGGCGGACCGTCGAGCAGGCGCGCCAGCGTCTCGACGTTCTCCTCGGCCCGCTCGAAGGTGGGGTCGACGTGGTTCGCGATCCAGCCGACCAGCGGGCAGCGGCCTGCGCCGAGGATCGCGTCGGCCGTGAGCCGCGCATGATTCAGGCAGCCGAGCGTCAGGCCGACGACCAGCACCACGCCGAGTCCCAGCTGCTCGGGCAGATCGCTCAGGAAGCCCGCCGGGTGCAGCGGCACGCGCCAGCCGCCAGCCCCCTCCACCAGGGCCAGGTCGGCTCCCAGGCTGGCCGCTCGGTACCAGTCGATCAATGCCTCGAGCGCGATCGGCCGGCCGGCGGCGCGCGCGGCCAGATGCGGTGCCACGGGCGGCTCGAAGCAGTACGGGTTGACGAGCTCGTAAGGCAGCGACATGCCCGCGGCGGCCTGCAGTTCCAGCGCGTCGCGGTTGCGCAGGCGGCTGGTGGGTCCGATCGGCTCGCTCCCGCTGGCCACGGGCTTCAGCCCGACGGCGCGCAGCCCCCGGCGGCCGGCCGCTCGTAGCAGCCCGGCCGTGACGACCGTCTTGCCCGATCCGGTGTTCGTCGCGGTGATGAAGAGGCCACTGGTCATGGTGCAGTACGCTGTGTTTCATGACTGAACAGAACAACATGAAAACGGCTGTTTTACATGAGAACAATCAACTTATTCTTCATGATCATCGGCGACGCCCGAGTCGCGAGATCGGCACGAGGACCTCGTTGCGAGCCGCCGGCCCACGGGCCCGCAGCGGTCTGTCCGGTGCCCACGCTTGCGCATAGACGACTTCGTAAGTCGCCGGCAGCCTGCCGTTACGCCGGTGCGTCTCGTAGGCGTCCAGCATGCGTCGCAACGTGGCCTTGCCGGTGAGGCCGCGGGCCCGTCCGCCGGTCGCATTGTGTGCGCCGATGGTTTTCAGGTCGCGCATCAGGTCGCGGGCATCGTCGTAGGTCAGCGTGCAGCGCTCGACGTCGACCACCGGCTCGGCGAAGCCGGCGTGCAGCAGTGCGTCGCCCAGGTCGTGCATGTCGATGAAGCGGCTGACGTGCGCATGGCTCGGGTCGGCCGCGTGCCACGCCCGGCGCAGCTCGACCAGCGTGTCGGGCCCCAGCGTCGTGAAGTGCAGCACGCCGCCCGGTCGCAGGACACGACGGCACTCGCGCAGCACCCGGTCCGGCTCGTTGCACCACTGCAGCATGAGGTTCGAGAACACCATGTCGGCGCAGCCGTCACGCAGCGGCAGGGCGGCGGCATCGGCCGCGACGCGCTGGAAGCGCCGCAGTGGCGTCTGCCGCCGTCCGGCCTCGCGCAGCATGCCGAGGGCGATGTCGATGGCGAGGACGCGACTCCTGCGGTAGCGCTTGCGCAGCGCCGCCGCGGCGTGACCGGTCCCCGCGCCGAGGTCGACGATTGTCGCCGGCTGCAGGGTCAGCACATCGAGCCGGTCCAGCAGCTCGTCGCGCACGCGCTGCTGCAGGACGGCAGCGGCGTCGTAGGCGCGGGCGGCGTCGGAGAACGATTCGCGGACGCGAACCTGGTCGATCGTGAAGTCGCCGTCGGCCACGGCGTCGGTCCCCCGACGGTCGATGTCGGGTCGGTCGGCCCGGGGTCTTTCCGCCGGCTCCTTTGAAGCCGACAAGTCGCCGGCGGAAAGACCCCGGGCCGACCGACCCGACGCCACCACCGCCATATCGCCCGTCGTCACGGCTGGCACCGGCCCCGGCGATGCAAGGAAGTCGCTCACCACCCGCAGCACCTCGTCGGCGTGCGACAGGAACGGCGCATGACCGGCCTTCGCGACCTCGTGGTAACGCGCCGAAGGCATCGCCTCGGCGAGGTGGCGTCCCGCGACGGCGGGCGTGATGCGGTCGTGCTCGCCCGCGATGACGAGCGCCGGCGTCGAGATGGCCGGCAGCGCCTCACGCAGGTCGGCCTCGCGCAGCACAGCGAGCCCCGCCGCGAGCGCGCGCGGGTCCGGCTCGCCGTGGGCCATCAGCTTCGCGCGCAGCAGGCGCAGCGCCTCCGCGGCGCGTTCGTCGCCCCAGGTCTGCAACGCCAGGAAGTTCGTGATCGTCCGGCGGCAATCGCCCGCGAGGCCGGCCGCAAAACCCTGCAGGACCGCCGGCGCCATGCCGCCCGACCAGTCCTCGCGCGCCACGAAGCACGGCGTCGTCGCGACCAGCACCAGGGCGGCGAAATCCGTCGGCCGGCGACGCGCGAGTTCGAGCGCGACCATGCCACCGAGCGACCAGCCGAGCACAGCGGCGCCGCGTGGCACGCGCGGCGAGACGAGGCGCGCCAGGTCGGCGAGCTGCCCGATGCCTTCCGGCCAGCGGCTGCGGCCGTGGCCGGGGAGATCCAGCAGGTGCAGCCGGAATCGGGGCGCCAGGCCGTCGAGCCACGGGCCCCACATGCCGCCGTGCAGCCCCCAGCCGTGCAGCAGCACGAGATCGGGCCCCGTGCCGCGAATTTCGCAGTGGACGTCGTGGCTCATGCCCGTGCCGCCGGGTCGACCACGCCGTGACGATGAAGCTCGCCGAGGGCAGCCAGCAGACGCTCGAGGTCGTCGTCCGTATGCGCCGCCGAAAAGGTGAAACGCAGGCGCGACGTGCCCCGGGGCACCGTCGGCGGGCGGATCGCAGGCACCCAGAACCCGGCGTCCATGAGGGCGGCGCTCGCGGTCACAGCGGCCGCTTCGGTGCCAAGCACGATGGGCTGGATCGGCGTGGCGGACGGCAGCAGGGGCAGACCGAGGGCCGCCGCGCCGCGGCGAAACGTCTGCGCATGGCCGAGCACCCGCTCGCGACGCCAGCCTTCCGCGCGGATCACCCGCAGCGCGGCCCGGGTGGCGGCGGCCACGGCCGGTGGCAACGCCGTCGTATAGACGTAAGTGCGCCCGCGCTGGAGCAGGTTTTCGACCAGCGCGTCGGACCCGGCCACGAACGCGCCGAACGTCCCCGCGGCCTTGCCCAGCGTGCACATCAGCACGGGCACCTCGTCGGGCCCGAGGCCGGCGGCACTGACGGCGCCCGCGCCATGGCGGCCCAGCACGCCGAAGCCGTGGGCGTCGTCGATCACGAGTGTCGCGTCGGCCTCGCGGCACGCCTCGGCCAGTGACCGCAGTGGCGCGACGTCGCCGTCCATGCTGAACACGCCGTCGCTCATCACCAGCGCCTGGCGGCCCGGCACCCGCCGCGCGAGCCTCGCGCGCAACGCGTCGACGTCGCCGTGCGCATAACGCACCAGGCGGGCGCCCGAGGCGAGACCCGCGTCGAGCAGCGACGCGTGATTGAGTCGATCCTCGTAGACGTGGTCGCCGCGGCCGAGCAGGACGGACGCCACTGCCAGGTTCGCCATGTAGCCACAGGAGAACAGCAGTGCCCGCGGCCTCCCGACGAAGGCCGCGAGTTCCTGCTCGAGGGCGTGGTGCTCGAGGGCGTGCCCACTGACCAGGTGCGAGGCGCCGCTGCCCACGCCCCATTCGCGCGCGGCCTCGCAGAAGGCCGCGACGACGGCGGGATGGCGGGCGAGCCCGAGATAGTCGTTGCTGCAGAAGGCCAGGCAGTCGCGGCCATCGACACGGACGCGGACGCCATCCTCGGCGCGCGCATCGACCGTCCGCCGGCGCCGCGCGCGCCCGGCCGCCGCGAGCGACTGCAGGTTCCCGGCGAGCCAGGCGTCGACGCGCGGCATGGTTCCGCGGCGGCCGTTCATCTCGCGCCGGCCGCGGCCGGTTCGGGTTCGATGCCGAGACGCTCGAACAACTGCTGGTCGTGGCTGTGGCCGGGATTCGGCGTCGTCAGCAGGCGATCGCCGTAGAACATCGAGTTCGCGCCGGCGAAGAAGCACAGGGCCTGCACGACGTCGTCCATGGCGGTCCGTCCCGCGGACAGGCGCACGTACGAACGCGGCATCAGCAGGCGGGCCGTCGCGATCGCGCGCACGAACTCGAGCGGGTCGAGCCCGGGCAGCCCGTGCAGCGGCGTGCCGGGCACCTGCACGAGCTGGTTGATCGGCACGCTTTCGGGATGGCGTGGCAGCGTCGCGAGCGTGTGCAGCAGCGCGATGCGATCCCGCTCCGACTCACCCATGCCGAGGATGCCGCCGCAGCAGACGTTGATGCCGGCGTCGCGGACGGCCTGCAGCGTGTCGAGCCGGTCGCGGTAGGTGCGGGTCGTGACGATCTCGCCGTAGTACTCCTCGGAGGTGTCGAGGTTGTGGTTGTAGTAGTCGAGGCCCGCGTCCTTGAGTTCGCGCGCCTGTTCCGGCGTCAGCATGCCGACGGTCGCGCAGGTCTCGAGACCGAGCGCGCGCACCTCGCTGACCATCCGCTTGATCTGCTGCAGCGGCTGTCCCTTGGGGCTGCGGTAGGCCGCGCCCAGGCAGAAGCGTGTGGCGCCGTTCGCCTTCGCGGTCCGCGCAGCGGCAACGACCTGCTCGACCTGCAGCAGTTCCTCGCGTTCGACGCCGGTGTCGTAGCGCACGCTCTGCGGGCAGTACTTGCAGTCCTCCGGGCAGGCGCCCGTCTTCACCGACAGCAAGGTGCTGACCTGCACCTGGTTCGGCTGGAAATGCCCGCGGTGCACGCGCTGGGCGTGGAACAGCAGGTCGTTGAACGGTGCCGTGTAGATGGCGCGGGCCTCGTCGAGGGTCCAGTCGTTGCGCACGGAACCGAGCGCAGCCAGGTCGCAGGAGCTCATGCGAATCTCTTGTTTCTGTTGGGAAAGTCGACGTGCGGCAACACGCCCGGACGGCCAGTCTGGGGTCGGGCCGGCGCAGTATTCCGGCCGGCCCGAAGGCTGTCAACCAATGGCGAAATCCTGGGTTTACAGGTGGCTGGACGCGGTCGCGGCCCGCGGTCTGCCCGCGCGCTGCCTCCTCTGCGCAGGCCTCGGCCAGGCGCCCGGCTTCGACCTGTGTGCGGCCTGTGATGCGGAACTGCCGCGGATCGAACGGCCCTGTCCGCGCTGCGGACTGGCCATGACCGGCCACGCCGTTCCCGACCCGGACGGGCCGGCCCACTGCGCCGCGTGCACGGCGCGGCGTCCGGTGCACGCGCGCTGTCTCGCGCCGTTCGCGTACGAGTTTCCGCTCACCGAGCTGATTCCCGCGCTGAAATACCACGGCGCGCTGGCCAACGCTCGCGTGCTCGGCACGCTGCTCGGGCGCGCCGCCGTGCAGGGTGGCTGGCTGCGGGGCGTCGACCTCGTCGTGCCGCTGCCGCTGCACCCGTCGCGGCTCGCCGAACGCGGCTTCAACCAGTCGCTCGAGCTCGCCATGGTCGTCGCGGATCGGTGCGGGCTGGTCCTGGAGTCACGCGTACTGCAGCGCTGCAGGGCGACCAGGCCGCAGGTGGGGCTCTCGCGTGAGCTGCGCCTCGACAACGTACGCGGCGCGTTCATGGCCGACAGCGGGCGTGTCGTCGGCCGGCACATCGTGCTGGTCGACGACGTCGTGACCACGGGCAGCACGGTGGCTGCGGCCGCCCAGGGACTGCGGCACGCCGGCGCCCGCCGTGTCGACGTGTGGTGTATCGCGCGCGCGCCTGGTTGAATTCCGGCTTCCCGTTGGGGGTTCGCTCATGCCGCAGGCGGCATGGCCGCGTCGGGTGTCAGGCGGCGGATGTTCGGACGAGCGGCTTGGCGCAGGCCTTGCCGGTGGACCAGCCCCTGTCGAGCAGCCGCGCGCCGGGCACGGCGTCGCCGATCAGCCGGCCCTGCGCGTGGCGGCAACCGAGCGACTGCAGGATCGCGAGCTGCGCGGCGTCCTCGACGCCCTCGGCGATGCTCGACATGCCGAGGTTGTCGAGCAGCGTGAGCGTCGCATGCATCAGCGCCATCACGTCGCGACTCGTCGCCATGCCCAGCACAAACGACCGATCCACCTTGACCGAGTCGAACGGAAAGTCGCGCAGCCGTGCGAGCGACGAGGTGCCGGAGCCAAACTCGTCCATCGCGAGACGCACACCGAGGCTGCGCAGCGAGCGCATCAGGCCCGTGTTCGACGCGCCGTCGCGCAGGACGTCGCGCTCCGCGAGTTCGAGCTGCAGCGCCTGCGGCGGCAGCCCCGCCTCGGTCAGCGCCGCCCGGACGCGTTCCACGAACCGTTCGCCGAGCGCCAGTTCGGCGCGCGACACATTGACGTTGACGGTCTCGGGCGCGGCGTCGGGATCCTGCTCGCGCCATTGCGCATGCTGCCGACAGGCTTCGCGCACGACCCATTCGCCGAGTGAGCCGATCAGGCCGCTCTCCTCCGCGATCGGCACGAATTCACGGGGCGACAGCTCGCCGAGCTCCGGATGCGACCAGCGCAGCAGCGCCTCGACCGACGTCAGGCGGCCGGTCTCCAGCTCGACGATCGGCTGATAGGCGAGCCGCAACTGCGGCGTGCCGATCGCTGTCAGCAGGCTGCGCTCGATGGTCACGCGCCGCACGAGGCTCGCCTGCATCGCGTCGTCGAACATCACGTAGCAGCCGCGACCGTTGCGCTTGGCCGCGTACATCGCGACGTCGGCGTAGCGGATCAGCGCCTCCACGTCGTCGTGCTGCAGACTGTTGACGGCGACGCCGATGCTCGCCGTCGAGGTCACTTCGGTGCCGTTGATTTCGTAGCAGGGCGCGAGCTCGCGCAACAGCCGGTCGGCCAGGACCCGTGCCGCCGCTTCCCCGGCGACGTCGTTGGCCAGCACGACGAACTCGTCGCCGCCGAAGCGTGCCACGACGTTCGCGCCGGGCCCTTTGTCGAGGCCGTCGCGCAGGTCGAGGGCCCTGCGCAGCCGGGCGGCGACCTGCCGCAGCAGCTCGTCGCCCGCGGCGTGGCCCATCGTGTCGTTGACCAGCTTGAAGTGGTCGAAATCGAGGAACAGCACGGCGAACCCGGGCTGGGTGCCGCCCGTCACGCGAGCGGCGGCCTCGACGAGCCGCTCCGTAAACCCGATGCGATTGGCGAGCTGGGTCAGGCGGTCGCGTCGCGCCGAACGATGCTCCACGAGCGCAGCGTCGCGCAGGGCGCGCGCGGCCGTCAGGTTGCGCAGCCGCATCCGGAACGTGCCGCAGGTCAGCGCCAAGATCAGCAGGCTTGCCGGCAGCAGCCCGAGCAGCAGACGGCGTCGCGCGTCGCGCAGCGGCGCGACGTAGCTGCGGGCATCGAGATCGACGGCGGCGACGCCGGCCAGGCGACCGGCCGAGTCGTAGAACGGCGCGTAGCCACTCATCCGGCTGCCGTGCGGGCCCGCGTACGGCTCGACCGAGGCGAGCGCCCGCGGCCTGCCGTCGCCGCCGAGCGCCAGCCGCTTGCTCGCGACGTCGCTCGTGACCGGATCGCCGATCGCTGCTCGGGCCTCGCCGCGGTGGCCGTCGTCGTCGCCGGGCTCGGCGGCATCGAGCACGTACCGGACCTGCGCGCCGTCGCCCACCAGCGTGTAGATGCGCCTGATTTCGGGCAGGGTCCGGCGCAACCGTCGCAGCGGCTCGATCGCACGGCGGTAGAGGTGATCGTCGAGCTGCTCGCGCTGCCGCAGCAGGCCATGCAGCGACGGGTCGATCTGGTCCGCGGCAAAGCGGGCCAGCGTCACCAGTCGCTCGCGGCCGCTGTCGCGCGCATGGGTGCTCGATGCCGACCAGGCACCACCGATCGCGGCGCCCACGACGACCGTGATGACGATGCCGACGAACAGCGCGTCGAACATCGCTCGCCGCCGGTCGCGCGCGCCGAGGTCCGCATCGACCACGTCCGCGTCTTGCGCTGGACAGAGTCCGTTCATCCGCCGTCGTCCAGTTCACCCCGAAGTCACGGGCCGTCCATTGAAACGGCCGGACGCTGCCGAACTGAAGGGCGAGGCTCTGTACGGCCGGGTCGATGTGATACGTTTCACCTTCCCCGGGCCGAAGCCGGCAGGGGGTCCAAACGGGGGCACATGGCAACGACGATCGAGGTCGACGCGTCGCGGATCCTGGCCGCGGCGTCGCAGGTGGGATTCCTCGGGGCGGGGCGCGCCGCCCTGCCGGCGCTGCTCGCGCGGCTGTGCGACCCGTTGTCCGGTGCCGACGAGATTGCGCTGCTGCTGCAGCAGGAGCCCGGGGTCGCCGCGCGCGTGCTGCGGGTCGCCAACTCCGCCTACTACGCGGCCTCAGGCTCGGTCGCGACGCTGGAGCGCGCCTTCGTCGTGCTCGGCGTCGATGCGATCCGCGGCATCGCCGCCGCCGCCTGTCTCGACCGCGACGCGAACCGCATCCTGCATTCGTCGCACGTCGACGCGAACGCCATGCTGCGTCACTGGCTGGCGACGGCCGTGGCGGCGGAGGCGCTCGCGCGACAGGGGCTGCGGCGTCATGCGGCGGAGGCCTTCATCGCCGGGCTGTTGCACGATTTCGGCGTGATCCTGCAACTGCAGCTCGACCCTGACGTCTTCGAGCGGCTGGTCGCCGCCGTGAGCGTAAATCCGGCCACACCGGTCCGGCAGCAGGAGATCGCCGCGGGCTGCGTCTCGCATGAGCGCTGTGCCGCGGTCTGCTTCGCCGCCTGGAAGCTTCCAGCGAACCTCGTCGACGCCGTCGGCCATCATCACGACCCCGCGTCGGCTCCGGCGACGGCCCGTCCGATCGCACAGATCGTCTACGTGGCGAACCGGCTCGCCATCGCGAACGGCTACGGCTATCTGGTCGAGACCCTGCCTGCCCCGCTCGACGAGGCCATGCTCGCGGCGATCGGCATCAATCAGGAGCGCTACGATGTCGTGGCGGATACGCTCGACGCGCGCTGCCGGCCGCTGCTCGCCGCGCTCGGCGGCCACGACGCCTAGCAAGCTCCACCGGGTCGCCCAGCTCGCCCTGCCCCGCTGCCCGGGCGGCGGAGCGGTGCTTCAGGCTCGAGCGAACAGGTAATCGAGCAGGATGCCGCCGAAGACGGCGAGCCCGAACAGGTTGTTGTTGAGGAACGCCCGGAAGCACTGGGCCGGATCGCGGTGGCGGATCAGCACCTGCTGGTGCACGGCCGTGCCGGCGGCGACCGCCAGCCCGAGCCAGTACCACCGCTGCAGACCCGCGAGCAGCCCCGCCACCACCAGCAACGCCAGCGCGGCTGCGTGCAGCACGGCGACGATGCCGCGGTCCGCACGACCGAAGAGGATGGCCGACGAGCGGATGCCGATCACCAGGTCGTCCTGACGGTCGACCATCGCATAGATCGTGTCGTACGCCGTCGTCCAGAGCACGCCGGCGACGAACAGCACCCAGGCGACCAGCGGCAGTTCGCCGGTCTGCGCCGCGAAGGCCATCGGCACCGACCACGAGAAGGCGAGGCCGAGATAGGCCTGCGGCAGCGCGAAAAAGCGCTTCAGGAACGGGTAGGTCACGGCGAGCACGCCACCCACCAGCGCTAGCGTCTGCGTCGGCCGGTTGAGCGGGATCAGCAGCGCGAGTGCGACGAGGCCGAGCAGCGCGAACAGCGCGAGTGCCTCGGCTGGTGAGACCGCGCCGCGGGCGAGCGGACGGTTCGCCGTGCGCTGGACGTGCGGGTCGAACTCGCGGTCCGCGAAATCGTTGATCACACACCCGGCTGCGCGCATGACGAACGTGCCGAGCAGGAAGATCACGAACACACGCTCGTCGGGATGACCCGCGGCCGAGATCCACAGTGCCCACAGGCAGGGCCACAGCAGCAGCCAGATGCCGATCGGCCGGTCGAGCCGCATCAGCCGCGCGTACTCGACGAGGCGCCCGCGCACGCCGTGCGCGCGTCCGGCGCCGTCATTGAGTCCGGTGACGTTGGTCATGGGTGGTCAGGCATGGCGGAAACGCTCCCCGGCGCCTACCCAGCGCCCGACGAGCCCCCGTATGTTGGACTGCGGACCGTCCAGCATCAATGCCGCGGCCCGCTGCACATCGGGCAGCAGGGCCGCGTCACGGGAGAGGTCCGCGACGCGCAGCTGCATCAGCCCGGTCTGGCGCGTGCCGAGCAGCTCGCCGGGGCCGCGCAGCTCGAGGTCGCGACGCGCGACCTCGAAGCCGTCGTTGGTCTCGCGCAGCACGCCGAGCCGTTCGCGGGCCACCGGCGTCAGCGGCGGCTGGTAGAGCAGCACGCAGGTGCTCTCGACCGAGCCGCGCCCGACGCGACCGCGCAACTGATGCAACTGCGCGAGCCCCATGCGCTCGGCGTTCTCGATCACCATCAGGCTCGCGTTCGGCACGTCGACACCGACCTCGATGACCGTCGTCGCGACGAGCAGGTCGAGCTGGCCCTGCTTGAAGGCCGTCATCGCGGCGTCCTTCTGGCGCCCCGTCATGCGCCCGTGCACGAGACCCACGCGGACTCCCGGCAGCGCCTCGACCAGCTGCGCAGCGGTCTTCTCCGCCGCCTCGTACTGGACCAGATCCGACTCCTCGATCAGCGGGCAGACCCAGTACGCCTGTCGACCCGCCCGGCAGGCGGTGTCGATGCGCTCGACGATCTCGCTGCGACGCGCGTCCGGCAGCACGACCGTCCTGATCGGCGTGCGGCCCGGCGGCTGCTCGTCGATGACCGAGACGTCGAGGTCGGCGTACGCGGTCATCGCGAGCGTGCGGGGAATCGGCGTGGCGGTCATCACGAGCTGGTGCGGCAGGCGGCCGTCGACGAGTCCCTTCTCGCGCAGTCGCAGCCGCTGGTGCACGCCGAACCGGTGCTGCTCGTCGACGACGACGAGAGCGAGCCGCTGGAAGGCCACGCCCTCCTGGAACAGCGCGTGCGTTCCAACCGCGATGCGGATCTCGCCCGCCGCGAGGTCGGCTTCGAGCGCGGCGCGGATCTTGCCGGTCTGTCGGCCGGCAAGCAGCGTGACGCGCACTCCGAGCGGCTCGAGCCAGGCGTTGAACACGCGCGCGTGCTGCTCCGCCAGCAGTTCCGTGGGCGCCATCACGGCGGCCTGCGCGCCGTGCTCGACGGCGCGCAGCGCCGCGAGCGCGGCGACGGCCGTCTTGCCCGAGCCGACGTCGCCCTGCACGAGCCGCATCATCGGGTGCGGCTGCGCGAGGTCGCGTTCGATCTCGTGCCAGACGCGAACCTGCGCGCCGGTCAGCCGGAACGGCAGTTGCGCCAGGTAACGGGCGGTCAGGTCGCTGCGTCCCGGCAGCGGGCAGGCGAGGTCCCTGGCGGCCGCCTGACGCAACAGCCGCAGACTCAACTGGTGCGCCAGCAGCTCCTCGAAGGCCAGCCGGCGCTGCGCGGGATGCTGGCCCGCGGCGAGTCGCGCGACGTCCGCATCGGGTGGCGGGCGATGCACGTAGCGCAAGGCGTCCTCGAGCGTCGGCAGATCGAACGCATCGAGCACGCCGGGAGGCAGGTAGTCGGTCAGCCCACCCTGCGCCAGCATCGCGAGCGCGTGATCGGTGAGCGCGCGCAGCCGGCCCTGCTGCACGCCTTCGGTGGCGGGATAGATCGGTGTCAGGCTGTCGGCGGCGCCATCGCCATCGCCCGCGCCGGCGACGCGTCGGTACTCGGGGTGGACGATCTCGAGCCCGCCCGGGCCCATGCGCACTTCGCCGAAGCAGCGCAGCCGTTGCCCGCGCGCGAGCTGCGCCTGCTGCGAGGCCGAGAAGTGGAAGAACCGCAGCGTGACGGAGCCGGTGCCGTCGGCGAGCCGTACCAGCAGCATCCGGCGGCGCCGGAAGGCCACCTCGGACAACTGGATCTCGCCTTCGACGGCCGCGCGGTCGCCGTGGCGCAGGCTGCCGATCGGCACGACGCGCGTGCGGTCCTCGTAGCGCAGCGGCAGGTGGAACAGCACGTCCTGTACCGTCGCGAGCCCGAGGCGAGCCAGCGACGCGGCGAGCGCAGCGCCGACGCCGCGCAGCGCCGTGACGGGACGTTCGGCGAGCGAGGCCGCGGCAGGCACGGGTTGCGCCGGGTTCAGAGCACCATGACGCAGTCGACCTCGACCACGGCGCCGCGCGGCAGCGCCGCCACGCCGATCGCGGCACGCGCCGGATAGGGCGGCGTGAAGTAATCCGTCATCACCTGGTTGACCAGCGCGAAGTGGCCGAGGTCGGTCAGATAGACATTCACCTTGACGACGTTGGCGAACCGGCCGCCGGCCGCGGCGATCACCGCCCGCAGGTTCTCGAACACGCGCCGGATCTGCGCCTCGACGTCGCCGCCGACCAGCGCACCCGTCGCCGGGTCGAGCGGAATCTGGCCCGAGAGATAGACGGTGTTGCCCGCACGGACCGCCTGTGAGTACGTGCCGATGGCCGCCGGCGCCTGGTCGGTGTGGATGGGATTAATGGACACGGGGTGCTCCGGGGAGAACGGTTCCTGCGCAGCGCGCATGATGAACACCGGCGCGCGAATAGTGAAGGGCGCCGCGGCAGCTGCGCGGCTTCGCCGGCGCCTGCGTCCGCCCGAATGCAATGGCGAACGGCGCTACGCCAGCGTCCGCGCGACCCGCAGCACTTCCGGCATGCTGCGCACCGCGCGCATCACGCTCGCGAGCTGCTTGCGGTCGTGCACGAGCAGCTCGAAGATCAGCGTGGACGTGTCGGTGTCGCGCTCGACGAGGGCGACGCGGTCGATGTTCGTCTGCGTGCCCGCGATGGCGGAGGCGACGGAGGCGAGCACGCCCATGCGGTTGGTGACGTCGGCGTGGATCTCGACGTGGAACAGGCGGTCGGTCGCCGCCTGCCAGGTCACCGGAATCCACTTCTCCGGCTGTTTGCGAAACGAGGCAAGGTTGCCGCAGGCCTCGCGGTGGATCACGACGCCGCGGCCGCTCGACAGGCTCGCGAGAATGGGATCGTTCGGAATCGGGAAGCAGCAGCGCGCGTAGGCAACGACCAGTCCTTCCGTGCCGGCGATCGCGAGTGGCCCGGCCGTGCCATCCGCGACGGCAGCGGAATCCGCCGGCAACAGCCGCCGCGCGATGAACGGCGCCACGCGCTCGCCGAGACCGATCCGTTCGAGCAGTTCGTCCTGCGTCTTCAGCCCCAGCTCGGCAATCACTGCCGCCATCGACGCCTGCGGGACCTTGCGCAGCGTGAGCGAGAATTCCTCCAGCGCCTGGTTCAGCAGGCGCTTGCCGAGGTCGATGGCCTCGCTGCGCTTCAGGTTCCTCAGATACTGGCGGATCGACGCGCGCGCTTTTGCCGTGACGACGAAATTGACCCACGCCGGGTTCGGTGTCGCGCCCTTGGCCGTGATGATCTCGACGGTCTGGCCGTTGCGCAGCGGCGTGCGCAGCGGCACGAGCCGCCGGTCGACCTTGGCCGCCACGCAGCGGTTGCCGACGTCGGTGTGCACGGCGTAGGCGAAGTCGACGCAGGTCGAGCCGCGCGGCAGGCGGCGGATCTCGCCCTTGGGCGTGAACACGTAGACCTTGTCGGGGAACAGGTCGACCCTGACGCTTTCGAGGAATTCCTCGGGGTTGCCGCCTTGCTGGATCTCGACGAGCTGCTGCAGCCATTCGCGCGCGCGGTTGCCCTGCAGGCCGATGTCGCTGCCGCCGCCTTCCTTGTACTGCCAGTGCGCGGCGATGCCGGACTCGGCGACACCGTGCATCTCCCCGGTGCGGATCTGCACCTCGATCGGCGTGCCGTTCGGCCCGAACAGCGTCGAGTGAAGTGACTGGTAGCCGTTCACACGCGGGATCGCGATGTAGTCCTTGAACCGCCCGGGCATGGGCTTGAACACGGAGTGGACGACGCCGAGCGTGCGGTAGCAGGTGTCGGGCGAGTCGACGACGATGCGGAAGCCGTAGACGTCGACGATCTCGCCGAGCGACACCTTCTTGCGTCGCATCTTCTCGTAGATGCTGTAGACGTCCTTTTCACGGCCCTCGACCCGCGCCGGGATACCGGCCTGCTCGAGCGCGTCCCTGAGCGATGCCGCAATGCGGCCGACGAACTGCTTCTGGTTGCCTTTCGCCGCCTTGACCGCCGACTCGATGACCTTGTAGCGCTTCGGATACAACGCGCGGAAGCCCAGGTCCTCGAGCTCGCGCTTGATCGCGTGCATGCCGAGCCGGTTGGCGATCGGCGCGTAGATGTCGAGCGTCTCGCGCGCGATCGTGCGCCGCTTCGCCGGCGGCATCGCGCCGAGCGTGCGCATGTTGTGCGTGCGGTCCGCGAGCTTGACCATGATCACGCGGATGTCGCGCACCATGGCGAGCAGCATCTTGCGGAAGCTCTCGGCCTGCGCCTCGGCACGGCTGCGGAACTGGATCTGGTCGAGCTTGCTGACGCCGTCGACGAGCTCGGCGACTTCGCGGCCGAACCGCTCGGTGATCTCTTCCTTGGTGTTGGGCGTGTCCTCCATGACGTCGTGGAGGATCGCCGCGATCATCGTCTGCGCGTCGAGCCGCAGGTCGGCGAGCAGGTCGGCGACCGCGACCGGGTGCGTGATGTAGGGCTCACCCGAGCGGCGCCGCTGGCCCTCGTGCGCATGGAAGGCGAAGTCGTACGCCTCCTGCACCCGCTCGACCTGGTCGGGCGGCAGGTAGGTCTCGAGCTTCGAGACGAGCTGGTTGATCCCGATGGAGCGTCTTCCGTAGGGCAGCAGGCTGCGCAGGGAAGACGTGACGTCCATGCAGGGATCGGGTGCCGGTGGCGGGGATCAGTCTCCCAGGCCGATCTGCGGGGCGCGGAACTCGCCCATGAACTCCGGCTCCGGCAGCAGTTCCGGCGGCGGAGGCGGGGGCAGTTCGGGCTCCTCGAGGATCTCGACGCCGACGTGGCCGGCCGCGATCTCGCGCAGGGCAAGCACCGTCGGCTTGTCGTTTTCCCACTCGAGCGTCGCCTCGGCACCGTTCGCGAGCTTGCGCGCGCGGCGCGACGCCACGAGCACGAGCTGGAACAGGTTGGGCACGTTCTGCAGGCAGTCTTCGACGGTGATGCGGGCCATGAGCTCAGGACTGATCGGAAGGAGAAAGGGGCGTGAGCATACCACACCCCTCCCGCCGGGGCGGGAAACGGGGGTAATCGCGTGTTCCTGACGGGAAACAGGGGTCGTTCCCCTGCTTCCGGCTCGGCGACTAGTCCCCGGTCAGCGCGACGGTCAGTTCTGCCAGCCCGGCGCGCCGTGCGTCGGTGCGCTCGGCCCCCGATCCCCTCACGATGGCGAGGAGATCTTCGAGCGCCGTGTCGAAGTCGTCGTTGACCACGACGTAGTCGAACTCGTTCCAGTGCGTCATGTCCGCGGCGGCGTCGCGCAGGCGCCGCTGGATGACCTCTTCGGCATCGGTGCCACGCCCGCGCAGGCGTCGCTCGAGTTCCGCACGCGTAGGCGGCAGGATGAAGATCGACACGCACTCGGGCATGGCGCGGCGGATCTGCTGCGCGCCCTGCCAGTCGATCTCGAGGATCAGGTTGCGGCCCGTGGCGAGCGCGGCCTCGACTTGCGTGCGGGCGGTGCCGTAGCGGTTGTCGAAGACGCGTGCATGCTCGAGGAACTCGCCGCGGGTGGCCATGGCATCGAATTCGTCCCCGGTCACGAAGAAGTAGTCGCGGCCGTGCGTCTCCCTGGGTCGCCGGCTGCGCGTCGTGTACGAGATCGAGAACCGCAGGCCCGGTTCGCGCTCCATCAGCGCGCGGACGAGCGACGTCTTGCCGGCGCCCGAGGGCGCGGCGATGACGAAAAGGCGGCCGCGGGTCGTTGCGGGCGGGGGGGCGCGATCGGACATCGGGCAATTCTACGCCGGGCAGCGGGCCCGTCGCCGCAGCCGCGCGGCATCCGGCGGCGCAGGAGCGCGAAACACCTCCGGACGCGTCCTGCCGGTTCATGACAGATTGAACTGCAGGCCGTGCGTCTGTGCCAGTCAACGAAGCAGCCCGGCGTCGCGTCAAGTGACTGCTCACCGCGGACACGCGCTACCGCCAGAAGAGCAGGTCATCTGCTCTTCATCCGATCGGCAGCGGACTCCAGCCCGGCAAATACAGCTTGTGCCAGCTCCGCTGGAAAACCGGCCGGAAGCACGCGCTGCACAGACTCGATGACAGTTGCGGTGCGATTGACGAGATCTTCCGCAATACGGCTGATCTCATTGCCGAGGCCGCAGCGCCCCGCGGACTGCTCGAAGTGCCGCGGCAGGATGCGACGCCAGCTGTAGTGCAGTTCTCTGCTGCCGCAAACCCCCATGGCCATCTTCACCTCGTGCGGTGACAGCGTGCCAGCCTTCGTGCCCAGGACATGATGCGCCGAGAGCACGTCGTACCGAGGGGCCAGCCGGCAGCTCCCGCCGGCATTCAGGAAGAGACTGAAGTTCTTTGCATGCCCGTCGATGGCGCACAGCATCCAGAACAGGATCTGCGTGCGGAAGAAGTCTCGTCGATCCTCCTCGGCCACTTCGGAGCCGAGCCGCGTATTCATGGTCGCTTCGATACCTGGACCGCCGTCGGTCTGGTATTTCTGTGTCGGTGCGATGCCCAGGGCCTGGCAGAAATCTTCCTGTGGCAGGCGGATGATCCAGGTCCTGTCTGCTGACAGCCGTCGGAACGCCATACCCCAACAATATCCGCGCGCACAGCCACTCATTTTCGACGGACGTACGCAGATCGATTCCGCCTGGAAGCGTTCCGAGCGGGAGCTTCAGGATGTGCGTCGATGGCGTGGTCCCATGAGGACGGCACCAGCGACCCGCGTGGAACAGCAGCGCGGTCTTTTCCTGCGCCCCGGCGATGGAAAGACGGAAGTCATCGTCCAGCTCGGGCGCGCCGAAAGTGCCGGTGCCCGTTGTCTTGAGCAGCAACTGCTCGATCTCATCGTCGCCGATGGGCGAGGCGTCGATCGTGCGCACGCCGGGGGCCGGGTCCCGATGGACCGTAAGCTGCAGCGCGCCCGCGCAATCGCGCCCGATCTTCTCCAGCAGGTCGAAGGCGCGGTCCGACTGCGCGCCCACGTGCTGGACGATGCGTCGCCGGATCGTTCCACTCTCCGGCAGCAGGTTTTCGAAGTAGCGCTCGACCAATGGGCCCGTGTACGCGGCGCCCTCCGTGAGCGGCATCGACAGCGACAGCGGTCGTGCGCTGCGCGAAGCCAGCCACTCCGGGGCGTAGACGAACTGCTGCGGTCTGCCGGCGGGGTGGATCCACTCGCCGACGTACTCGCCATTCATCCAGGCGTGCGGCGTCCGTGTCTTCGACGGCCGCGCCACCTACCACTCCTGGTCGGTGCGAGAGGTCGATGCCTTTTCCCGGACCACCAGTTCCAGGCCCAGGACCGAGAGCACCTTGTACAAGGTCTCAACGGTGGTCGAGGGTGTATGAATCTCGAGCGTCGAGACGGTGTCCTGCTTGATGCCCGATTTGCGGCCGACCTCGGTCTGGGAAAGCTTCAGCTTGCTCCGCCGTGATCGCAGAGCCTGGCCCAGCTGCTTGGGTGTCCGGGCGATGGTGTCCAGGGCGCGCTCCGCTATCCAGGATTCACCCCTTAATAGAGGGTGAATCGAGAACACCCCCTCTAGGGGATAGAATCAATCTACGCCCTGTGGCAGGTACGCCATGACGGAATCCGCCGATCTGGCAATTGTGCAACCCGCTGAATGATTGGCAGAAAAGACGGTGAGTAGCGTCCTTTCGGCCGATCCGCTGGCCGAGCTTGCTGCCGGGCGCGGGCATGGACCGCGGCCTGCCCAAGTAGGCCGGCGACGTAGCACACAGTCGCGGCCAGCCGCCCGCGAATTCAAGGTCGTCGTGATCGTGTCTGCGCGTGCGCAACCCGCACCGAGGCGACAGGGTACTCAGCCGGCGATCGCGTGCTCGTTGATCCAGTATTCGTCGAGCACGCCTTGCTTCGTGAAGAAGGTGCGGCAGCTGTCGATCTTGCACTCATCGTTGAAGCGCCAGAACTCGATGCTGTCGTTGAAGGCGTTGTCACGCGTATTGATGTTCCGCATGTGCAGCCCGGCTTCATTGCCGCAGATGCGGACCAGGACGGCCTCGAGCTTCCAGGCGGCTCCGGTCTTGATGGTGCGATCCCAGGTTTCCTCGATGCTCCTGATGCCGCCTTTGCGGGGCCCGCCGACGGGGTCCTCCAGAATCGTGTTTTCCGCCCAGCAGGAAATCCAGCCCTGCCGATCGCCCCTGTTCCAGGTATCGATGTACCGCTCGATGGCCTTCTTCGCCTGCTCCGAGGTAATCATCCGCGTTTCCTCACCATTGCCGCCATGGGGGGATGATCGTCGGGTTCGCGCGCGGGTCGTGAGTCTCTCGGCGCGCGGCGCAGGGGACAGTTTCGCTCAGCGACCGGCGGCCCTCCGGCGAAACTCCGACGGCAGCGTCCCCGTCCAATGCCGGAAGGCCCGGCGAAATGCGCGGCCGCCACCGAGCCCGACGCGCCGGGCGACCTCCGCGATCGACATGTCGGTATGGCGCAGCAAATGCTCGGCAGTCTCTCGCTGACAGGCGCCGCGCAACCCGGAATACGAGGTGCCCTCGGCACGCAGTTGCCGGCGCATCGAGGCGGTGCTCATGCAGAGCAGCTGCGCCACCGCTTCGGCATCCGGCGCCCGGCCCTGATGCTGCAGGGCGTCCGCGATCAGCAGGCGGATCGACAGCACGAGATTGCCGCTGCGCGCATTGCCGACGTCGAGCCGGAAGGGAATGAAATCGATCACTCGCTCGAGCTCGGCGTGGGAACGCACGAGCTTCAACCGCAGGCAGTTCGCAGGGAAGCCCAGATAGTTGACCTGCTGATCGAAGCGCAGTGGCATGCCGTAGGCTTCGTAGAGCGGACTCGGGCGTGACGGCGGCGGGTAGGCCAGGCCGGCTTCGACCTCCGGCAGCCGGCGACCGACGAGCCAGGAGAACAGCTGGTAGTGGAGGTTGATGCCGGTGAGATCCACCAGCAGTGATGCGCCATCCCGCACGCGTCGGCGCGTATCGATTGTGAACCACACCCGTTCCCCGCGCCGTTGCAGCCGTGCGTCCGCGCCGCGCTCCTCCATAGCCCGGTTGAACATGGCCGCGCGCTCGACGGCTTTCTCGAGTGTGGCGCAGTGGATCAGGGTGTAGCACATCATGTCGACGGCCAGCTTGCCCAAAGGGCGTCCGCCCTCGCGCGCGCAGCAACGCCCCTCCAGCGCACCGATCGCGAGCCGGTAGAAGCGCGCAAACTCGCCCGTCGGCAGATGAGGCGCCTGATGTCTCTGCACCGCGGGGAGGGAGACGCTCATGTGCGCATCGCGCCAGAGCGCTTTGCTGTCGCAGCCGAGTCGGGCCAGCTGTTCGAGGAACGGCAGCGCAAAGGCTGCCGGCACGGCGTGCCGGAAATCGCGCTCACGCATGCTGCCACTCTTGCCGCGGCCTTCGTGTTGCGGCACGCGCAGTATTCGCCTCAGGCGCGCATGTCGCAGTACGCGATCGCCTGGCTGATGACCGGCTTCGCCATGCACTCGCTGGTCCGCCAGCCCGCCGCGGTGCGCCGATAACTCACGCGATGATAGCGTGCGGCCGTTCCCTGGCGCGCGCGCATCCGGATCGCGCAGGGACACATGGACGAATCCGGGGACAATGGTCAGTAACCCAACCGGTTGCAGCAACGATGGCGGACGTCGCCGAAAGTGTCCGGCGCGTGCTCCACGTTCTGCACCTGCTCGCACCGGGTGCTTGTAGTGTGTTGATTCATATCAGTTCCAGGTAGCTCCGGATCAGTCTAGCTACATCTCCAGCTACACGCGTGAAAGTCCGCCTTCGGGCCGATTCAGTTTGCGTCACAAGACCGCCCACCACGGGCACGCGAGTATGCCCGGCCTGATGACTCTGATTTGAGGATCGCAACTCACCAAGACGGCCCGCGGCGTATTCGCGTGACGTTCGCGGAAAGTGACCAGGTGCCGCGCCTCATCCACACCCACCCCGTTGCTCGCTTTGACCTCGACCGGTAGCAGCTGCGCGTTTTCCTCCAGGACGAAGTCGACCTCCTGCCCCGAGCTCAGTCGCCAGTGGTGGAGATCACGGGTCGGCGCGCCATCCCGCCAGACGAGCAGGTCGCCGGCAACCAGGGTCTCCAGATGGAAGCCTGTTGGCGCAGTCTCGCGCGAAGCCGCCAGGGCGAGCGCAGCATCGACGCTGTACAGCTTCGGCGACTTGATCACGCGCTGGCCGGAATTCCTGGAGTACGGCGGGATGAGCTCGATGAGGTAGCTGCGCTGGAGCGCCTGAAGCCATCGGCGGATGGTGGTGACCGGCGTGCCCAGGTCGTTCGACAGGCCCGATACATTGAGCTCTTGCCCCGTTCGCGCGGCCGTCAATCGTACGAAGGCTTCCAGTCTCGGGGCGGACTCGACTTCGAGGATCTCCAGAATGTCGCGACGCGAGAAGATTTCCACGTAATCGTCGAGAACGCGCAGACGCTGATCGGGTGGGGCAGCCACTGCCCGAGGGAACCCTCCGGTCGTGGCGACGGATTGCCAATCCAGCGGCCCGCTGGAGGCGGCCCGTCGTTCAAGTTCGGCAAGGACCGCCGCTTCGTCTGACCCGAACAGGAAGCTCCATCCCCGGTGCTCCTCGTCGAATCGCAGTTCGCTCAACGTGAGCGGCCGGAGCGTGCGGTAGGTCGCGCGCCCGACCAGCGAGTCGCTCACCGACTGTCCGATTTTGGGCTGGTTTGACCCGCTGAGCAGGTATTGGCCGCTACGTCCGTCCCGATCGACAACCGCCTTGATGGCCAGCATCAGGTCGGGCGCCCGCTGCACCTCGTCAATGAACGCCCCATGGTCTCCGAGGTCCGCCAGGAACCCTTCCGGGTCGGTGATGGCCTGCTCGCGAACATCGCGTTCGTCGAGCGTTCGCCTCGCGAATCCCTGCGCTTCGGCGATTTCCTGGCAGAGGGTGCTCTTGCCGACCTGCCGCGCCCCCATCACCGCAACCACCGGGTACAGGCGCAGGTCGGCACCCAGCTGGGGCTGGATGACCCGCGGGTAGTGCGTGTTTGCGTCGATCATACTAATACGTTATATTTCAGTATGATGGTCAATATACCGTAGGAATATTGTCATGGCAAATGGGTACTCGGCGGACGATCTGCAGGGGTTTCTCGACCACGCTGGCGACAAGGGACTCATGCCCGCAGCCACCGCCCAGGCATTGGGCGTCGCTACAAGAAATGTCCTCGGAATCCTGGATGACGATGAGAAGGTCGACCTGAGTGCGCTGGATCTCGACGCTGCCATCAAGCGCTTCTCGAACAAGCGCGCGCGAGACTTCAACCCATCGTCGCTGAAGGAGTATGGCCGCCGATTTCGGCGAGCGGTCGAGCTCTTCCTCACCTGGCGCGAGGATCCTGCGAACTTCAGCGTCAAGACTCGCGCCACCAGCACGTCGCGGAAGAAGGACAAGGGATCCGCCAGCGGCGAGCCCGCAGCGAGGGACGCAACGGAGCAAGCCCCGGAGGAAATGGCGGGAACCTATCGCTCCTCGGTTCCTGTGCGGCCGGGTCTCGTCGTGACGCTGGTCAATATTCCGAATGACCTCACCAGTGCCGAAGCCGAGCGGATCGCCGGCTTCGTCAGGATGCTGGCGCTCGATTGATAGGCGGGCTCCAGCGGGGCGCGGCGCACTGGTGCACCGTGCCTGGCTGAGTAAAATTACTCAGCATCATGAGCAAACAGAAATCAGACTACCAGCGCCCCCAGGCTGCCGTGCTCGCCGCCCGGCTCGCCGAGCCGCGCCGGTTCGTGCAGGTGGTCGCGGGCCCGCGCCAGGTCGGCAAATCCACGCTGGTCCAGCAGGTCACCGACGGGCTCGATGTGCCGGTGCGTTACGTCAGCGCCGACGAGCCGACGCTGCGCGCCGCGGACTGGATCGGCCAGCAATGGGAAGCCGCCCGCCTCGAAGGCACCGGCGAGGCCGGCTCCGTGCTCGTGCTCGACGAAATCCAGAAAATCCCCGCATGGTCCGAGGCGGTCAAGCGCCTCTGGGATGAGGACACGCGCAAGAAGCGCCCGCTCAAGGTGGTGGTGCTGGGTTCCGCTCCACTCTTGATCGCGCAGGGGCTGACAGAAAGCCTGGCCGGCCGCTTCGAGACGCTGCACCTGCCGCACTGGTCGTTCACTGAAATGCGCGAGGCCTTCGACTTCACGCTCGATGACTACCTGTACTTCGGCGGCTACCCCGGTGCGGCGCCGCTGGCGCGTGATCCGGCCCGCTGGGCTCGCTACATCGCCGACAGCCTCATCGAGACCTCGATCTCGCGCGACGTGTTGCTGCTCACGCGCGTGGACAAGCCCGCGCTGCTGCGCCGGCTGTTCGAGCTGGCCTGCCGCTACTCGGGCCAGGTGCTCTCGTACACGAAGATGCTCGGCCAGCTCCAGGACGCCGGCAATGCCACGACACTCGCGCACTACCTCGACCTGCTCGCCGGCGCCGGCATGGTCCGCGGCCTGCCGAAATACGCGGGCGACGTGGCACGCAGCCGCGGCTCCAGCCCGAAGCTGCAGGTGATGAACACGGCGCTGATGACGGTGATCGCGGGCCTGAGCCCTGCCGAGGTGCGCGCCGACCGCGAGTTCCGCGGGCGACTGATCGAATCCGCGGTGGGCGCGCATCTGGCCAACGCCGCCGCCGCGGGGGAGTGCGAGCTGTTCTACTGGCGTGACCGGGGGCAGGAGGTGGATTTCGTCGTCCGCAGTCGCAAGCGGCTGGTCGCCATCGAGGTGAAGAGTGGCCGCGCGCCGCAGGCCCACGCGGGGACGATGACCTTTGCGGCAGCGTTCAAGGCGCGACGCTCGCTGCTGGTGGGCGGAGATGGGATCCCCGTGGAAGAATTCTTGGCGCGGCCCGCCGCACATTGGCTGGGAGACTGACTGCACGCGCCTTGCCCTGCGGTCCCCCGACACGGCAATCTGCGTTTGGCCGACGTCTGGACTTTCATTCAGCCGACGCGTGAACTTGCGTTCAGCCGCAGACGCCACCGAACCCTACTCGATGTTCTGCACCTGCACGCGCGGGGTGCTTGTAGGGTGTTGATTCATATCAGTTCCAGGTAGCTTCGGGTCAGTCTAGCTACATCTCTAGCTACACGGTCCGGGTTTCACTTGGCCGAGCCCAAACGTTGCAATCAGCCGTCAGCCGCCAAGCCCGAGGTAGAGCGTCATGGGTTCGTCGGAGAATGCGACGAACCCGTAGTGTTCATAGAACAGCCTGGCGTTCTCATCCTTCGCATCCACAACCAACGCATAGGCTGCCACATCGGTCCGTGCCTTCAAGCAGCGATCGACGGCACAGGCGAGCAAAAGTTTGCCGATGCCCTGCCCTTGCCGGTCCTTGCGGATTGCCAACCGACCCAGGCGGAAGCAGGGCACCGGGTAGCGAGGCAGTTTCTTGCTGTCACTTTCCCGCAGCTTCGCGGCGTCCACCTGGGCTGCACTCAGACAGTAGTAGCCCAGAATCTCGCTCGGGGAGTCGGTATCCACCAGCACGAAAGGCGTGCTGACACCTTTGCGCCGGTGCTGCTCGGCAAGGCGCTTCAGGTAATCGTTGAGTTCGGGAACGCCGCAGTCGAAACCGTTGCGGTCATGCACGCCGGTATCGAGCGCGAGCTCCTCAAGCACGACGGACTTTCCGTCGCGCCTCCTTCAGCGCCTGCGACAGAGCCGAGTTCGGCTCGAAAGGTCCGCTGACGGCCGCCGCGAACTTCGTAAAGTCGCGCTCGCTGAGCACGACGCGCGTTTCACGTTCGAGCAGGGCCTGGGCCTTCTCCTTGGCTGCCGCACGCACGAAGCCCGCCATCGTCGTTCCCATGAGCGCAGCAGCCCGCGCGACGATTCTCTTCTCGCCGGAATCCAGCTTGAGATCGAAACGGGCGGTTGACGTGGTCATGACGGGGCCTCCTGAAGGTACGGCATTTTACCGTATCAGGACATTCGAGAGCAAACGGGTTCTCATTTAAGGGATTGGCCAGCGCGACGGTCAGCGGCGAACAAATACAGTTGGGAATCAACAAGTTGTTTATTTAAGGCTTTTCTTGGCGCAGAGCCGCTTGCGCTTCGACGGGAAGATTCCCGGTTGGGAGCGATCGGAGCCGAAACGCAGGGTCCGCTCGCCCGATGCCGCTCGATCCGCCCCGCCAGCCATCCCTGCACCTCCGCTTCCACCCACCCCACAGCCCGTGCCCCGATCCGCACACGGCACGGAAACCGGCGTTCGGATTCGAGCTGGTAAATCATCGAGCGTCCCAAGCCGGTGGCTTTGCAGACCTGCGGTAGACGCAGGATCTGTACGCACGGTAATGCCGAGCGGGAGTTGTCGGTCATGTCTTCGATTCCGATGTGTGGCTGCCGCGGCGCACGGGCACGTTGTCACCTGACGGAAGACTACGCGTCGAGACACAACAACCACGAGACCGGGTTTGGCGGAGAAACTGCCCAATACCCCACGGTTGACCGGCAGCGATCAGCCGCATGAATGGCGAGGTTTTGGCCTGATTTCCCGTGTTTTGCAGGATAGTTGTGCACTTGCTCTTGGGCCACATTGTGGCCCATGGGAACGTTCAAGCTTCGGAAGGAAGAGCCGCTGCTCAACATCGCCAGCTACGCGCGCGGCGGATCGCGTGCGGCTGATCGGCTGACGCCCGCGCAGATCGAGCACATCCGCCTCACGGTCAATCGTGCGCCGGAGGTCATGGTGAAAGTGCTGTCCCAGGGCAGCAGCAACCTGAAGGCTGTCGGCCGTCACTTCGACTACATCGGCAGGCAGGGCGACCTGGCGCTCGAAAGCGATGACGGCCATGCGCTGACCGGGCGCGTCGGGGAGGCGCTGATCGACGACTGGGGCCTGGACATCGACGAGTTGCGTCCACAGGCAGCCCTCGCGGCCTTGCCGGCCCGCAAACCCATGAAGCTGGTCCACAAGCTCGTGTTCTCGATGCCGGCCGGCACGCCGCCGCAGAAGGTTCTGTCGGCGGTCCGCAACTTCGCGCGGGAGGAGTTTCACGGGCAGCATCGCTACGCGATGGTGCTGCACACCGACGAGCCGCACCCGCACGTGCACCTGGTCCTCAGGGCCACCAGCGAAGACGGGCGGCGGCTCAACATCAGGAAGGCCACCCTGCGCCACTGGCGATCGCAGTTCGCCCACCAACTGCAGGGGCTGGGTGTCGCGGCCAATGCCACCGAGCGCGCCGTGCGCGGCGAAGGCCGGAAGCCCGCGAAGGATGGGATCTACCGGGCGAGGCTACGGGGTGACTCCACGACTGATCGGGCCAAGGCCGAAGGCGTGGCGAGGGAGCTTGCCGCCATCGGCGGCATCCGGCCGGAGCCAGGCAAACGGACGCTGATGGCAACTCGCGCCGCGGTCCAGCGCGGCTGGCAGTCCGCCGCGGACAAGCTGGTGCTACACGGCGACCGAGAGTTGGCGGCACAGGTGGCCCGATTCGCCAGCGGCATGGATCGGCCGATGACCGAGCGAGAATCGATTGCACGCGTGCTGTCGACACACGTTCGGCCAAGGCAGCACGAATCGAGGACGCTCTGACAGCGTCCGCTGGCTCGGGCAGGCCGCTGGTCGCGGTCTGCGGCACATGACAGAATTGGCCAGACTTGGCAGCCAAACTGCGCCATCGGGCAACCCAAAATGCCGGACCGTGAAGGCGAGATCCTGACCCTCGACGAGGTGGCACAGTATTTGAGGGCGGGAAAACGCACGGTCTATCGCCTGGTGCAGCAGGGCGAAATTCCGGGCTTCAAGCTGGGCGGCACGTGGCGATTTAGGCGGGCCGAGCTGGACCGCTGGATCGCCGCCGGCATCCGCAAGAAGAAGAATTGAGACACACCGGCCCACCGGTGGGTAGCACCCAGGTCGCGATGAACAGGAACAAGGAACCCGATGTCTCGATTGACTGACCTCATCGCCCAGGCCAGGAACAAGGATGCGCAACTGGGCGCCGACCTCGAACGCGAATTCAGGGTCCTGTCATCGCGCCTGCCGTTCGGCCTGAATTTCGAGCGCCATCGGCCGGAAGCGGTCGAGTTGCCACAGCGCCCGGTTCGCAAGGGCGACAAGGTGCGCATACTCCCCGAGCGTGGCTCCACGGCCAGGGGTGGCCTGCGTCTGTGGCAGGTGGCGCGCATCGCAAAGATTGGGCAGAAGAAGCTGGCCGAGCTGGAGCCATTGGACGGGCCGGATCAACAGTCCTGCAAGGTGCCGCTCGAAGACCTGATCGTCGTGGCCGAGTTCCGCGACACGATCTATCCAGGGCTGGTGAGCACCGGCCAGGTCGCGCGCGGCGGCGCCGACAAGCCTTGCCACACAGTGATCAACGGCGAGAACTACCACGTGCTGAAGGCGCTGACCTGGACGCACCGGGGCAAGGTCGACGCCATCTACATCGACCCGCCGTACAACACCGGGGCGAAGGACTGGAAGTACAACAACGACTACGTCGAAGGTGACGACCTGTATCGCCACAGTAAGTGGCTGGCGATGATGGAGCGGCGGTTGCTACTGGCGAGAGAACTGCTGAATCCAACTGATTCCGTTCTGATATGCGCCATTGATGAGAAGGAATACCTTCGGCTTGGTCTGTTGCTCGAACAGACGTTTCCAGAGGCCGCGATTCAGATGGTGAGTACGCAGATCAATCCAGCTGTCGTGGCTCGTGCGGGCCGATTTGGCCGTTCTGATGAATACATCTTCATTGTGATGTTCGGTAGGGCAGCGCCTCAGCGTGTGGCACTGGATAGGGAGTGGGTGTCAGCTCGCGGTCGAACACACACCGGAAATATCAGATGGGATTTGCTGCGTCGGTCCGGTGAAGGAGCCTCACGTTCCGATTCGCCAGGATGCTTCTATCCAATATACGTTGACCCTGTTGCTAAGAGAGTTCATTCGGTGGGTGAAGCGCTTCCGGATGGCATTTCAACAGCTCCTGAGAAGAAGGGCGTTGTAGCTGTACTTCCAATTCGAAAGAACGGATCGGAAGGTCGTTGGCAGTGGACTCCTTCAACGTTTCGGGAGCGGCTGCAGCAAGGACGCGTGAAAATATCTGGCAGCAAGTCAAAAGGGTATGTCGTCAGCATCATCAAAGACGGAGAATTTGCAAAGATCACCGGTGGCGAATTCTCGCTGTCTGGCTATGACGATAGCGGTGCTCTGCAAGTGGAGACGAAGGAAGTCAGCTCTGTTCTTGCAGTCCCAGGTACTCAGTGGCGGCTGAGCTCGCACGACGCAACTCAGTACGGCACGAGACTGTTGGCGAACTTCATTCCTGACAGAAAATTTCCGTTTCCGAAATCGCTGTATGCAGTCGAGGACTGTCTGCGATTCTTCGTCAACGATAAGCGAGCGGCCATTGTCGTCGACTTCTTCGCCGGTTCTGGCACCACCGCCCACGCCGTGATGCGCCTGAACCGTCAGGACGGTGGTCGTCGACAGTGCATCTGCGTCACCAACAACGAAGTGGCAGCCGACGAGCAGAAGTCGCTCCGCGAAAATGGCCTGCGTCCCGGCGACACGGAATGGGAGCAGTGGGGCATCTGCGACTACATCACCAAGCCGCGCATTGCCGCCGCGATCTCCGGCAAGACGCCGGACGGCCGGCCAATTTCCGGCGATTACAAGTTCACCGACGAGTTCCCGATGGCCGAAGGCTTCGAGGAGAACACCGAGTTCTTCACCCTGACCTACGAAACGCCGGTATCGGTCGGCCACCATGCCGCCTTCGCGCGCATCGCGCCGCTGTTGTGGCTGCGCGCCGGTAGTCGTGGCCAGCGCATCGACCGCCTGCCCGCGACCGGCTGGGCAGTGGTGGACGCATACGGTCTGCTGGTCGACGTGGACAACGCCGCGCCGTTCTACAAGGCCGTCGCCAAGGTCAGTGAATTGCGAGTGGCCTATATCGTGACCGACGACGAGCGGCGCTTCCAGGCCATCACGCGTCACCTGCCCGCCCACGTGGAGCCGGTACGACTGTACGAGTCTTACCTGATCAACTTTAGCTTCGCGAACGGGGAATAGGGCATGAAGTTCACGCTCAAGGACTACCAGACTGAGGCGGTGCGCGATGCTCTGCTCAATCTGAAGAAGGCACGCCGTCGCTGGCACGACGAGAACGACAAGCACGCCTTCTCGCTGACTGCCGTCACCGGTGCGGGCAAGACCGTGATGGCGGCAGCGGTGTTCGAAGCGCTTTTCCACGGCGCCGACGAGTATGACTTCGAAGCCGATCCGGGGGCTGTCGTGATCTGGTTCAGCGACGATCCGGCGCTCAACGAGCAGACCCGTTTCCGGCTGATGGAAGCCTCGGACCGGTTGCGACACACCGACCTGGTTGTCGTCGAGAACAGCTTCAACCGGGCGAAGTTTGATGCGCGAAAGATCTACTTCCTGAACACGCAGAAGTTGGGCAAGAACAGCCTGCTGGTTCGTGGATTCGAAGGCGACGAAAGCGGTGGCCTCTTTCCCGAGACACGTCCTGACCTGCGCTCCCACACGATCTGGGACACGATCCGCAATACGGTCGAAGACCCGGCACTGACCCTCTACCTTGTGCTCGATGAAGCGCATCGTGGTATGGGCAGTCCGACCAAGGCTGCACAGAACGCGAAGGCCACCATCGTGCTGCGGTTGATCAACGGCGCCCAGGGCGTACCGGGCATCCCCGTGGTGTGGGGCATCTCGGCGACAGTCGAGCGATTCAATCGCGCGATGGAAGGTGCGCAGGGCCGCGGCACGCTGCCCAACGTGGTGGTCGACGCGCAGAAGGTGCAGGAGTCGGGTCTGTTGAAGGACACGATCATCCTCGACATCCCCGATGAAGCGGGGAAGTTCGACACCGTGATCGTACGCCGCGCGACCGACAAGTTGAGGGCTTCCTCGCAGGCGTGGGCCGACTACGCGAAGCAGCAGGGCGAGTCGCAGGCGGTGCTGCCGCTGATGGTGCTGCAGGTGCCGAATACTCCGGATCCGAAAGACATCGGACAGGCGCTGGCAACGATCTTCAAGCAGTGGCCGGAATTGCCCAGTGACTGCGTGGCTCATGTCCTCGGCGACCACACTGTGCAGCAGTTCGGCTCGTACAAAGTGCCGCACATCTCCCCGGAACGGGTCCAGGACGCCACTTGGGTGCGCGTACTGATCGCCAAGGACGCCATCAGTACGGGCTGGGATTGCCCGCGTGCCGAGGTGATGGTGTCTTTCCGCGCCGCAGTGGACCGCACGCACATCACGCAGTTGTTGGGCCGCATGGTTCGCACACCGCTGGCGCGGCGCATTCCTGGCAACGAACAATTGAATTCCGTGCACTGCCTGTTGCCGCTGTTCGATGCCAAGACAGTGAGCGCGGTGGCCGATGCGCTGATGAAGGGCGGCGGCAGTGATGACGACGCTCAGCCGCCCACGGGGCGCGTGCTCGTCAATCCGAAGACGATGCGACCGAATCCCGCGGTGGCGGATGCCGTCTGGGAGAAATTCGAATCATTGCCTTGCCAGACGCGCCCACAGCGGGGCGCCCGGTCCCCCAGGCGACTGACCGCACTGGCGCACGAGCTGGCGTGGGACGACCTCTTGCCGGACGCCGGCAAGAAGGCCCATGCCGAATTGCACAAGGTACTGGATGCCGCCCAGGCGCGCTGGCGCGACGAAATCCGCGCCAAACGCGAAGCGGTGATGAAGGTCGAGGGCCAGTCGGTGGTGGCGGATATGAAAGGCAAGTACAAGTCTTTCAACCAGTTCTGGGAAGACGCGGACATGGCCGTCATCGACGATGCATTCCGCCGCGCGGCCCGCGTCATCACGCCTGACATTGCCCGTACGTACACAGAAGCCGTCGCCTTGCGCACTGTCAGCGCCGACGACTCCGAGGAGTACCTCGAAGCATTGGTGGAAGCGCGGGTCGACATCGCGGCGCTGGGATTGATAGCCGACCTTCAGCCGTATCTCGATGCGGAAGCGGACAAGCTGGCCAAGGCGTGGCTCGCGAAGTACCGCGTGGATATCAAGGCCCTCTCACATGACCGGCAGGAAGCTTATCGGCAAGTGCGGGAGATGAGCAGCGAGCCACAGGACGTGGATCTGGTCAAGCCAGAAGCCAAGGATGAGCCGACGACTGCCATCGAAGGCGACCGGGCCACGCCGCTGCCAGTCTGGCGCGACCACTTGCTTTGTGATGAGGACGGAAACTACCCGGCGGAAATGAACTCGTGGGAAAAGGCAGTGATCGCGACCGAGACCAAACGTGCCGGATTCCATTGCTGGTATCGCAATCCACAGCAGCCCGGGCAGTCATCTCTCGGCGTGGCATATCGGGCGTGCGATCAGTACAAGATTGTTCGCCCGGACTTTGTCTTTTTCGCGAAGCAGAAGGACGGCACAGTTGTAGTCGACATTGTTGATCCGCACGGGCATCACCTTGGCGATGCACTGCCCAAGCTTCAGGGGTTAGCGGAGTATGCGGCGTCACACGCAGACGTCTACCGCCGTGTCGAATCCATCGCGGAGGTGGACAAGAAGTTGCGCGTGCTGGACCTGACCAGGGAGGATGTGCGCGAGGCCATCGCCCACGCGCGCGACGCTGGTGAGCTGTACCGCGGCGGGCTCGCCAGCGACTACCTGTGATAGATCGAAGCGCCAGTTGAGCTGTAGGACTCGATTTGTCAGCGGCTCCACGGCCATGACCTGGAGCTCTGCGCATCGAGCTGCTGGACGTAGTGCCGCTCGTTTGGCGGCGCGTTCTGGTCTCGAATCAATGGACCCTCGCCAGCGTATGTGGCTATGCGGTGCCCGTTCTTGGGGATCACGCCAGCGCTTCGGAAAGATGAATTCGCTGCCGGCGGCGAGCACCCAAAGTGCCTGAAGCCATTCGATCATGACAGGCGCCAAAGGAGTATCGGGACTCTCGCCTGTCTTGGTGCGTGAGGCCGGGAGGCCCCACACCGCGCCGGCGGTGGTCGAGATTCATCGAGTCATTGCGGTTGTCAGCTTCTCGATCAACGCAAGACACTCGCGAACCGATCCTTCCCGAATGACGAGACGCTGACCGACCTGATAGGCAGTATCGCCTGAGCGTGCGATGTAATCCGCATCGACCAGGCCTTGCCTATGCGCCAGCAAGTGACGCTGCTGGAAGAAGCGCGCGAGCGCGGACAGTTCTCGGTTGTCGAGATATTCGTTGTAGCGTTTGCTCGTCGCTGCATGCCAGAGTTCGCTGCCTTCGCCGAGATTCTGAAACGCATTGCGGCGGGGCTGCGGCTGCGACGGGTAACGGGCGTAAAGAACCTCCGCGTAACGCTGGAATGTCGTGACGGCGTTCTGCAATCCGTTCTCGACGATCAGGCGCACCGTCGTTTCGGCGGTGTCGCGGTCGGGAATGGCGGCGCGCACGGCTGCGAGCGAGTCCAGCGCGTTGCGGATCGCCGCGATGGACTGGCCGAACATCATATCGGCGGCGTTGTGGCCGCAGGCCGGGCAGAAAAACGCCGCGCCGATGACGGCATACCGGCACGAACAGGCGGGACAGGTGATCTTGAGCCGCATCGGCTCCGCGCCCGCCAAAGGCAACAACATCGGCGTTGGCCGGTCGTTCACCTGCATGGTGATGCGCAGAAGGCTGTTGCGCGGCTGGCGCTGATTCCAACGCTGCGCATCACGCCGCATTGCGGCGGAAATATTCCGCCGCACCTGCGCGATTGAGGCTTCCTTTGCGTGGTCAACCTGCTCTTGCGTGAACCACTTCTGCGAATCGGCGGTGTGACGGCAAAAAGGGCAGAAGACCTCTTCATCGCGCACCTTGTGGTGCCAGTCCTCTTCATGAACCTTGAACTGCGACGAGCACGCACCGGATGGGCATTCACGGTCGAGATAGCCTTCCTCGTCCGCGGGTATCGGCACCGATATCTGCTGACCTTCGAGGCGGCGCAATTCGCGAATCAGTTGGTCAAACATGCGTGAGCCTCCATCATTTGCGGAATCTCGGCGTCCACGATTCTCCGAGTTCTTCTTCCTCTTCGATTTCCTCCGCATCCGGCAGGTTGGCCGCGGTCAGAACCGTGAGCGTCTTGCCGTAAGCGCCGAGGCCGACGACTTCTTCAGTGAGTTCGACATCGAGATCGCCACCGAACCAGTCCTGCAGGTTGCTTTCACCATCGGCGCGCTCGCTGCTCGCGATCTTGGCCGGGGCGGCATTGAAGCCGGAAGTCGCCGACGAGCGCGGCACCACCGAGCCCTTGCGAATCCAGTCCAGTCCGCGGACCTCACGCAACGAATCGGACATGAAGCAGTAGTCGATGGACTGGCCTGTGCTGACGACAATGGCCGCTGCATCGGACGTGCGCTGCGCATAGCGGATCGCCGTCGCTGTCAGCGATGTGATGCACTGACCGGAGACGGACTCAATGGCAGCGAGGCCGCTGCCACTATTGTCCATCGCGATATCAAACAACCGGCCTGGCATTAGCAGCGCGGCAGAAAAGTGATCGGCTTCCAGCTCGTAGCGATCTTTCGAGACGAACCCAGCGTAGGATGTGTGCGCGCCGTTGCGCAGGACGTTCTCGGGATGTCCCGGCAGGCGGTAATGGCCGAGCTCGTGCCCGATGGAAAAATGTTTGAATCCGTCGTTGCCGATGTAGGTCGCATACGCGATTCCGAAACTTCCATCGAAGTGCAGCAACATGCCCGAAACGCCGCGCCGGGCTCCAGGCAGCGGCCTCACCTCGATCTCAAGCTCTCTGGCGATGGCGAAAGGGCAGACGGGCAGCGCCTTGATCCCCAGTTCAAGGATCAACGCCTCGGCCTCGCGCGCAGCCGCGATCTCCCAAAGAGCAGAAGCCATCAAGTTTTCCTTTTCCGTTCCTTGCTCTTCTTGGCCAGGCTGGCCATGAAATCGCGCGCGAACTCGCGCTCATCCGCCGTCAGGTTCTGGAAGTCGCGAAAAAGTTGGTCTCCCTCCGTCGCGATGGCGGCGGGATCGGTTGTCCGGCCCATCAGATAATCGACGGTGGTTTCCAGCGCGTCGGCGAGGCGGCGCAGATTGTCGAAGGACGGTTTGCGGGTTCCCGTCTCGAAATGCGAGACGGCGGTGCCCTGCAGCCCGGCACGCTTGGCCAGATCATCCTGGCTGAGCTCGAGCTTGGTGCGCAGGCTCTGCAGGCGCTGGGCAAAAGGGTTATCTGATTTCATTGACTCCTACTTGACGAGTCCGTATAGTAAATATTGACGATGTCGCGGCAAGGCGGGCCGCCTTTTTTTGGCCCGTAATGTTGACGACTTCGTAAAGTCTAACATTACGACTTAATTCTTGAAAGGAAAGAATCAGATGGCACGCAATCGCAATACCGACCTGAATGACCGCCCCTTTGCAAACACGACCGTCAACGCGGTCTGGAACAAAGGCAAGCCGATTGATAACTACGACCGCAATGTCTGGCGCTACGACATGTGCGGCAAGCCGATGAAGTTCTCGGACTACGGCAACACCGCCTCCGAGCACGGCTGGGAGATTGACCACGTCAAGCCGGTGGCGAAGGGCGGTTCGGACGATCTGTCCAACCTCCAGCCGCTTCAGTGGGACAACAACCGCCGGAAGAGCGATACGTATCCGTGGAGCTGCCAACGCGCCGCGTAGACGAATCAACAGTCAGGTGATTGAGAACCCAGCGCGCGCGGCCTCGCGCCGCGCTGGGCTCTATCTCACCTCTGCCCTGTGCCGAACCGTCTACCGAGCTGCGCAGCTGCTCATGGGCTCATCTCGTTCGGGTTCCTTCGGCCAGTCCTTCAATGAGAAGAAAATTCAGCGACTCGAAATCTCAGGAATCGTGCGATTTCTCTGCCGAGAGTGGCGGTCGGCCTTGGCACAAGTCTATAGATCCTTCCGTAGAAAGAACTTTACGTTGAGCCTGCATTGCGTCTAGCCCGCACTATTCATGAAGGAGCGGGTTTTCAGGACCATGCGTGCAAGTTTGGCGGTGTCGGGGCGTGATGTCGACGCGCGGCGATGATTTTGAAGGCGCAGCCGACCGCGAGCGACGATGGCCAG
>Ga0268298_10000101_pt1 | contig 104549 bp, 79 predicted proteins | sample WWTPWeurt_MetaG_FD_194462 | JGI IMG/M metagenome (GOLD analysis project Ga0268298, IMG submission 194462) | Activated sludge microbial communities from WWTP in Nijmegen, Gelderland, Netherland - WWTP Weurt | ecosystem: Engineered > WWTP > Aerobic digester > Activated sludge | place...
ACCAGCCGAATGGCAACCCAACTCGCTCCAAATGCTAAAACGATGAGTGCTGCTGTCAGATAAGACAAAAAACGAACACCTTTAGGTCCGTAGTACTCGTTGATGATATCTGTAAGAACAAAAATAAGGGGCCACAGAAGAACTCCTGCCGTAAGATTAAAAGACAGGTCTCCCACTCCAAATATACTCCAGTGCACCGGCTCCATGCCCAAAGACCGCTCTAAAGAAAAGATTTTCACACCAATGAATTCTGCCAGAATCGCATTCGCTACGAATATCCCTGAAAGGATAACAAAAAGATAAAGTGCCTTATTTTTTCCGCTTAAATCCACTCCCTGCTAAACATGGCGATAGATGATATGTTTAATCACACATGGGAAAAATAGCCATCGACTTTAAGTCCGGATCGATTAAACAAAACGAATCCGTTGTCATAGGGATTGACCTGGGAACAACGAACAGTCTTGTTGCCTGCACAGTTGACGGTAAAACAACTGTTCTCAAGGACGAAAAGAATCAACAGGTCTTGGTGCCTTCCATTATTTACATAGATAAAAATCAGAATATCGTCATCGGTGAAGAAGCAAAACAACAATTGGTCACTAACCCGGATGCCACGATTTACTCGGTAAAAAGACTTATTGGGAAATCATATCAGGACATCTCAGAATCAGAAAAACTGAACTCCGTCTATAATCGTCGGACAGGCGATGAGCAGGAGATAAGATTGAAATTGAGAGATCGAACTTACACACCGGTTGAGCTATCTTCAATGATACTCTCATATCTCAAATCCCGAGCAGAATCCCGCCTTCACTGTCAGATCACACAGGCGGTGATCACAGTACCCGCCTATTTTAATGATGCGCAAAGGCAAGCAACCAGAGATGCCGGCAAATTAGCTGGACTGGACGTTCTCAGGATTGTCAATGAACCCACTGCAGCAAGTTTAGCTTATGGTATCGGACTCGACCCGCACGAGATCAAAACCGTTGCAGTGTATGATCTTGGCGGAGGAACATTCGATATTTCAATACTACGCATTGAGGGCGGAGTCTTTGATGTATTGTCCACATCAGGCGATACTATGCTCGGTGGCGATGATATCGACCACGATCTGGTACATTACATTGAAAACAAATTTGGCATAGAGCCAAGCAAGAACTTACAAGAGCGCAATGCAAGAAAATTGGAAGCTGAAAAAATCAAAAAAGGAATTTCAGAGCAGCTTATCCCGCAAAGTGGGAATTTCGCAGATGAACCTATAGAAATAAGTGTAGATGAGTTGGAACTTGTGACAAAACCTTGGGTTGAAAAAACAATTAAATGTTGTAAGCAAGCCATCAAAGACAGTGGATTGACAATCAAAGATATTGACGAGGTACTTTTAGTCGGTGGATCCACCAGGCTGATTCCGGTCAGACAAGCAGTAAAATCCTTTTTTGGCAAAGAACCGAATACCAGTTTGCACCCTGATGAAGCAGTTGCATTAGGAGCCGCAGTTCAAGCCGATATCCTTTCGGGTAAAAGGAAAGACCTTCTGCTGCTGGATGTCACGCCCCTTTCACTAGGTATCGAAACATTGGGTGGTCTGATGGATGTCATCATTCCACGCAATTCAAAAATCCCAATTTCCCAGGCACGCAATTATTCTACATCCAAAGATGGACAAACCAAAATGAAAATCTCAGTATTTCAGGGCGAACGCAATCTTGTAGAAGACAATCGAAACCTGGCAGAATTTACGATGCAAAATATACCTCCTATGGCTGCGGGCATTCCAAAAATTGAAGTGAGCTTTCTAATCAATGCTGATGGAATATTAACCGTCAAAGCAAAGGAACTCAGAAGCAACACAGAACAAAGCATTGTGATAAAATCGCAATTTGCAGTATCTCAGTCAGAAGTTGCCAATATGCTGCTTGACTCCATTTATCACGCTCGGGAAGATATGGAGAAGAAAAAACTGATCGACCTGGTCAATGAAGCCTCACATCTGATACTCAATGGCAATAAATTCCTTAAAACAAACCAAAATGAACTAAGTAAAGAAGAATCTAAAACGATAGGTGATTTGGTTTTTGGGTTGAATTCGGCTATCCAAAACGGAGACCCAGCGGCTATTCAAACTGCAATAGATCAATTTAATTCACAAACAGCCGGGATTGCACATAAAATGATGGACCTCCAGATAGGAAAATCTCTGTCAGGCAAAGAAATAAATTAATCATTTATATTATTCAATGTTGATTCATGAAAAAAAAATCACTCAACGATCTATCCGAACTCAGCATGGTATTTTCAACAGGCTCAAACTCTTTACCAATTGATGAAGAGTCCAATGACCAAGAAGAATCAACAATACCCAAACATTTACAAAAAATACGCATCAGACTTGACACAAAATTGAAAGGAGGAAAAGTAGCCACATTGGTCACCGGCCTACAAGGTTCTGCAGAATACATTGAAAAACTATGTAAGGAACTCAAACAAAAATGCGGAGTTGGGGGAAATGTCCGGGAAGGTGAAATATTGCTTCAAGGCAATCATGTACAGAAAATGATAGATCATTTCATCAAAATCGGATATAAAGACACGAAAAGATCGGGTGGTTGATCAGAGGCTTTTTCTCAAATGCAATATTCTGTCTTTTCCTTGCAAATCTTTGATGATACTGCCTGAATTATAAACTCTTCTGTCAAACAAACTTTGGATTTCTGAAGCAAAAAACTCGTTGAGTTCTAGAAATAGTTGTGCTCCTTCCGGAAGAAACAGGCTTGCTTTTTCAGCTATGGTTCTATAAAATGAGATTGCATCTTCGGGAATGGGCGAAAATAGTGCAAGAGTAGGTTCGTGCTGCAAAACATTTGTCCCCATTTTTTCAAACTCATGCACGCCGATATAAGGAGGATTAGAGATCCACACATCATATCCTCCTAACCCATTAGTCTCTTGCAAAAAATCTGCTTGGACCCATTCCACCTCAACATTTAAAGTTCTGGAATTCTGAGCTGCTACTTGAAGCGCTTCTGAAGAAATATCCATTCCGGTTACTATATCTTTCATCCTGCTTTTTTTCCAGGATACTGCAAGACAACCACTACCGGTGCCTATATCCAAAACTTTTAAAGATTCTATAGTAGAACTCAATGATCTTATAGCATAGTTAAAGAGTTCCTCCGTCTCAGGTCTTGGTATGAGGACGTTTTTGTTTACATAAAACATCCATTGCATAAATGGGGCTTCTCCCAAAATATATTGAATCGGCACATCTTGCTTGATCTGGTCCACGATATGATTCAAAGTTTCATTTATAGCCTGAAAATCTACCTTTGATCGATCCCCAATATTCTGTTTTTCTAAATAATCACAAATAATATTTGCCACACTTAGCTTCTCCCTCTCATCTTCTATGTACGAAAGTTCATTTAGGCATAATTGGCACAGTTCTTGTTTATTCACATATTATAATTTTATTTAATGTATAAGTTGTTATGAATCATTCCATTTTTCAGTCAGGTTTCCGCATTACTTTTTGTATTTGTTTCATTTTGAATCTTCAGGTGGGCAACAAATTGATTGCTCAACATCGTGTAGATCCATTTGACATCATGGCAAAAGAGTCTTTTGACAAAATCCCATTGAGAAAACTTGTAAAGCAAGGTTCAGAAAGAATGATCAATCCTGAATCAAAGATCAGCACCAGCACCGCAAAATTAAACTTTTCAGCATTAAGACAACTATTGCAAAGCTCATCTCATGCGTGGAAAACAGAACTAAAATTGCCAACCCAAAAATCAAAAAGCGAACTCATCCTCAAAGAATACACCATCATTGATCCTGAAATGAGCGTATTCGAAGACGATGGTCAGTCGATGCAAAAAATAGAAATTGGTACTTTCAAGACCTACAAAGGTTTTTTGGAGAATGATCCCTACTCTATGGTCAACTTATGCGTGACCGAAGATGCTATATTTGGCACAATACTATCCTCTTCCGGAAAAAACTTTTCAATTTTTACACAAAGTCTTCCTTCGAGTGAAGAAGCTACACTTGTCATCTCAGAAGACAAACTTGACAAACTACCGGAGCTGGGATCTATATGTGGCACTGACGATTATAGACATTACATAGAAAGTGAAAATATTTTAAATACACGATTGAGAGACAATTGTAAAAAAGTAGGTATCACTATTCGGACAGATTATGATCTGTATCGTTCGATGCGAAGTACTTTTAAGATCACAAGCTACATTTTCAGTCTTTTCAACAGTGTGCATAGTATATACAGAAAAGAAGATATTCAGTTAAGCATTACAGAAATCATCGTCAACACTGCACCAGATGGCTTCAAACATATTTCATCAAATGAAGATTTGGATTATGCAAGAGCAAAATGGCCTAACTATAATGGAAATCTGACTCTTCTGATCAGTGGATTTTCTAAATCGAATGCACCCGCATTAGGTGGCGTAGCTTATGTCAACTCACTCTGTTATAAATCCTATTCCTTTGCATTTGCAAACGTAATTGGAAGCTTTTTGAATTACCCAACCTATTCATGGGACACATATGTGACGGCACATGAGATTGGCCACGTTCTCGGTTCGAGACATACGCATGCCTGTGTGTGGGGCCCTCAAAAAAACAAAGCATTGGACAATTGTTACTCTCCTGAAGGCTCTTGCGCCCCGGTAGAGAACTCTTCAACTAAAGGCACCTTGATGAGTTATTGTCATCTTACCGGAAGACCCGGGATAGATTTTACCCTAGGACTTGGACAAGAACCTGGTGACGTGATCAGAAACAAAGTGAGATCATCATCCTGTTTGGGTAATTATATCCCAACTGCAAATACTTTGGTGACTGCAAACACAGAAGTATATGCCAACCTCGAATGCACTGATGGCTCATATACTCATTACTACTTTGATAATAATACAATAGAAGTGTCAGACGATATACTCATAGCTTCCATTGCAAAAAATAGCCAGAACATAGGATCTGTCACAGATGGAAGTTTAATCGTTATGTCAGCTACTACCTTGCAATACGGTTCAAAGTACGGCACTTCTATACAGGCTTCATATTGTCCAATAAACATGGCAATGAACGTGATCAACAAGTATTGGCAAGTGAATTCCAAATATATTTTAAACAAACCCATCTCTGTTAAAATAGCATTTAACAAACAGGATTTTGCAGACTTACAAGGTATTAAACCTGATTTAAAAGAAGATGAGTTAAAGCTTTTTACCTTGCAATCACCTGCTTTGGTAGATCCGGCCAGCAATCATGCAAACTCAACTCCTGTTCTTTTTACCGAATACCAATATTCGAAATCATCCGCAACCTCAAAAATGTGGAAATACAATATGGTCAGTGACAATCAGATCACCGGTGAATTTTCTATGAGTAAATCTGGTGGAATAGGCATTGGATTTTGGGGAAAACCACTTCCAGCATTTCAACAATTTAATAGTCTTGAAGCAACAAAAACCAGCACTTCAAATAGACTAACCATCAAAAGTACTCACGACAATACAACAAAAAGGTTTGTCATAGAACGATCCATCGATGGATTCAATTTTGATTCAATTTCTTTCGTTTTTGCCAGCTCGAGCCCTGTATATTCCACAAAAACCTACTACTGTTCAGATTTTAGACTTTCTGCATTTGAAGTGTACTATCGTATCAAAGCCGTTCAAGCAAATGGAAGATTTGAATATTCAAAGATTATTTCTCTGAGCAGTTCTTACAACTCCAATTCGACTGCAATCCTGTATCCAAATCCAAACAGGGGAACAGAGGCAGTTTTGGAATATTCCAGTACAGCAGCTAAGAAAGCATTGATAGAAATCACAGATTACATGGGAACTAAGCTCAGATATATAGAATATAATGTTAGTATAGGCAAGAATTACATTGCATTTCCCTTAGAAAATTTTAGTGAAGGAGTGTATTATGTCAACATCATCAACGAAACTCCTAATATCCAGCTCAAGTTTATCGTAGATAGAGGATTATGAACAATCAACTCCATTCATTTACATTTTCTTCCTTCGAAAGAGGAGAACAGTTGCCTGATGAGTTGATCAAATTACTGCGAGAAGCTTCACAAGCTGCAGGAAAGGCATATGCTCCGTATAGTCAGTTTCATGTAGGCGCTGCATTGGAATTGGTTGATGGAACGATCATCCATGGCTGCAATCAGGAAAATGCTTCCTATCCTTGCGGAATATGTGCTGAAAGAGCAGCACTTTATGCCTATGGAAATAAGACAGATAAAAGTCCTATAAAAAGAATCGCAATTACAGTGATTAACCAGAATTTTACAGCACATCATGCTCCAACTCCTTGTGGATTGTGCAGGCAGGTGCTCGGAGAATTCGAAATGAAAAATAAGGCCCAAATTCAACTGATTTTGGGCACAGAATACGGAAAAACGCTTGTTTTTGAATCTGTCTCAGACCTCCTACCTTTTGCTTTCGAACCGGAATTCCTACTCAATCAATGAAACAATAGGGCAAGACATCACTGAGAACGACTTACATGATTTCTTGCATTTTCCAGATCTTCAGCTGTATCTATTCCAAAATTTTGGAAAGAAGTCTCAATACCAAAAATACTTCGACCATTTTCCAGCCATCGCAACTGCTCCAGAGATTCTGCCTTCTCCAATGAACTCACCGATAATTTGCTTATAGATTGCAAAACTTCAGATGTATAAGCATATATACCTATATGTTTATAAAAAACATGTGTTTCCATCCAATGTTCTTGTCCTGATGACCGGATATAAGGAATTGGGTGTCGGCTGAAATACAAAATTCTACCGTTTTCAGCTTTACACAATTTGACAACAGCTGGTGAAAAGAGATCTTCTGCGCGTTCTATTTTCTTAAATAAAGTTGCCAGGTCTGCATTTTTTTCAATCATTCCTTCTATTAACGAATCTATTTGCGAAGGCTCTATAAATGGTTCATCTCCCTGTATGTTGATAACATAATCAGCAGTATGCGCCACATTGACCTCAGCACATCTATCTGTTCCACTTTGATGATTGGCTGAAGTCATCATCGCTTCCGCGCCAAATGCAGTGACATGGTCGATTACTTCTTGAGAATCAGTGGCAATGATTACCTTCGAGATGGTGTGTGCCTGTTTGACTTGTCGCCATACACGCTCTACCATACTCTTACCCCCAATATCGAGCAATACTTTGCCTGGCAATCTACTGCTCCCCAACCTCGCTGGAATCACAGCTAATACTTCCGGATTTTTCATAACACATTAAAATAATAATTCATATATTTGCGTCTAATTATCAGACGAATAGAATAATGGGAAAGTTACTTTTCATTTCCACTTGCCTTGGCCTAATCGCCGCAGCTGTTACTCGCACCTATGCTGCTGACAGTCTTTGGGTAAAAATAACGCCTTCTGGCCGTCCGATGTACTCTCATACTTTAATAAAAAATCAGACCATTTACTCAATCAGTAATTACTATGGTATTGATTTAAAGGATGTGATAGACGCCAATCCGCAAATTGAAGCAAAATTTATTCAGGAAGGAAGCCAAGTCATGATTCCTTTACAAATGTCATCATTGACCGAAGAGGAACAAGGAGTTGGACAAGCCATTTTTTACGAAATTCAAAAAGGGGATAATCTATTCGATTTAAGCACTAGAAAATTCGGCATTTCGAAAGAGCATATTCAACGATTGAACCCAAGTATAAAATCAGGCTTGAAGCCCGGCACGTCATTGTTCCTGGGATATCTTGCAATACCTGAAGCTGAGCTAAACAACAGCATCGAAACAGTATCGGACTCCGTTCAAACTCAAGTAGGCTATGAAGCACCGCAATATTCATTCGACAGGTTGGACAGAGGAGTTGCTTATTGGGAGAAGAACTATCATGACAATGGAAGATTTTACGTCCTTCATTCCAAAGCAAAAATCAATAGTATCATTGAAGTCAGCAATCCCATAGCAGGTCGAAAAGTCTATGCAAAAGTCATCGGTAGAATACCTATGTCCTATCCATCTGATGCCAAAGTAATTGTGACAAATGAAGTCGCAAAAGAACTCAAAGTGATAGACAGTAGATTTTTTGTCTACGTTCAATACAGAAAAAAATAAATTTCTACAATGGGTGATAAGCTCGCTTATTGTCTCAATAATTTCAATTTATTGAGCTTGATTCAGTAAATTATTGTTGAGTTGTATGGGCCGTTTTTATATTCACTAAATCAAATTAGCTTTCCTATTTTTTAGGCATAAAAAAAAGAGAGCCATAATTACGACCCTCTTTTTTAGATTTTTATCCTAAATGAAAATTACACATTAGGAATTGTCAATTCCTGTCCTGGATGAATCACATCCGGATCTTTTAATACATCTCTGTTGGCTTCAAAGATGTGTTTGTATTTCATCGGATCTTTGTAATAATGCTTTGCAATCAAGCTGAGGCTCTCGCCTTTTGCAACAGTATGACGGGTATAATAATCTGTAATCGCAACACTGATGTCAGCGACCAAATCAGAAGGATTGCTTCCTCCTACAGATTTAATTTCATCCCAAAGTCTGTCTTTGTCATATTGTGTTTTTGCTGTTCCCCAAATGCGCAAAACCCCATCCGCTTCTTGTACATTTCCATTTTGTACATCAAGTTCCTGGCCAAGATTAAGGACGGAACGATACTTGTCTTGTAAGCTCATTATTCAAATTTTTATTGTGAAAAATGCCTATATAACGTACTATAGAAAATAATAGTTCACATGGTCGGTTGTTTTTAAAGAGAAGAACTCTTTTATATCTTCAATCAATCTCTACTTCTTAGAGCCCGTTTAATTTTGCCTCATTCCACAAAGCATCCATTTCTACCAAAGTCATATCTTGTAATGGCTTTGATGCATTAGATTCCATAAAATTAAATCTTCGAATGAATTTAGCATTCGTTTTTTGAAGACTTTGCTCCGGATCTATCCCTAAAAATCGTGCATAATTGATGAGCGCAAAAACTACATCGCCCCATTCATCTTCTAGTTTTACTTGCGAAGCCTGGCTATTTTTAGCAGATTGGAGTTCTTCCAATTCCTCCTCAACTTTTATCCAAACTTGATCGATTTGATCCCATTCGAATCCTACCTGTGCTGCTTTCTCCTGCAGACGCCAGGATTTAATAATAGCAGGCAATGAATTGGGGACACCGCTCAACAAAGATTTTCCACTTTGCTTCATCTTGATTTCCTCCCAATTTTTTCTCACTTCCTTTTCGTCAGCGACCTTGACTTCTCCATATATATGCGGATGCCTCTGCTTCAGTTTGTCAATCAAACTTTCGATTACATTCGTCATCGAAAATAGATTGGTTTCTGAAGCCAATCTTGTATAGAACAAGAGATGAAGCATTACGTCACCAATCTCTTCTTTGATTTGCCTCGAATCTCCTTCAGAGATAGCATCTAGAAGTTCATGAACCTCTTCTATAGTAAGATTGTGAAGACTTTGCCAAGTTTGTTTCTGATCCCAGGGACATTTTTCCCTCAAATCATCCATCACAGAAAGCAGCTCCCTAAACTTTTCTTTCGCCAAATCATGGCTCATTTGCCAACGTTTTTAAGATAATGACCCATTTTGAACTTCTTTGTATGGAGATAATCTGAGTTATACTCATCAAGTGGTTTTTCTATATGGATGTGTTCCACAACTTGAATCCCGGCATCCTGAATTGATTTGAATTTTTGTGGGTTGTTGGAAATCAGATTGAGTTTTGAAACTTCAAAATATTTTAATATTTCGATAGCTTCACCATAAGATCTCAGGTCAGCTTGATGCCCTAGGCTCAGGTTAGCTTCTACACTATCTTGTCCTTGTTCCTGCAGCTTGTATGCTTTGATTTTCTCATTGATACCTATACCACGACCCTCTTGCCTGAGGTAAATCAACAATCCTCCATGATTATCAATCATCTCCAATGATGAAATCAATTGAAATCTACAATCACATCTTAACGAGCCAAACACATCCCCAGTCATACATTCAGAGTGTAGTCGAACATATGGTGTTTTAATACTGTGAGGATCAAAGCTTTCTGAGAGGAGTACCAGATTTGGTTCAATGTGTTCCTGAGAGGGGAAACTGTATATTTGAAATCTACCAAATTCACTGGGTAGATTTGCAAAAATGACTTGACGGCTAGATTTCAAATCCTTGCTTTATTTATCTACTATATTTACCAAAAACAACGGTTCCGGGGTAATGTTGGAGTTGAGTTTTGGTTTTTAGGCAACATTAACTCATCTTAGAGTCGATCCATTTTGTTGCCAGATCTGAAATGCTATACTGGTTAAAATAATAGCACATACAATGCTTGCTAATAACATGTACTGGTTGGTTTCGTGAACTTGATTTGAACCCACAATATCGGGAGCAACTGGGTATCAATCCAAATTTTTTCCAACTTTTTTCAGTGAAAACCATTAAAAAAAATCATTCAAATTGTCTCCAACAGCTTTTCGGATGTCTACTAACAGCGTCTTTATTACTTTTCTTGAGGTTTTGCAGGAAATGGATAATGGTTATTATCTGATACTATATCAGGGACCTCTCCTTTTGCATCCAGAGTTAGATTAGCGATTTGCTCTTTATTAAAAGGCAAGTTGAATTTATATTCAGTGCTTACCCAGTGCCAAGGTTCCAGGGTACGTGCATTAGAGACTGGCTCAAATGTTTTGTATCCACGCTGCAAGTCTAAGGGTATGTAATATAATATCCTTTTGCCGTCAGTGAGTGTCACTTCAAGTTCTACAGGTAGTGGAAAAATATGCATTCTGGACAATTTAACCATAGTTTGTTTCCCTTCAGAAGTCACCTCCGATATTGCATAATCGATGGGAAATACAGTATTGACCCAATAATCTCTAAACCAATCCAACTCCATGTTTGATGACTTTTCCATCACTCTAAAAAAGTCATCCGAACTCGGATGTTTGAAACTCCACAGTTTATAATAGTTCAACATTCCTTGATCAAAAGCATTTGTCCCTATAATATACCGCAGCATCACGAGTGTCAACGCACCTTTTGTGTATGCTGCTCGTCCATAAGCTCTATTGCTGAGAAAATGGTCTCCATGTGTAGTCAGAGCTTCTTCTTGACCTGTGAGTACAAATTTTACCCATTCGCTGATCGTTTCTTGAAATGGATTGACAACTAAATGCAACCCGGGAAAAATCCCTAACCCTTTAAGGTAATTCATCGTTTCTGTCTCAGCAAATGAAGTAAATCCCTCATCCATCCAGGGATATTTAAGCTCATTGGTAGCCATCATCATTTGAAACCAACTATGCATCAGTTCATGAATTGAAACCCCCACAAGACTGATCAATGGTCTATTTCCGGTAATCAATGTAGAAAGAGGATATTCCATTCCTCCGTCACCACCCTGGATAAATGCATATTTCTTGTAAGGATAAAGCCCATAATGTGATTCAATGAATCCGAGTGCGGTATCGATGATACCAGCCAATCGTTCCCAGTCCCTTTGATAGGTATTGTCCTTCAGGTAAAAACAGTGGAGGTCGATCCCATGCCTTGCATGGTAAACGGTCTCTCTATAATCAGTATCTGCCGCCCAGGCAAAATCATGCACAGAAGGCGCAAAAAACTTCCAGGTTTTCTTTTTAGCTTTTCCAGACTTGCTTTTGTCATTACAACTGACCTCAGTTGAATTGGTTTGATAAGCTCCACATGCTATACAATATTCACTATCTATTGTAATGTCAACATGGTAATCTCCCCAATTACTGTAAAACTCTCTGCCTATATAAGGATCGGGATGCCAGCCTTCAGCATCATACATACACAACTTAGGGTACCACTGCGTCATGGAATAATCAACCCCTTCTGAATTGAACCTGCCTGTTCGTCTTATCTGCAAGGGAACTTGCGCATCATAAATGATATCAATCTCAATTGAATCTAAAGGCAATAATGACTGCGACAACGGTAGTTCGAGAATAGTTCCAGTCACTTTATATTCAGCTTTGGTCGATCGCACCTTGATTGCTTTTATGTTCTGATATCCTATCTCATCGGGATTCAATTGTGAAATTCTGTCCTTTATTCGCTTATCCGGATCAACTATCCATTGAGACCTTAAATCCATGTCACTACCCGGCTGAAATGCATTATAGAACAGATGAAAAAACAACCTGGTAAGCGTATCCGGACTATTGTTGTAATAATTGATGGATTCGGCTGCCTCAAATCTGTGTTTTTTGACATCAAATTCTACGGAAATATCGTAATCGGCTCTTTGCTGCCATTCATTACATTGAGCGAATACTTTGTTTGTACTTATATGTACCAACCCAGCTAATATTATAATAGTAATTCTTTCTAGCATCAAAATAATTTAATTTTTAAACGAAAAACAAACTTGATCAATACAATATAGACTATCATCATTGCAAATGCCATGATTACTAATACTTTGCCATCCGGATTAGACAATTTATAAACTGCACCGGTCTGAATGGCTGATGCATCCATTGTTACAGCCATGGACCCATAAAGATTTGTAGCAGCATGCAATCCAATGGCCAATTCAATACCCTCATCCATCAACACCAAGGAGCCAAGAAATATTGCAAATCCAAAATAATAAGCCAACATCAATTCGGTCCCAAAGGCAGCTACTTCTGGGTTGCTTCCATGCAACAATGCAAAACATAAAGAACTCAACAATAAAGCAATCCACCCACGATTGAAAAGACGATACAACAATTGCATCAAATAAGATCTAAACAATAGTTCTTCAGCACTTGATTGGATGAACAACATTGTGCAACTTACAATCAATAATCCGACAAAAGGCCACAAATGGAATTGGAATACATACTGACCGCCTCCCACTAGACCATACAATAAATCCGATACTATATTTAGCGCGAACCAGATCAAGAAAGATATCATTATTCTCCGCCATCGGATCGCACCTTGTGTATTGATCAATGTCGTATAACTTCTTTCCTGAATTACTTCTGTGAGTTTCAGGAGGCTCACCATCATCATTGCAAATGGAAGAAGTATGGTAAATAGCGCCAGATTAACCTTCTTTCCTTCAAGAAAAGATTGGTAAGGGAATACAACAAAAAAAGAACTTAAAAAGAATGCGCCAAGGCTTAATGCCAAGGTGATGAGATAATAAAATATACCGTTTTTGCCTGAATATGCCTGCCTGAGAAATTGCCGATCGCTCACAAGCAGCAAATGTAAATGAAATCAAACATATCAAATATTTTACTATAAGATTTGAGATTACTATCTTTGGGCAAAATCATGCGACATGATGAATATAAAACTCATACTACCATTAATTTTCATAGCTTTTACTGTGTTCATCAGCAGATTGATTCCTCATCAGCCAAATTTCACTGCGATGATAGCAGCAGTAGTATTTGCAGCAAGAATTAACAGGAGGCTAAGTACTTTGTTTGTAGTTTTTCTTGCTCTATTGATGAGTGATCTGGTAATCAATAATTTCATCTATGCAAATCATGGATCATTCAAGTGGCTTAGCTCAGGAGTTATTTGGTTATTGGCTTGTTATACTGTGGTATATTTTGCGGGTAAATATTTTTTAAAGAGAAATAGCCAATCCATTATGTCTTATCTGAGCACTGCCACAGGTGCCTCTTTAATTTTCTTTGTTTTAAGCAATTTTGCAGTTTGGGCTACCGGGAATTTATATCCCAAAACCTTGCTCGGTTTAGAATCCTGTTTTATCGCAGCAATTCCTTTTTTATCGTATGAATTGGCAGGAAATTTATTTTATAGTGCGATCTTTTTAGTCACATATTTTATTTGGAATAGGCAAGCGAATCTGGCGCCATTGCCATTAAATTAATTTATAATGGAAGAAGGGGTAGATTATGAAATGACAGAAGATGGTAGGCTTATATTTACAAGGTCTTTTCTTTTGAAAAGGGGTACATGTTGTAAATGTGGCTGCATGAATTGTCCTTATAAAGGTGGTAGCCAGCAGACATCTTCGATGCCTTGAGAATGAGCTACGTATCTAGCCAATACAAATAAATAGTCTGAAAATCTGTTCAGATATATCATAATAACTGGGTCAAAATCGAAATGTTCACTCATAGCAACGACTCTCCTTTCCGATCTTCTACATACTGTTCTACTGATGTGAGCTACAGCCACAGCTTTTGAGCCTGATGGTAATATGAACTGTGTTAAAGGCTTCAAAGCTGAATCCATGCGGTCTATTTCAGATTCAAATTCCGGAATCCTCGCTACTGGTAAAGCCGGAAGTTTCAATTTTTTAGGGTTATCAAAATCAATGGCTAGGTGGGATCCTATCACAAAGAGATCTTGCTGACACTTAAGCAACAGATCCAGAATGGATTTATCATCCACATGTGCTGCTAAAAATCCAATATTTGAGTTGAGTTCATCAATCGTGCCATATGCTTCGATTTGAAGATCTGATTTTGACACTTTCCGTCCTCCATATAAGGCAGTCTGTCCGGCATCTCCTTGCTTGGTATATATTTTCATCTTTTCCGCTCATTTGAGTTCACCTAATTCTATCGCCATACCAAGATTCTGCCGAAAGGCAATATTGGTATATTAGATTCAATATGTGGCTAAATTTTGGTTTGGGAAGGCAGATTCTGAGCTATCTGATTCAACCAATCCATCTCTAAGTCTTACTATTCGTCTTGCGTGTGCTGCAATGTCCGGCTCATGAGTTACCAACAGTATTGTATTTCCTTTTCTGTGCAGGTCTTTGAAGATATTGATGATCTCCTCACTAGTCCTTGTATCAAGATTTCCGGTAGGTTCATCTGCCAGGATTAATGCAGGATCATTGATCAGCGCTCTTGCTATTGCCACACGTTGGCGTTGCCCTCCTGATAACTCATTTGGCTTATGGTACATTCTGGATTCAAGTCCCACATCTGACATGACCTGTCTGGCTTTTTCCAATCTATCAGATTTATTGTAACCTGCATATATCAGGGGTAAAGCAACGTTTTCCAAAGAAGACATTCTGGGCAACAGGTTGAAGGTTTGAAACACAAAACCGATCTGCTTGTTTCTAACTTCTGCAAGCTCGGCATCCCCCATCCCACTGACATTAATCCCATTGAGATAATACTCTCCTGAAGTTGGTGAATCCAAGCAGCCGATGAGATTCATCAAAGTAGATTTTCCACTACCTGACGGCCCCATCAACGCAACAAACTCATTTCTTTTGATTTGCAGAGAAACGGATCGAAGCGCATCAATAGTTTCAGAACCCATCACATAAGTCTTGCGAAGGTCTTTCACCTCTATGATCAAGTCAGACATCTACTGGATTTATTTTAATGTAAAAATAGTGCTCCTCGGATCATTTGTCCGGAATATTTAGATGATATGCCTCTAATACTGGACGAAATGCTTTAATTTGCACATACTTAGAACCAAAGGAATGAAGCATATCGGAATTGCCGGTAATATTGGTGCCGGAAAAACTACACTTTGTGAAGCACTTTCAAGGCATTATGGATGGGAAGTCCATTACGAAGACACTTCAAACAACCCATATTTGAGTGATTTTTACTTTGATATGCACAGGTGGTCCTTCAATCTGCAGGTTTATTTTTTGAATTCCCGATTCCAACAATTGATCGAAATCCAGAATGGAAGTAAAACTGTTATCCAAGACAGGACGATTTATGAAGATGCGCATATTTTCGCCCCCAATTTGCATGAAATGGGTCTCATGTCAAAGAGGGACTTCGACAATTACTTCACACTGTTCAAGATCATGATGAGTACTGTTAAACCACCAGACCTCTTGATTTATTTGAGAGCCTCAATTCCAACACTTGTGGATCATATCCAACAAAGGGGCAGAGAATATGAAGGGAATATGAGCCTGGACTACCTCAAAAAACTAAACCAACGATATGAAAACTTTATAGAAGGATTCAAAGATTGTCCAGTAGTTGTCATCCAAGCTGATGGGCTTGATTTCAAAAAAAGTGCAGAAGATCTTGGAAAAGTAATAGATATGATCCACGCACAAACTGCAGGTCTATTCACAAGCTAAATCTACAATTCCATTGATTGGAACACTCCCCAAAAAATGGGCCAATTGATTAACGGACATAAAAACTAAATTAAACCAATAGAATCAAAAGAACATTGGAAAAAGAAAAAGAAGCAATTTTAGTAATGAATTCAAGACCAAAGTGTGTCTTGAGTCCATTAAATAGCGTCAAACTTTTTCTGAACTGGCCGAAAAGCACAAAATTCATCCCTGATTTATATGAACTGGAAGGAAGGTTTTGAGTGTTCCGTTACTATCAACATATATCCAATTCTTGAAGGTAACAACCCTTTCAGGCTGGAGCGTTCAAATTTAGAATGTCATTATAGCAAAGCACTTGTTTTATTTCAATCGAGTGCGATAATGGATGTGAACTATTGGAGAATGCGCACACGTTTACATAAAGTCATTAAAAATTAGAAATCTTAACATTGATTGGCCAAGAATTAAATAATGTAATTCTCCAACTGTTGAATTAACCTTGATTTTGAAGTCAATTTGGTGTGTAATTGATCTTCAAGGTGAAATCTGGATTTAAGCTTCGGTTATAAAATTCTGCAAACTAAATGGCTTGGCTTCATTTCAGTAAGAATATATCAAAACTTGGAGGATTCAAAAGGCAGCACCAATAAACTACTTAACCCAAATTCTGCTTTAGCTTTTTTAGCTTCAATTCTGTTCTTGAAGCAACTAACACAATTGGCAGGAAGTGCTTTTAAAAGGAGTAAAGCATGAATTAGCTCAAAAAACCAAAACAAGGGTAAGAAAATCTTATTGAAGAGTTCCAGATAGAGTCTATATTAGAAATCCAAGAATACGGTTTTAATTACACTAAAAACTAATAAAAGCGGGGTAAAGTGATAGATTAAACCCGGTAAAGACTTCTGGTTCTTTAGCGAAAGCCGATAGGTAGTGGAGATAAGGGGACTCGAACCCCTGGCCTCTTGCATGCCATGCAAGCGCTCTAGCCAACTGAGCTACATCCCCGTTGAAGCGCAAAGTTATAATTTTATTGGATAAGCCAACAAGTAAGAACAATAAACCCTATTCTATTTTGTTTTAGTGCGTAAAACCTGGTTACTCGAAAAATTTTATATTTAAGAACTCTTTGCTTTTCTTTCTGGGAGATTTGTCAAATCATGGAAAGCCAAATGGCTTTGTTTTAGATTGGAAGCGGTTGATCTCGAAAAAACTTGGTTGCAATGCCTAAAAGTATCATGTATTCATCAATTACCTTTGATCAAATAATCAAAAAATTAGATTGTAAAAATCTTCCCAATGACCATTTTGCATTAAATTTTAATCTGGAAAGAATCAAAAAATTTATTGATTTCAGGAGCAAGTTTCTTTGAGATAGGTGCAAAAGTTTGCAAAGTAAAAAGAACACTTTCTTTTGGCAACATCCAGGTGTTGACTACCATCGTATCCCCTGCGGATTGATATACAATCGAAAATCGATCCCCAACCACGTCAGCTTGATTTGCAGGACCTTGATAAAGGCATCTACCCTTTAGTTGCTCCAGAAGACCTTCACGGGTTGTCTCTAAGATATAATAATAGGAGGAATCCATTTTAGCCAAAGAAAAATCTGAAGGATAGCTAGTTTTATTGATCGAAAAGATGATTTCATCTTTGCCTTTGTCTAGAGTTGCAAAATAATATTCAACTTCTACATTGCCAATTTCGGTATCCATGGACTTTATAGAATAACTCGGTGTTTCCGGTAGAAGTACGTGAAAGGACTTATCCAATGGTTCGAAAGAGATCCAATTTCCGACCCATGTTAACAAATAAGCCATTGACAAAATGGCGAGTTTAATATTCATGGGATTGCAAACGAATAAAGCTGAATTTGAGTATCCATGCAAGGGATGTATATTTGTGAAATTTTAAATAAGATAAAAGATGACCAAATACGATATCGCTGTTATTGGAGCAGGACCAGGGGGATATGTTGCAGCTATCAGAGCTGCTCAATTAGGCAAGAATGTATGTATTATAGAACGAGAATCGTTGGGAGGCATATGTTTGAATTGGGGATGTATTCCTACTAAGGCCTTGCTCAAAAGTGCTCAAGTATTCAACTATATCCGACATGCAGCTGATTATGGCATTGTTGTATCTGATTCCAAAGCAGATTTCGGTATAATCATAAGCAGAAGCAGAGCAGTAGCTGAAGGAATGAGTAAAGGTGTTCAATTTCTGATGAAAAAAAACAAGATCAACGTCATCATGGGATCTGCTCGATTGCTTGGAAGTGGCAAAATTCAAGTTACAAACTCTGATGGCGGTCTCAATGAGCTTGAAGCCGAACATATAATCTTGGCTACTGGAGCCAGAGCCAAAGAACTCCCAAACCTCAAAATCGATGGTGAAAAGATCATTGATTATAGAAAAGCGATGACTTTGACTTCAGCTCCAAAAGAAATGGTTGTGGTCGGAGCTGGTGCGATAGGTGTAGAGTTCGCTCATTTTTACAATAGTTTAGGTACAAAAGTTACCATTATTGAGTTTATGGAGCAAGGCTTAGTACCACGCGAGGATGCTGACATCTCGAAAGAACTTACCCGTTCGTTTAAGAAAGCAGGAATTCAGGTACTTGGCAATACTTCTGTCGAAAAAGTTGAAAAAGCAAAGCAAGGGCTTGTTGTATATGCTAAAGATAGAAAAGAAGGCAAAGAATCCCAGATTAACTGTGATGTAGTCTTGTCTGCTGCAGGTGTAAGTCCGAATACTGAAAATCTAGGTTTGGAAAAGCTCGGCATTAAGCAGGATAAAGGATACGTTTTAGTGGACGAATTCTACAGAACAAATGTCTCGGGGATTTATGCCATAGGAGACATAGTACCGGGTCCGGCTTTGGCACACGTTGCTAGTGCAGAAGGGATAATATGCGTAGAAAAAATTTGTGGTCACAATCCTCAGCCTTTGGATTATGGAAACATACCCGGGTGTACATATTGCACCCCAGAAATTGCCAGCGTTGGCTTGACTGAAGCAGAAGCGAAAGCGAAAGGTTTTGACATTCTGGTCGGGAAATTTCCGTTCAGTGCCAGCGGCAAGGCCAGTGCATCAGGGAACAAGGAAGGCTTTGTTAAGGTCATGTATGATAAAAAGTATGGAGAACTTCTAGGAGCACATCTCATAGGTGATCACGTCACTGAGATGATTGCGGAATTGGTTGTTGCGAAGAAGTTAGAGACCACAGGGCATGAAATACTGAAGGCAGTCCATCCACATCCGACCATGTCAGAAGCCATCATGGAAGCAACAGCTGCTGCATATGGAGAAGTCATTCATCTCTAAAGTAATTTTTATATTTTGTTTTAAATGACACTTCTATAGCATATGTATAAAATTGATCGACAATAACTTACACATTTAATTTTTGTGAAATACAAAAAGGCTCAAATTTTTATAAAATGAAGTGTGATTTTATTAACTCTGTAATGAATTTTTTATTCTAACTTGTGCATAAATTTTGAATTTAATTCACATATCAAACAATTCCACATGAAAAATTGGTTAACCATTGTTATTGTATTTTTATCGACTTGGGCTTATAGTCAAACTATTCAACTTAAGCCTCACAGTTTTTCCAGAAACGATTTAGTAAACAAACACTTCATTGATTATCAAATATTTACAATTGATATTAAACAGTTCCAGACAGACCTATCTAAGAAAACGGATAATATTTACAATGTAGTATTGCAATCTCCGACTGAAAGACAGAGACTTACTTTATTCGAATATGACTTGTTTACACCAGAGTTTGATGGGCCATGGCATTCTGAGAATGGTGTTATCAAATCCCCAAAAGACAAGAGTCTAAGAACATTCAGGGGTGCTGTCAAAGAAGACTTGAATGGTATGGCTAGCTTAACTGTTGCAAACAATTTCTTAATGGTTACAATGCAACGTGGAAATGATCTTTACATTCTTGAACCACTTCCAAACGAGGTTAACCCAAATCAAGAGGATTTATATATACTTTACAAAAGTGGCGATGTGATCCAATCCGGTGATCCTGTCGTGTGCGGATCAAATGAATTCAAAAAACAACAAGAAGAATTAGAAAAGAACCCAATTCGTGCAAGAAATATTCCGTGCGTTGATGTGGAAATTGGATTGGCATGTGACTGGGGATATGTAGAACGTCACCGAGGAATGGGTGGCGCTCAGAATTTCATGACAGCCATCATGAACTACTGCCAGACCAATTGGGATGATGATTTTCAAGTTCAGATTTCATTTGCGATTTCAGGCTTCTATATTCCTGCAGATCAAGCATCAGATATCTTTGACAGGGCAATGTCAATTATGGAACATTTAAATCTATTAATAGGGAATGCTTCAAGCATATTACCTCCACACGACGTTGCAACCGGCTGGACCACAGATTACACTTCAGGAATTGTTGGACTTGCGGCTGGAATTGGAACAGTGTGTTTGCCATCAGAACAATACAACATATGCAGTGAATACAGCATGGATTTTGGTTGTTTGAGGCAACTACAATCTCATGAGTTAGGACACAATTTTGGTTGCACTCATGATGGTGGAGGCGGTACGGGTGGAAGTGGTACGATCATGGCCCCAACAGTAAATTGTTCTAATAACTGGTCCGTCATGTCCAGAGTTCAAGTTTATGACTTTGTAAATACAGCAACTTGCCTCACACCTTGTGGACATTTAGAACCTGTTCCAGTGCCGATATTCAATGCGGTGCCGACACTAGCATGTGTACCCGGACCTGTGCAGTTTACAGATATGTCACTTTATACTACTTCCTGGAATTGGAAATTCCCCGGAGGTGTTCCTGCTACATCCACCAGCCCTAATCCGTTAGTACAATATCCAAATGCCGGAGTTTATGATGTGGAGTTGGAAGTTAAAAATCCACGATGCTCGACCAAAGTAGTAAAGGCTAAATATATTCAGATGGATCCTGCACCTATTGTTGATTTTGAAGCTGACATCCAAAGTCTATCCGTTGGCTTCAGAAATACCACTCAATACGGATTCGATTTTTTCTGGACATTCGGTGACGGACAATCCAGCACAGAATTTGAACCGGTACACGATTATAAAGCTGAAGGAGATTATACTGTCACGTTACGTGTAACTGGCGATTGCGGAGTAAGAACGCTTACTAAAATAATTGAAGTGTATTACTTCCCTACTTCAGATTTTGATGCCGATACAATTTGGGGTTGTGCACCAAAACAAATCAAATTTTTTGACCGGTCTTCAGATAATGTAATCAGATGGGACTGGAGATTTCCTGGCGGAACTCCTAATTTTTCAATCTTAAAAAATCCAGTGATTACTTATAAAAACAAAGGCGTTTATGATGTGAAACTATTTTCATCAGGAAAAAGATATACTGCTTCTTCAGAGAAAAAACTTTATATCACAATAGACAGTGCTCCGGTTTCCAAGTTTGATTATGATGTCATGGGTGCCACTCTTCAATTCAACAGTAAAGCTACATACCCAAAAAACCATTTTTGGAATTTTGGTGATGGCAATACTAGCAATGAAGAAAACCCTTCTCATTCATTTGCTAACGGTATTTACGAAGTAATCTACACAGTTGATAATCTTTGTGGAACTCATACAAGTAAGCAAACTATAGTAATTGGAGATAGACCCGTCGCTGGTTTCAAAGTTCAAAATCAATTTGGTTGTGCACCATATACTGTTGATTTTGAAAATCTCTCTTCATCAGCTGCAACAAATTTTGAATGGACTTTCCCTGGAGGTAATCCTTCTACAAGCACATTGCGAAATCCACAAGTGGTCTACCCAGTTTCAGGCAAGTATTCTGTTTCTTTACTCGCTTACAATGCAGCTTACAGAGATAGCTTAACTGTACAAGACTACATTGATGTTAAAGATTACCCCGTTCCTGTATTCAAATCTACAGTCAAAGGCTTTGCTGCTACATTTGACAATACAAGTAAATTTGGAAATACCTATCACTGGGATTTTGGAGATGGCAAAACAAGCACAGAAGAAGATCCTGTCCACGATTATGGAGTTGAAGGTGAGTTTCGCGTAATACTGACGGTCGAAAATGAATGCGGAACTAAGACTATTGAAAAGACCATTGCGGTATATCTGGTACCAAAAGTCAATTTTGCATCGGACACAACAGCAGGATGTAAACCACTTACTATTCATTTTATTGATAAATCTTCCTCTGATGTGATTGAATGGAACTGGCAATTTGAGAATGGCAATCCTGCCACATCAACAGAGCAGAATCCAATAGTTGTGTTTGATAAATTTGGCACATTCACGGTAAAACTCACTGTAAAGAATAATAATGGTGCTAACAGTAATACGAAATTGAAATATATCAGAATAATTGATGACGTTTATTGCAAGTATAAGCGAGATCCACAAGATCCTAACGGCGGAACTGAAATTGACCAAAATGGACAAGGCACATCTGAACTATTTGCAGCTTATCAGGAGATGGAAATTTATCCTAATCCAGTAAGGGACAATTTTACTTTGATCGTTCCATCACTTCCTGATGAAATTGCTCAGCTTAGTATAGTTGATTTCAAAGGTAAAGTGATCCATCAACAAAAAATTGACGCGTTAAGGTCTGACATTTCCACTACAAAACTTGAATCTGGTATCTATCTTGCTATATTGCAAAACGGAAATACCAGAACTGTGCAAAAGATATCCATTATGCGATAAGTTATATCCTTGTTAAACCAATTTCATCAAGAGAGGCAACAGATCAGTTGCCTCTCTTTTTTTTTCTACGACTAAATGAGGCTGAGTAAAATTGACTTACCCAAATTTTCCAACAAATAATTCAAGCATTATCATACACCAAATCAAAGCTGCCCATTTTATCTGTTTCTCAAGAAGAGATTTTTCAAAACAAGCCAAGTAAAGCTGTTCTTGGTTCCTTCGATTTTGACTAAAATCATTGGATCAATTGCCTGTTCCCCCATTAAGTCAAATTAAAAGCTTCAACATTTTACAAATGTGAAATATACCCAGATCAAATTTGATGCAATAATCCCGCACTAAATTCTTTCAACTCCATGATGCGACGAACCCAATCATATGCTATTTGGATAGTTTTGTCCAAATTTTCGTCATCATACAGGTCTATTTTGCTATTCACTCTGGTATTCTTGAGTATTCGTCCTTCACGAAGAATCTCAAATCAAAATTGGTCCAATTGCTATCAATAGCTTCTTTGACAAGCTTATAAAAGCCATGCGAGAAATGCATTTGATCGACGCTAAAAGTAAAAAAAAACATGCTTCCAGTTTGATAGTAAAGCAAGAATGTGTTTCAATAATTATTAGCATGTATTATTTAAAAATATATATACATTAGCGCCATGAAAATGAAAAGTTCTACCCTTGGGATAGCTCATGATCAAGTTGAACCTTTACATCTTGAGGTCTATCATAATCCTGAAAACGGATTTAGAGGGCTTATTTGTCATCAATCATTTGGAAAGGGAGAGGTGATTTCGGCCTTCTCTGCTCAGCAAGAATTGACAAAGCCAAATTATCTCACTGTTCAGATATCTGCTCAAAAGCATATTATTCTCCATCCAAATAAGTTAGAATGTGTAAACCATAGCTGTAAACCCAACTGCTTTTTTAACATTGAAACAATGACTCTCGAAGCTGTTGAAGATATTGAACCGGGTACAGAATTATTTTTCTTTTACCCTTCAACTGAATGGGACATGGAACAGTCATTTCAATGCCATTGTGGTGAAGACAATTGTATTGGGACAATAATGGGTGCAAAATATTTACCCTTATCCATTCTAAAACAATATAATTTAAGTCCTTACATCCAAAATTGTCTTGCAGAAGGTATTTGATATTCCGACTCAGAATTTACTTACTGACTATAAAGTATTCGTACTTGTCCCCGGTATCCAATCAGACGATCCAAACATCGCGTACTATTATGACTTTAGCCAAAGTTTTGAAGAGTACAGCAAAGCATTTTCAGATTTAGGAATTGACTGGGAATGGTCAGAAGTCACCATGAGCAGTTACGCGGAGACAATAGATAGGCACATTGCTAATAGTTTAAATAAAACTCCAGTATTCTTTAACCTATGTGATGGTGATGAAATCAATGGAGCTCCGGGCTTGTCTGTAATCCATTATTTAGAACAAAAACGAGTTGTATATACAGGTGCTGATAGTTCCTTTTACGAGATTACTACTTCGAAGATTCCTATGAAACTAGCATTTGACAATTGCTATATTCCTACGCCGGCTTGGGGAATAGCGGATCTTCAAAAAGCAAATTCTCAGTTCATTAATTTGGGATCACCATTGATTATTAAACCTGCTGTCTCAGGCGGCAGCATGGGAGTCGGAATAGATAATGTCGTTTACACTACTCATCAGTATGCAAACATTGTCCATAAAATAGAATCCGGATACAGAGGATGGGATTTGAATATAGACGGCGCAATAGTTGAAAAATATGTGAAGGGTGAGGAATATACAACTATGCTGGTGGGTTCATGGGATGATCCGGAGAAGATAGTTTACTTTGATGCCGTACACAGAAAATTTCATTCATCTTTAAAAGACGATCAAAAGTTTCTCTCTTTTGATAGGCTTTGGGAAATTTATGAAAATGAACCCTCAATGCCAAATTCAGAATTCTTTTTCGAGTACAAACCCGTAGATCCAGAGCTCAACGAACAACTCAAAGAGATCAGTATTAAAGCTTATAAAGCTTTGAAAGGCAAGTCTTACACAAGAATTGATATTCGGCAAGACCAGGAAACCAAGCAGCTTTACGTACTAGAAGCAAATGCTCAATGTGGTCTTAGTGAAGATGAAAACTACACTTCAATTGGAGCAATATTAAGGGTCTCAAAAAAAACTTTTGCTGAATTAATTTTAATGATCATCTTTGACGCTATAAAAGGACATTTGTAATTCTAAAATGAAAATTTGTGTCTTACAAGCCGATTACTCCAGTTGTAATCATGATTATAAATACTATGACCCTCCTAGAGATTTAAATCAATGGTTGGACGGACATCAGGTAGAATATATCTTTCTACATAAACTTACCACATACAAACAACTTGCAGAGTTAAAGTCAAAAGAGTTTGACATTTTCATCAACCTGTGCGAAGGGTATCTAGAGTGGGAAGTTCCATCCTTGGATGTAATTTACTTTTTAGAACTCCTCCAATTACCATATACAGGCCCCACAGTGGATCTATATGACCCACCAAAACAGCTAATGAAGTACGTCGCATATTGTAACAATGTACTTTCTCCACAATATGCATTAATCAAAAATGTTGATCAATTAGAAGATAATATTTCACATCTTCAATTTCCACTTTTTGTAAAACCTGCCAAAGCAGGAGACAGCTTAGGAATTGATGAAAAATCTTTGTGTACAAATATTAATGAATTGCAATCCAAATGTTCCAGTTTATTAGATGAGTTTTCTGAAATTTTAGTTGAAGAGTACATTGATGGCAGGGAAGTAACTGTATTGGTTGCAGCCGGAATTGGAGAGTCCCAAGCGAGTATTGCTTTTCAACCAATAGAATATGTATTTCCAAAAAAGCATCGTTTCAAAACATACTCACTGAAAACAAATGAACTTCATGCTGATGCGAATATACCCTTCATAGAAGAGCCTGCCTGCTCTCAAATAAAACATGCAGCTATCAATATTTTTGACGGATTTGAAGGGTATGGATATGCACGACTTGATTTCAGAATAAACAAGAGTGGCAGGATTTATTTTTTGGAAATCAATTTTACTTGCAGTGTTTTCTATCCTCTTGGACTGGAAGGGTCAGCTGACCATATCCTAAAGCATACACCTGATGGCCATCAAATATTTCTGAATCAAATCATTGCAGAAGGAATTTACAGACATAAAGGAAAATTTAAACTCTATGAAATCAAACCAATTCAAATCATGGGTTATGGAATTTTTGCAAGGAATGATATCAAAAAAGATACAATAGTTTTTCCCGGTGAGGAGCGCAGTTACAGATTGGTATCCAAGAATTATGTCGAGAAGCATTGGGACGAAAAAAGGAAAACTGCATTTAAACATTATGCATATCCAGTGAGCCAAGACGTGTATATCGTCTGGGACAGAAACCCAACAGATTGGGCTCCACAAAATCATAGTTGCGAACCAAACACTGCTTATAACGGTCTGAATGTAATAGCGATTAGAAATATTGCATCAGGAGAAGAACTAACATTGGATTATGCTTCACTAATAGATGAAACGGCTGCGTCCTTTGAATGCAAATGTGGCAGTAAAAATTGCAGAAAACAAATCTATGGAACCCGAAAGTTATTTGGCAATAGTAGTCAAGGGTTTGAAAATTGAGTAAAGATTTTTATATCGATTATTGTTGTCGGACAGTTTGATAAACTTCACACAGCTTTAAAATATTTAAGCTGTTTGGTTTCAATCCATGAATTGTAGATGAAGCAAACCACGCGGTTTGGTCGTAGAAAAGAAAAATTACCGGTGATTCACTAATTAAAATACTATCCATCTTTCTATACATATCCATTCTTCTTTGATAATCTGTTTCAGTAACCGCTTTATCATACAATGCATCGAAATTTATAGAAGAAAATCTCGTATAGTTTGGGGGTGCTGGATTTTTACTGTAGAATGGTGCGAAAAAATTTTCCTCATCCGGATAATCTGCAACCCATGAAGCACGGAAAACAGGGACTCCCCCTACCCTCATTTGTTCTCTGAGAGCTGATGTCTCCATCAATTCAATAGCACACTTTACTCCGATTTTTTGCCATTCTCCTGCAACGAATTGAATGATATCCAGATAGTCTTTATTGGTATAAATTTTAATTTCCGCGCCATGCTGCAGTCCAAAATACCCAGCAGAATCCAAAAGTGCCTTCGCCTTTTTCGGATTGTATTCGTAGCCTGAAATTAAATGCATGTCATTAGAAGCCATACCTTGAGGGACAAAGCCTTGCACGGCTGGAGTACCAATACCATGTCTTAATACTTTTATGAGTTGGGCTCGATCGATAGCAAAATTCAATGCTTGTCGTACAAGCCTGTTCTGAAGGCAATGGTCCGGCGGGAGTACCGTCCTGTTGATTCCTATATACTCTGTATTCAGAAAATTATTTTTATAGAAGGAGATAGATCTCCGTTTAGATCTTTTCAAATCTCCGTTTTCATCAAGGATATCACTTGCAAACCCTGAATGGATTCCGGAAAAAAAATCTATTTTCCCCTTTGAAAATTCCAGGTACGCCGAGGTCCTATCCTCAATAAAACTGATTCTGATTCCCTTCAACTTTGGAAGACCTTTGAGGTAAAAGTTTTCATTTTTTTTAAAAAACATTCCTTGCTTGCCCAACCATTTTTGCAATTGGAATGGTCCTGTCCCTACAGGATGTTCCGAAACAAAGCGTGATGTGTATTTTTGAAATTCTTCCGGTACAATACTACAGTAATGCATGGTAAGCATCTGCATTATTGGAGAAAAAGGCTGCTTTAAATGAAGGATAAAAATAGTATCTGAGGCTGCTTCAAATGGCATACTGTCTCTTAGCTTGCCAGCAAATACCCAACTTCCGGGGGTTGCCAGATTTTTGTCTATTAATCTAGAAAATGAATACTTTACATCTCTTGCAGTCAAAAGTCTAGTAGATTGCGGCTTAAATATGGTGTCATCTTGAAAGTAAATATCATTTCTCAAATGAAACTGATAGGTCAGACCCTGATCTAATATCTCCCAAGAGCTTGCAATCTCCGGAACAAGCTTCATAGAGTCATCCAAATCCAATAATTGATTGTACACATGCTCAATAGCCCACATATGGTTCAATGACTTCGCAAATGCAGGATCCAATGATGTTATAGGTGTTTGTTGATTATAGTGAAAAACCTCTTCGGAGTCTGCATCTGGCCTGAAGCAGCCGAAATGTAGTATTGCAAGAATCACATAAGCAAAAATTCTTCTCAAGCTTTACTTTTATTAAGGCTGCAATTTAAGAAATTCCAAATCTTTTACTTTCGAAGCTTGGTTGAATTGTCAAAACTTCCTGATAAACAATAGTCAACTTCTTCTGGGAATAAGGATATCTATGGAATATTGGAACTTATTTTACAAGCTCAACAAATTATTCTTTATTCTTTGATTACGGCTTTAAATTCAATGTATTCCTTGTTACTACATTCAAGGTAGTAGAGACCAGGTACCAAATGAGAAACATCTATCCAAAACAAATCGCTGTTCAACTGTCTCGCATTTACTTCAAATTTCCGACCGTCAGAAGTGATCATTTTAAATTGAATTTTTGAAAAATCCGGATTTGAACATTCAATGACAAGTGTGGCATGAACTGGATTAGGTTTACAGATAAATTGATTAGATTTAATTGATGGATCCTCCTCAGCAAGAACATCGCATTGAATGGTTCCTGAACGCAACTCACCACAGCCAAAGGAATCAACCATCTGTATTGAATATTGATCATGATTTTTCAACGTATCTCCAGGTTGGTTACCAATGTAATAAATGCCACCAACTTTTGACTCTGCATGCACGTTTAATCGAGCCAATCCGCTATTATTGCCCGCCAGATCTTTCAAGCAATCATAATCCACAATTAGTTGCGGTCTTGCATAGGCACAAGAATCAAAATCACAGTCGATCACGCCTTTGATTTGGCTGACACATCCTGCAGCATCTTTCACATCAATTACATAGGCTGTTCCTTGATCAAGATATATATTCATCGGTGTTTGTTGAACTGTAAAACCTCCAAGATCTCCGGACACCTGAGGCGTCAAACGCGCTTGAAACAATGTGTCGATACATTCTACGCTTACCTCGACTTTAAGGTTTGATTGAGAACAATCAAAAGGAGGACAATTCACTTTTCCTTCTTCTACGACATAGCAGGAGTCACTATCAATAATGATGATTTTATAATTCTCGCCATGTTTAAGTTGAGTACCATCTGGAGTGCCATATAAGTAATAAGCGCCGGAGCCTCCGAATCCCGAAATATGAAGGATCACATTTCCTGTTTGCCTTCCAATGCTATCTTTTATACATTCTGTGGTGAGTTGAATGTCTAAATTTGAATTTTTGCATTTTGCAGATAAGCTCCCACAATCTACAGTTAATTGCGAAAAAGCTCGACAAGACTTTGCATCTTCAACAAAAGCTTCAATCTTTTGTCCTGGAAAAAAGATTTCATCCTCAGTAGGTCCATAATAATGATGCATACCAGATCCACCCTTGGAAATATGCTTTACTTTCGCCAACACACCATAAATACAATCAGGAATTAGTTCTAAACTTAGCGCTGAATATGGAGTAGTGGCAGAAGGTTCTTTTATTGAGATACAAAAATTTCCCCCACTATTTTTTACAAGGGAATTGTCGGGCATGATTTGTAAAAAATAAGTCAGCCCAGAAGTCAATTGGTCGATTAATATTGGTCCCTCACATGGATCGATATTTGAGCCACATTGTAGTTCAACCATAGCATTGCATGCTCCGCCGAAAACTGCATATTGAACCATGATATCTGCTTCAAGGTCTAATAAAATCGCCCGATCACTGCCAGCAACAAACTTAAACCATACATCAGGACCTTGATAAACAGTACAAGAAGATTTCACTGTCGAATTTGAAGCATTCACCAAAGTATAACTTGCACATGGAGCATTTAAAGATAAAGGCAAGGAACTGACACAATCATCATTTGATGTTTGTGAAGGATCGAGTTCATTGACCTGCACACATTGTGCACCTTCTATAGTTGAGAAGTAACCAGAAATCTGAATAATGTATTCTTGCCCGATTTTTGGGTTTTTAAGTAGATATTGCCCTTCTAAATCTTCTACACCAATTTCTGTCATAGTATTACAGTTTCCTGTGAATACACTAATCACAGCTGCATAGTCAGAGCGCGAAGTAATCTGTAAAGGTTTTGTAGAAGAGGGTTTAATACTAAACCACACGTCAGACCTTGACCTCAAATTGTATGACGGAGCCGGCCCATTCCAGTCAGCATTCACATTATTTGTTTTACTGCAGGGATCATTAATATCAATCCAAATCCGTGATTCACATTTATCGTTTGCCGGTTTGCTCTGTGGTAACGCACCTTTGCTTATTTTCAGACAATGAGTTCCTGATGCAAAACCAAATGTGTTTAATGCTACACTGAGTACTATAAAATACGTTTTTCCAGCCTCAACTTCAATTTCTAATTTTTCACCTGTAAATCCAAACTCATCAAGATTTTGACAATTTTTTTTCTGCAGGCTCTGGCAAGAGCTGCCTTCCCATATTTCAATAGTGCTATTGTAACTGGCGTTATCAATCACGTGCACCGTTCCTGTAAAATCAGGAGTAAACTTATAATAAACTGGCCTATTGACTGAAAGACCACAAATACTATTTAAGGCAGTGGATGAGGAGAAATAATCAGATCCCAATTGACATGGTTGATCTACTTTTAATTCTATCGCATTATCACAACTGAGATTTGTTCTCTCGATCATAATATCATCCATAATTAAAATAGCACCATAATCATTCGATGTGCTTTCATAATCAAAAACTATTTTGAATGGTGTACCATCACGCAGTATAGGCAATGTAATAGAGAACACGCTCATCTCCTTCACATCAGTTGTAAATACTTTTAATAACACATTACCTTGTGCGGACACCATATTGATCGTAAATACTGAGCTAGTTGCTTTTTTGAATTTCATCAACATACTCAATCCCATACCCTTGTCAAAAATATAATCTGAAGTGTAGATTGCAAATTTTCTTCTGGAATTATCATCACGATCCTCTTGAATGTAGTTTATACCACAATCTTTCCCCTTCTGAATAATTGCTTCGTCATGTTGACTTATTTTAAACTGATAATTTCCAATTAGTTTTTTACTTTCCCAACTGGATGGAATTGCACAAGTATTGAAATTCTCTAGTACGGACTGACCTGCAGAACTAACTATACAGATTGTTGCCCATGCAATAATTATAATGAATTTTTTCATTGATTCAGATTTATGAGGGCTTAGAAAATATTGAATTTGCGAGCGTAAATTTTACCTCCACTGTTCAGTTGATAAATATATTCTCCTCTCGGCACTTTCCATTGTAACGGATCAAAAATTAAATTGTACGATCCTGCAGGTGTGTATTTGTCATGCAATTTTGCAATTGTCTTTCCATTTATTGATTTTATGTAAAGCGCAGTTTCAGAACCTACCAACTGCGAAAATTTGATTACAATTTGAGATGGATTGTATAGATCAGGGTTGTGGCCCAATAATACTGCATTGTTGTTCGAGCCTTTATTTTCAATGCCTGAGCAGGCTTCAACATCAAACAGAGCCAATCTCTTATAATTTGAACCCATTGAAAAATCAACCAATTCATCATCGACACACATCCATTGTTGCAATGTAGATCCAAAGACAGATCGGAAATCTGTTGCTTTTTGTTTGGCATCTTCAAAAAACAATAAGGTACCACCTGTACTCAATCCAGCATCGTCCAATACCATTGGATTTCCGTGAAAGCCTCCACTAAGTTTTTCTCCAAACATGAACATTGTAGATAAATTACCATGGTCGGTACCTTGTGATCCATTCTCTCGAATAGTACGACCAAACTCTGAATAAGTCATCACCGCTACATCAGTTTGAGCATTGTCTTTTTTGAGATCATCTAAAAACCAAGTGACAGCATTATTCAGCTCCAACATCAACCTTGGATGAATATTCATTTGACTTTCGTGAGTATCAAAGCCACCCATTGCGACTAAATACACACGAGTACCAAGACCACCCCGAATTAATCTGGACACTATTCCCAGATCGTTGGCAATATTATTATAACCTTGATTGGCTGGAGGAGTACTATATTGTTTTGATTTATTATAAGCTTGATAAATTTTTTCAGAGTATCGCAATGAATTATTTGTCAATTGGCGAAGAAAATTTTTTTCATCACCAATCTCACAATTCCCTAAGCCATCAGTACTATGCAGAGCCCCTCTTTGCGCAAACTGATAGAATTGGTTTGCATCATAAAAAACAAGCTCTGTCTGCCTTGCCTGTGGTGATAAAAATAAATAATCATTATAATAACCGATTCTCATCGCCGGAGGAACTGCAGTTGGCGTATCTTCCATAGCAGGGTAATCTTGCTCTAAAAATCTACCCATCCATCCGCTGTTATTTGTTTTATCATCTATCGAGTCACTAGCTGTTGACCAATACCTGTCCGATGTAAAATGAGAATAATCCTGATTGGGATATCCCACATTCTGGATGATGTTCATTTTTCCTTCCTTCCATAAAGGCATGAGGCCTGAAAGTTGTGAAGGTAGTGCCCAGTCAGGAGTACCATATCCGCTGAGCAACATAGAATCATCATAATGGGTACCATGTTTTAATGAAATATTAGGTCTGAGAGTATTTCTATAAAATTCATTTCCGACGGCTTCGCTGTGAGGGATCACCATGTTCAGGCCATCATTTCCACCAAACATTTTTATCAAAACAAGGATTCTATTTTGATTGGAACCAGCAAAACTAGCCAGCAATTCAGGACTCAATAGTGGGCTGGCGGGAAGGCCTCCCAGCATTACCGATCCCAAACTCAACATTCCTCCTGCTCCAAGGAATTGTCTTCTATTCCAGTGAATATGTTCCTGATTGTGCAGATCTCCCAGACCTTGATCAAATCGAGGATTATTTTTGATTTCTTTTGATTTCATAGGACTAATGTTGACAAATCTTAAATGAGTTGAAACTCAGGAATAGTTACAAAATATTTCAATGTATTGAGTATCTGTGTTGGCACTGCTGAATAATCCAACGACCAAGTACCATTGATAAAATAGTTTGATGGTACGGGTGCTTTAAAAACTCCAATGGCTTGCTTGATGTATTCCTCATCCAATGGAATTGCAAAAAGATGCTCAGCAAACTTCTGTACAATAAAGTCCGGATCTTTACTATTGTTGGTTAGGTCTTTCAATAACTGACGGTACTTTTCTCTGGTAGAGGTTTTGTTGAGATAATAATCGAATTGCTCTGACATATATCGCCATCTTGTCACCAGGGTATGTTCATTTAACCAAGATCTGTAACCTTTCCAACCTGCAACGTTAGGAGGAAAAAACAATTGCTGCCCCAAATTGCTATTTTGATAATACATGGATTCCAAAGTTTTAATACCTCCACTTTCGGCTGTATTTTCAAAGATTTGTTTGCTGCTATTGTACTTCGGAATAAAATAATCTTCGTCTAGTTCAAGTCCCATTGCACGGTAGAACTGTATCATCATATCAAATGGGCTTTTGATGTTTAAGCCCATGGATTCTTCTTGAAAAAAATGATCGCTAGAAAATAATTTTATCAATACATCTTGAATGCTCCATGCCTTTTTAAACTCATCAGCCATAGCATTTACGATATCTGCCGGAGGATCATCATACAAATAAAATTTATACAATTTCGTGCAGATAAAATGAGCAATCTCACTTGTACGTTGCCTGAAAATGATATCGATTACATCTCTATAGTCCGAATTTGCAGCAATTTTAGCTGCAGTTTCAGTAGATGGATTTCTTCCTGCTATTGTACCACCCAAAAATGTTTTGCGACCAAAATCGTGATAGTTTTTTCCCCTGAAATAATAATTATCCAATTTGTCTGGATTCGTAAAGTCGGCAACAGCTACAGGAAAATACTCTCCAACTACTCCGTTATTATAATAAGCTGTTTTGATACCCCAACCGGTCAAAGCTCGAGCAATTTCAACTATATCTTTTTCAGTATAATTGCCCGGACCCATCGTAAAAAGTTCTAACAGTTCTCTGGCATAATTATTATTCGGCACAGGACCACTTACGTATCCACTCAGGTAAATCAACATCAGTGGAGTTCTACCGATATGATATACAAAATCCTTAAAATTTCCCAGTGCAAAATAATGGTTCATGTAGTAATACTGATAGTTAAATGACAACCATTGCCCATCAGGAGTCGAAACAAAATGATTTGCCCAAAACAAAGCTAACTTATGTCGCAATCCTTCCTTCACCATACCGTGAATCCAAAGATTGACCAGATGATTATACCGCGATTGGTTAATTACAGTATATTGACCTCTGTAATCTCTGTTTGCCTCCAATGGAGGTTGATTGGGTGGTGGCTGGGTATGAACGTTCACAGATTTGAAATCTTTCCAGATATAAGAATAATCTGCGAGTGCATTCTTTTCTCCTGGCAAAGGATGCGAAACCGCTGAGGCAAATAGTTTTTTAATGTAAGCCTCTGGATCAGATTCTTTCAGAGCATTTTGGATTTCGGCAAGAGTTGCACCTCCTTTTAATTTATTTAAAAGGTGTCTCACCCTTCTTTCATTCCAAGGCATTTCGGGATTAGGAACATACTTATCCAAAGTTCCTTTGAGGCAAGTTGCCGTTGACATATCTTTGGTTTTTTGACCTTGCAAGATACAAAATTCGATTTGGCTAAACAAAGGTAAAGCCAAAAAAAATATATTGTTTGATCAACTATGCCAATTCCGGCAAAGCCCAATAGTATCCAACTAATTCATGAATAGAAAGCAAGACCGGCACAGCGTCTAAAGATTCATTTTTGTTCATCCAATCCGCCCGTTCGATTTGCTCTTCAATTTGAACTTTGATCTGATCTGGCATAGGCGCATTCAGGATGTACCAGGAAGTTTTTTTTAACACCCGTTTGTTTTCGTTGTCTCGGTAAATATGAAATGTGTTCTTTAATTTGCTGATCAAATCTAGATTTTGTAGCCCTGTCTCCTCTTCACATTCCCGGACAGCCGCTGCTCTTGGTTTTTCATTGTCGTCCAACTTTCCTTTAGGCAAATCCCAGACATTGCGTCTGAAAATCATAAGGATCCTGCCATCCTCCCTGCGGATGATTCCTCCGGCGGCTGGAACCCACTTAAACAAACTCTTAAAATCCTTGTAAAGGGTATCCAAATCGTCCGTTTGTAAGGCAATCTCATCGAAACGGGATGACTTTTCTAAGGTGTCCAGATATTGGAAAAGTGATTTCTTCGAACCTGAATATGGCACTTTCAGGCACTTTGCTGACAGTTGTAAATTTGCAAAATGCTCCTTATCCACAAGATGTAATACCTTGTCATTAATGTATATTTTATAACTTTGCTTACTAATTTTCATTTGTTTGTGACTCTACTTTCCCAAAATATTGCCGATCAATTGCTGCAAATTAAAGCAATTCAACTCAACCCTCAAAATCCATATACTTGGGCTTCAGGCCTACGCAGTCCAATCTATTGTGACAATAGGCAGATTCTCAGTTTTCCTGAAGCAAGGAAGCATGTTATATTTGCTTTGGCCAGGGTAAGTTCGGAGTTTGCTGATGTAGATGCCATAGCTGGTGTGGCTACTGCGGGGATTCCCTGGGGTGCTTATGTGGCTGATCGGCTCGACCTCCCTTATTGTTATGTCAGATCTAAACCAAAGGATCATGGACTCAAGAATCTTATAGAAGGCAAGATACCCACCGGTAGCAATGTTGTGGTAGTAGAAGATTTGGTATCGACCGGAGGTAGCTCTTTTGAAGCCATTGAGGCATTAAAAGTAGAAGGAATGACGATAGCAGGGGTGGTCTGTATCTTTCACTATGGTTTTGCCCAAACATTGCAAAAATTCGCAGAAAATAAGGTGGAATGCAAGTCGTTGACTAATTTTTCAATTCTTTTGGAACGATCTTTGCATTCGCAGTACATATCAGGAGATGACTTCACAAAACTCAAATCCTGGAATCTTAATCCCAAGGCATGGTCTGATCAATTTCAGTCATCTCTTTAATCGTTACCATACCTTATGTCACTCATTACAAAGAAGTCCGAAGAATTCTTACACAAATATCTCAACCAAGCCTCTCCTACAGGACACGAATCCGAAGGACAGAAACTTTGGTTGGACTATATCAAACCATACATAGATGATTGGAAGCTGGATGCCTATGGTACGCTATTCAGCATAATCAATCCTAACCAGAAATTTCGGGTCGTTTTAGAGGGTCATGCAGATGAAATATCGTGGATGGTAAACTACATTTCTGATGATGGATTTATCTATGTCATCCGCAACGGTGGTGCAGACCAATCCATTGCTCCATCCAAGCGAGTGCAAATTTTGACACCGAAAGGTAAGATTCCCGGTATATTTGGTTGGCCTGCAATTCATACCAGAAAAGGGAATGATACAAATCTGACTGCCACCCTGGAGAACATTTTTATTGATGTAGGCGCAAAAGATAAAGATGAAGTCCTCAAGATGGGTATCCATGTTGGATGTATCGTCATGTACGAGGATAGTTTATTTACATTAAACGATAGATATTACGTTGGCCGAGCATTGGACAATAGGATAGGTGGTTTTTGCATCGCTGAAGTTGCAAGACTTTTACACAAGAACAAAATCAAACTTCCATTTTCACTTTATATTGTCAATTCTGTTCAGGAAGAGGTCGGATTACGTGGTGCTGAAATGATTGCCCGCACGATTCAACCGAATATCGCCATAGTGACTGATGTCACGCACGACACTCATACGCCAATGATCAAGACAAAAGAACAAGGAAGTATCAAGTGTGGTGATGGGCCGGTGATATGTTATGCACCCTCAGTGCATAATAAATTACAGACTTTAATTATACAAACTGCTGAAAAAAATAAAATCCCCATACAAAGGACTGCAGCTTCTCGCACAACAGGTACAGATACTGATGCTTTTGCATATTCAAATGGAGGAGTACCCTCTGCATTAATATCTTTGCCTTTGAGATATATGCACACAACAGTGGAGTCAGCTCACAAAGATGACGTAGAGAATATTATACAATTACTTTATGAGTTGATGCGAGCGATCGACCCTAAGGAAAGTTTGCGTTATTTTTAATATCATAAGAAAATCAATAAGTTACGGTTCAATTGTTATTCCCGTATTTTACGGCTTGATAATAGTATGCATCATCACTTGCATTAATTATTTGATATCAAATTCCGGTCGTAGACTTACAATTGATGGCCTTGCACATGGTATGGCAACCGTAAGCATGTATTATTATTTCAGGGATTTATGCAGTGAAAAAAAACGGATTCCCCTTAAGAAACTGATCATTTTTGCAAGCTGTGCCGGTTTAAGCTTCATCATGTTTTTACTTTATCCATTGAAAATTAATACTCAGCTTATTATTTCGATCAGTTTGTTCTTAATCATGCTCTCATATGAAAATCCATGGCACAAACCCGCTTTGCGGAAAGTACCATTGGTTAAAAACGTTATCATTGGGCTTGCCTGGGTAGCCGTGACGATTACAGGAATTCAATCAAACCTTAATTCGAATCTATGGGTGTGGATGGTGTGGATATTTTTGCATACTGTGTGCCACTCCATATTTTTTGATATTAAAGATCGGCATATCGACTTATCAACAGATCATTCTACATTGGCTCAACGAGCCACAAATCATCAACTGAGATTTATCAGTTTTGGAATTTACTTTTTCATTGCAGTCGTTGAATTGGCAATTTACCAATATGGCAATATCACCATTAAAGGTTTGTACTTTTGCTTAGCAGTAAATTTTGCCTTATCGTATTTCTTCCAAAATCCCAATGTATTCGAAAAAAAAGGTATAGTGTACACTACTGATCTGATAATACCTTTTAAATTAATTTGCTTGAGTTTATTTGCAAAGTGGCAACTCTGAAATGCACCAATAAAAAGCTTATTTCACAAAACAATTCGATGGTTTCAATCATTATTTGATTTTGTTTTTTAAAATCCAGAATTAAGGTTTTCGATGAGGAAAAACAATTTAAAAAAAATCCAATGCAAGAAGTCTATATAGTTTCCGCAAAGCGAACACCAATGGGTAGTTTTGGTGGAAGTTTAAGTCAATTGACAGCTCCCCAACTCGGATCAATCGCCATAAAGTCTGCCGTTGAAGCTGCAAAAATTGACCCAAATCTGGTGGAAGAAGTTTATTTTGGAAATGTGATTGCCGCCAATTTAGGCCAAGCACCGGCTCGACAAGCTGCTTTAGGCGCAGGGTTAAATCCTTCGACACGATGCACCACAGTGAACAAAGTATGCGCTTCTGGCATGAAATCAATAATGTTAGCTGCACAATCTATACAATTAGGCTTAGCAGAGGTAGTGGTGTGTGGTGGAATGGAAAGCATGAGTAATGTACCACATTATCTCCCAGGTATGCGGTGGGGCACAAAGTATGGCAATTCGGAGATTGTGGATGGGCTAGCAAAAGATGGATTAGTCGATGCTTATGGCAAAATGGCAATGGGTGTTTGTGCTGATGCCACGGCGACAAAATTTCAAATTACCAGAGAAGCACAAGATCAGTTTGCCATAGATTCATATAAGAAATCAGCCGAAGCAACAGCTGGTGGTAGATTTGTAGCAGAAATCGCTCCGGTAAGCATACCACAGAAAAAGGGAGATCCTGTCTTGATTTCAGAAGATGAGGAATTCAGGAAAGTTGATTTTTCAAAAATTGCAGGACTCAGACCTGCTTTTAGCTCGGATGGTACTGTGACTGCAGCAAATGCTTCTACCATAAATGACGGAGCCTCTGCTCTGGTTTTGATGTCGGCAAAAAAGCTGAAAGAACTTGGACTTCAGGCTATAGCCCAGATTGTATCTTATGCAGACGCAGAACAAGAACCTGAATGGTTTACAACAGCTCCAACTATAGCAGCCCCTCTCGCTGCAAAAAGAGCTGGATTGAGTCTCGAGCAGGTAGATTTTTTTGAGGTAAATGAAGCTTTTGCTGTTGTGCCACTCGCATTTGCTCAAGTATTGGCTGTGCCTTTAGAAAAAATCAATATCAACGGTGGCGCCGTTTCCCTTGGACATCCCTTGGGAAGTTCAGGTTCCAGAATCGTCGTAAGTCTTATCCATGTGCTTCAACAAAATTCAGCTCAAATCGGTCTTGCAGCTATATGCAATGGTGGAGGTGGAGCTTCAGCACTGGTTGTAAAACGGGTCTGATCCGGTTTGATTTTCATTAGATCTTATTGAATTTATTCGTTTTGAATATGCGGAAAATTGCTGAGTGAAATAACGTATTTTGCTTTCTTCAATGCAAAAAGTAAAGAACATTATTCTATTAAAAATTTTCAGAAAGAATAATTCAATCATTCTGAAAAGCCCGATTTCAGTTGTTGAAATTGAAATATATAATAGCTATATAAAAAAAAGTATTAGAGAAATTGATTTTCAATCTACTAACTTCAGAAGCTTTAATTCTGTAGGATGGAGGAGCTTTAGATTTTGCAATATTAGTGACATCGATTCCAACTCCCTGCTTCATGATCGATTATTTATGTCAACGGATTTCAATATCAAGGATTTTAAGTTCAGGGAGTCTTTGTCGTAATTGATCAAGAATTTTTTGACGATTCATCATCAATTCTTTTTTCAATGAAGAGGAGTTCAATTTTACGATCACAGTATTATCAATATATCTTAGCTCCAGTGTGTATGATTTGATAAAATCGCCAAATATATTCTCCCAGGCTTGCATGATATCCTTCTTGATAAGATTTGATTTCAGTTGCTTTTGGTTTTTAAATTCCGCAAGTATTTCATTCAGTTTTTGCTCGTTATTTTTTTTCATCTTTTATAGCGAATTGAGCTTTCCATCAACCATTTGAGTATAAAACACTTTCCCGGAAAGAGATTGTGACACTTCCCTACTCCTCTCAATATCTGTATCCGTAATAAAACACTGATCAATTTTTTCGTCTGCGATCAACTGCACCAATTGCATCACACGGTTCCTATCTAATTTCGAAAAGATATCATCCAATAAAAAAACCGGTGTAGTGTGTAGTCGAGTGGCCAGTAATCGGTATTGAGCCAATTTCAGAGCCAATAGTGCTGTCTTCATCTGGCCCTGGGATCCCTGCACCCTAAGTTTATAGTTCTGAAAAACCGGCTCAAACTGATCTTTGTGAACGCCTACATTTGTCCTCAATGAAAAATAATCTTTCTCCCTGGATTGACTCAATTGCTGTGGAAAATCTCTGTCCAAATCAGACACATATTCCAACAATGAGTCTTGCTTTCCGTCACTAATTTTCCTTGAAAATTCGATGTAAAGAGGCAGAATGCTCTTTACTAATTCCTTTCTCTGCTCATAAATAGGGACCCCATGAAAAATCAACTTCTCATCATAAATATCCAAAAGTGCATGATCTATTTTCTGATTCTTTTTCTGAGCTCGCAATGAAGCATTTCTCTGTTTTAAATACTTGTTGTACTCCAATAAATGAAACAAATACCGGTGGTCAAACTGAACTAAAGAATGATTTAGAAAACGACGGCGATTCTCACTGTCCTGGCTGAATGCAAAAATATCATCAGGAGCAATCATGATCACTGGAATTCTACCTATATGGTCAGCGTTTTTCTGATAAACTTTATCATCAAATGAAATTTCTTTTTGAAGACCTGAAAGAACTTTAACTTTAAGTTCATGCGATTGATCAGACTGGATCACAGCTTTCAATCGAAAATAAGATTGGGCGTAATTAAATATTTCTTTGTCTGTGTGGTGAAACCAGCTTTTGGTCATACCACAATAATACACTGCATCCAAAAAATTGGTTTTACCTGCCCCGTTTTCGCCAACTATAAAGTACATTCCCCGACCAACTGAAAAATTTTCAATTTGCAGGTTTTTGAAGTTGACAAAAGTAATATCTGTAAAATACATGAATTCCGGTATGACATCTTGTGGCGCATTCTAAAGCTCTGCTATGACTGCATGGACACAAAAAGCCAAAGTTAAAACATTATTTTCAGGCTGTTATGGCTTAAATGTTCTAGTGCCCTAAACTTGAAATGTTGCAATAAGATACTGGGGAATTGTAAATTTGCGTCTTACAATAAAGCGAGCTAATCATGGCTGAAGTCATAAGTAAAAAGAAAAGTACTGTAAAACCCCAAAATAAAGGGCTAAACTATCCTAAATCTACCTGGATGCAGTGGTACGAGACTATTTTGAGAGTCAGGAGATTTGAAGAAAGGACCCTTATGATGTACTCTCAGCAAAAAATCAGAGGATTTTGTCATGTTTATATAGGACAAGAAGCCATTGCCGCTGCTATGACTACTGCCATAAGACCAGAAGATGCAGTAGTGACCGCTTACCGACAACACGGTACTGCGCTATCACGGGGCTTGAGTGCAAGATCATGTATGGCAGAGCTCTATGGCAAAGCTACCGGCTGTGTCAAAGGGAAAGGTGGCTCTATGCATTTTTTCAGTAGAGAACATAGATACTTTGGAGGAAATGGCATCGTAGGTGCACAGATCCCCATCGGGACTGGAATTGCTTTTGCAGAAAAATATAAAGGAACAGAAAATATTTGTGTGACAATGTTTGGAGATGGTGCCGCAAGGCAAGGTGCATTGTACGAATCCTTCAACATGGCAATGACCTGGAAGCTTCCAGTACTTTATATCGTTGAAAACAATGGATATGCTATGGGCACTTCTATTCAACGCACTAGTAATGTTGTTGATCTGTATAAAATAGGCCAAGCGTTTGAAATGGAATCCGGGCAAGTCGACGGCATGAGACCGGATCTTGTACATGAAGCTTTGGAGAAAGCTGCAAAATATGTCAGAAGTGGAAAGGGACCCTATTTTCTAGAAATAAAAACATACAGATACAGAGGTCATAGTGTATCTGACCCTGGCAATTACAGAACAAAAGAAGAGCTCGAGCATTACAAAATGCTCGATCCCCTACTTTTTACTGAACAGTTCATTGAAAGCAATAAAATTGCGACAAGTGAAGAGATGGAAATCATTCAAAACAAAATCAAAGCAGAAGTGGATGATGCTGTTCAATTTGCTGAGGATTCTCCATTTCCAACAGCTGAAGGTCTATATGAAGACAACTATGTAGAAAGCGACTATCCTTATCTTACATAATTCGTGAAGCTCAAGTACATTGTCCTCATCATGACCGGCATCATCTTGCTGGCAGGTGTATTATTTTACAATCAATCCGAATCTTCTCAGGATGTCAAAGAGCTACAGACCAAGTCTTATCCTGAGATCCATTTACCACAGAGCTCTAAACCGGCACCTACAAAAGTTTTACTCAAAGATCGTTTGGTTTCTGTTCCAGCCTATGTTTATGATATGTTGGAATTTGTGGAAGAAAATGGAGTTGCTCCTGAGAATTTTGTAGGAGGAAGAATATTTCAAAATAGAGAAAAAAGGTTGCCTCAAAAAATGGAAGGCCAGAAAAAGATCATTTATCGCGAATGGGATGTTCATCCGAAAGATCCAATCAAAAACCGAGGGGCAGAAAGGCTCATTACCGGGGACGATAAGTCAGCCTATTATACAAAGGACCATTACTCTACTTTTTTAAAACTCAAATAATGCATCCGATAAAACTTTTTATTGAAAAACCGGATCAGAAATTTCAATCATCTGATCATGTCTTGAATATTACTTTAGATGGAAAGGAATGCCCTGATGCAAACTCGTTTTATTCTGTCATCCAAAAGTTATTTCATTTTCCGGATTATTTTGGAAAAAACTTAGATGGGCTATTTGACTGCATGACAGACCTTTCTTGGATAGAACAAAAGCATATTGAACTGCTTATTTGCAATCCGGATCAAATTATGGAGTGTGAAGAACATGACACCGATCTTTTTATCAATTTTCTATTCCTCATCGATGAAGTCCTGATTGAATGGTCATTAGATGAAGAGAGGTTGGTTCCAAACAAGTCCTTTGATTGTTTTATACAAGGCACCACAAAAATCCAAAATCAATTGGACGAAAATGACATCATCTATGAATGGATGATTCATAACCAGGAAACTGCGGACAATTCTACTTTTTCTTCTTAAATGGATCCCAATTTTTGAGCTTTTCCTTTGCTTTCTCAATTTCTTCTTTGGTGGATTCATTGAGCACTTTTCCGGCTTTGTCATTCAATACATCTTTTCCTTTATTTATTAAGGTAGTATCTACATATTTTCCTGCTTCTTTTTTTACCTGGTCTACAGCTTTTTGCTCTGCTTCTTTTATTTTTTCATTAGCAACTCGACGAAGGCTATCTTCGACACGTTTTGCTTCTACCATCGCTTTATCCTTTGCTTTCCTCAACTCTTGTTCCGCTAAAGTTCTCAGCGAATCTTCTGCTTTTTTCTTGACATCGTCCAAAGTCTGTTGCACCACATTCTGAGCTGAATTTCCATCAGAACCCAATAAATTAAATTTGATATCCGGATTAGCAATACTGCCTTTTAATCCAACTGCAATGTTAATATACTCACCAACTGAAATCGGAATTCCTGTTTGCGTTGAAAGAGTGTTTAAAAAACCAATGCCTTTGTCCACAACGCCACCATCCGGAATTTTATTCAATTTCTCACGTGGTATTTTAAATACAAATTTATAATCCATCGGCCCTGAAATTTGGTGTGTCCCTGATACCTTCATATCAACGTCAGCAATTTTCTTTTGGAATTCTTTCACGGAAACAGCTCCATTTTCTACCTGAAACCAGTTTTTGGTATTCTCCAGAGAAATTGATTTAAATTCTTTCAAATTTAGCTTATCCGCAATACTCTCTACCGGCTTAAACCCTCGCACTATCCCATTTATTGTTTCTATCAGACCATTGACATTGATGGTAGAAAAATCAGGCATCATATCTTTTTTCAGAGATCCTGAGGCAACAAAGCTGGTATTGAAAATTCCTTCAATATACTGCGCGATAGGGGCAAGAAGTTGGAAAGAAATGATGGATTTGTACATCTGCGAAAACTGAATTTTACTCAGGTCGTATTTTAGATCAAAAGTTGGTTTATCCGGATTCTGGGTGTTATATACTCCATTTAAATTCATTGTGCCTCCCATAGCCGAACTCTTCAAATCATGCATTTCCAATTGCTGATCAACCAATCTGGCTGATCCGCTGAAATTCTTCAAATTGAGTTTGTCATATTTAAAATCACTAAAACTAAATAGAAAATTCATATCCATATTTCCGGGCAAAACAAAAGCTGTTTCCTCCGTAGGAGTTGCTGCAGATTGCGTGCTGCTTTCTTCTGCCATCAACTTGTCAAGGTTGAACGAATTTCCATTGATTGTCATATTTCCATTGAGTTTTCGGTTGATGAGAGCATAGCCCATCAGGTTGGTCAACTGGCCTTTTACATTGACACTGTTTTCATTTACTACCATTTTCAATTGCTCAATATCCAGTTTGTCATCATTGTATTTGACGTTTGAACTCATTTGGGATATGGTATAATTGTCATAAGCCAATTTTCCAACATCCGCTTTAGCAGTTAGATCCAGTTGATCAAAAATACCAAGATCATCACTTGAGCCTCCATTGGCAGTGGTAGCTGAACCGGAACTCGATGCTTCGTCGGACATCCACTCATTCGCATCAAAAAAGGAGGATTGCATTTGGAGATTTACAGAAGTTTTACCCTTTCCCACGATGATCTTCAAGGGATTGTTGATTTGTCCGGACAGGGCCAGATCCGAATTCCCCAGCTGCATTTTACTATCGCTGATTACGGCTTTCTGTGGAGAGAATTGCGTGCTCATGTTAGTGATGGAAATGGCCGGTGTTCCGGGAGAAGAGTAATAAACATCACGCAAAAGGCATGCTCCTTCCATCTTGATGTTTTCATAATCTTCCGCTTCCACTTGCGCTTGAGTAGCATCAAACTTAATATCTGCATTGATTTGACCTTTGAGCTGCACCTGAGGATCGAGCGGCATCACTGATTTAAAATCCTCGAAATCAATGGCTCCACTGACGAATCCCACAACGTGTGGATCTTTGGTCAACCTGTCCAGATGAAAAGCTGCCCTGATAGGTTTCTGATTGAGTAAAAGTTGAAGAGGGTCGATTTGAAGGTTCATTTGATCCAAGACAGGTCCGGTATTTGAACTCAGTAAATGGAATTGTATCTTTTGCAAATTTGCCGGCATTCCCGGATACTGTACAAAACCATCTTTCACGTCAAGCAAAATATTCCATGATGGGTATATCTCCTTTAGTGAATGATATAAACCCTTCACAGAACCTTCAAACAGGTAACTGCCGTCTGCTTTTACAGAAGCATAATCCTTTGTATATGCATGTGGAATCAATGAGAAGAGATTCTTGAATTGATTTTGAGGACTGCTAAACTTTAAATCCATATCTATGCCATCATCTTCCATCAACTTTAGCTTACCAGTAGCATCAAGGTTAAACTCATTTAACTTTAGAGCATGATTTCTTATAGTGAATAAGTTTTGCTGCTGATCAATGTCCAAATCCAACTTCAGATTCAGCTGAGCTTGTGTCAAATAAGTCATCAGACCTGTGCTTGCTGAGATACTATCTATAGTTGTTGTTGTATTTAAATGGACCAGATTATTACCGAAATCTCCGTTGCCGGCATGAGTTAAGCCTTTGATGGATATATTCATTCCACCTACAGAGTGATCATTGTAGAGTATTGTGCAATTCACCAATTCGTAATTCTCTAACTTGAGCATCAGAGATTCTGAAGCCACTGTACCTGTGTCAGGACTAGCTGCATAGATCTGATAATTTGCGGTGCTATCTGCATATTGTTGGATGTTAATAAAGCCATCATAAAGGTGCAAACCATTGATCTGAAAACCTGATTTCAGTTTGAACAACTGCCAGAAACTAATGGTGATGTCCAAAGATTTTGCAGAAAATAAAACACTACTATCAGGAGCAACATAGCTGGTGACTTTAGGCGTAATAATCGCTGCAGTGAAACTCGGAAAATGTTTGAATAAAGTCAGATCAACATCTCCAAATTCCAATTTCCCGTTTATTTGTTTACTGGCTGTTTCAGCAATTTTTGCTACAACCTGTTTTTTGAACAATATTGGTAAAAGAACTGCAGCCAGCAGCAGAAATCCTACCAACACCAGAATCCATTTTAACCATTTGAAAATGCCTGTACTTGCCATATTTTTATAATCAAAGAATTGTCGAACTACGTCTTACCCAAAAACAAACGCATGTTACCATAAGTTTCATCTCATTCGTTGGAAACTACTTGACTTAATGAGAAAATTAGGTCTAGGATAAATAACTGAGTTATAATATACTGTATTTATGATACATATACATAAAGATTATTTATATATTAGGTATTTACAATGAATTTATCATTATATTATGAAAATATAATATTTGTAATTATTTGATTTAAAATTATTTATAAGTTACGATTATTTTATATATTTGCCGTAAAATTATCGTAAATGAAGTTTTGGGTTACCTTTTGTTTGATATTGTGGGGTGTTTTTGCATTTGCAAAGAATACTCCGCCTCCTCAAATCAGGTACCTCACCACAGAAATCCAAAAAGGCGAAGGCACTTATGCTTTATTGAGAAGGTATAAGCTTTTGGATTGGTCTTGTTCGTTGGAGCAGTTCCACAAGATCAACAAGTTAAAATCAGGAGACCATCTAAGTCTGGGAAAGAAATACAATCTACCTATTGAAATCAAGAAATTTGATGGAAACTCGATTCGGACAAGCTTGGATATCAAGGACTATCAATTGGCGAAGGAAATTGATATATTCAATCAAAATCTTGTGGATCAAAGTCTTAAGAAAGCGATGTATCAGAAAGATAAAGAATTATGGGTTCCAATTCCGATCTTTCATTGTAAGGCGTCAGTCGCACTGACCAAGAATACAAGTAATCCTAAATCAATGCCGGCATCAAAGGAGCCCGACAGTACACAGTTGGTCGCAGATGAGAAACTCGCACCTGAAAACACGGCGATTACTTCCATCACAAAAACTTCCATAGCAGATAAAAAATTGGATTCTAATGATCCAGAAGCCAAGGCAACGAAGGTAAGTAATACGGTGATGAATGTTTCTCTATTTGGTTCAAGATACTCCAACTTTGAAGTTAAATCAGAAGCATTGAAAGACCAGATATTCTATATTGTTCCGGGCCATGGAGGCCCTGATCCCGGCGCCATCGTGAAAAACTACCTCGGCAAGTACACTTTATGTGAGGATGAATATGCGTATGATGTCAGTCTCCGACTGGCAAAAAAATTAATGGAAGAAGGTGCAACCGTGCATATCATAGTGCAAGATAAAAATGATGGAATCCGTGATGAAAAATACCTGGATTGTGACGAAGATGAAATTTGTGCCACAGGATGTCAAATCCCGATAAGTCAAAAGAAAAGGCTGAGACAGGGCATGTCAGAAGTCAATTCGATGTACCGTAAATATAAAAAGAAGGGTTTCGAGAAACAGTGGATGATCTCTATACATATTGATTCTCGCCCGGAAGATGACAGACAAGATGTTTTTTTCTACTACCAGAACAATAGTAAGGTAAGTCAAAAACAAGCAAAGAGAATGCAGGGCACCTTTGCTGATAAATACAAGAAATATCAGGAACGTGATTACAATGGATCTGTATCCACACGTCCACTTTATGTACTCCGTGCATCAGATCCCGAGCCCATTTTTATAGAATTGGCCAATATCAGAAATGAAGAAGATCGCAAAAGAATTCTCGTACCAAGGAATCGTCAGTTATTGGCCGAATGGATGGCTGAAAGTTTTATTGATCGCGATTGATCTATCAACGCTTCACGTCATTCATCAAAGAGTTGATGGCAACCACGAATTTCAGCATCCTGGATACGACCTTCTAAAGTAAAACTCCCATCTTCCAGCATGATACCTAAATCTTCCGTTTGAATAAAAGGACAACTATACAAATTTGCGAGATCCAGGATGTTGATTTGTCCGATTCGACGGTGAGCCACCCGGCCCAAAGGATCATCAATAGGATTAAACTTCAATTTTACAGTATCCGGAACCATAAACCGAAGGTCAAACTCAGCATAACACTGAGACATGAGTTCTGTCATACCATATTCTGAGCAAAGCCTGGCTTGCGGGAGCATGGTTTTCAAACTTGCGAATAAATCTGCTTTGGCAAGTTCTCTTCCACTCCTCTTCATCCCCCCAGTTTCGATCAAAATGCCATCCCAGTTTTGAGAAGCGGCTTTACTTGCAAGATCTAACAATGCAAAACTTACTCCAAACAGCACATCATTCTCATGAGGAGAATCCGAATTCAAATAATCAATGATTTCTGAAGCATGGGAAAAATAAACTGTACCTTTTTTGTGCGTACATTTTCCCAAAGCATTCACCATGTCTATCAAAGAAGAATCAGGTCTATCTGTATAAGATGGCAAGTAAGCGTAAATGTTTAAGTCTGATAATGGGCGAAAATACTGTTCAAAAAGTCGAACCGCATTGCTTCTATACCAATGTAATGAATGAACAAAATGACGAGACCGATCCTCTCCTGTTGTACCACTGGATTTGAAAATAAACTCAGTTTCGAGTCCAGACAGAGCAATTTCATGCGACCTAAAAAATCGAATGGGCAAGTAGGGTATTTCATCAAGAAGCCTAACATTTGCCGGATTTTTACGAATCAGGTCGCAGTATTGTCTGTAAACCATATTGTGATCATAATGAATTGAAAATAATTCCAGAGCCAAGGGTTCTAATCCTGACGGGATCACTCCGTCAAGAATGATAGATTGAATTTCCTCCAATCTCCTTACCGAAATATTCATCTGGCTTGTCTCAAAAAATAGAATATGACCAAAAATAAAATACAAATCACCAAGAGTAAAAAAACAATAGCATAAATGCTCCAAATTTCTTTGGTAGTTTGCGCTGTACTTTTTTTAGGGTCAACTGAAATTTCAACCTCAGGCTTTTCCTTTAACTCAGGAGAGTTCAACTGTTGGATCAATTTCCATTTCTTGGTAAATTCGAGGTCAGTCCTTAATTTCTCTTCAACATACAGTTTTTCTTCTACTGTGCAACTGTCCGATGCATACTTCCACAATAATGTTATATCCTTTGGTTCAAATGCCATGTTATTAAAAGTCGAAATTTCCCTGATTCGTTTGGATCAGGATTTGTGTGTTTCCATGAGATTCCTCTACTCTACCAATGATTTTTGCCTCTATTTCAAACGATTTTGCTATTTCAATCATATCAGGGGCTGCCTGGGAAGAAGTGTACACTTCCATGCGATGTCCCATGTTATATATTTCGTACATCTCACTTAAATCGTAATTCGCTTTTTGCTGAATCCAAGCGAACAAAGGGGGTAGATCAAACAATTGGTCTTTGATAATCTTTACATTTCTTGCAAATTTTTTCACTTTCGTTTGGCCTCCTCCCGTACAGTGAATAAATGCTGCAATATCTTTCTTACGGGTTTCAATAATCTTGCTTATCATAGGTAAATAGCATCGCGTTGGAGATGTCAACAAATCCCCTACTTCGAATTGTCCAAAAGCACTTTTTATTTTATCTGACAATTTGAAATCCCCTGAATAGATTGCATCATAAGGAGACTGAGGGCTATATGTTTCAGGAAAATTTTCTGCATAATATTTACTCAACAAATCATGTCTTGCTGCTGTCAGACCATTAGATCCTATTCCACTATTATACTCATTTTCCATGGCACTTTGTCCTGAGGAAGAAAAACCTACGATCACATTGCCCGGAGTGATATTGGGAAGGATGAGATCTTCTCTTTTCATCCTGCAGAATGCGGTAATCCCTACATCAATGGTGCGTACTATGTCCCCAACATCTGCTGTTTCTCCACCGCCATAATGCACTCGGATACCAGCTGATTTAAGAGTATCAAGGAATGTTTTATTCCCTTCTATCACCGCTTCTATAACTTCCGCAGGTATGATGTGTTTGTTGCGACCAATTGTAGAAGATACGATGATATTTTGAGTTGCACCCACACAGGCCAGATCATCCAGATTCATTACAAGAGCATCTTGAGCTAATCTATGCCATACCCCAAGGTCAGCATTCTCCTTCCATCTCAGGTATGCCAGTGCCGTTTTCGTACCTGCGGTATCAGCATGCATGACATTGCAAAATTCGTCATCATTTCCACAGATATCCGGCAAAATCTTACAAAAAGCACCCGGATACAAGCCCTTGTCTAAGGATCGGATTGCCTGATGAACCTCATTCTTTGAGGCCGACACTCCAAGAGAATCATATCTTTTAGACATAATCGCAAAGATAGACCAAATTATCTCTAAAGCTGCGGCTAGTAAAGAATTAAGCAACTCTGTGCTTAAAACTGGATAATAAGATATAGAATGCAAAATGAAATTATACTCTCAAATATCCCTATGGCATTATTCTTGCTGACATTCCCAATCCGGCAGATCATTGGTCGGAGAAAATAAATTTTTATATTTGTTAAAACCAACCGGAATCCCATCACTAGAAGATGGGATTCTTTATTTGGTCCAATTTACTTTCCACTAAATTGTTTTAATTCTCCACTGAGGCAACTATGGACTTTCCATATCATCGTACCAAAGTAACATTTCCTTTTTTGAAATATTTTTTTTCATCGATACACAATACACTAAAGAAATAACCGTAAACATCCGGAGGCAATTCTCTTCCTTCAAACTTACCATCCCAACCTACCGATGGATTGTCAGATTCAAATACTTTCTGACCCCATCGATTATAGATTTCCATATGTACTTCTTTCACAAAATTGCTCTGTATCCTGAATTCATCATTCTTCGAATCACCATTTGGACTAAAAATATTAGGAATATAAACATCCGACTCGTCACAATTTGGACGAATCACGATGACAGTGACATTCGTGGATTCTTCACACCCATCTTCATTTGTGGCTTTTACGGTGTACACAGTTGAAAACTTTGGCTTGGCTATAGGATCGGTGCAAGTACTGCAACTCAAATCATAATCTATCACCCAAACGTAATCTTTATAACCGCGATTTACATGCAGGACGGTGGATTGTGACAGGAAAATGGTATCATCTTCTGCATAAGCTTCCAAAGGTGGTTCAAACCTGCTGATATTTACTTGAAAGCTGTCGCGATATGCACACCCGTACTCATTCACAAAATCTATATAATAAATCGTTGTATCAATAGGCTTTACAATCACACGCTCACTGTTCGGGTTATTGACAATACTTCCCGGGCTCCAGTTCACTTTATACTGATGAGAATTTTCAGGAATAAATTGAATAAACCCATCAGTTCCAGGACAGAGCCTGTCTTTGCCTTCTATGCGATATTTAGTATCAACCGGGATAACCCTAAATGAATCAAGCTCTGAACATCCATATATATCCGTAGCAATGGAATAAACGAACATGGAGTCATTGATTTCTTTTTCTAAGGTATATCCTGTACCGATCAAAAGACCAACCTCATCGACCCATTCAATCTTCGCCAATACATTTGTTTTAGCTTGTAGAACGATCTGATGAGAATAACATAGAACAGTATCATCATTGATTCTCAAGTCGATATCAGGAGGTACATAAACCGTGACCTTTCTATCAATATAGCAATCCGGTATACTCGGATCAGTTATCCTGACATCATATGTTCTCGTTTTCATACCAGAAGAAAGAGGATTAGGAATATTGGGATCATTCAACCCTTCATCCGGAGACCAGGTATATGTAAATTTCGGGTCTGGATTTGGATTGAGGTAAACTGGTGTACCCTGGCAGCTAAGTACTGTATCATTCAACGAGAGCATAATGAAACCCACATTTACAGTATCTTTAATCTGATTGAAGCATTCAGCTTGAACTGATAATGTCACGATATATATTCCGGTTTTATTATAAAAATGGATTGGATCTTTTTCATTAGAAGTAGTTTGATCTCCAAAATCCCAAGTGTAATTTCCAGCTTCACTTTTATTGACAAAACTGACCAAGGTATTGTCACAATTTTTCAACACTTCGTAATCTACTTTCGGTTTGCAAATTATACTTACTGGGACAGTATCTTTTGTCGTACACAAATGTTGATTTTGCGCTGTGATGGCAAAATCCTGACTGTGGCAAGAAGATAAACTGGCTATTACTTTTGAACTCCCTTGTCCTGAAAGGATCAAAGACTCAGGCTGCCAAGTGAACACCAGCTGGTGTTCAGGCCTTTCATTTTTAAGTTCCAGTTCAAACGTATCTTGCTCACAAAATTTATAATCGTTTCGCGAAGATTTGAATTTCACTTTTTCATTGTATACAGTTATACTATCTCCGCCTGGACAATTCGCTCCACTTTTCCCTCGAACATAAAAAATCATACTATCATTTACAATCGAAGTCAGGGAGAAATCACCTCTCTTGATCACATTTGCAAATGTCGGATCATTGGACCACTCGATGGTCTGGACTACACCACCAATAGCAAGTAGTCTTGAGGTGTCAGAACAAATAATCTGGTCGCCTGAAATGTCTATGTCTAGCAGGGTCGATACTTTCACCAATACTGAATCATACTCCGTACAATTTCCATCTGTGATGGTTAAATAATAGGTCGTAGTCTGCATTGGAGATGCAAGCGGATCCGGGCAATTATCGCAAGACAAAGAAGATGATGGCGCCCAGGTATATTGAAATCTATTGTCAGGACTATTTATCAAGCGTGTAGACTCGCCAATACAAATTGGAATAATCGGACCAATAAAATTTGGCTTTAGACGGTTGAATCTCAGTAGTTTTGTTATTGTATCCAGACAACCGCCCTCTGATGTGATGATCAAAGTCACTGTAGCTAGTCCGGTATCCTGCAAACTAAAAGATGGGCTTGGAATGACAGCTTTGTACTCATTTCCATTTAGCTGAATGCTCCAATCCCAATTTTTAATATTCAACAGAGAGTCAAATGATTTGTCTTTGAAATTTACATCTATAGTTTGATCGCATGAGCCAAAATTGAAATCGAAATCAGCCTTCAGCAAAGTAGAATCATAGAGATAAATGTTTTGGATATTGGTATCGATACAACCTGTTTGTCTGGTTGCTATCAGGGCTACTCTGTACTTTCCAGCTTTTGGATAGGTGATGGTGGTATCCACTACTTTATGTACAATATTATTGGATGGATAATCAAATATCCAGGTATAATCCTTGGCATTCACACTGTTGTTCTTGAATGCAACGGTGAGATTACCTTCACACTTGACATGTGCATCAGGAGAAAACTGTGCGACCGGGTTTGTAGTACATATTCTAACATTGTATTGAAAATCCCTTCTGATCTCACTTAACAACCTACCATTTCGAAATTCGCTCATACACACCCCAACTAAATACTGTCCTGTGACAGTAGGATCCGGGGTACCGGTAAGTAGGCCTGTATTCCTATCAATGGCTAAAGCAGGTGAATTTCCAAGCAGGTTAAATAGTGAATATGGTTGCCTGAACACGATTGTTTTATAAGGTGGACGAGCAGCTACTGTGGGTTTGGAGTTTGAAGTATCTCCTCCCTGGTAGGGTGAGCACAGGCTATAAACGATAGAGTCACCTTCAGCATCGATTGCGGAATGATTGAATACTATAGGTCGATCCCCACAAATATAAATCGGTGGCCAGGCGACAAACTTTGGAGAGCTATTATTATAACGCAAGGCATCTTCCGTAATCCTTAATGTATAAGTTGCTCCGGTGAATTCAGGATCTAAAACATTTGTTAAAGTCTTATTTCTGCAACATCGCTGATACACAAATAGATACCCCCCTGTCAAAAACGGCAACTCTACAGTATCAATATAAGTTGTAGTGTGAACGCATACGTCTCCACCAATTACTTCGCATTCAGTTTTTAGAATTTCATTGAGGGTATCATCATTATTGAATTTTGGTTGTAAAATTCCTTGAAACCCGAGGTAGTTTAATAATTTGCCTTCAGAATTATAAATTGCAATATTTGCAGGATCATCAAACTGTGCCTCAACACTTCCATTGAAGCAATCCCTCCTTAAACTTAATCGAATCTCAAATTTTCGTCCAGAGATATGTCTGTAAGTCATTTCTCCTCCAACAATGTGACTTGCATGAAGATCGGGGGCAGAAAGGACGAATACTATTATTCCAAAGAGATATACCAATATTTTTTTCATACTACTTTCCATTATAATTTTTCACGATCATCAACACCCTTCAATATTTCCAGAATTTCTACACGTCTTTCATATGCTGCTTTCAAATTGTATATGGAATTTCTAACATCTTCGATACTATCGCTCACGTCGGAAGATGCTTGTGACTCCCCAAAAGGAATTTCTTTAATTTTAAGATTTTCAGATTTGATGAACTGATGGAATATTCCTTGTTGATAGTCATCAAATTCGTTTCTAATGGAGGTAACCCGTCGAGAAGAAAGGTGCTGATTGTACTCTGATTTGGCACGAGGAGATGCATATCCTTTCAGAAAAATGTCTATGGAATGTCCTTCCGACATAATGATATATAATTTGTCCATGAATACATTCAACTTTTCTGCATTCTTCCTTACGTTTTGCTCAAAGAAGCTGTCGATTTGAAAAATTGCATTGCTTTTGGCTGGCTCTTTCAACTTATCGGCAAATTCATACATATATCTGCCTTTCTTATCTAAATAATCTCTGTATATTTTAGAAAACAAAACCGATGTAGTGTCTAACTCAGATTTTGGATTTGGAATGTCATTGTCGAAAAATAATTTAATGGGCAACAATTTCCTCAATTCTGCTATAGCAGTCAATTCCAGGAATAAATTCTTGTCTATCACAGCCAATCGGGCAAAATCTGCCGCCAGCAGCTTGACTGTATCTGATTCGTACTTCGGTTTAGATGCAATAATAGAATAATTATGCCCTCTTAAAATTCCAAAATCAAAGAAATTAGAATCAAGGCTTGTCTTTTCACTCACGACAATATTATTCATCAAATCGACTACTTTAACTTGCACCCCTTTCAATGCGATATTTGTTGTTTTTTCAAAAGTATGTGCATTCAATATTTTCTTTTCTACCAGATAAAGCTGCTTTGTTATTGGATTAAAATTTGGTAAATCCATCGTTGAAACGACCACACTGTCACCGAGATAATTGTTCTTTAGAGCTACTATTTTGTATTTTCTACCTTCAATCAAAGGGAGTCTATGGATATATTTATCTGGTAATTCGCTGATTTTAAAGACTTGGGTATCTTCTGTGATGTCATAGATGATCACTTTAGCACCATTGATACCAGTACTATCATATGAATCGAGAGTATAAGCGAGCAGGTCAATAGTTGCCGGCGTGACATCCATTTTATAGATATCGTAGCAACAAGCTTTAAAATCAGGATCGAGATATGATGAACCCGGGCGATTGGAGGAAAAAAATGCTTTTTTCTCTCCACCATCTGATTTAAAATACAAATCATCATAGCTGGAATTTACTGAAGCACCCAGATTTATAATACGCAAAGAATCTTTTCCTATCGTAGAATACCTGAATATATCCTGTCCACCATATCCAGGATGACCGTTGCTGCTAAAAAACAAACTGCGCGTTTTCTCATTATAAAAAGGTGAATACTCATCAAATATCGTGTTTATCCAGTTTATATTTTCTGGAACTGAACTTGTACCGTCAGCTTTAATCAGTACTGAATATATATCAAATCCTCCTTTGCCTCCTTTTCTGTCAGAAGCAAAATAAAGTCTGGTCATTTGAGTTGTACTGTCCCATACCGGAAAAGGTTGTGTATTGCTAGCTCCAACAACATTGACTTCTACAGGTAACTTTGCTTCCGGTCCCCATCCAGAAGCGATCTTCTGTTTTCTATATATCTCACATCGCAACTTGGTTGAATTTTCTTCATATTCGCATTTCGTAAAATAAAATTGTTTTTTATCTAAGGTAAATGCAGGATGCGCAGTGTGAATCGTACTATCGACCGGCACCGATGAAGGAGCCATGAGTTTTAAATTGTGCTCATCATAAACTCTGATATGGCCTTTATCTTTTTTCGGAAATTCCTTTTTGTTTGAATATTTTTTACTCATTGAAACGAAGTAAAGCTGTCCATTGACAGACATTGGCCCAAATTCGTTCTCAGGCGTATTAATACCATCATATTCTACTCTGGATGATTTGACAAGGGGGTTTGTAAGTTGTTGGTTTTCTTTAGCCCATTTCAACTGTTTGATCCTCTCTTGAGCTTTTTGCACAAATTCAGGATCTTCAACCTGACCGATCACCTTTGTAAAATATTGGTGAGCTTCACCATACTTTCCTTGAGCATATAGAATTTCTCCAATAAAATAGTTTACTTGCGGGACTGCCTCAGAATAGTTCGAATTCGCAACCATTTTGAAATGTAGTTCAGCCTTTGGATAAGCATTGATAGCAAGTGCCGCTTCTCCTGCCAGATAATGCAGACTATCTACGTCTTTACCATATTGGAGTGCCGACTCACAATAAACCAGAGCACTATAATAGTCTTGCTTGTCAAATGCCTCAGCAATAATCTCCTGATATTGTCTGTACGATTGTGCATTTCCCTGCACAAAGGATACCAGAAGAATTAATGAAAATATATTTTTGAGCACAGATTCTGAATTTGGGATTAATAAATTGGACATTTTTTGTAAAATCCTAAAGGTTTCACACTTTTGAAAATATATCGCACAACAATTTCTGAACCTCCTCTTTGATCAGTTGCAGTTTTGAATGATGACTGATTGAAATCGTAACTTCCAGATACCATCCAATTGTTGTACTCAATCGCAAGTGTAGGATAGTACGCATCTTCCATCCTCAACCCACAACCTACCAGAATATTGAATAAAGATCCGGGTTTTCGGTTCACATAAAGACGAAGTAAAGCGGAAAGATTTGTTTCTTCATATTTCTCCTGAGTTTGGTGTTGTCCGTGGAAGATGATATCTAGAATAGGGAAAACGGGTAGCTGAACTGCAGCTTGATACGCTTGGCGGATGGGCAACTTAGAATCAATAGTGTTAGACCCATAGAACGCCTGGTCCGGCTTGTTCAGATGGTAAAATCCCGCCCCAAGGTGAATTCTAGTTCTAGTTTTATATTTATAAGAATAGAGGGCTCCTGCCCCGAGATCAAAATAGAAACTACCAACGTTCTCAAACGATTCCTGAGGGCTCAAGGTAGGGTCATAGCGCTCACCGTCCCACTGCAAATCCCATCTCAATTTTTCATCTTGAAATCTTCTTTGACTTATAGAAGGCATGATACCAAGGCCAAACTGGTGTTTTGTTCCAATAGAATACATATAGTTGATACCACCGCTCAACTTTGCTAAATTGAGCTTACTATCGCCGGCCTGATCATAATCAATGCCGATACCCCAGCCAATATAAGAGCTGCTATGTTTAACAAAAAACTTGCTATCAAAGAGCAGACTTGCGGTCAAATAATTTACAGGTACTGTGCGCCATTGTTGTCTTCCATTGACATACACTCGATGATCGCCATCAAAAAATCCTAAAAAAGCAGGATTTTGGCTTTGAGGATGATGATAAAACTGAGAATAATGCAAATCCTGGGCTTTGAGGGCAAAACCTAAGACAATAAATGTACAGCAAATAATATTTTTAAACATTATTCAAATTTATAAAGACTAAACAAAGTTGATTGTAAAATTCGGCGGGATCCTGAATTCACGAGGGAGAATTCTAATCAGGCGCAAGATATTTCAAATATTTCGAAATATCATATACATTATTTTTTTTTTACAAAATTATGGAATTTAATTTCAAATAACATTTCCAAATAATTCATATTTCATTGATTATCTGATACTTAATTTATAAAAAGGAAATTTATATAATTTTGATTATTTTCGTAATAAAAAATAGAATATGAAGTTGCGTACAACAAATAACAGCATCAGATTAAGGCTGAATAAAGATGATGTAGAAACAATGAGAACACAAAATTGTCTCTGTTGCACGATACTTTTTCCCGGCGAAATAGCTAGTTCTTTCAGCTATTCTCTCATCGCTACGGATGAACTTGAGATCAGCATGAATTATCTGACCAATCACCTCAGGGTTTATGCTCCTACAACTGTATTGAGCAAATGGTATGGAGAGGAAGAAGTTGGATTTTCAACAGAAATATTCACCTCTAGTGGGGACAGATTCAAAATACTCGTAGAAAAGGACTTCCAGTGTCTATCCCCTCGTGCCGAAGACGAGAGCAGGATGTTTCCCAATCCGAATAAACATTGTTAGATGACGACATTCGAAACGACAGTAAGTCAAGTACGGGCTGAGGTTCAGCTCATCCAGGATCAGATTGCCATTGAAGAGCCTTTAGAAATCATTTGCAGGTATCTTGATTCGGGAAAATGGATCTCACAGACCATTGGTATATTGATGCGCACACCCGGCGATGATGAGAGATTATGTCTAGGGTATATGTACTCTGAAGGTATTATCCGATCTGCACAGGATATCGACAAGATCGATTCACACCCGCGATACACGGATGAAGACATTTGTGTAGACAGCATCTATGTGCAATTCACAACGCATTATCGGTGGGACAAAAGTCGGCTGGATCGGAAAACCGTATCAGGGAGCAGTTGTGGGATATGCGGGCATCAATCGATAGATCATTTATTTGTTCAATATCCTTACACTTTCAAAAAGGATCACCCAACTGTATCCTCAGAATACATACGAAGTTTGCCGGATTTAATGAAAAAACACCAACTCATGTTTAAAGAAACTGGTGGAGTCCATGCCTGCGGGTTATACAGTTCCGAGGGTAAATTGATTCACATATCGGAAGATATCGGTCGGCACAATGCATTGGATAAATTGATAGGCTTCTTACTGGAAAATCCTTCCGTCCATCCCAGAGATTACATCGTCGTCTTAAGTGGAAGAGCCGGGTTTGAAATGGTCCAAAAAACTTTAGCTATAGGAATCCCCGTAATCCTTGCTGTTGGAGCGCCTACTTCTCTTGCCGTCCAAATGTCCAGAAACTTTAGCCAAACCCTATGTGGATTTGTGCGAAAAGAGTCGTTCAATATCTACTCAGCACCAGAGCGCATCGTGTTTTGAAAGCGATATTACTCTGTGGTGGAAAGGGCAGCAGGATAGGTATTTATAAGCACTTGTTGATTAAAGAAGGAATGACTGCTGTTTCTTGGTGGCAAAAGCTATTTCAATCCCTGCAAATTGATTTTCGAATCGCTTGCAAAGCAAGTCATGGTTTGGATCAAAACCGATTTCCATTGCTCCTAGAAGAAGAGAGTGCTCATGCGCCGTTGCACGGAATAGTCAACGCAATATCTAATTTTCCGAATGAAGCTCTTCTGGTAGTTGCTGTTGATCTACTTTATTGCAGTCCAAAAGATATTGTGATTTTAATACAGGAAAACAACCCCGACTTTCCTGCGATATGTTATGAGGATACTCAGGCTTCGCTGAGATTTCCTCTATTGACCCTTTATCAACCTCAAATATTTCATGAACTCAGACATGAATTGATAGCAGGCAACCAATCTGCTAGAAATGTGCTCTCAAGATCAAATGCAAAATGTATTGATACCGCAAGCTCTAAAATCCTTCAAGGCATCAATACCATCAGTGAATACCAAAGCTATGTATTTCAGGAAAAGTCCAGATGGTAACTTTATCATTCCTGAGTTCAAATGAATCCAGAACCGGCTCCAAAAGCGAAGGTCGAACTACGATAATAACTCGTCTGTCATCGTCGGTTGCTGCAGTTTGCAATGGCTCATATAATAGAGGATAAAATCCTTGTCGGTCTAACTCCAGTGGCCCCCATTCATCTATGATGGTCCAGGTGTTGGTCTGTAAAGAAGAAGCTGCATGCCTCGCTGCTATTTCAAAAGACTGCTTGGCAAAGGTGTACATTCCGATAGAAATACTATCAACTCCTGCAGCAGGTCTTGAAAATGGCAGATACATACCACTTTTTAAAAGTTGGAAAAAACGAATAACTCCAATGTCGGGAGAAATCACTCCATCCGCATCCGTTTTGTGCATAAATTTTGAGCCCAGCCAACTGGTTTTTCCGGATTTTTTATCTCCGGTTAAAAAAATCAAACTCATTTTATTCCAGTGCTAAAACCATGACAATCGTACCCAATATAAATTGATAAATCCGTTCTAAAAATCTATATTTTGCAGAAATTAACCAGTTGTAAGTAACCACTTTTTTTATTCTTGGAAAAATATCCAAGACATCGTCCACCTTGGCCTGATAACTCGGCATTTTCTTATACAAATATTTCTTAATCAATCCTGTAAGGAGAGGCCCAATGATATAGTACCAAAGAAAAATTATACTGATCACTCTCAACAGATAAAACAGAACATCTTTTTGTCGAAAACCCATCCATACCAATCCAGTAACTACAATACAAATCATTAAAATCGGAAATATAAAATTTCTGCGCTGGGATTTTGGAACAGTGTCCAAATCATTCACAACATCCAATTGCAAAGTGCGATTAGCAAATAAATGCCTCTGCAAATCATTTAATATCCGGAATGTCAACCATGCCCATAATATTGCCCCAACAAGGTATATGCTGAGATAGAGTAATATCATCAGTTTGACAGAAAGGAATCCTGCAGATGAAAACACGCTTTTTTGTACCCATTCTATAAATGATTGAACAGAATGCCAGAAAGTAAATCCACCGACCAAAGTCAAAACAATAAGTTTTTGGAAAGCAGATTGCAGAATAGCGATGACAAATCCAGCAAATAATGCAAAGCGATTCAATCCAAATAACTTTACGATAGCATATAAAGCTAATGCCTGAAATGTGACAGCAAAATATGCTGTGGGAGACGTATGAGGGCTTAGAACCATCTTCACTAACAATACAATCATTAACGAAGTAAAAATGAATTTCTTATTCTTACCGCTGTAATGAAGAATCAAGGTGATCAACAATAGTGCGAATCCGGCAATGATTAATCCGGTGAAGGGAAATTGTAAAGCATGCAATATCCCTCCTAAACCACTTTCTATAAAAGCCCACAATGCAGTCAGTCGGTACAATATTTTATCCCTATGTTCAGGAGATTTTTCCACAGCTTCACATTTAATTCTTGTCGGAATCAGTAATGGGTGACTGCGATTGGATTTGCTTTCCAAAATGCTGGACAAAATCCGAAAAATCTCGGTACAACATTTCATTACCTGTGGCTTTCTTATAAATTTCTGCCATAGCACTCAAACTGTGATACATAAACTGATCCATTTCCTGAATTTGCATTTCGTTGGTCCACAAATCCAGTTTAAAGGTGTCCCTACTTTCCTTGTCAAACAATGAAATCAAAACAGCTTTCACTTCTCGTCCTGTTGCAACACCTTGATCATTGGTTTGCCAGATGATTTTCTGTGGTATTTGGTCTTCATTCAGCTGAACCTCAATATTAATTTGGGCTTTTCTTTCCATTTCTACTTCACTTTTTAACTATAACTTTATAAATCTCACAGGACGATCCGGCCCATACACCCAGTGCTCCGTCCACATTGCCATTAATTCTGATATATGATGAAAAAGGACCTTGCCTCTGTTTGCTAACTTCTAATGTATTCCAAAAATCATATTGGCTCTGATCTATTAAACACCATTTGACCGCAACTGTATCACCCAGTTTCCAAAGTCCGGTGGTCTCATCAAATTCTTCATTTGCCCCAAGCGCACGATTAAGTGTAAATTTGAATTCCTGACCATTAAAAAAAGCATCATCTACCACAGAACTCACACCTGCAACAAATCTTGAATTGGAAACTTGAGTAAAATAACGGTAAAAATTATTTATCGGAGGATCCTTGATGTAACAAAACATCTGAACAAATGAATCAGGCGGATTTCCGGGAGCTTTTTCAAACCATATACTATCCAGCGGCACATAATCAGGTATAATCACCGATGCATGTGCATATCTACTTCCGGCATACGCATGAAATCGATATTCCTTTTGTCTTTCGGGGTCAATCAAATTTTGTAAATCAGCATAGATACAAAAATCAATGGTAACAGAATCAATTGAATAACCCAAACTTTTCAACACTTCTACTCTAACTGGCTCAGGCAAATCTGAAAGACAGAGCTGCTGTAGTTGTATGCTATCCGATCCGTAAGCTACATAAACTGTAGCCCCTTTCACAAATTTGCTTTCTATCGTATTCAATCCTATAGTATCAGAAAATGAATAAGATTCCGTAAGGATCGCATAAACCGGTGTCGAACCGGAAGCAGAAGATTCTATATAAGCCTCTACTACCAATGAGGGTGGATGGTTCAAATCAGGAGGCGTCACCACTTCTTCACATGATGCAAGGCCGATTATAAATAGGATGCTATAGATCCAAGATGTTTTCAATCCCCCAAAATTTATTTTATTCTCCAATAGAAATTCCATGTTACTGCCGGTATGATTGTAAATATTGATACATTGACGGACTTCGCGACGATTTGACCTTTCAAATAATCGGATTCAAAATCTGTATAACTAAAAAATGGATTCTTCCTGTTATAGACATTGTATACAGAAAATGCCCATGTAGAATAATATTTTTCCGAATTCTTACTCTCATTAGAATACACAGCAGAAAAATCCAATCTGTGATATGATTTTAGTCTCTCGCTGTTGCGTAAACCATATTCGATCTGTGGTTCATTTTGTATGATAAATACACTTCGGATGGGAGTATATGCGCGTCCTGTGGCATACACAAAATTCGCTGAGAGTTGCCATTTTTTATTCAGTTGGTATTGCCCTACAACGACGAGGTCATGCGGTCTGTCATAACTGGTTCTGAATATTCGCCCGTTTTCAATCTCATCGAATTTTCTTTCAGATCTGGACAAAGTATAACCAATCCAACCTGATATGTTGCCAACATTTTTTTGCAATAAAAATTCAATTCCATAAGCTTTCCCTTTTCCGGCGACAAATTCATTTTCCAACTCATCAGAAAAATTGTCTACATAGCTATCGCGGTAGTCCAACTGATTAGCAAGATCTTTGAAATACGTCTCCACAGAAAAATCCAAATCCCAAGCATTGAATCTTGTATAATATCCCAATGTATATTGCCATGCGATTTGAGGTTTTACTACTGCAGAACTCGGCACCCATACATCATTTGGAAGTGTTGAATTAGAACTGCTCACCAGATGAACATATTGCGCTGCTCTGCTCACTCCTGCTTTAAGCGCTGAATTGGAATTTATTTTGCGATTTACGATCAGTCTGGGCTCCGGCTCAAAATACATTTTAGCAATCTCATTCCTCCCAAATACTTCTCCACTTTCTTGAGAGGTATAAGGACCAACTTGTATAAAGTTACTCAACCTCATTCCGAGATTCACCCGCCACCATGAAGACACATGCCAATCATCAGACAAGAAAATTTCGTTCTCGTGACCATACTTAGGATCAAATCCTGAATTAAAATCGGTCTCCCCATTCGTGCCTGTGACTACGTTGGGAGACAACTTGTGCCAAGTATAGCGAAATCCGGATCTGACAGTATGTTTTGAATTGGGATAATACTCTGCTTGAGCTTTTGCGACATAATCAATCACACCTGAATTTACTGCAAATTTAAAATCGTCCTGTCCTCCAGCAATCTTGAAAGAGTAATTGTTTGAGATCAATGAAGTATTAAAAAATAATTTATCACTGACAATATGATTCCATCTCAATGTCAGAGTTGTATTGCCATATGGCAATCTAATATCAAAATCACGGTCATTGTCAGCAAAACTGAATACGTCTCTTCCAAAATAACCACTAAAAAAAACTCTATCTTTTTTTCCAAGAATATAATTTGCTTTGGCATTAAAATCGTGAAAGAAATAATTGGTTCCTTTGAACTTTGTTTTGTTGATAAAAGGCTGGGCAAGGTCAAGTGCATAGGTTCGCCTACCGGAAAAAATTACTGAGCATTTATTCTTCAAAATAGGCCCCTGTACGGTTAGTCTGGAAGCAATCAAACCGATACCTCCTTCCACTGTCCAATGGTTCATATTTCCATCTTTCATCTGCACGTCTATGACCGAGGAAATCCTACTTCCATACTCAGCGGGCATATTGCCCTTTATCAAGGTAGTATTTTTGATTGCATCTGAATTGAACACACTAAAGAAACCCAATAGATGCCCTGTATTGTAAACCACAGCTTCGTCCAACAATACCAGATTCTGATCAGGTCCGCCGCCTCTTACATAGAGCGCAGAAGAGCCCTCTGTAGCAGAAGAAACCCCTGGCAAAAGCTGCAATATTTTGAGCATATCCACCTCTCCCATGAGAGTGGGCAATTTTTTTACCTTGTCCATCTTTAGTTCTATGGTTCCCATTTGTGTGGATTCAATATCTTTCTTTTTCTCCTCGTCACTGATGACAATTTCTTCCATCAATATTCCGGGTGAAAGAGTTACAGGTAGTTCCTGGTCTACCAGAAAATCCTGCTTAAGCTCAAATGATTCATATCCGATATAGGAATACACCAAAGTATAGGAACCAGGGGGAAAACTCAGGGAATAAAATCCGTATGGATTTGATACTGTCCCTAAAGAGGGATTCTCTTTGATATAAATATTGACCCCGATCAGAGTTTCATGCGTGGATTTTTCTTTGATATATCCACTGACGGTGATGTTTTTTTTTTGCGAAAATGCCGTGACAAAACACATACACCCCAACCACAATGCTAAAGCTACTTTCATCGACTGTTTGGAACAAAACAATATAAAATAAGTTGAGCCCGGAAATGCTATCTGTATCCTTTGTACGGGCCATTACAAATTCTCATGAGCTGTAGGATAAGCTTGGAAACTTGTGAAATTTAAGTCGTTGAACCTGAACGATCATCAACTGCTGATCTGCTCCAATTTTAATGGCTTGAGCTGATATCCTTGTCTCTTCAATAAAGCCAACATACCATACTTGCCAAATAAATGTGCTGCACCTACTGCTGCAAAACTGACCCGGTCAAGTTGCATTTTGCTGCTAAGGAATTCTGTCATCAGCTTATTCCTATTGTAAATCATAACATTTTTGGAGCTGCCGAGTCCTTTCCTTGAGCTCTTGTATAAACTTCTGATATCCTGACGCATATACGCTTTGAAAAGCGAGTTCAATTTTCGCTTGGACGATATCGGATTTTTGAGGAACAAATACAAATCTCTCCACTGCTTTTCTAAAGGGATGGCCTTTAGCACTCCAAAATGTTCTGACATGGATTCAAGACCGCCACATTCTTTACCAAGTTCTTTTGCTTGAGTCCATAATGCCTGATCCATTGCTTCGTGTCTTCCCAGTGACAGGAATCCCATTTGCAAATGGTGTAAAATAAGGTAAGGGTATGTATTTCCCATTGGCTCCAAGTCGACATTGAATATTTCTTCAGCCAAGTGCACCACTTTTTCCCATTCTTTAGCCCCGGCAATCTGACTGATATTCTGACCATTCTCCAACATTAACAAATGACGAATATCCTCTTCCCTAAGCGTGCTCAGGTCCACTTCAGCAAAAAAAGAAGAACATTGTTGGAGGTATGGTAAGATCTGACTACACAACAGTGATGACTCATGATGGGCTACATGCATGCTACCGAAAATGTAAGCTCGCAACTGCCCAGAGTGACAACAAGAGTAAAGCAGAGAAGTAATCCGATCCAGTAAAAACGTATTTTATGGGCTACTAATCTAAATCTACACCGTCTGGATGTATGGGTAGCGCATTTGAACTCTTCACTGTCGACAGACACATCAAAGTTTTCAGTCTTTCCACCTCTTCAATCTGGGATAGCTGTTTGAAGAGCAAATATTCATAACTCGCTATGTTTTTGCATACTACGCGTAACATAATATCAGCATCACCTGTAATCACGAAACACTCTATGACTTCGTCTATTTTGTTGATTCTCTCAACAAAGTTTTCCAAAGCTTTTGCCTTGTTCCAAGCAATGTTAACCAAAACGAAAGTGCTGATAGTCAAATCCACTTTTTGAGGATTCACCTTAGCATGATAGCTTTGGATTACTCCTGAGTGTTCCAGTTTTTTGACCCTTTCGAGAGTTGGTGCCGGAGATAAGCCGATTTTTTTGGAAAGCTCCAGATTGGTAATTTTGGAGTTACTTTGAAGCAAATTCAAAATTTTGACGTCGGTTTTATCTAATTTTTCAGACATAGCTATAGATTTTAATTTTGTGGACAATGCTTATAACCCACAAAATTAGAATATTATTCTGAATTTTGAATAAATAATTAAATAAAGATAAAATAATCTTTTATTTCTTCGGATCTATGCAGGCAGAAGCTATTTCCTATGGGAAAATGCCGAGATTGTTGTAGTCGTTTTGGATTTTTTCAAGAGCAACGACAAATGCTGCACTTCTTAAACCATCGATGTCTTTTTTGGTCTTGAAAGTTTCCCAAATCTCCTGGAAGGAGGTTACCATTGTCTCTTCGAGTCCTGACCTCACCAGGTCGATCTCGTCAGCACCACGAGTCAAATATTCTCTCTCGCGATCGCCGATCGTCTTACCTGTAGCTTTCTGGACGTAATCTACGATATTGGCATAAGCATTGGAGTCAAAACGCTTCTCCATCCTACCGAATCGCATATGGCTCAAGTTTTTTAACCATTCAAAATAAGATACTGTCACTCCTCCTGCATTCAAGAACATATCAGGTACGATGATCAAACCTGCTTTCTGAAGGATTTCTGCTGCATCAGCAGAAACCGGTCCATTGGCAGCTTCACCTATGATTTTAGCTTTGATTCGCTTCGCATTATCTCCCGTAATTTGGTTTTCCAAAGCAGCTGGAATGAGAATATCACATTCCATTTCGAGGGCTGCGTCTCTACTCTCAAGAGTCTTTGATCCCGGAAATCCTACTATTGATTTGGTTTCTTGTCTAAATTCCAATAATTTTTCGATGTCGATGCCCTTCGGATCATAAATCGAACCTTCGTATTCTGACACTGCGATCACTTTCACGTCACCTTCTTGTTGCATGATTGTACCTGTAAATGATCCTACGTTTCCAAGTCCCTGTATCACCACAGTTTTTCCTGCCAGACCTTTTGATAGCTTCACTTTCTTCATCGCATCATCCGTCATGCACAATTCTCGCAAACCATAATATACACCTCGTCCGGTGGCCTCATTTCTGCCTTGAATACCATTTTGGTTGACAGGCTTACCTGTCACGCATCCTGCTGCATCGATTTCTCCACCTTTGAAAGTTAAATAGGTATCAAGAATCCAAGCCATCTCCCTTGTACCTGTACCGTAATCCGGAGCAGGGACGTCAATACCAGGGCCGATGAAATTCTTTCGGATCAGTTCTGTAGTATATCTCCTGGTGATTTTCTCAAGAGCCTCTTCAGTGTATTCCCGCGGATTGATTTTAACGCCTCCTTTTGCTCCTCCAAAAGGGACGTCAACTATTGCACATTTGTAAGTCATCAATGCCGCCAAAGCTTCCACTTCTTCTTTATTGACATGAATGCTGTAACGAATACCTCCCTTTGTGGGAAGTCTATGGTGACTGTGCTGGGCACGATAGGCCTCAATCACGTGTATCTCATTTCCTATCCGGACCGGAAAGTGCATCTCATAAACTGCATTACAAACTTTAATTTGCCTGAGCAAGCCGGCAGGTATATTTGTATACTTTGCCGCTTTGTCAAAATTCATGTGCACACTATCCAAAAAAGAAACTTCCTTTCCCTTACTCATGATTTGAATTATTTTCTAATTTATTAATCTTTCGTTCGATATACCACAAAAAACCAATCAACCCCAAGAAAACAATAAAAACAACCCCAAAAACCACATAGATTTTGCCCGTAGATCTAAGAAAATCCAAAGACATTAAAAGTGGTATCAAAAACATCCTGAATGTGGTTTAAAATTCATTGCCCTAAAGGATTTCAAGCATTTTTGCGACGCGAAATTGAGGTTATTTCCTCTAATAACGAAATATTTTTCAGTTTTCTTCTTCTTTATACAATTGTAATCTCTTGACTCTATAGTGCAGTAAAGCTATCCAAACTGCGAGCAGCATGAAACCAAGTACTGCAGGATAAAATACCAGTCTCAGTGAATTATCCATGTCATCTTGGCCGAAAGCAGGATTACCGCCATTACCAGGATGCAAACTGGACGTCAGACGTGGAAGGATAAAAACCATTGGAATCACACAAACCAATGCCAGAATCGCATATGCCGAACTTATCGTTGCCCTTTCTACTCTACCTGGAATGGCCATACGCAAAATCAGATAAGCAAAATAAATCAATAATGTGAGCGCTGACATATTGAGCTTAATATCCCGGGTCCACCAACTTCCCCAGGTAAACTTTGCCCAAATCGACCCAGTGATCAAGCCCAAAATGCCAAAGACGATAGCCACCTCAATCAGAGAACTCGCCAAAATATCATATTCCAACTTTCGCAAATACAAATATGAAATGGACGCGATCACCGACAATGAAAGCAACAAAAACATCGAAAACCACATCGGCACATGGAAAAATGTATTCCTTATAGTTTCATAAAGAATGTTCCTGTAAGGAAAGTAATATACACTACTTTGATAATGGAACATGCCCGGAAGCAGCTTTTGCCAAGCAGCCGATCTAAAGTTTTCTACAAGGGAGTCGGTGACTTCAGATCCCTTTCTCAAAACCAGTTTAGAAGGAAGTATCATTACTCCCTCTTGTACATTGTCCAAAACGACACTAAGGCTAGTCACATCAAGCTTGTCCGGCATTGGAGCCGGCAATCTGCCTGTAAGAGTCAGTTCATTTTCACTGTGAATCAAGATTTCTTCGACTTGATAGAATAAAGTATCGTCGTAAAGTAAGAAAGCTTTCAAGTGGCCTTGGCCAGATTTCAGTTTACTATTGTACAATTCAATGTCCAATGAGTATGCTTTGCCACTCCAAAGCACAAGTGGGTGGCAGTCAACTATCCCAGGCTTCAAAGGAGTCAACAATCCTCTGATCAAGACGTAGCTCAACAATAATACGCTCGCTATTTTCCACCATGATTTTCTCATGAACCGATACACACCAATTATCAAACCTGATTTATTCAGCTCAGCCATGCTTCCACATTAGAGGTACCACAAAAAGGATCATTGCCAGATTGAACAAGTCAACCGCCATCAGCATAGATCCAAGTGTAAACATTTTACTCCATGCTCCACCATCAGCCAACACCAAGGTTGCGGCGTAGGCCAGTCCAACTATGGGAAAGCAGAGGGGTAAGCTAAGGATCATCTGCAGATGGCCATTTTGAGATGCCAGATAGGAAAAAAATGAACCCACCACACTGATCGAGCACATCCCCAACGCAGTCAGAAGACAGATCCATAGCCAATGCCATGACAGCAAACTATTCATTGGAATCAACAGTTGAAATATAAAAAATATAACCAATTGCAATATGAAATAAACGAAGCTGAGAAAAAGAATTTTAGCGACCAAATAACGAAGTGGACTAATCAATTGAAATAAGTACAAGCGATTTCGAAGCAAATCTTCTTCAATAGAATTTTTGCCTAAAAAAAGCATCAGGAACATAGATGTCAACCAATAATACATGCACCAATGAGTACTTTGTAAGCTTCCGGAATATAAGTACAAAAGAAATACAATACTGATCACAAATAACAAAACGGAAGCAATAGATTGAAAATGTTTCCATTCATATTTCCACTCCTTGAGCAAGAGGGCTATGGTCTTTGAACGGGAATTCAATTTCCCCTTTTGGCTGTTGTCGAGCCGGTCCGACATTACTCGCTAAGGCTGATCACACCAAGAGATTTTCCTATTTTGATGAAAGCGCTAATGGCTTTGTCCAGATGTTCGCGTTCGTGGGCAGCAGACAGCTGTACACGTATTCTTGCTTTCCCTTGAGGTACTACAGGATAGAAAAATCCGATCACATAGATGCCTTCTTTCAAGAGTTCCGCAGCAAACTGTTGTGCCAATGCAGCTTCATACAACATGACAGGAACTATCGGATGCTCACCGGGGACGATTTTGAATCCCGCTTCTGTCATCTTTTGTCTGAAATACTTGGTATTCTCTTCCAGCCTGTCTCTCAATCTTGTTGAGGATCCTAGCAATTCCATGACTTTGATAGAAGCCCCCACTATGGATGGAGCGAGGGAATTTGAAAACAGATAAGGTCTCGACCTTTGCCTCAACAGCTCGACTATTTCTCTACGACCTGAAGTAAACCCGCCTGAAGCACCTCCCAAGGCCTTTCCTAAAGTTCCGGTGATAATGTCAATTCTACCGATAACGCCTTTCATCTCGTGACTGCCTCGTCCTGTTTTACCCAGAAAACCGCTGGCATGGCACTCATCAATCATCACCAATGCCTCATATCGGTCAGCCAGATCACAAATCTTGTCTAACTGTGCGATAGTGCCATCCATACTAAAAGCTCCATCTGTTACGATGATCTTACGTCTCGCCTGAGCGGCATCAGCCTCCTGAAGTTTTTGTTCAAGAGAGCCCATGTCATTGTGCGAATATCGATATCTCATCGCTTTGCATAACCGAACACCATCAATGATCGAGGCATGATTCAGTTCGTCTGAAATAATTGCATCCTGTTCGCCAAATAAGGGTTCAAAAACACCGCCATTGGCATCAAAGGCAGCTGCGTACAAAATGGTATCCTCAGTACCCAGAAACTCCGAAAGTTTGCTTTCCAATGTTTTGTGAATGTCCTGAGTCCCACAAATAAATCGTACAGACGACATCCCAAAACCATGTGTATCTATAGTTTCTTTTGCCGCCTTTACTACTTCAGGATGAGAGGACAAACCGAGATAGTTGTTGGCGCAAAAATTGAGGACTTTGCCACCTTCCACCGTGTCAATTTCGGCAGCTTGAGCCGAAGTGATCGTCCTCTCTCTTTTGAACAAGCCTTCAGATTTGATTTTGTCCAACTCAGCTTGAAGTTGCTTTTGAAAATCTCCGTACATATCACTGCATATTATCCGACAAAAGTATTCAATTCCTTATAACTATGATAGTTAAAAGCCAGCACATTACAAGCAACCGGATGCAGTATTCCATGGAAAAGGGCAATCAAGTGGGGTTTCCAGATCCTGACAGGATAAAAATGCCTGGTGATATTCGCAAATACCTGATGGCCAAATTGCGGATGAAAACAAAGCATTTTTGCCGCAATGATGAAGCCATTGTCTAATTACATGAATTAGTAAAAAGCACAAATTCCATTTGTCTTACTATGCTAAAAAAATATGGCTTGCTTAAGATATACCTTATGTGTCATTCTAGAAATAGCAGATGAAGCAATCAGAACTTAGTTCAGTCTTTAAAATTACCGGATCTCACCCAGTATGCAAAGTTCGAAATTAGTCAATGCCTTAAATCGAATATTATCCAAAAAAATGTCTAAATTATCTCGATAATATTTAAATATTCGCCATATGAACATCAAATCAACTTTAAAATGAACCTTTAACCAATTTATATGCATATAATTCACAGTTGAAATCCGAGCTCAAGTAGTTTCACAATATTAAGGTTTTCCCCAAATCCAATTTAAAGCTAGAGACCAATTATTGAGATTAAGGATAATCAATTTAATTATGTTGACTTCGCAGGTATGCTTCCTGGAAAGAATCACCCGAATTAGACTTTGAAATATTTTTTTAAATTAATGAGGATAACTTTTTGTAAATTTTGAATCGAATGAATAATAATTTGATTCAAAGTTCAAATCTTTATACTAATGCAATACGAATAAATTCAATATCAGGCCCTGCAAAATAGTCCTTAGAAAGATTTGCAAAAAAACTCGAGATTCAACAAAATGACCTTGATAAAAATGGGGCTAAGATAAGTTTGCCTTTACCTGAAAAGTATATATTCCAAAATGGTCCACTTATTTTTAGACTTTTGAAAGATTCATTTAATTTAATATATGATTTTAGTGGCATGTCAAGTCAGATGAAAATCACGAGTGTCATATTTGAAAATCAGGTAAATAGCATCCATTTTCTAGGAATCAGTCCACAATAACATGCTCTAAGCATTCGTTATAAAACTATTACATCCGATACAAGAGTAAAGTTCCTTCAAAGAGATAAACAATTCTATCCCAAAAACAATATCAATTTTATGAGAAATTTACTGCTAAAATGAATATAATCTACGCAAACATGAAATCTATACAAATAAGTTTATTTGCAATTGCTTTCCTTCTTTTCAGTTCTTTGGGATGCAATAAAAATAAGGACTGCATCATTGATGATCAGATACAAGGAGAATGGGTCTGGTTGAAATCAGTGGGTGGGATTGGTGGCTGGACATTAACACCTGAAAGTGAGAATATCACCAGAAAACTGATCATTACTGATAATATTTATAGAGAATACGTTAATGACTCCCTGGTTTATGAAAAAAAATTTGTGTCCGGAATTTCGAAAGACAAGCTCATTGACACAGACGTGAGAAAATATATCCAATTTGAATCCGGGGAAAAACTTGCCACAAAAATTAAAGATTCAGATCTTGAATTAATAGAACAATGCATAGATTGTTTCAAATATTACTATACAAAAAAGTAGAACTTTATTAACCGCCGCCCTAGTCCTTGCTATCAAAGCCAGAAGGTATATGATTGAAAATCGCGTTATCCAGCTTAGAAAAAATTACAGTCAAACAAATGAAAGCTATATCCAACTTTGCGAAATATGAAAATTTTTAATTCTCATTCATTTTACTATGTACACTAGCCTATTTCTCGTTCCATCTTAAATTTTCCAGATCGCGGATGACTTTTTGTTCTCCGATCAGTTCTTGAAGAATTTTATCGACCCAGTGCCTTTTGTTACTTGGAAAAAAATGATAGACCTCGCGGACGGTGATTTGATTATGGAGACGGATATGAACACTGATTTCATTATACCACATTGACCAAATCTCCATTGGGATTTTATCATTCTTCAATCTCAAGCAATTATCACAAATGCCACAGTCCTCCTTAGACTTCTCTCCAAAATAACTCAGCAAAAACCCTTGCCTACATGATTTCTCATCCAAAAAATTCAATACTGACTTGAATCTGGCTCGATACATCTTTCTTTTTTTGACAAACCATCCCATATCCAAATCTATGATATCCAAATGTGGTCTCTCCCTGAGAAAACGGATTTGAGGTAGATTTTTCAGAATCCTGTATCTGATCATTCCCTGCCGATCCAGCTGTTTCAATCTTTCCACGAGTTCGACGACCGAGCAATGAAGATATTTTGCTACCTGGAGCTCATAAATACTGACCGGCAGTGTAAAAACTCCCTCATAATTTCTCATCAAATATTCAAGGATTTTTGAATACAAAGGATCCATCTTATCTAATTCCTCCAACTCGGTTTTTGATGCTATAATTTGCAACTTCGAAGGAGAAAAAACCGAATCATTCAGCTCAATCCATCCGGATTGCTGTAAAATCTGCAGAATGTAAGTTAATTTTTCATGAGCTATCTGATACTTTGTTGCAAATCCGCTCGAGTCAAAATCAAAAGACTCTGCAGAATAATCACCATAAGAAAACTGAAGATCATTGCACAGTTTTGTAAATGTTGATTTCACTTGTTCAAAATCAGGAAACATTGCTTCGAACCGCAATTCAATTTTTCTTCTATCGTCCTGATCATACAGCATGACAGCGTATGACTTTTGTCCATCACGTCCCGCTCGACCAATCTCCTGATAATATTCTTCAAGACTAGGAGGTAAATCAAGGTGCACAACCATACGCACGTCAGGTTTGTCAATACCCATCCCAAAAGCATTTGTACTCACCATTGTGTAGCTACCTGCCAACCAGTGTTCTAGTTTCTCCTTTCTCTCCTGGGACAATAAACCCGCATGATAATAATCTGCACTTATACCCTCCATACGAAGTAAGTTCGATTGATTGACTACCTCTCGCCTGCTTCTCGCATAGACGATATTGGTGTTTCTAAACTTTCTTAAAATTGAGATCAGTCTAGATGGTTTTTGCTCATTCTCTTCAACTACTATTGAAATATTCTCTCTTCGAAAAGATTGTACGAACTCAAGTGGCTCTTTTAGCCGGAGGCTGTGAATAATATCGCGTCTTACATCTTCTGTAGCTGTGGCTGTCAAGGCCATAACAGGACAATTCAACCACTCTCTCAGTGATGCCAGTTTCCCATAGGAAGGCCTGAAATCATATCCCCACTGGGAGATACAGTGTGCTTCATCGATGGCTACAAAATGGATTGGTGCTTGTTTTAAAAAATTCTGGAAGACTCCGGACTCCAATCTTTCCGGTGACACATAGAGTAGTTTCAGACTTCCATAAATTGCATTGTCCATGATCCTCTGAATATCCGCTTTGGATAATCCAGAATGTAGAAACTCCGCCGGTATGCCTTTGTCCTTGAGTGCAGAAACTTGATCCTGCATCAAAGCAATCAATGGTGAAACCACTAGGCAAAAGCCTTCTTTCATTAAAGCTGGAACCTGGTAACATATTGATTTGCCACCTCCTGTTGGCAGCAATGCCAATACGTCTTTACCCGCTAATATAGCAGATATGATTTCTTCTTGAAAAGGTCTGAAAGCCTCATAGGTCCAATATTGCTTTAGGTACTTTCGCGCATCTGGAACCATAAGTATTTACTTGACGGAAGGACAATTGATGCCTCTCTTTCTAAACCTGATTTTCTTTTGTCTAAAGTCTGCTCCAAAGTGCCATGACGCTGTCAGCATCAGACTATGAAACCAGTCCTTGTCTATTTCATTGGCTCTTTGGGAACCGTTCGGGATCATGTACTTATTGGCAATTTCGGCAGCTATATCTCCTCTTGCATTCTTGATAATATCATAACCAATGTAGTTACCACTCACATCATCGAGAAAATCAGTTCTGGTCTTCCTAGTGATATATTCCACAGTTAGCGCCAAATTAGAATTCAGGAAGTATCTAACACCCATACCCATAGTCAAAGCAAAAGCGGAAAGGTCATACAAATCCTTGTACCCGGTCAGTCCTTGCCCCTCTGTCCCCAGATCTCTCAGCTCCAAAACTTGACCATTGTATTTTCTTTTGGGATTAAAGTTAAAATAGCTGGCACCCAATGTCAGGTAAAAGTTCATCACACGCGGTTCTTCATAAAACAAACCCATAATATTGGCCTGACCCAAAAGCGACACCTCATTGATAGCACTATAAAAGCTCGCATTCCTGAGCCTGTACCAGTCCTGCTTTCCATAAGAGTCATCACCTTTTACAGATAACCTCATATACTGCAGCTTAAATGCAATAGCATTTGAAAAATCATATCTGAGATGAATGCCTCCGGCTAAACCGGTCTGTTTTATAGCAGCAATAGCATTAGGGGTCAAGTCACCACTATAATTTGATCCTCCCAAACTGATGCCTACATCAATGCTTTGAGCTGCAGCAAAGAATACCAAAGATTGTAAAAACAAAAAGACGAAAAATCTCATTTGAGCGTTTAGACGGGGTAAAAATGAATATGGGTCAAAATATTTTTACTGAATTGCAGCAAATAAAAAACTTATTTTTGCCACAAGTTCGATGGAATTAGACTATCGTCATAATTTTGAAAGACTTATTAATAAAAGAAAAATATAATTTGTTTAATCACTCTTCTCAATTTCAGCTTATTATATGAAAAATATAATCACTTTTATTCTCTTTTTCGCGATTTTTTCTTCTATGAATGCACAGTCAAGCCTACCTAAAAATTGGTATCAACTTGACAAAGACAAAGATTCTTTCCAAGGAATTAGTTCAGAAAAAGCGCTCCAAGAACTTCTGAAAGGACGACCAAGCAAAACTGTCGTTGTGGGAATTTTAGATTCCGGTGTAGATGATAAACATGAAGACCTCAAAAATGTAATGTGGACCAATCCTAAAGAAATTGCCGGCAACTTAAAAGATGATGACAAGAATGGATTCATAGATGATGTCCATGGATGGAATTTTCTTGGAAATAAAAACGGTGAAAATATTGGTCCTGACACGTACGAGTCAACACGAATATATGCAAAGCTTAAGTACAAGTATGAAACTGCTGATCCTGCAAAGCTCACTTCTGAACAGAAAAAAGAATACGAACTATTTAAACAAACAGAAAAAGAAGTAAAATCCAGAAGAGCTACTGCTGAAAGCAATGTAAAAGGAATCAATGAATCAAAAGATATGGTTTACAAAGCTATTGAATCCGTGGAAACAGCACTTGGAGGTAAAGCTTTGTCAGCTGAAAATTTAAATGCCCTCGGTGAACCAGACTCTAAATCCTTGTCCGTTGGCATCTCCATAGCACAAGAGTTCGTCTCCTCAAATCCGGACATCAAAACAATGGATGACTTAAGAAAAGCCTTAGATGTTGAATTTGAAGAAGGCAGCAAACACTTCCAAAATGAGCTAGATTTTGCTTTTAACCCGGATTATGACTCCCGTAAAATCATCGGGGACAATCCAAATGATCCATACGAAAACAAATATGGCAACTCAGACGTCAAAGGCCCTGATGCTACTCACGGTACGCATGTGGCAGGACTGATTGCAGCATCCAGAGGAAATAGTCTCGGCATGGATGGCATAGCCGATAATGTGAGAATCATGTCAGTACGATGCGTTCCTGATGGTGACGAACACGACAAAGATGTAGCCAATGCAATCAGATATGCAGTAGACAACGGAGCCAGTATCATCAATATGAGTTTTGGCAAGGGTTACTCACCCCTTAAAGGAGTGGTAGACGAAGCCGTCAAATATGCTGAAAAACACGACGTATTGCTGGTGCATGCTGCAGGTAATAGTGCACAAGACAATGACAAACTTTCCAATTTTCCAAACAAGAAGTTCGCTAAAAAATCCTGGTTCAAATCTAACAAAGCAAAAAATTGGTTAGAAATCGGAGCGAGTTCCTACGAACAGAGCCCGAACATGTTGGCGGATTTCTCCAATTACGGTAAGAATTCTGTCGATATTTTTTCACCCGGAGTAGCGATTTATTCTACTGTACCAGGTAATGCTTATCGAAATTTACAAGGCACTTCTATGGCCTCGCCCATTGCAGCAGGTGTTGCGACATTGATCAGATCTTATTTTCCGGAATTAACTGCGAAGCAAGTGAGAGAGATCATTCTAAAGAGTGTAGTTCCTATCGCATCAGAGCAGAAAGTACCCGGCATGGATGAAGAAAAAAAGATGTCCCAATTGTGTGTTACAGGAGGTATGATCAATGCATACAAAGCGATTCAGCTTGCACAGCAAACAAAAGGAAAAAAGAAAATCAGTAAAAGTTCAAAGTCGGAAATGACCGCACCAGGTGAATACAGAGCGAATCCTAAGGCATAGTTTGACAGGATTAAGCTGGGTTTTCAATCACTTTTTGGTTAAAAATACATCAGATGAACTTACTGCTCCATTATAAAAGATCTAATAAAAGAATAAGTTATTGATTTGCACTAGACTTTTGCTCTGGATGTCAGTAGGAATGTATTCATTCAGCATTAAATGAAAAACGCATTTGGTTTTACATTTCCGATTTATCGAATTCAGCTCTTTAAAGTATGGTTTTTACTGCGGATCCCATAATGCTTAAATTATATAATTAGTTTTTACAATGTAAGCTCCAACGAATAAGGTATATCAAGTTGTATCGAGTATAAACAATGGACAAAAAATACAGTTAAGGGTTGTACCATCGAAATAATAATAGCAACTTGTGGACTAAATAAAAATCGCGCCTTGCAAGAATTTACCGCGCTTTATTAAATTATCACTTTTATTAGCATTAAAGAATCATAAGATCCGAAGAATATAAATCCGGAAATTTCACAATAGCAATTGACTAAAAAGTTGTTGGACCCAATTCTGCCAATTAGATCTGGCCATAGAGTGCCATATAGCATAGTCTCTTGCCAGTAAAATCAGATGACATATAATGAAGAAGATATTCAAAAAAAGAACATCTCAATTGCAACAGATTGGTTTTTTAGAGCTCAAAAAATTACATTACTATTCCAACAGTACAAGCACAAGCAATTCCGGCTTACAACGTTTTGTTAGAGGGAGGTGCCGGTGAAACCGTAAAAGAAATTGCCCGGAATCCATTATGCTGTACTCATTTATATATTCGTTGAATGTGATTTTCTTTGTAAATGACTTGTCGTAAAAACAAATATTTCAATCATTGGCATAGACCTCCTACAAACAAGTGCGGTCAAAAAATGTCTGGATTTAGTGGATGCCTTATTGATAGTTAAAAATGAAGTTGCTGAATATATCTATCCAATTTGTACAGATACAAAGAGAAAAATGATCTCATTAGATTGAAAAAATTTGCTCTGATATAGCTATTCCGCCGACTTATCTAATCAAGGTCAGCTCCCCAACCAAATCTTTACTTCTTCCTGATCTAAAACTAATCTTTATCAAATAAACATAAACTCCCGGCATTAGCGCTTGATTTTTATAAGTCCCATCCCAAGCGGCTTCTTTTGAATTTACCGGATAGTTGTCTGAAGAAAAAATTAATTCGCCCCATCGATCAAATATTGACACCTTAGCCTGAGTGATATCCTTGCTGCCAAACAATTCCAAATAATCATTGAGTCCATCTCCATTTGCGCTGATTACATTAGGGATGTAAACCTGCTCATCTATAATGCGAATAAAAACACTATCTAATGCCGTACAGTGATCTTCATTTTCTACCAAGACGTATATCATTTGATCCTCTGTTGCCAACAATGTCGGATTAATACAACGGTTACAATCTAACTGGTTCGAGGGGCTCCAGATGATATTTTCAAAATTACCAGCTATTTTAGCTTCAAGACTGATACTTTGGTTTTTTTGAATTTCGATGTCAATACCTGCATCCACGCTCACAGAGTCCGCATCGTCGATCTCAACAACAAAACTGGTTTCACATTGCAGCGAATCTTTGATCACGACTAAATGTGGTCCCGCATCCAGCATCTCAACTTTCAAATTCAAAATTATCTGCTGATCGAGCAACACCTGATAAGGTGGAATACCTGAATGGATTGAAGTAAATTCTATCTTTCCCCATTTTTGATCTTCAAGGCAACTCATATCTACCTGATTGTACTCAAATTGGGGCTCATCCCCCAATATCAATACTACACTGTCTTGATACCTACAAAAATCAGACTGATTTTCAACCCGAATAATATGTGCACCTGCTTTCAGTGAATTCATCTCCAATTTTGAGTCCACCAAAAGTTGACTATCAATACTGTATTGATAAGTGAGATGATTGAAATTTTTAAATTGATCCAATTCCAATACAAAAGGAAAATCCTTTCTACAACCAACAAAAAGAGTGTCATGGTACAAATTTAGCATAGGACAATCCTGCGTCCGACAGCTTACCCATGGACCTATTGCATCTGAACAATCTCCCTGCGCCTGACTTATGAGCCTGCATTGCACTTGTGTATTTGGCGGCAGATTTTCAATTGAAATAGTTGAATCATTTACCCAAAAATAAGAAAAAACGGGATTGAGTTCTACCTGGAAATTTTTAACATTAATTGATTTATCCCATGAAAATTGAATAAAATTTAATCCGGCTTTGCAAACAGCTGTCGTTTGCTCAGGTTTTGGAACAACAATCAGCTCTTTATAAAACTCTTTTTTACAAAATCGATTCTTGACTTCAAATCGAATTCTCTTTAAGCCTGGCTTATTCCATTTTACTTTATATCTCCTATCAGCAATCTTCTGACTGGAAACCGCACCATCCAACTCAATACTATCTTGATCTTCAGTATTCTTTAATCCTATGATAACAAGTTCTGTCTCTTCACCTACACATAGAATACTGTCCAATTCAATACGCAGATCAGGAATATCTACGACATGAAACTCAATTACTTTTTCAAACTCACACAATGCTTTGAAATACCGAACTTTGATTTTATGAATTCCCGGCCCAGCCAATTTCGGATCGAAAATACCAATGGTGCTGTCTATTATTCCTATCCCATGGAAACGAATATTCCAGCCGGATTGAGGATTTACAATCAGGTATGGAATTGTCCGAATAGTATCCTCTCCATTATGCAAACAAACTTGATGAACAGCAGATATCTGAATATCGACAATCGGACATTCAACTGCACGACATTGCTCGAAAAAGACGCGATCACCACATATACTGTCTTGAAGAATAAATTTTATCCTGACCAACTCACCTTGCTTTAATCCGGAAATTATCACAGAATCCTGAGTGATCCGTACTGAACCAAATGTGATTACTGAATCAAGCAACCAGTATACTCTCTGGTTGTTATCTTTCCAATGAAATACTAAAGTAGAGTCCGATGCAGTGCATATCACCTGCGGGTCAACCGGTGTGGGTAGTATCCGAAAACTATGCTCATACTGTTTGGCACAATAATCATTGTATGCCTTAAACCTCAAGCTATGGTAACCTGTGTCGAGTTTAGGCAAAACAAATGAACTATCTTTGAGTCCACTATAAACTAAATTGCCATCAATCTCAATTATTGCTCGTTTAGCAGAAGAATTTAATCCCAAATTCAAAGTAATTAACTCATTTTCACAATAAGTTGATCTCAAGGATAATAATTTGAGTTCCGGCTCAGGAATTACTTTCACCAACTGAGTAAAAATAGAGATACAGTTTCCATTTTCCACAAATCCATACCAACTCGTATCTCGAGTGATTAAAATGATACTATCTATTTTTTCTTGTCGATTCAAATCTGAATAATAATAATCCAGATTTCCGACAACAGGAGGGTCAATTATAAAGTCATAGGGATTGATTGAACTCCCTGCGCAGACAAAGCTATCTTTTGTGACCAAATCTATTTTCTCAACTAGCTTAATCTCAAGTTCAACAGTGTCAGAACAGCTGCCATTCATACCAATAATAAATATGACTGTATCACGATCTATGAGGGACTGGTTCTGAATCTCTATAAAGGCGCCACCAGGATCTTTAAAATAAAAGTTATAATTACTTGTTGCTCGACTAGAGTCAACAACCTGGATGGAAGTTAAATCTAACGCAATAGATTCACATACTTTTAATGGCGATTTGGTAAACAATCTAGGAACTAACGAATTCCCGGTCAATCTGATACTGTCTGTGGTTTCGCAAAATTGATTTGGACCAATCCGGGTTTTTAATTGTACGATATACAAACCCGGCTGAGTAACTTGCAAAGTCTGAGAACTATCCAGGATTCGACCCAGGCTATCCTTCCAGTATGTTTTGTCTACCGGAATACTCGTCTTCACCTGCAGGACAGAAGTAGTTGTATCGCAACTCAGGTTATTAGATTTTGATAAGCTGATATCATTCAAGTCCTTTTTGATATTGATATAAACTATGCTATCACAAAATGGGAAAGTTATCATCTTGCCGAGTTCAACAAAATTGCCTGAAGAGCAAAATGTCTTCCCAAATATCACAATACACTCATTTTGACAAAGAAAAGTATCCAGATTCTTAGTGGCAAGCGGATATTCTTCAATCGTCAATTTCAAAACACTATCGCATCCTGTGAAATTCTTTAATCGAATCTCATGTTCTCCTTTAAAATATTCGTTCCCTTTATAGTTGTAGGATTGATTTTGGCAGGTATAAAAAGTCCCTATAATATTTTCTGATTCTTTCCCAATGATCACGTCTAAGCAGAAATTTTTTTCATGGCAAGGATTTTTAGCATGTAAGCATACTTTACCTTTTCCTGCTTGAGGCCATTGCACAGTAACCGAAGTTGAAGTTTGAGAGATCAAGTTGCCATTGGTAATTTCCCACTCAGCTTCACATGCACCGTTTATAGCATTAACTGAATATGTCTCTGTTTCGCCTTCGCATACATTGCTTCGTCCCATAATATTGCCACCAATCCCGGGAACAGGAGCCGTAGCAGAGCCTGAAGTGACCGTCACAATAAACGAACATGATGCCGGACCATTTCCATCGATTACGATGTAATAAGGACAACCAATTTTGAGTGGACCTGCGGTAAAACCATGAACTCCCTTAGGCATATATGTATTGCAGTTGCTTACCAGATTGAATGAAGAACAATCGGGGGTATCATACACACCTAACTCAATAGAATTTCCCAAAGTGCATCCTGTTACGTTTACATTGAAACTCAGGCTGGTTGATCCGGCTACAAAAGCAAAATATCTGATAGAATGGACGACAAATGTACAGTAGCCGGGAGGAGCATTCCCCGGTATTGTATGAGAGGTAGTACCAGCAGCTCCATTGAGTTCACATACTACACAAGCATCAGCACAATCATTCGATAGATTTACAGGATTACCGCATATTTGAAACTGGCCGAAAAGCTCAGTCTGACAACATATGACGATACAGATAAGATAATATTTCAGGCAAAAGTTGGACATTATTTAAACCAAACATATTTCCAAAGGATTCTTGGTCCAATAATAATATAAGATTCTGAAATAATAAAACTTACTGCACTAAAATTTCACAAATTCATTGAATTCTTCGAAAAATTACTTTCAGAAGCTTAAAAGACGACACAACACGACATAAACAGACAACTAAAAACGAAAAGAAAGTAAACCATTTTGACAGTTGGACAACTATATGACTATATTTCAAGCGGACAACGAGTAAGCCGATTCCTTGCCGACCCTGTGCTATTTATTTTTTTCCCACCCACATTTTTTAAAACAATTTTAGCCGGACTTCAAGTGGCACATTTGGCTTTGCTCCATTCACAAGCCGACCCTTCGCAAAGCCCAAAGAGCCACTTTTTACCAACACACAGACGGATTAATGTGATTAAAAAAGTAACTTTGACCGATATAAATTTTAGATGACAAAAGAGATACAAATAGAAGTTAGTTTGATTACCAAATTGACTGACCTGAAATACATGCACAGGGCAGACATTCGGGACAAGGCTTCGCTTGAAAAGAATTTCCGTGAGAAGTTTCAAGCCTTGAATCGTGTGAACTTGACTGATTCAGAATTTGAAAGACTTTTTAAGGAAATTATAAATCCAGACGTTTTTGCTTCATCAAAACGACTGAGAGAAATCAACACCTTTACCCGTGAAGACGGAACGCCTTTGCATTACACGTTGGTAAATATCAAAGATTGGTGCAAAAACGAATTTGAAGTAATCAATCAATTACGGATCAACACAAGCAACAGCCATCATCGTTATGATGTGATTTTGCTGATTAACGGAATTCCAGTTGTGCAAATTGAATTGAAAAGTTTGGAGGTTAGCCCACGAAAAGGCATGGAGCAAATTGTGGACTACAAGAGTGACCCGGGCAACGGCTACACAAATTCATTGCTTTGCTTTATGCAAATGTTTATTGTGAGCAACCGTTCAAACACATTTTATTTTGCAAATAATAACTCTGTACATTTCAGTTTTAATGCTGACGAACAGTTTTAGCCTATTTATCAATATGCCAGTGAGGACAACAAGAAAATCACACACTTAGACGATTTCTCTGAAAAGTTTTTGAGCAAATGCGCACTAAGCCAAATGATTAGCAAATACATGGTATTGGTGGCAAGCGAACAAAAATTGATGGTCATGCGACCATATCAGATTTATGCGGTGAAGGCAATTGTCAATTCTATACAGGAACACAAAGGCAACTGCTACATCTGGCATACAACAGGAAGCGGAAAAACGCTGACTTCTTTCAAAGCATCTACCCTGCTCAAAGACAACCCGAATATTGAAAAATGTTTGTTTGTGGTTGACCGTAAAGACCTTGACCGACAAACCCGTGAGGAATTCAATAAGTTTCAGGAAGGTTGTGTTGAAGAAAACACCAACACAGAAACTTTGGTAAGACGAATGCTTTCAGAAGACAAGGCTAATAAGGTTATAGTAACCACGATACAAAAATTAGGAATAATTCTAGATGAAAATAGTAAGAGAAACAGGCTAAAGTCTGATAAAGGTATGGCGACCTTAAAAGAACGTTTAGAACCTTTAAGAAGTAGGCGGATTGTTTTCATTTTTGACGAATGTCATCGTTCGCAATTCGGAGATAATCATGATGCCATTGTAGATTTTTTTCCGAATGCACAGCTATTTGGATTCACTGGAACGCCCATTTTCGATGATAACGCTATTTACAAGCAAGTAGAAGGTGAAGTAGGTTCTTATAAAACTACAGCGGATATTTTCAAAAACCGCCTTCATTCATACACCATAACCCATGCAATAGATGATAGAAATGTGTTACGTTTTCATATTGACTTTTTCAAGCCTGAGAATAATGTAACTATTGGAAGCTTGGAACATAAAAAGGCAGTTGCGAATACTATTTTGAAAAAGCATGATTCTGCAACAGATGGTAAACATTTCAACGCAATATTGGCAACAGCATCTATCAATGATGCTATTGAGTATTACGAACTATTCAAAGACATGCAAGCTGTTAAAGCGAATGAAGATGAAAGCTTCCTTCCTTTAAATATTACTTGTGTGTTTTCTCCTCCTGCACAGCTAATTGCCAAGGAAGGGGATAAAGAGAGCCAGAAGAATGCAGCTGATATTAAACAGTTGCAAGATGATTTGGCACAAGAAAAAGCCGACAACAAAGTTGAACCTGAAAAGAAGAAAAAAGCACTGGAAGCCATCATCAGCGATTACAACAAGCAGTATGGCACCAACCATAGAATCACTGAATTTGACTTGTATTACCAGGATGTTCAGCAACGTATAAAATTTCAGCAATTCAGCAATGCCGACTATCCACGCAAAAATAAAATTGATTTGGTGATAGTGGTGGATATGTTGCTCACGGGCTTTGACAGTAAATATTTGAATACATTGTATGTTGACAAGAATCTGAAATTTCACGGACTGATTCAGGCTTTCAGCCGAACCAACCGCATTTTGAATGACACCAAACCTTATGGCAATATTTTAGATTTCCGCCAACAACAAGCCGAAGTTGACAGAGCTATTGCTCTATTCAGCGGAGAAAGGGTGACAGAACGAGCCAAAGAAATTTGGTTGGTTGAACCTGCACCGAAGGTTATTGAAAAATACCAGGAAGCGGTTAAGGCAATGGAAAAGTGGATGGAAGATAAAAACATGGTATCCGAACCGCAGGAAGTTTACAACATCAAGGGTGATGCTGCACGAGTAGAGTTTATCAATCGCTTTAAAGAAGTACAACGATTGAAAACGCAGCTTGACCAATATACCGACCTGAACGAAGAACAGAAGGCAAAGATTGAAAACCTGATGCCTGAAGAGCAATTGCGTTCGTTCCGCAGTTCTTATTTAGAAATTGCAAAACAACTCAAAGAAATACAGCAAAAAGAAGGCGACAAAGCACCAGAAAACATTCAGCAATTGGATTTTGAATTTGTGTTGTTTGCTTCTTCGGTGGTGGATTATGATTACATCATGAACCTGATTGCCAAATACACACAAGGCATACCGAAAAAGCAGAAAATGACCCGTGACCAACTGATTGGTGTGTTGAGTAGCAGTGCCAACCTGATGGAAGAACGGGAAGATATTATTGACTACATCAAAAAACTGGAAGTTGGCAAAGCACTAAACGAGCGGGAAATAAAAGACGGCTATCAAGCATTCAAGGAAGAAAAGATTGCTAAAAAATTAGCTGAGATAGCACAGCATAACGGTTTGGAATTTTCAGCATTGCACCAATTTACAAATGCCATCATTAGCCGAATGATTTTTGATGCTGACAAACTAAGTGAACTCTTTGAAACTTTGGATTTAGGCTGGAAAGAACGCACCAAAAGAGAACTGGCATTGATGGAAGAACTTGTTCCTGTGTTAAGAAAAAAAGCCGAAGGCAGAGAGATTAGTGGATTGAAAGCATATAATGTCTGAACTATGATTTTTTTGATTAAATGATGGAGATGATTAAAGCAGAGCATAAATATTCTGACCTAACTTCAAAAGTTATTGGCTGTGCAATGAAAGTTCATTCGGCTTTGGGTAACGGATTTCAGGAAGTGATTTATCAAAGAGCCCTGGAAATAGAAATGGCCGATGAAAGAATTGAGTTTAGCAGAGAGTATGAAATGCCTGTATACTAAAAGCATCAACAGATTGGAATGAGGCGAGTAGATTTTTTGATAGAGGGAGTAGTTTCTGTGGAGTTAAAAGCCATCATACAATTAGAGGATGTTCATCTAGCTCAGGCAATTAATTATCTCGAAGCATATGATTTAGAAGTTGGGTTATTAATAAATTTTGGGGCAAGAAGCCTTGAATTCAAAAGAGTGACCAACAAAAAGTTCAAACAAAAAAATCAAGGCAATCCAAAAATCAAATAAATCACAGTGCAGACAAATGAGTAAGATAAACGAAAATAAATTGGTGCCGAAACTTCGCTTTTCTGACTTTGCAGGCGAGTGGGAAAAAGATGAATTGGGTAACTTAATCGAAATCAAAGGCAGAATTGGCTATCGAGGATACACAGTAAATGACATTGTAGGTATAGGAGAGGGTGCAATTTCACTCAGTCCTAGCAATATAAGCGATAATAATTTATTGCAATTTGAAAAGTCAACTTATATAACATGGGAAAAGTATAATGAATCACCTGAAATACAATTGAAAGATGGTTACACAGTCCTAGTGAAAACAGGTTCTTCTTACGGGAAAGCAGCACTAATAAAAAATCTACCTGAAAAATCTACAATTAATCCTCAATTAGTCGTATTAAAGCCAAATAAGATTGATAAGCGTTTTTTATTTTATATCGTTTCTAATGCTCCTGTTCAAAAGCAAATAGAAGCATCGGTTGTTGGAGGAGCAATTCCAACTTTATCACAAGAAAGCATTTCTAAATTTGAGGTTTTAATTCCACCCGATAAGGATAAAAGTGAACAAAAGAAAATCGCTGCTTGCCTTTCTTCTTTAGATGAAGTTATCACAGCCGAGAGCCAAAAGCTGGAAGTGCTGAAAGAACATAAAAAAGGCTTGTTGCAAAATTTGTTTCCGCAAAGTCGTCTGAACCGTGATTTATCTGATGAAATGATGAGCATGATGGGCACGAAAAAAAATCAAGGCAATCAAGAAAATCAAAAAAATCAAGGTTCAGACAATGTGCCGAAAGTGAGATCTAAGGAGTTTGAGGATAGTGGGGAGTGGATGGAAACTACTTTAGGGGAAATTGGCGAACCTTTAATGTGTAAAAGAATCTTCAAGGAGGAGACTACCCCAAATCCAAATAATGGTGTTCCATTTTACAAAATTGGAACTTTTGGTCGTTCAGCAGATGCATATATTTCTAAAGAAATTTATGAGGAATATAAAAGCAAGTATTCTTTTCCTAGAATTGGAGACATATTGATTTCAGCCTCTGGAACAATTGGAAGATTAGTTATTTATGATGGTTCGCCCGCCTATTTTCAAGATTCAAATATTATTTGGTTAGGTCATTATGAAGATGCTGTCCTAAATCGTTTTTTGCTTTACTGTTATTCTAATTTGACGTGGCAAACATCTGATGGCGGAGTTATTAGCAGATTATACAATTCTGATTTCAAAAGGATGAAAATCAAATACCCTGATAATAAAGAAGAACAACAAAAAATCGCCTCTTGCCTTTCCTCCATTGACGAATTAATCATTGCCCAAACCCAAAAAATAGAAGCATTGCAACTACACAAAAAAGGATTGTTGCAAGGTTTGTTCCCTAATCTAAATGAAGTAACAGAATGAGCGAAGTAATAAACATAAACCATCCGGAATATGGTGAAATTTTGCAACAAGCTGTTGCCGAAATTCATGCAGCTCGAAATTTGGTTGCCAGGCAATTGGCAAAGGCAACCAACACGGTGTATTGGAACTTGGGGAAATTGCTGTTTGAGAAGCAATTAGCAGAAGGTTATGGTAGCGGAGTGGTCAATCAACTTTCTATTGACCTAAAAAAAGAATTTCCCGATATGGGCGTTTCGCCTCGCAATTTGTGGGATATGAAACGCTTCTATGAGCGTTATCATTTGGCAGATGAGAAACTGCGACAGGCTGTCGCAGTTTTGCCGTGGGGGCACAATGTGCTGTTAATCAACAAGGTTCAATCACTTGATGCCGTAACCTTTTATGCCATCGAAGCGGTAAATAAAGGTTGGAGTAGAGATTGGTTACTCAATGCCATTAAAATGGACAGCTATACCCATGCCCAAAAGCAAATCCAATCGCATAATTTTATCGAAACGCTTCCCATAGCTCAAGCAGACTATGTTAACGAAGTATTTAAAGACAGGTACAATCTTGGTTTTTTAGGTATCACAGAAAAAGCAAAAGAATCAGATTTAGAAAAACGACTGGTAGAAAAGATAAAATCGTTTGTGTTGGAATTGGGAAAAGGTTTTTCGTTTATTGGCAACCAATACCGATTGGAGTATAACAACAAAGAGTATTTTGTAGATATGCTTTTCTTTCATCGTGGCTTGCGCTCATTAGTGGCTATGGAACTCAAAATAGGAAGTTTTAAACCAGAATATGTAGGCAAAATGAATGTCTATCTTTCATTGCTTGACAAATTAGAAAAGGCGAAAACGAAAACCAATCTATTGGCATTATACTTTGTGCAGACAAAGACCATTTGGATGTGGAAATTGCTTTGCAAGACATCAATAAACCCATTGGTGTCGCTGAATACCAATTATTATTACCCAAAGATGAATTACACACTTTGTTAAAAAATGAAATAAAAGCTGTGGAAGAAAATAATCAGGAGCAATCATGACAGAAAATAATCAAACCCAATTAGGCAATACACTTTGGAAAATTGCTGACGAATTGCGTGGAGCCATGAACGCTGACCAGTTCCGTGATTATATGCTTTCGTTTTTGTTTTTACGTTATTTAAGCGACAACTACGAAGCATCAGCCAAAAAGGAATTAGGCAAAGACTATCCTATTCTAAAAGATAATGATAAACGAACACCGCTTTCTATTTGGTATGCGCAGAACAAAACCGATGTAAAGGAATTCGAAAAGCAAATGCGAAGAAAGGTTCACTATGTAATTGAGCCAACGCATTTATGGAACAGCATTGCGGAATTGGCTAAAACACAAAGCAAAGAATTGCTTCGCACTTTGCAAGATGGTTTTAAATACATAGAAAATGAATCCTTTGAAAGCACCTTTCAGGGCTTGTTTTCTGAAATCAATTTAGATTCTGACAAACTTGGAAAGAACTACGAAGAACGAAATAAGAAACTCTGCAATATCATTCAAACCATTGCAGAAGGCATAAAAGAATTCGATAAAGGGGACGATGCTGATTATTTAGGAAATGCCTACGAGTTTTTAATTGGTAAGTTTGCAGCAGGTTCAGGACAAAAAGCTGGCGAGTTTTATACACCGCAAAGAATTTCAGACATACTTTCTTCTATTGTGATACTTGACAGCCAAGACCCAAGTTCAGGCGAAAAGAAAAAGATTGAACAGGTTTTAGACTTTGCCTGTGGTTCGGGTTCGTTATTGCTCAACGTCCGCAAAAAAATGACAGATGCAGGCGGAACAATCGGTAAAATATTCGGACAAGAGAAAAACATCACAACATACAACTTAGCACGAATGAACATGCTTTTGCATGGCGTGAAAGACACAGAATTTGAAATTCATCATGGAGACACTTTACTCAACGATTGGGAAATACTCAATGAAATAAATCCATCTAAGAAATTAGAATTTGATGCGATTGTAGCCAATCCACCATTCAGCTATCGTTGGGAACCAACAGAAGCAATGGGAGAAGATTTTCGTTTCAAAAGTTACGGTCTCGCACCAAAGTCAGCAGCCGACTTTGCTTTTCTGTTACACGGTTTTCACTTTTTAAGTAAAGAGGGAACAATGGCAATCATATTACCTCACGGTGTTTTATTCAGAAGCGGAGCAGAAGAAAAAATCAGAAGAAAACTTTTAGAGGACGGAAATATTGACACCGTTATTGGTCTTCCTGCAAATCTGTTTTTCTCGACAGGTATTCCGGTTTGTATTTTGATTTTAAAGAAGTGCAAAAAATTTGACGATGTGTTATTCATTAATGCCGTTGACCACTTTGAAAAGGGCAAACGACAAAACAGTTTACTACCTGAGAACATTGACAAGATAGTTAACACATACAGAAACAGAACAGAGGAAACTCGTTACTCTCGTAGAGTGACAATGGACGAAATTGTGAAAAACGAATTCAACCTGAATATTTCACGTTATGTAAGCACAACTTTGGACGAAGAACTCATTGACTTGAAAGAGGTAAACAAAAAACTCATTGACCTTGACAAAGAAATATCCGAAGCAAGAGAAACACATAACAAATTTTTAAAAGAGCTGGGACTTCCTCCGATATAAACTAATGATGAACCAAAGCTATATACAAGCACATTTCCAAAGCCACACAAGCCAACGTACAGACCACAGCTTTGTCAAAGAGCTTGCAAAGCAAACGCAAGACAAGATCGTTTTTTAAAATTTCCAGACCCTTTAAAAAAATTAAAAAACGCAACGCTCAATCCGACAGGCAATAACATGAAAACTCAAAAAGATATGGTTTGCAAGGACAGGAACAGAAAACCAGCCCATAACTTACAAGAATTATACAAAGCTCTGCATAGTACCGATAGGCCTACCAATACATTCGATCAATATCGGTACAAATTGACTCTTCTACTCTATCCGGGGTGACTGAATAAATCAAGCATGTACAGTTTCCCAATTATTGATTTTCTGAGCATAAGGGCCTGCTTTTACTCCTTAAGATATTTCATGGATATTTCATGAATACTTCACATATCAAATCATAGTAACCAGCGATTTTTCCATCTCATGATGCTGTATTCCAACTTCGATGAATGGATCTCCAAGTTTTTGATATCCCAGTTTCTCATAAAATGGAATAGACACATCACGTGCATGCAAAGTAATCCTTTCATAACCCAGAAGTTTTGCCTTTTTTTCTGCAAACTCCACCAAAGCGGTTCCTATGCCTTTTGCTTGCAAGTCAGGCTCTACACAGACCTGTCTCATTTTGAATACAGGCTCAGGTCTTATCTGATGTAGAACGAGTGCAGCGACCATTTGCTCTTGATCATCAAAACCCGCCAGATGTATTGAATCAAATTCAGCTTCTATTTGCTCTATGGTATAATCTAAATGCAAGGGTTCCCTCAAAACGCGATATCTCAATCTCAGGGAAGCATCATATTCTGGCGAGCCATAAAGTATTTGTGTGTAATGCATCAATGTTTCAGTTTGGCTTGTGAAAAAACGCGTTCACAAATCAGCAGTGCTTTTTGGAGCTCTTCCCAATGGATATCCGGCATCAAAGCTTTGTTTTTAAGATGTAACAGCATTTTCTCCATCGGCATATTCCCTACGAGTTCGTCCTTGGCCATAGGGCAGCCACCATATGCCTTCAGAGCGCCATCAAATCTCCGGCAACCTGCATGATATGCAGCTTCGAGCTTTTCTTCCCATTTGTCCGGAAGTGAGTGAAAATGAGCCCCAATTTCTAATGCAGGAAATCTCGGTAAAACAAAACCAAACAAGTATCGAATGCTTTCCGGGGTTGAAACGCCTATTGTGTCAGACAAGGCAAACTTATGTATCCCCAGGGAAGCAAGTCTATCCATCCAAAGGGCAATTTTGTCAGCATTCCACTCATCTCCATAAGGATTGCCGAATGCCATCGACAGGTATATCACGATCTCTTTTTCGGAGTCGTTGGCCATGTTTTGCATCCGTTTTACCAATTCAAAGGACTTCTCTATGGTGGAATTTGTGTTCCTCAATTGAAAGGTTTCTGATATTGAAAAAGGATAACCCATAAATCGAATCTGTTCAAAACTACAGGCATCCTGTACACCTTTCAGATTGGCTACTATTGCGAGCAAATCTGTCCCCTCCTGAAGTTGAAGGTGCTGCACCACTTCCTTTGTATCACGCATCTGAGGTATCGCCTGCGGTGAGACAAAGCTGCCAAAATCGAGAGTGTCAAATCCTACTCGCAGCAATTGGTTCAGGTATTCTATCTTGAGTGCAGTAGGTACAAAAGCAGGCATACCTTGCATGGCATCACGAGGACATTCAACAAATTTTAGCCGACCCTGTTTTTCCATTATAAAGCAAATGTAAGCCGCATTCTGTCAGATTTTCAATACATATATGAATCAAACAAAATATTTATCACTTCTCATCTCCGGATTTGCTCTGTTTCTAATGGGTTTCATCGGTATCTTTCTCAATTTGATTGGAGCACAACTTGTTCCTCTGGCTTGGTTAGACAGTTTTGGACCGGGAATTTCTTATCTTTTGAAAGGATTTGTTGCGGTATTGGGCATATGTTTGGCCTACCTGGCTTATTTATATAAAAATAATTTTTAATATATTTTTTTGGCCAAATACAAACGAATTGCAGAAAAAATGCGTTTTTTGTGAATAAATGTGGAGTAAAGATGAGTGTAGCATATTTTAGTTATGTCAAAACAGAGCAAAAGAACAGTATAAAAGCTTTCGTAGGCTCTATCAGCATCTTATTGTTGCTATTGATCCTCATCTATTTCCTTAGATTTGAAATCAAACCACCTGAAGAACTTGACGCACCCCCGTATTTGAGTTTGGTGGACTTTATACCTATTGAGAGAATAAAAGATTATGAAGATGCTGGAGGGAGTAAAGGAGCTCCGGGACTGGAAGAGCTGGAAGGTGGATCTAAGGGCAATGCTGAGCAGACCCCTCAACCGGAACCGGATCCTGTAGCAGATTCAAAAGTAGAAACAAAGCCGGTAGAAACACAAACGGTGCCTACATCACCCCCTCCAGTGGTGACTTCATCAGAACCTGATGTAGTAAAACTGCCTACACCTCCTCCTATCAAAATACCTCCAAAGCCTGCTCCGGATGTCGTTACGGCTCCAAGCAGTCCAGGTAAAGTCAATGTGCCTGAACCGACCAAACCTTCAACGACTCCGAGCACATCAGCCGGAGATGATGATCAACCGGGTAGTGGTGGCACAGGAACTGGGTCCGGTAGTGGCACAGGCAGTGGCGATGCAAACTCAGGTAGTGGAACAGGTGCAGGTGGTGGCACAGGAACTGGTGGCGGTGGCGGTACGGGAGGTGGTTCCGGAGCAGGAACCGGCTCGGGAACAGGTGATGGTGTTGGTGTCGATTTTGACGAAACGGGACCACTCAGAAGACAAAGAGACTATTGTCCGAATACTAAACTGCTCGCTACACCAAAACCCCAAAAAGTTGCCTTTAATATTTGTATCAACAGAGAAGGCTATGTGACTTATTGCAGATATAACAGCAGACAATCTGAAAGTAAAGACATCGCTTTCATCAAAAAAGCATTGGAAACAATGAAAGATTGCAGATTCAAGCCTAACGACAAAGCGCCTAAGAAGGAATGTGGCGTGGTGACCTTTGTATCGGCAGGTCAAAACAAGCCCTTGAATTGATAGAAGTCTGCTGACTTGGTTCAGACTTTTACAGCTGGATCTTCAATTTTATTCCTGAATTACTTTTTAAAGCTTCCCTGGGGTATATTGTCTGTCCGCTTTAGATTCATCTGAATGTAGACCAAATATAAACTCTAATGGTGAGCTTAACCTTTGGCTCCAATCCGCATGACTATGTGATGCTCCCTGCCATTTATGACTCACAGTTGTCAATTGTACCGACAATTTTCTTTCATCAAGTACTTTGTCAATTTTTTGCTGAGCGGGTTCATACCAGGAGTCCAGATTTTCCGTCCCGTAATCGAAATAGATGCGTTTATCTTTCAATGCTGTATCATCTACTGTACTCAAGTATTTGACAAAGCCGTCTGAGCACGCGTTACAATCTTTGATCCTGCTGAGAGGCCAATGCGTTGACATGCAAATCGCACTACCAAAGACTTCAGGATGCTCCAGGAGGGCATAAAATGAGATCAAGGCTCCCATGCTTGCACCACCAACGGTGGTAGATTCTGCACCCGATAAGGTTCTGAAATTTCTGTCTATGTAAGGTTTTAGCTCGCTGATCAAGAAACTCAGGTATTTGTCTGACAATGGTTTGCCACCATACTCAGCTTTGATGGCTGCCTTGGTGATGGAATTCAATTTCTCAAACGCTTTGGAAGGGTTAAATTCTCTGTATCGCTTTTCAGAATTCCAGACACCCACAAGGATAAATGGCCTCACCACTGAATCTCGTATGAGTTTATCGACGATTTGATCAAAATGTAGAGATTCTGATTGATATGATACTTTATCATCAAAAGCATTCTGTCCATCCATCCAGTAAAGTACCGGATATTCTTTCCCGCTTTGAAAATAATCAACCGGCAACAAAATGTCCAGATTTCGGGAACTGACAAATTGGGATTTGAATCTCAACATTCTTTGCTGTAAACCAATGGAGTCCAAAAACTCAACATTCTGAGCCTTAGATACAGGAGCAATGACAAGACTGTACAAAAAGCAGGGCGAAAGATATCTCAGGAAGCGACTCCAATTCATTTCATTTGGATGCTTTGTTCTTGTGGACAATACAAGCTTTTACAAAATCGACAAAAAGAGGATGTGGCTTTTCGACCGTACTTTTCAACTCCGGATGAAATTGAACTCCGACAAACCAGGGGTGGCTTTCCAATTCTATTATTTCCACTAAATTTTTATCAGGATTGATTCCACTGGCATGCATACCATATTTTTCAAATCCCTCTAAATAGCCATTATTGAATTCATAACGATGCCTATGTCTTTCCGCTATATCTTGTTTCCCATAAGCTTTCTCAGCCAAACTACCATTAGAAAGAGTACATGCATAAGCGCCGAGACGCATAGTACCACCCTTTGCCTTAATCTTCTTTTGCTCCAACATCATCTCGATCACCGGATTCTTGGTATTGGGGTTAACCTCAGTAGAGGAAGCATCAGAGATCCCCATGACATTTCTAGCAAATTCCACGGCTGCACATTGCATCCCAAGGCAGATACCAAAGAAAGGAAGTTTGCGCTCTCTGGCATAGCGGATAGCATTGATTTTGCCTTCAATTCCTCTTTCCCCAAAACCAGGAGCTACCAGGATGCCTTCCAGATCAGAAAGCAACTTGCTCGTCTCGTCAGGGTCAACTAAATCTTCAGAGTGGATAGCGCGAATCCGTACTTTACATTCATTTGCGGCACCGGCATGCACAAAAGCTTCATATATCGATTTGTAAGCATCTTGAAGCTCATTGTATTTGCCGATCAAGCCAATGTTGACCTCTTCACTCGGATTCTTTAGATGACCGAGAAAATCTTTCCAGGTCTTAAGTTCGGGCTCTCTTTTGGAGCTCAACTTGAGACATTCCAGGGTGCGAAGATCCAGCCTCTCCTTCAACATCAGCAATGGCACATCATAAATGGTTTCTGCATCGATAGCTTCAATCACATGCTCGAATTTCAAATTACAAAAAAGGGCTAGCTTGCTCCGAATGTCATCTGAAATGGGCTTTTCTGTCCTACAAACCAAAATATCAGGTTGAATACCGGCTTCCTGTAGCTCCTTCACACTATGCTGTGTTGGCTTGGTCTTCAGTTCCTTGGCCGCTGAAAGATAAGGGATCAAAGTAAGATGGATCGACACACAATTTTCAGGACCGAACTCCATCCTGAGTTGTCTGAGAGCCTCCAGATAAGGTAAAGATTCAATGTCCCCTACGGTCCCTCCCAGTTCAGTAATAATCAGGTCATATCCTGTCTCACCCAGAAGAGTGATCCTTCTTTTGATTTCATCAGTAATATGAGGTATCACCTGAACTGTCTTTCCGAGATAATCCCCTGCCCTTTCTTTGTTTATTACCGTCTGGTAAATGCGACCTGTGGTTACGTTGTTGGCCTGGGAAGTGGGTACATTGAGAAATCGTTCATAATGCCCTAAATCCAAATCGGTTTCAGCTCCATCATCCGTCACAAAACACTCCCCGTGTTCGTAAGGGTTTAAAGTACCCGGATCGACATTGATGTATGGGTCGAATTTTTGGATAGTGACATCAAATCCCCTTGCTTGCAAAAGCTTCGCCAATGAGGCGGCAATAATTCCTTTTCCAAGTGACGATGTTACTCCACCCGTAACAAAAATGTACTTACTCATTAAAAAATGTTTGCTACGGGACACAAAGTTACATCATTCCAATGGATAAATACTTATCTTTCATCAATCATGAATGAATACAAAGGGATCAGTTATTCCATTTTTCCTATAAAATCATGTGGAGAAGTTAGGTTTCCAAGGATAGCAGACTTTTTACAAATGAAAAAATGGGACCGGAACTGGATGCTCATTGACGATAAAAATCAATTTCTGACGCAAAGAGAAATACCGGCTCTAAATATACTAAAAACTAAATTGGCAGACGATGGCTTTCATATTTATGAACCTGAAAAAATACATGAAGGCATTAAAATAAACTTTGATTCAACAGAAAGCCAAACTCTGATTTCAAAGATCTGGGCTTCAGAAGTTCAAGTTTATTTAGAATCCAAAGAACTCAACAATTGGTTTTCTGAAAAATTTCACAAATCAATACGACTGGTAAGGGCGATACAAGGTGAAAGAAAAAAAACAATAGCAAGCAAAAATATCGAGCTGGATCTGGCTTTTGAAGATGGATATCCGGAGCATCTTATCAATGTCAGGTCATTCGCCGAGCTAAAAGATAGAATCCATGACAATCTATTTATTGAACAATTCAGAGCCAGTATCATCTACGATGGAAACAAGCCGTATTCTGAAGACCTCGAGGAAGAATTTTTGGTAGATGGTGTTCATTTCAGAAAAGTTAAAGCTTGTGTACGTTGCATCATGATAAACTTACTGCCCGAAAGTGATCATTTTTCGAAGGAGCCACTAAAAACACTCTCATCGTATAGAAATTTTGGAAACAGTGTCCATTTTGGAATATATGCATTTCAGGTATAGAATCTCTCTTTTCCCCTGCCTTATTGAGCTGATAAAAAGCAAGGTCAACTTCATCTCCATTTTTTTATAACTGGAATCTGTCGGTTATCTTAAATTTATACGAAAATATCTTTTTCAATTATGGACAATAAAAAAATGAGGAAGTAAATATTACAGTATCTCTACCCTTAGTCTTTACCTCATATACTTTACTAAAATAGCTCTATGCATAAGCACTTGAGCTCATTAAAACCAATAAAAAAATTATTTAATACTACATTTAGATTTTGATCAATTTTCTCAAAGCCGTCTTTCTTTTTTGATCTCGCATTACAAGATTATAAATTCCAGATGGATATGCTTCAAGATTCATTTGATCTCTATCAATCCACCAAAACAAAAAAAGGCTGTCGAATGATTCACCAGACTTTAATATAATTATACTTTTATTTTATTTTATAGCAGTTTCTTGATTTCTTCTTCCAGATTATCTCTAGGGTCCAGGGCAGCCACTTTACCTTCTTTATCCAGTAAAAATGTTTTAGGTATAGAATGCACTCCATATTCAGCAGCTGGACCGCTTTCCCATTTTTTAAGATCACTCACATGAGTATCCCATTTCAAACCGTCTTTGGCTATGGCAGCAAGCCATGCATCCTTAGCTCTTGTAGTCAATTCGTCAAGTTGTTTTGGATCGGTTATCGTGTTTTTCATCCTGCTGTCCACACCATCCAGCGAAACACTGAATACAGTAAATCCTTTGCTGTTATACTTATTATACATTTCAACTACGTGTGGATTTGCTCTTCTACATGGGGCACACCAACTAGCCCAGAAGTCAACCAGGACCACCTTTCCTTTCAGATCAGAGAGTCGAAAAGTTTTGCCTTTGGGACTAGGGAGTGAAATATCAGGAGCCATCACCCCAATTTTAATTTTTTCACTTGCCATTTGCTGAGCAGCCATTTCTTCAATTTGATTGATGAAAGACTCATAAGTTTTGGTAAACTCTGAATTGGGATAATCACTTTTCATTTTTGCCAAAACCTCCTTGTGAGTATCGACAAAATCTGCTCTGCCTCCAAGAAACTGAGCAGCCATTAATCCAGCCGCCAAAGGATGCTTTGCATTCTTCACTTTATTCACCAAATCCTGTGCTCCCGGCTGACCCTGAGAGAGTGATTTGTATGTTTCTAAAACTTCTGCAGTTGCCGGACAACCGGAAACTGTATATTGACCATTTTGGATATTGGCAGTAGAACCACTGAATTCAATTTTCTTTTCAGTTCCGTCCATAACAAAAATTATTCTCTGCTGACCTAAACCTAAACTGTACAGTCCAGGGACGAAATTTTCCCCAAGTGGAATTTTAAATTTGCCACCAGACATTTCTGCTTGGCCAAGTTCTACTTTACTGTCATCCAGACCAATGCGTGTAAGCACAGCTTTACCGTTGCCCGCATCTGAAAAATCTCCGGTAATCACTGCTCCCTTCTGACAAGAAGAAAACAAAATGACAGCTAAACCGAGAAATAAAACAAATTGTACTAATCTCATTGATTGCTTTTTTATCTTTTGCTTAAAATTATTCTTTTTCAAGGTATTGGCTAATCCCCATATCATGCAGTTGACCGTATTCCGATACTGATCCAAAATCTTCGTGATCGATGATCATTTTTTTTCCTTTGCAGACACCCAACTGAATGAATGGAACGCCTAAATCCTTTAAATGGTTTTCGACCTGGGTTTTCAATTCTTCTTTTATGCTGATGCATACCCTTCCTTGCGATTCCCCAAACAAAAAGATGTCTTTCCTCAATTCAGCAGGAATATTGATTTCATAACCTAAGTCTGATTGAATCGCAGATTCTGTGAGACAAGTAAAAATACCTCCCTCAGAGACATCATGACATGATTGAAGATATTGATGCTGAATTAAAGAAGTGATCGCTACGTGAAGTTTCTGCTCTTCATCCAAATTGAGATAAGGTGCAGGCGCATGGCTGATGTCATGAAAGTATCTCAGGTACTCCGAATAAGCAATATGAGCATTTTCAACCCCAATCAGAAAGATAAGGTCACCTTCTTGAACAAATCCGGAAGTAGTAAAATACCTCACAGAATCCATCACACCCAGCATCCCTATAGTCGGAGTAGGATATACTGGAACATTTCCTGATTTGGACACAGTTTGATTATAAAAACTGACATTACCGCCCGTGACGGGAGTATCAAATTTAATGCATGCCTCGCCCATTCCTTCCAGTGCTTTGACGAACTGAAAATATACTTCTGGGTTGTATGGATTGCCAAAATTCAAGCAATTTGTGATCGCAACAGGTACTGCTCCGGAGCATCGGACATTCCTCGCAGCCTCTGCAACAGCGATCATCCCTCCTTGTTTTGGATCCATGTAAACGTATGCCGAATTGCAATCCACTGTCATGGCCAAAGCCTTATCAGTATCCTTGATTCTCACCACAGCAGCATCTGAGGAATTGACTGAATTCATAGTTCCGGTTCTTACCATTTTGTCATATTGATGGTATATCCACCGCTTAGAAGCAATATTGGGAAGAGCAAATAATTTCTTACTTATTTCCACAAGGTTGTCAGGTTGAGAAACTTTCCCTGCCTCAAACGAATTTACTTTTTCCATGTAATCAGGAGTCCTGAATTCCCTCTGATAAACCGGTGCCCCTCCACCCAAGACCAAACTTTCTGCGGGCACATGTGCGACCAAAGTATCATGCATATAGTATTCCAAATTACCTGAATCTGTCACCTCACCGATCAGATGACATTCAAGATCCCATTTATCAAAAATTTTCAACAAGGTCTGTTCTCCTCCTTTCTGTGCAACGATAAGCATCCGTTCCTGGCTTTCTGAAAGCAAGATTTCCCACGCTTGCATGTTCGCCTGGCGAGTAGGCACTTTATCGAGCCAAATTTTCATTCCCGTGCCTGATTTGGCAGACATCTCTGAGGTAGAACAAGTAATCCCGGCAGCACCCATATCTTGCATACCTACGACTTGACCGGAAGCAATTGCTTCCAAACTAGCTTCTAGCAATAATTTCTCCTGAAATGGATCGCCTACCTGAACAGCTGGCAGATCTTCATTTGAGTTTTCTGTCAAATCAGCGGAGGCGAAAGTAGCCCCGTGGATTCCATCTTTGCCTGTAGCGGATCCCACTATAAATACAGGATTCCCAGGTCCGTCGGCTCGAGCGGAAACAGTCTTCCCTACTTCGACAACACCGACTGACATTGCGTTAACCAATATATTTTGTTGGTAACAAGAGTCAAAATAAACTTCACCACCAACAGTTGGTACTCCAAAAGCATTCCCGTAGTTGCCTATTCCTTTGACAACACCTCTCATTAATTTGCGGGTATGTGCACTCGCCAGATCTCCAAAGCGCAATGAATTCAATGCTGCAATGGGTCTTGCACCCATGGTAAAGATATCCCGATGGATGCCTCCTACCCCCGTAGCAGCACCCTGATATGGTTCTATGGCAGAGGGATGATTGTGAGATTCTATTTTGAAAGCACACGCCAGCCCACCTCCGATATCGACAAGACCTGCATTTTCTTCGCCTGCTTCTACCAGCAATCTGGAACCCTTTCTGGGTAGCTTTTTGAGGTAAATAATCGAATTTTTATATGAGCAATGTTCCGACCACATCACAGAATAAATACTCAGCTCAGTGAAATTTGGAATCCTTCCAAGTACTTTACAAATTTTTTCATACTCTGCTTGATTGAGCCCAAGTTTGAGTGCGGTATCAACACCTGCTGTCATGTAGTAATAAATAATGTTGTCCTGCAAAGGTACATATACTCACCTATACATTGCAATATATTATCAAGTGTAAACCCTCATAACCAATCTTAATAAACCTACAAAACTTGTTCAACAGCGACAGCTTTACACTTTTTTCAAAGCTGTATCGAAATCCGAAATGATATCGTCGATGTGTTCGAGTCCGACCGAAACCCGAATGAGACCGTCGGTAATGCCTTCTTTTTTTCTCAACTCAGGATCTACCTTCAAGTGGGAAGAAGTGGCCGGATGTAAAACCATCGTGCCGGTCTCTCCCAATGAGGGTGCAATAGCTGCGAGACGGAGTCTATCGATCATTTTTTTTGACCCTGAGACGTCCGTCTTAGCTTCAAAACTCAACATTGCCCCTCCTGCAGACATCTGTTTTTTAGCAATTTCAAAGCTGGGATGATAGCTGAGAAAAGGATAATTAACATGACTCACCTTTGGGTGTGAAGAAAGATACTTTGCCAGTAAAAATGCATTTTCTGAATGTCTCTCCATCCTCAAATGCAAGGTCATCATACCCAGTTGGATCATCCACGCATCCATAGGATTGGAGTTCACACCAATCAGCTTCATGGTTTGCCAAATTTTTTGATGAAATAATGTTTTCTCTTTGACGAGTACTACCCCACCTGTAGAAGCACCATGCCCATGTATAAACTTAGTAGTAGAATGAAGGACTATATCCGCACCCAATAACAAAGGTTGTTGAATGATTGGAGTGCAAAAGGTATTGTCAACGATTAAAAAAGCATGATAGCGGGAGGCCAACTCTGCCAGAGCCTGGATATCATAACAGTGCAATGTGGGATTTGATGGAGTTTCCAGGTAAATGATCTTGTGTAGTGGTTTTTGTCGGAGTGATTTTTCGACTTTTTCAAGATTTGACAAATCTATGTAGACCAACTTGATACCTTGAGGCTGTATTACTTTGTTAAACAACTCAGTAGTTCCTCCATAAAGATTTGCTTGAGTAATGATCATGTCTCCTTTGCCAAGCAAGGCTGTAACTGCCAGATATATAGCTGACATACCTGAACTGGTTAGAAGTCCGTGGGCACTTATATCACTACCGGCTATCTCCAAAGCAGCTATTTTTGCAGCAACAGATTCCATCGTGGGATTTCCATACCTGGAGTATACATGCGTACCCGGTTGATTTTCAAATGCCTTGATGCTATCACTGAGTTGATCAAAGCGAAAAGCTGAGCTAAAACAAACCGACATTTGGTGTGGCTGTGTATTCTTTTTTTCTTTTATGGCTTGTGCACAAATTGTTTCCGCACGTTTTATAGCTTTGTCTTTCATTTGAAATGATTGAATTACAAAGTTCAACATTATTTTTAATCATTGGCAGCTAAATCAGGATGCAGGAAGAAGAGTTTTCAGAATTATTACAAGAAGAAAGTGAACCGGAACTGGTTCAATACAAAATTGACCCGGGACAAACGCCTGTAAGACTGGACCACTTTTTATCAGAAAAAATAGCTAAAGTCTCAAGAAATAAAATTCAATCCGCCATAGAGTCTGAATTGGTCACTGTTAATGGAAAAAAGTCAAAATCGAACTACAAGATCAGAGGCAATGATTTGATTGAATTTTACATTCCTAAGTCGCCTTCGACAAGCGAATTAATCCCTGAAGATCAAAATCTCGAGGTGGTTTATGAAGATGATGACCTACTTGTGATCAACAAAAAACAAGGTGTTGTCGTCCATCCTGCAGCCGGAGTTTATACAGGGACTTTGCTCAATGGTTTGGCTTGGCATCTTGGTTATCGCCAGAAAGAGATATTGACAGATGGTAATGAAAGGTTGGGTCTCGTTCACAGGATCGATAAAGAAACGTCAGGATTGCTGCTGGTTGCAAAAAACGAACATAGCGTATCACATCTTTCCAAACAATTTTTTCATCATACCATAGATCGCGAATATCTGGCATTGGTATGGGGCGAACCTGATCCTGCCATTGGTACTATCACGGCGAATATATATAGAGATCCCAAAAGGCGAAGTTGCATGGGAGTAAGCAAAGATGGGTTGGAAGGCAAACATGCTGTAACTCATTACGAACTGGTAGAATCATTCTATTATACAAGCTTGGTCAGATGCAAATTGGAAACAGGTAGAACTCATCAAATTCGAGTACACATGAGACATATCGGCCATACCCTATTCAATGATGAAAAATACGGTGGAGATCAAATTTTGAAAGGTACGTTATTTACGAAATACAAACAGTTTATACAGAACTGCAATAAAATACTACCCCATTTTGCATTACATGCTAGAAGCATAGGATTTATCCATCCAAACTCTGGAAAAAAAATGTACTTTGAGCAGGAACTACCGGAAAATTTTAAAAATCTTGTAGACAAGTGGAGACATTATACGGCTCACCGCAAAGAAATACTCGACGATGGTAAATTTGAATTTGAAGATTAGATGGAGCCAAATCAGCATATCTTATATCAAACATTGGAACAACTCCAAATTCTCAAAGCTGAATTAAAAACGGAATCAGAACAAAAGGAAAATTTTTTGTTGCGCGCCGAGGCAGAGAACAGCTGGTTTACACAACCGGAAATAGTGCGAATGATTGATACGATTTGCGAAAAATACCTTGATCAGCAAAAATTAGAATTCTGGTTATCCAATTATCATTTAAACTATTCAATTACGAAAACAATAGGAATTATTGCTGCGGGAAATATTCCTCTTGTCAGTTTTCATGATTTGCTTTGCACCTGGGTCAGTCCACACAAAGCAGAGTTAAAATTATCTTCCAAAGACAAACAATTGTATTATTGGATAAAAACAATTTTAGAAAAACATTGTCCACTTTTAAACCAAAAAACGAAGTTTGTTGAGAGGCTTAATTCTTTTGATGCAGTCATAGCTACAGGATCTGATCTCGCATCAAATCAATTTCGTCATTATTTTGAAAAAGTGCCCCACATTATCAGAGCTCACAGAAATTCAGTTGCAGTATTGACCAAGAATTATCCTTTGAAAGAGTGGCATCAATTGGGAGAAGATATATTCAACTACTTTGGTCTTGGTTGTAGAAATGTAAGTAAAATATTCATACCTGAAGGATTTCCATTAGAAGAATTAATATCCTCCCTGGATAATGATTTTGCACACCTTGCACACCACCCAAAGTATGCAAACAATTATGATTATCAACTTGCATTATGCATAATGGGTAAAGAAGAATTTTTTCAGGGCAAGACCATCATTGCCAAGCAAAGCAAACTATTGAATTCTCCTGTTTCCGTTTTACATTATGAATTTTACGATGATTTTTCAAACCTGATACTGGCGCTTGAACGTAAAAAGGATAATTTACAATGTATAGTATCTGATATCGACCCAATGCACGCTGATTTATTCGCTTTCGGATCTGCACAAAGACCTGAACTTTGGGATTATTCCGATGGTGTAG
>Ga0268298_10000102_pt1 | contig 104488 bp, 86 predicted proteins | sample WWTPWeurt_MetaG_FD_194462 | JGI IMG/M metagenome (GOLD analysis project Ga0268298, IMG submission 194462) | Activated sludge microbial communities from WWTP in Nijmegen, Gelderland, Netherland - WWTP Weurt | ecosystem: Engineered > WWTP > Aerobic digester > Activated sludge | place...
CTTCTGTTCGCGAAGAACAGGAGAGAAACAATGTGCAAATAAGGAGCGAGGATATTATTTTCTTCATGCTTGCAGTTAACACCAAACTAAAGTTAACCCAATTTCCCAAATAAACCTCATCCCCACATTCTGCTTATCTTTGTTTCATGTCACGAGTTTTTTCTGAGTCCTGGAATGATTATGAACTGCTGGATGCAGGCAACAATAAAAAGTTGGAGCGGTGGGGATCAATTGTAACTGTTCGTCCGGAGCGCAATGCGTATTTCAGACCAGGGTTGTCAGACGCCGATTGGAAAAAAACGGCACATTTTGAATTTGTTGAAAAAACGGCCAACGCCGGTGAATGGATTACGCTTAAAAAAGGCACTCCAACAGACTGGCAAATTCAATTTGGTGAACTCACGTTCAGTCTTAAGCTCACAAAATTTAAGCACGTAGGTATCTTTCCTGAACAAAGAATTAACTGGGATTTTGTTTCTGAACATTTAGAAGATGGTGATCGTTTTTTGAATCTTTTTGGATACACCGGTGCTGTTTCTGTTGTTGCAAGAAAAAAAGGAGCAGATGTTTTTCATTGTGATTCGGTCAAACAAATCATTCAATGGGGAAAAGATAATATGGTGTCCAGTGATCTTTCAGACATCCATTGGATTTTAGAAGATGCTTTGAAATTTGCGCAACGCGAAGTGAAAAGAGGAAATAAATACAATGGCATCATTATGGATCCTCCGGCGTTTGGATTAGGCGCTAATAAAGAACGCTGGAAAATTGAAGACAAATTTGAAGAACTGCTCTCACTTGCAAAAGATCTGGCTCAACCCGGTGGTTTTATTATTGCCAATACCTACTCACCCCGGCTGGAGCAAAAAGAAATCATGCAGATTGCCCGCCGTCTTTTTTCTGGTTCAGATATTAGCTGTAATAAACTATGTATCCGGTCAAAAACCGGTAAAATCATTGAATACGGAGAATTAACCCGCATTTTAACCTAATTTGTCTAAATATTATTTGGACTGATTGTAAATAAAACTACATTTGTCTCAAGATTTAATCTTACACGAATGAAATTCAAACCTTCAAACCGGTTTTATTTATTCGGACTCGTCCTGATGATTGTTCTCTATTTCTTTGGAGGACAAGGGGATCAAACAACCCAAATTTATCATACCAAAGTACATTCAGGCGTTTCACATTATTCATTGCATGATTCATCTCCTTTGCAGCAACCTGCTGAAATTGAAAACAAAGAGGAGCAACCTGAAACAGAAGATGACGAAGTAAACGAATTTCACGTAAACACTCAAAATAATCTTGCAGATTCTCTTTCTGATCTTTCAGAATTCGATTCTTCTGAAAGCAATGCTGCAGATTCACAATCCAAAACGCAGCACCACACACCTGCCTATGTGAGGTTGCGCACCATTCTCATTTAGAATTTCCTGCTTTACTGCCAATGTGTACAGCGCTTACCGGTGCTGTGTGTAGTATTTATTATTACCCTTTTTCAGTAAGCTCTTCCTTTTGTAAGGAATAAATCCGGTAAGGAAACATAACGGAATTTTCTGTTCCGCTTCTGTTCAACCCGAAACATTTAGCATGCATCCAACAAACAGATTTGATGAGCATCATTTGCTCCATAATCTTAAACATTACCTACCGGCACAGGCACCATTAAAAGACTTTGTGCATCACAATACACTGCATGAATTTCAAGATCAGAAATTTCATGACGGACTTGCAATGGCCTCCAAAATGTTTGGCTATCGGGTCTACCTCTCTTTCTCTGAATATCAAAAACTTTATGAAGAAGGCAAAATAAACAGAGAAATAATTAAAAGAACTATTGAAAAACTCAAAGGCAAAGATCGCGTAGATCATTATCTGGAAATTCTTTTCAAACCCCTTTCCAATCAGCAACTAAGCAAGCGTATTGGTAAACTTAGATCACACTGGAAAGATCAATATCAATTTGATTTAAATGCCCGTGTTCATGTAAATATTTTCAGAATCCTCAATAGTTTTCTTGATCAGGGTGTTGCGCTCTGGTCATTTCCATTGTCGGGAAAATCATTACTGGAAGCGGTTCGTGAATTGGATAAAAACAGTTTCAAAAGTTTTTTCAGAACAGATCGTGCGCGCGTTCTATTGCACGATGAAAAAACAAACCTCAAAGAATTACTGAATATTTTAGTGGGTGATGAAAATTTATTTGAGCATTATGTTTTCGATCAGCAATTTGAGCATCCCGGATGGTCGGGTTTGGTTGCTACCATAGAAGAACAACCACACACACTGTTGGATGCCAGAAAAATTTCATTGAAAGAACTCATTCTTCTTGAATTAATTTTTGAAATTGATACGCTTGATCACCGCTTTGGATCGAAATGGAAACCGTTGGCAGAGACATTTAATGGTAACATTGAGCCACTTTTCAGTCAGTATGAAAAAACACTCTTTGATGATTTGTACGCTATCTGGCAAGAATCGTTTGAATGGACATTTTACAATGAAGTAATAAAAGGATTACAGACAAAAAGACATGTTCCTGTTAATTTAAATCGTCCTTCATTTCAGGGAATATTCTGCATTGATGACCGGGAAATTTCATTGAGAGAGTATCTGGAAAACCTGGATACCAATTGTGAGACATTTTCAACAGCGGGACATTTTGGAATTGATACTTACTTCCGTCCGTTGAATGGAAAATTTCACACCAAAATCTGTCCGCTTCCGGTAAATCCAAAACACATCATTTGTGAAGAATCTGGCAATGGAAAAAATAAGAAAGACGTTCACTTCAACAAAAGAGCGCACGGACTTTTGGGTGGTTGGGTAATTGCACAAACCGTTGGTTTCTGGAGTGCGTTTAAACTTTTTATTAATGTATTCAAACCAAGCATTTCTCCGGCTTCCGCTTCTTCATTCCGACACATGGAATCAGATTCATTTCTTACCATTGAGAATCAAAATCAAGATGAAAAAGTAAATGGATATCAGGTTGGATATACCATCCAGGAAATGTCAGACAGGGTTGAAACTGTTTTGAGAAGTATTGGATTGACTGAGAATTTTGCCCCATTAATTTATGTTACGGGTCACGGTGCAAGCAGCACTAACAACACCCACTTTGCAGCGTATGATTGCGGTGCATGTTCGGGGAGACCGGGATCAGTAAACGCACGTGCATTCAGCTACATGGCCAATCATGCTGAAGTGAGAAATATCATTTCTGGAAAAGGAATTTCTATTCCGGATGATACAATTTTTGTTGGTGGATTGCATGATACTACCTGTGATGATATTCATTATTATGATCTTGAAAAACTCAGTGCTGATCATCGCACACAGCATTCGAGAAACATGGGGGTCATTCAAAAGGCACTATCTCTTAATGCAAAAGAAAGATCCAGAAGATTTGATTTGGTGAATACTAAAAAAGATCCTGAAACTGTCCATAAACGAGTTCGTTTGAGAGCGGTTTCACTATTTGAACCAAGACCGGAATATAATCATGCGACAAATACCTTGTGTATTGTTGGCAGAAGATCGCTGACTCAAAAATTAAATCTTGACCGACGTTCGTTTCTTAATTCGTACGATTACAGAATTGATCCGGATGGAAAATACCTGCTCGGAATATTAAATGCCGCTGCACCGGTTTGCGGAGGTATCAATCTGGAATATTATTTCTCGCGGGTAGATAATCACAAATTAGGAGCAGGCTCTAAACTGCCGCACAATGTGATGGGATTGATTGGAGTGGCTAATGGAATAGAAGGAGATTTGCGTCCCGGCTTGCCGCAACAGATGATTGAAATTCATGATCCGTTGAGATTGCTGATTGTGGTAGAACATAAACCCGATGTGGTTTTGAAAACAATACAAATAAATCCGGCTACCTATGAATGGTTTAAACATGAATGGGTTCATCTGGTTGTTTTCGATCCTTTTACTGAACAGGCATATCAGTTCAGAAATGAACAGTTTGAACTCTATGTTCCTTTTGGTGCTCCGCTTGCTGAAGTGAATGATTATACATCAGTCATTGAAAGCACATGTGAAAATTTACCAGTATTCACCATTAAAAATCAGTTAGTATGAATTTGTATTTAGCGATACTCATTTTGATTCCGCTGGCTGGCTTTTTAATCAGTCTGCTTATTCCTAAAACCAATGAAAAACTACTTTCATCGGTTGCATTTTCATCAGTTGGACTTCATTTTGCTGCTTCCATTGGATTTACTATTCTTTGGCTCACGGGTGGAATGGAAACTTACAACATCAAAGAATTTGTTGTGTATGCTACGGATGGCTATGAATTTTTTATCGATCTCTATTTTGATAAAATCACCGCAACGTATTTGATTGTTGGAGCACTTCTTTCGTTTCTGATCACTATTTACAGCAGATACTACATGCATCGTGAAGAGGGGTACAAACGCTTTTTCAATACACTCTTGTTTTTTTACCTGGGATATACCATCACCATTTTCTCCGGAAATTTTGAAACACTTTTTATTGGCTGGGAAATTTTAGGGGTATCTTCTTTTCTTCTGATTGCATTTTACAGAGACAGATATCTGCCTGTGAAAAACGCGATGAAAGTTTTTTCTATCTATCGTGTGGGTGATATTGGTTTGATTCTGGCGCTTTGGTTAAGTCACCATCTCTGGCATGAAAACATCACCTTTTTTGAATTGAATAATCATGAAAGCGTGAGTTTGCACTTGCATGAACACAGCTGGATTGGATTAGCAGCTTCATTGCTCGTTCTTTTGGCCGCAATGGCTAAATCTGCACAGTTTCCATTTTCATTTTGGTTACCAAGGGCCATGGAAGGTCCAACTCCTTCGAGTGCAATTTTTTACAGTTCACTTTCTGTGCATATTGGTGTTTTCATCTTACTGCGTACGTTTCCTTTTTGGGAACATCAATGGATTGTACGTGCTGTGGTGATTGTTATTGGATTAATCACCGCAGTACTCGCTTCTAGTATGGCAAGAGTTCAGTCATCTGTAAAAGCACAGGTGGCATATTCTTCGGTAACACAAATTGGAATAATCTTCATTGAAATTGCGTTGGGATTAGAAGTCCTGGCATTGTTCCACTTTGCGGGAAATGCGTTTCTAAGAACCTATCAGTTGCTGGTTTCCCCTTCTGTTGTTACATATCTCATTCGTGAACAGTTTTACAATTTTCAGCCAAAAACTGAATTAAAAAAATCTCCTTTTTTTCAAAAAATATCAAACACGCTTTATGTGATGAGCTTGAAAGAGTGGGGGCTTGATTCATTGGTGTACTATTATATGTGGGCGCCGGTTAAGAGAGCTGGTAATGCATTACGTTTTCTAAGTCCTAAAATATCATACATCATTTTCATACCACTTTTTGTGGTTGGGTGTGTTCTGTTAATTTTTCAGGAAGAAATTCCGAATCAACTGCGGTTATTCTTACCCATTCTGTTTGGATTTGTTGGTTTGATCCTGTCTCTAAAGTCATTTGTAAAAAGACACGATGTCCGTTTCAGCTGGGCACTACTTTTCCAAAATCACTTGTGGATTGCGCTTGCAATCACTTTCAACCAGCATTTCAATTATTGGGATATGGTGGTCTATTTAAGTGGAGTTTTGATCAGTGGTTTACTCGGATATCTGGTGTTGAGATGGCTTGGAAAAAAGGAAACCAACATGGACCTGAACCGGTTTCAGGGTCATTCATACGAATACAAAAAAGCAGCTTTTATATTTCTGATGGCATGTTTGGGAATGGCAGGATTTCCGATTACGCCAACTTTTATAGGTGAAGATTTAATTTTCTCACACATTGAAGTACATCAGGTTTTATTACTGATTGCAGTTGCTCTCAGCTTTGTTATTAATGGTCTTGCGCTGATCAGATTGTTTGCGCGCATTTTCATGGGACCGCACATTAAAACCGATCACCCGATTGCGGGAAGATCATCTTAAAATATTTACCCGAAACAAAATATTATATGGAAAAAGTTCAATTACCAAAAACCGGAATAGCTGCATTTACAGCTCATTTTAAAGATGATTTCATCTCCGGATTCAGTGTTTCTCTGATTGCATTGCCTTTGTGTTTAGGTATTGCAATTGCATCTGGCTTCCCACCTCTTGCAGGTTTAATAACAGCAATTGTTGGTGGATTATTTGCGTCAAGACTTGCAGGAAGTTTTGTTACTATCAGTGGCCCTGCCGCTGGTTTGATTGTTATCTCCTTGGGAGCAATTGAATCATTGGGTGGTGGTGGACCAGAAAATGGATTCGCGGGTTATCCGCATGCTTTGGGAGCAATTGTTGTTGCAGGTGCATTTGTTGCTCTTTTTGGGTTATTGCGATTTGGAAAGCTGGGAGATTTTTTCCCATCTGCCGCTGTACATGGTATGCTCGCAGCAATTGGAATCATCATCATCATTAAACAGATTTTTATTGCATTAGGTGTTGTAGCGCCAAAAGGAGAAATTTTAGAACAAGCCGCTGAAATACCAAAAGCTTTTACTGAAATGAACAAACTTGCGCTCCTGGTTACCTTGCTTACGCTGGCGATTTTAATTTCGCATCAGTTTCTAAAAATTAAATTCATTAAAATGATTCCTGCACCGATGTGGGTGTTACTTATTGTCGTTCCAATTGCAAATAATATTGGTATGGATCCTAAAGCATTTGTAGATATGCCTGATAGCATTTTGGGTGCAGATGGAATTCATTTTCCAAGTTTCGCAAAAATCGGTGAGGGCGCATTTTGGATTGCTGTAACAGGATTTGCGCTTGTTTCAGGAATCGAAAGTTTGTTAAGTGCCAAAGCGGTAGATGGAATTGACCCATATAAAAGAACTGCTAATTTGAATAAGGATTTGGTAGCAATGGGTTCAGCTTCTTCTTTGGCAGCAACAATTGGAGGATTGCCAATGATTTCAGAAATTGTTCGTTCTTCTGCCAACATCAATAACGGGGGTAAAACACAATGGGCTAATTTTCATCATGGTTTATTTTTACTTATTTATGTTTTGGTATTAGGTTTTGCTATTGAATTAATTCCAAAAGCAGCACTGGCGGCAATGCTTGTTTTCACAGGTTTCCGTCTTGCACATCCCAGAGAATTTAAACATGTTGCACATTTAGGTAAAACAGAGTTGATCGTATTTCTTTGCACCATTGTTGGGGTAATTGCTACGGATTTACTTATTGGTATTGCAATAGGTATTGTCATCAATTACATTTTGGTATTTACTAAAGGTGCATCTGTAAAAAATCTATTCAGCGCTGCAGGAACGTCAGAAGGAAATATTGTAAAATTAAACGGCACACTCTTTTTCTCAAATTATCTTTCCTTAAAGAAGAAAATCAGTAAAGCCATTGCAGGCAATCAGGTTACGATTGACTTCAAAGAGGTTACTCTAATTGATCATACAGTAATTCACCATTTAGAGACATGGAGAAAAACACTAAAACGAGAGGGCACCGTCATGAATTATGAAAATATGGAACACCTCATTCCTGTTTCTGATGATGAATTAGCCGAAAGAAGGTCAGGAATTACCAGATCCAAATCTGAAGTAAAACTAAACAAGCGTCAAACAGATTTGCTTTCTCTGGCGGCTTCAAACGGATGGAATTACACTCTTAAACAAGATTGGAATGGTGTTTGGGATTTTTACACAATTACTGTGAGAAAAAAAATCATATCTCTGGAAAACATTATTACTTCTCAAAATGGTAATATCACTTATTCAATCGCAGATATAACTACTCAGGAAGGCGCCAGAACCACCTCTGAATTTCAATCTCTCACTGCGCTGAAGATAAGCGGAACTCAACCTCTGCCAAAATTCTATATGTCAGAAGAAACATTAGTTGATAAACTTACCAACTTGATGACAGACGATGATGTAAATTTTGAGTCTCATCCTGTCTTTTCCAATAAATATATTTTAAAAGGAGAAGAAGGAGCGGAAGTAAGAAAAGTATTCACCAAAGATGTACTGGATTTTTTTGAGAAAAACCCGGATCTTCATTTGATCAGTAATGGACAGGATTTATTGTTGAGATCAGCATACAGATTACTTAATGATGCTGAAATCAAAAATCTTGAACAACGGGCAAAAATGCTAACAAACATTTTGTCGAACCAAAAAAATTAACTTATGAAATTTAAAAATATTTTCTTCTGGATCAGTGTTTTACTGATCCAGTTGGTTTCATATGCCCAAACGGGGCTTCAAAAGGGAAATCAGTTAAAAATTAATTTAAACGATGACGGGAATCAATATGTCAAATTTACTTTCCTGAATCAGACCTGGTTAAGATATACTGATGCAAATCCGGGTACAACAGTTAACGGATCATCACAGAATCAAATTTATGATATTGGTTTAAGAAGAACCAGAATGCAATTGTTTGGACAACTGTCGCCTCGTGTATTTTTTTATACGCAATTTGGGATGAATAATTTTACTTATAATTCAAAACAATTTCAGGGAGCATTTTTTCATGACGCAGTTTCTGAATTCACAGTGAATGAAAAATGGTTAAGTATTGGAGCGGGTCTCACCGGATGGAGCGGATTGGCAAGGTATGCGTCTCCTTCTGTCGGTTCAATTCTTTCTGCTGATGCTCCTTTGTATCAGCAAACAACCAACGGAGCCACAGATCAATTTTTACGAAAACTAAGTCTTTATGCAAAAGGTAAAATTGGCAAACTGGATTACCGTGTAGCAGTTACTAAGCCAATGGCTATTCAAAATGCCACCTACACAATTAATCCATTATCTATTAACAGTGAATTTGCACCCTATCCAGCAAAACTTCAAACCCAAGGTTATTTCATGTATCAGTTTTTGGATCAGGAAGAAAATAAAATTCCATATACCACTGGAACCTATCTTGGAAAAAAGAAAATTTTTAATCTGGGTGCAGGATTTATTTATCAGCCTGATGCAATGTGGAATTTAAATTCAGCCGGTGATACTGCCAAATCAGATCTGTTGTTGCTGGGTGCGGATATTTTTGCAGATCTTCCATTAAATAAAGAAAAAGGAACTGCTTTCACAGGATATCTGGCTGCCAATTATTTTAATCTTGGTAATAATTACGTCAGGAATATAGGTGTGATGAATCCTGCCAATGGAGTAAATACAGGTGGAACTTTTAACGGCGCTGGTAATGCCTTTCCAATGATTGGATCTGGAAGAACAATTTATGTTCAACTTGGTTATCTGATGAAAAAAGAACTACTTGGAAATGGCACTTTGCAGTTTTATGCAGCGTCGCAAATTTCAGATTTTGATCGTCTCAATGCTCTGGTGACAATGTATGAAGGTGGTGTCAACTGGTTGATCAGCGGTAATCATCAATCAAAAATCAGCTTGAATTGTCAAATGAGACCGGTGTTTAACAGTGCTCTTGATTACTCACATCATCGCGGCATGGTGCAATTACAATATCAAATAATGTTGTAATTATTTTTTCCTGGGTTTGTAACGGTAAATATCATCGAGCTTAAGGCTGTTGTTTACGGTTACGCCCAGGTCTTTTATTCTTCCATCCTGTAAATTATAGACCCAACCATGAATGTAAGGGAATTCACCATTATGCCATTCTTCCTGAATGAATGATACCTTGGACAAATTGTGAACCTGTTCAATGATATTCAATTCAACATAACGGTCAAATCTTTTTTGATCATCATCTATTGAATCCAATTCCTCTTCATGTAAACGATACACATCTTTGATATGCATGAGCCAGTTGTCAAGAAAACCAAATTCCTGATTGCTCATAGCGGCAGCTACACCACCACAACCGTAATGACCACAAACGATAATGTGTTTGACTTTTAAATTTTTTACGGCATAATTTACAACACTCAATAAATTAGCATCTGTATGGATTACCAGATTGGCAATATTTCTTTGCACAAAAATAGCACCCGGCATGGTGTCGGTTATATCACTTTCCGGAACGCGGCTATCTGAACAACCAATCCAGAGAAATTCGGGAGATTGTGCCTTTGACAATTCTTTAAAAAAATCAGATTTGGTGCTGTTAATTGCGTGTACCCACTTTGCGTTTCCTTCTAAAAGGTCAGATGCATTTTTACTCATTCAGGCAGATTTAATTCAAATATAAAATGATTTCGTTCATGATTGACATCAACTCTCCTTATGGTACACCTGGTAAGTCCAAAAAACAGAACAAATTCTTAAAATAGTTGTTATATTTACAAACTCTGCGTAAATCAATTTGAAAGTATTTAGATATATCATCACATTACTTTGTATCTCTTCCATGATTGGATTTGAGATGGTGCGTGATATGAGTTTTTTCTATGATATTGACTCAAACGACATTGCTGTTCTAAGCAATATGAGTGAAGAAGATCAAACGGAGCATCACAATTCCAACGGCAATTCACTGTACGAATTGGATGTTGACCTGGAAGAACTTGCTTATTCTTCTTTTTTGCGTGAAGCTGTTTGGCTTGAAATCATGGAAGCCCATGATTTACACTATGACCGTCTGGATCAAAAAGTCATCTTACCTCCACCCGAGGTTTTGTTTTCATAATTTTCACATGCTTTGATTTTTAACATTTGATACTTTGCTGTCAGGGAAAGGTTGCGTTTAAATCTGCATGCTGATTATTCATTCCGGAATTTCATTTCGGAATTATTCAAATTATTATCGAATTCAAATTGAATATGAAAGCAAATACGTTTTTTTCAAATATAAAATCTGATCTGCCATCCGGTTTGGTAGTTTATCTCGTTGCTCTTCCCCTTTGTCTGGGGGTTGCACTGGCTTCAACCGGAAAACCTGAATTACTTTTTTCAGGAATTATTGCGGGTGCCGTAGGCGGAATTGTTGTTGGTGCACTCAGCGGAAGCGCTCTTGGAGTTTCTGGTCCTGCCGCCGGATTAGTTACCATTGTATTAGGTGCAATCACCGCACTGGGCAGTTATGAAGCATTTTTAATTGCAGTTGTTTTAGCGGGGATACTGCAGGTCATCGCAGGATATTTAAAGGCAGGAGTAATTGGCTATTATTTCCCTTCTTCTGTAATTAAAGGAATGCTGGCCGCCATTGGCATCATTTTAATTCTGAAACAAATTCCGCATGCGTTTGGATTTGATGCGGATTTTATGGGAGATGAATCTTTTGATCAAAAAGATGGTCACAATACCATTACTGAAATTTATTACGCCATTAAATATCACAGCACAGGAGCAGTGCTAATCAGTCTTGTTTCGTTGGCTTTGCTTATTCTATTTGATTTGAAATTCATGAAAAAACTGGAACTTTTTAAATTTCTGCCAGGCGCATTGTTTGTTGTTTTGATTGGGACTTTTATCAATTTATATTTTGGATGGAATTCATCTGAATTGGTATTGGATCAGAAACACCTGGTGAATTTGCCTGTTGCCAGTTCACCAAAAGAATTTATTGGATTTTTTACGTTGCCTGATTTTTCAGCTTTATCAAATCCGCAGGTATATGTAGTCGCGGTTACGCTTGCTTTGGTTGCAAGTCTTGAAAGTTTACTGTCTGTAGAAGCAACTGACAAACTCGATCCTCAAAAAAGAAATACACCAACAAACCGTGAACTGAAAGCGCAGGGAATGGGTAATATTGTTTCAGGTATGTTTGGCGGTTTGCCTGTTACACAAGTTATTGTCAGAAGTTCAGCAAACATAAATTCAGGAGCAAAAACAAAACTCTCCACCATTGTTCACGGATTAATCTTATTGCTGTCTGTTATTTTTATTCCGAAATACCTCAACATGATTCCGCTATCAGCATTAGCGGTAATACTAATTATGGTAGGATATAAATTGTCTAAACCTTCACTTTACGTTGGAATGGTTAAACTTGGTTGGGAACAATTCATGCCGTTTATTGCGACGATTGTTGGAGTGGTATTTACTGATTTGTTAAAAGGAATAGGTATAGGTTTGGTATTTGCTCTATATTTCGTTCTTAGAAAGAATTTTAAAAATTCGTTTCGCTATTTCAGTGAAGATGCAAATGGAAAACAAAAAATTACGCTGCGTTTGGCAGAAGAGGTTTCATTTTTAAATAAGGCAAGTATTGCTCATGCCCTGGAAACTATTCCCGATAATACCGCGCTGGTCATTGACGCATCCAAGTCAAAAGAAATTGATTACGATGTCATTGAAAGAATTGATGAGTTCAAACAGTACGATGCACCTAAAAAAGAAATTTTGATAGAGACAATTGGAGTGCCGGAGCTGAAGGAAGTAGGCGGTTTTAAAATTGTAAAAGAATTTAAGCAGATTGTAAATAAGATGCGGACTCAAAATAGAGATACGCAGCAAAAGATGACGCCTGAACTTGCTTTGGAAACTTTGAAAAAAGGAAATAAAAGGTTTGTAGAAAATTTAAGAGCTCATAGAAATTTGCTTGAACAAGTCAATGACACATCTGAAGGACAATTTCCGTTTGCAGTAGTGTTGAGTTGCATTGATTCACGCACCTCTGCTGAATTAATTTTTGATCAGGGATTGGGAGATATTTTCAGTGTGCGTGTTGCAGGGAATGTTGTGAATGAAGACATTTTGGGATCGATGGAATATGCGTGCAAAGTAGCAGGTTCAAAACTAATTGTGGTCTTAGGTCATTCAAAATGCGGAGCTGTAATTTCAGCTTGCAATCATGTTAAAATGGGAAATGTAACTTCATTGCTGAATAAAATTGAACCATCTGTACAAAAAGTGAGTAAACAGTTTGAAGATGTTTGCTGCGAGGATGCCGTTCAACTTGTTGCAGATGAAAATGTACATGAATCCATGCGTCAGATTTTGGTTAAAAGTTCCATCCTGAAAGAACTTATTGAAAAGGGTGAAATTGGAATTGTAGGCGCAATGTACGATGTTGAATCCGGCAGAGTTGGATTCTTTGAAGAAAACTCAAGTTTATCAATTTAGTAATCACAAAACCATCTGCCATGTCGCAGGTGAAAAAAAAATAAATATGAAAGCACACACCAGAAAATCTCAGTCAGAAATGACACCAGAATTAGCATTATCTTATTTGAAAGAAGGTAATCAGCGCTTTGTAGAAAACTTAAGAGCTCACCGAAACTTGTTGGAACAGGTCAATGACACCGCTGAAGGTCAATATCCTTTTGCTACCATATTAAGTTGTATTGATTCCAGAACATCAGCAGAATTAATTTTTGACCAGGGGTTGGGAGATATTTTCAGTGTAAGGGTGGCCGGTAATGTGGTGAATGATGATATTCTTGGCTCAATGGAATATGCATGCAAAGTAGCTGGTTCAAAATTGGTTGTTGTACTGGGACATAGCAAATGTGGTGCAGTAATTTCAGCTTGTAAACATGTTGTAATGGGAAACATTACCTCACTGCTAAGTAAAATTCAACCTGCCGTAAAAAGAATTGAAGCCAAACAAAAAGATATTATGAGTGATGAATCAGTTCAATTGGTGGCTGAAGAAAATGTGCATGAATCAATCAGACATATTTTGCAGCGTAGTACCATACTCGCTGATATGGTGATTAATGGTGAAATTGCCATCGTTGGCGGAATGTATGACATTGAATCTGGCAAAGTAGAATTTTTTGATTTGCATCAGGGTTCGCCAAAAAATAAATCAATGAAAGAATCTTCAGCATACGATGATTAATTTCAGCGCTTTGAAATAAAACAAAAAGTCCCGGTCATTATTTGCCGGGACTTTTTTTATTCGATGGAATTAATTTTTAATTCTTTTTTATTCTTTCTGATTTTACAATTTCACCTTCACTATTTCTAATATTGATGAAATAAGAGCCAGCTGAAAACGCTGATAAATCCAGCTGATTCAACCCATTATTCAGCCATGTGTTTTGAATTACTCTGCCTGAAGCATCCATCAATTCAATTTGAAGAATTTCATTTGAGTTAACTGAAACGGTTACAAAATTCTCTGTTGGATTTGGGTAAATTAAAATTGACACACCGTGATAAATTTCTAATCCAACATCTGAAATCGAAATACAGGCTGAGGTATCTGTACATCCATTATCAGTTACTGAAACTGCGTAATCCCCATTGGAAGAAACCGTGTAGTTTTGATTTGTAGCTCCTGAAATAATTGCATAGGCATTATCACAATCCAGCCATTGGTAAGACGTTGCCCCCGCATTATTTGCAGATAGCGTTAAACCACTTTGATTTGCTGTAGCATCCACAGTATTTATTGTAAGATTAATCGTGAGTAATGAATCACATCCCGCCATATTAGGAATGACATCGTTATAAGTTCCGTCAGAACTCCATGTGAAATTTCCACTTGGTGAAACATATTCATCACATGCTGACACATTGATTGTGTTAGTTGTATTGGTACAAGTATTGTAGCCTGTAACAACGATGTCATCTATAGCAAATCCCGGATCAGCTTCTGAACCCGTTGTTGTTGATCCGCTAACAAATCTAAATCCAAAACGTAAGGTTGCCTGATTGTCCCAGTTGGCATTCCATAGCTCACTTGCAATCCAGGTAGTTTCATCTTTCCAGGATGAAGTTCCATTTTCAGGATTATTCACCTGAGTCCATGCCATTCCACCATTTGTACTATAAAATAATTCACCGTAATAAGCAGTACTTCCGCCGCACATCCACCATAAATCCAAGGTCACTGAATCGTATCCGACAGTTGAAATATCACCACTCATTTTTGCAAACGTACTTTGTCCGCCTAAAATGCAAAGACCGTCTGCAGCAACATAAGAAGCTGCAGGTAAAGAGCCACCACTAGCAATAGCTATCTGAGGTGTTATATGCAAATATTGGCTATTCGGGTTATTTGTAATTCCGGCGGGTTGATTTGCACAAGCAGGAACAGTATAAGGAAACGGAAAACCGAGACACATGAAAGAACCGGTTCCGCCAGAATAAATATTATTAATGACCCACGGATTTTCTCCGGATCCCGTTCCGCCCTGATCAGTCGAGTTTAGAGCAAATGCAGGTGCAGATTCAAAGGTTTGTGTATAAATTACAGTCTGTGAATATCCCGACTGAACGGTCAATGCAAAGACAAAAAGAGATAAAAGTTTTTTCATGAAGCGTTGAGGTTAGGTTAGATAATTTTTTCAAATACTGTATGCAATTTAATTAAAAAAAAGTAATTCGGAATACCTGAAATTAAATAGTAATGCTGAATTTCAGAGATTAAGGAAAGAGATATGGCTCTTTATCCAATGTCATTTTCCGGATATTTTCAATTACGTGCTTCATGTACTTTTTCCAGAAAAGTTTGGTGAATAACCAATTCAACGGAAACAATATTGCAATATTGGAATGCAAGGTATACGTATAGGTGATTTCAATTTTTTCCGGTTCAATTTCTTTTGTCTGCCATTCACCAACAAATTTTGTAAATCCAAGCATTTTGCTTTTGAATTCACTCACTTCTATTTTCCAGTATTGATTTTCGATTCGCTCCAGAACTTTATCCACGGACGCTTCTCCGCCTTTCTGTGTCCATGATTTTGCAACAAATACTTTTTTTCTGCTGCCGGGTTGTCCCCAGCCTTCATCTTCTGTGCAATGGGTTACTCGCGGCATCAAACCATAACCGGTATGCACTTTTGTGACATCCGAAAGTATAGGTGTTCTGAACGCCCTTTCAAGAGAACAGTGGAAAATGGTTTTTACCGTTACAGAAGTTTTCACCGGATTCTAATAAGTTGACCAACCGTGTTTTTCGATCAGAATGGATTGAATTTTTTCATGAAATTCAACCGTCTTAAATTCATCAGTAATTTCATTGATAAAAGCAGATACCAATATTTTTTTTGCTTTCTCCTTTGAAATTCCACGCGCCTGCAGATAGAAAACGGCATCTTCATCTAACTGCCCGGTTGTGGAACCGTGGGAACATTTTACATCATCGGCATAAATTTCCAACTCTGGTTTTGAATTCATCAGCGCAAAATCCGACAATAATATATTGGCATTTTTTTGATACGCATTTATTTTTTGAGCATGTTGCTGTACAATTACTCTTCCGTTAAAAACACCTGTCGCTTTATCTTCCAAAACGTATTTGTAGTTCTCATTGCTGAAACAATTCGCAACCCGATGATCTACAAAAGTATGATTATCTACATGTGTGGTTCCTTTTGCTATTATTGCTCCATTCATGTGGGTTTCACAGTTCTCGCCATCTACAGAAATATTGATATTATTTCTCACCAATCCTCCATCCAGCGTCATGGTATTTATTTGAAAGAATGAATTTTTTTCCTGAGAGATTTGCTCTGTAGAAATGTGAAATGTTCTTTCATTTTCATTTTGGATTTTGTCAATTTCCAATCGTGCATTTTCTCCGACAAAACACTCGGTAACTGCGTTGCAAAATGATCCACTTCCATTATCTGAAATGAATTGTATTGCGATTTTTGCTTGAGCAGATTTTTCAACGTGTATAAAAATTCGAGGATTGGAAATAGTGTTTTCACCTGTGGTTATAAACACCAATTTAAGTGTTGTTTCCATTTGGGTTTTAGCAGAAACTTGAATATGCAGGATCTCTTGAAAATAAACAGTATTTACCAAACTGAAAACTTGATTCAGGTCCACCTCTTTCCCAAATCCAGCAATATTATTTTCAGATCCAGGTTTGAAAGCAGAAACAGTAACCCCTGAAATACTTCCAACTGAATTCTCAATCAAAACTCCATTTTCAATCACCAGCTCTGCATCCCTTTTTCCTTTTACATCTGCCCTTTGAACTTTGCCCTCAATTTTGAATTTTGAATTTGCAATTTTTCCAACACGGGTATATTTCCAATATTCATTCTTGGTAGTCGGAAAATCCTTCTCCAATAATTGATGATACAATTCCATTTGCTTTTCATCAACCGGCTTTGGAAGCGATGAAAGAAAGGCACTCATTTTTTCAGATATAACTACTTCACTCATGACTATGCTTTTTGTTCTGAAAAAATCCAATCGTATCCTTTTTCTTCTAATTCGAGTGCGAGACTTTTATCTCCTGTTTTTACAATTTTTCCGTCTGCAAGTACATGAACAAAATCAGGAACAATATAATCTAACAACCTTTGATAGTGAGTGATTACAATGACTGCATTGTCTTTGCTTTTTAGTTTATTTACACCAGATGCAACAATTCTAAGGGCATCAATATCCAAACCTGAATCAGTCTCATCCAATATGGCGAGTTTTGGTTCAAGCATGGCCATTTGAAATATTTCATTTCTCTTTTTTTCTCCTCCTGAAAATCCTTCATTCACAGAACGAGAAGCAAGATTATCTTTCAATTCTACCAATTTTGATTTCTCTTTTACCATTGCCATAAAATCTTTGGCAGAAATCGGCTCTTGTTTTCTGTACTCACGAATTTCATTCAAAGCCGTTCTCAAAAAGTTGATGTTTGACACGCCTGGAATCTCAACCGGATATTGAAAGGCTAAAAACAATCCTTCTTTTGCACGTTCGTCAGCTTCCAGGTCGAAAAGATTTTTTCCGTCAAAATCAGCAGAACCTTCTGTTACTTCATATCCTTCTTTACCGCTGAGTACAGATGCAAGCGTCGATTTTCCCGCACCGTTTGGCCCCATGATGGCGTGTACTTCACCCGCGTTAACAGTAAGATTGAGTCCTTTGAGGATTTGTTTTGCTTCAACTTCAGCGTGAAGATTTTTTATGTTTAGTAGTTGTTTCATTTTTTTATCAGGATAGAGGATAAAGGATTCAGGATATAGTGAATTTAATTTGTTTTTGTTTCGAGAGACAGTATCAGACTCTTTAGCATTTTACTTGTTTCGGATAATAGGTTTTTTGATTCAATTAATTCTGATTGTGCAACAAGATTTAATTCTTCAATAATTATTAATTGAGTTTCAACTTCACAAAGCGAACTGTATGCAATCCGGAGATGATGCAAATAATTTCCCGTTATACTTACTCCCCATCCTTCAGCAATATTACTTGAAACTGACACAGATGCACGTCTGATTTGAGAAACAAGGCCAAATTTTTCAGATTCAGGAAGTTGTTTGGTCATGACATAAATTGCCTTGGTCATTTCCAAACTTCTTCTCCACACGACTAAATCTTTGAATGAATTAATCTTACCATAAGTATTCTTCCCCTCTTCTAAAATATTAAGCACATTTTCTTCCATCTATTCTCATTTATTATATAGTTACTATATCCTTAATCCTATATCCTAACTCCTAAAATTACCCAACACTATTCTCCAATGAAATCGCCAATAACTTTTGTGCCTCAACTGCAAACTCCATCGGTAATTTGTTCAGAACGTCTTTGCAATATCCGTTCACAATTAAACTGATTGCCTTTTCTTCAGAAATTCCTCTTTGCTGACAATAAAAAATCTGATCTTCACCAATTTTCGATGTCGTGGCTTCGTGCTCCAGTTTTGCAGAATTATTATTACACTCGATATATGGAAAAGTATGTGCGCCGCATTCATCTGACATTAATAAACTATCACATTGTGTAAAGTTTCTTGCGTTAGTTGCTTTGTGGTTTATCTGAACCAAACCTCTGTATGAATTTTGAGATTTGCCTGCCGATATCCCTTTAGAGATTACCGTACTTTTTGTGTTCTTTCCAAGGTGAATCATTTTTGTTCCGGTGTCTGCTTGCTGAAAATTATTTGTTACAGCTACCGAATAAAACTCACCAATCGAATTATCCCCTTTTAAAACACAAGAAGGATATTTCCAGGTTACGGCTGATCCTGTTTCAACCTGAGTCCATGAAATTTTTGAATTGGTGTTGCACATTCCTCTTTTGGTGACAAAATTGAATACACCGCCTTTACCATCTTTATCACCGGGGAACCAATTTTGTACTGTTGAATATTTTATTTCTGCATTGTCCAATGCAATTAATTCAACAACTGCTGCGTGCAATTGATTTTCATCGCGTTGCGGAGCAGTGCAGCCTTCCAGATAACTCACATAACTTCCTTCATCCGCAACAACTAAAGTGCGCTCAAATTGTCCGGTACCTGATTCGTTTATTCTAAAGTAAGTCGAAAGCTCCATTGGACATTTTACACCTTTTGGTATATAGCAGAATGATCCGTCTGAAAAAACGGCTGAATTCAGTGCCGCGTAGAAATTATCGCTTGAAGGAACCACAGTTCCTAGATATTTTTTTACCAAATCAGGATGATGCTGAACAGCCTCACTGAACGAACAGAAAATAATATTCAGCTCACCAAGTTTTTCTTTAAATGAAGTTGCCACTGAAACAGAATCCATCACAAAGTCAACTGCTACACCGGTGAGTTTTTTTTGCTCCTCCATAGAAATTCCCAATTTATCCATGGTTGCTTTCATTTCGGGATCTACATCATCCCAGCTTTCATATTTTTTCTTAGGAGCGGCGTAATAAGATATTTCCTGAAATTTGGGTTTAGCATAATGTACATGTGCCCATTCAGGTTCTGCCATTTGCTGCCAGATTTTAAAAGCATTCAACCGGTACTCCAACAACCATTGCGGTTCATTTTTTTTCTCAGAAATTTTTCTGATTACCTCCTCATTCAACCCCACAGGAAACTTTTCTGATTCAATGTTAGAGGTGAATCCGAATTCGTATTCTTTGTTTTTGAGATCTTTTTTTAATTCGTCTTCTGTGTATGACATTATGTTTTGATTTCTTTTTAAAAAGGAGTTGGCTCTTAGGAGTTAGGATTTAGGTGTTGTCTTCTATTAAATCCTTGTGGGCTAAATCCTAATTCCTATAGGGAGAAACTTTCTCCGCAGCCACAAGTTCTTGATGCATTTGGATTTGAAAAAATAAATCCTTTGCCATTAAGTCCGCCGCTGAAATCAAGTGTAGTTCCAACCAAATACAATACACTCTTTTTGTCCACTACCACTTTTATCCCATTGTCTTCAAATTCTTTGTCGTCCGGTTTTATTTCGTTGTCAAATTTTAACTGATACATAAGACCGGAGCATCCGCCTCCTTCAACTCCCACTCGAATAAAAAAGCCATCCTTGTTATCATCGTGCATGAGTTCAATTGCTTTCTTTTTTGCTATATCCGTTACTTTTATCATAATTTCAGGTCAATTTTATATTCTTATGCCTTGTTGTTACTGCAAAATTAACCCTTTTCAATCGCCATATACCATTTTTGTGGTAGATAAACGGTTGATAAGTCTTATTTATGTTTGTAAGTATCAGAAAATCAAGAATATAGTTGGGTAAAATAATTTAGAATAATTCTAAACAAGGCTTATTCGTCGAGTTCAGAAATTGCAATGTTGCATGAATTGAAATGACCGTTAATTTTGCTGTCATCACAAACATCTAAAACATGAAAACATCCATTGCCAGAAAAGTTCTGATGGCGCTCTCGGGTTTATTCCTGCTGATTTTCTTACTTCAGCACTTCATTATTAACTTTTTATCTGTAATCAGCGCCGACGCGTTTAACAGTGCATCTCATTTTATGGGTTATAATCCACTCATACAATTCGTTATGCAGCCTGTTTTGATTTTTGGAGTAGTATTTCACCTGGTGATGGGAATTGTACTTGAAATGCAAAACCGTGGTGCGCGTTCGGTTAAATATGCTGTGAACGGCGCTGGTGCAAATTCCACCTGGATGTCGCGCAACATGATAATTACCGGAATTACGGTTATGCTGTTTCTTGGATTGCACATGTATGATTTCTGGGCACCTGAAATTATTTATAAATATGTAGATTTTAATGCTGAAGATCCGACAAGATATATTCATGAATTGCAGCATAAATTTGTTGATCCAATCAGAGTAGCTATTTATTGCACTGCCTTCATTTTCCTTGCGCTTCACTTATTGCATGGTTTTCAATCAGCATTTCAGTCCGTTGGTTTCCGTCACAACAGATATACACCAACAATCAAAAAATTAGGAAATATTTACGCAATTGCAATTCCGCTTGGGTTTATTGTAATCGCTTTGTTCCATTATGTTTCACAGTTAAACTAATTCCAACATGTCAGTATTAGATTCAAAAATTCCAAAAGGTGAACTAAAAGATAAATGGACGTATTATAAAGACCACGTTAATCTGGTTAACCCAGCTAATAAGCGTTCCATAGATATTATTGTAGTAGGAACTGGATTGGCAGGATCATCTGCCGCAGCTTCACTTGCTGAAATGGGATACAGTGTGAAAGCATTTTGTTTTCAGGATTCAGCAAGAAGAGCTCACTCGATTGCCGCTCAGGGTGGTATCAATGCCGCAAAAAATTATAAAAATGATGGTGATTCAACGTTCAGATTATTCTACGATACTATCAAAGGAGGAGATTACCGCGCTCGTGAAGCAAACGTTCATCGTTTAGCAGAAGTTTCTGCGAATATTATTGATCAATGCGTTGCTCAGGGTGTTCCGTTTGCACGTGATTACGGCGGAATGCTTGACAATCGTTCTTTTGGTGGAACACTGGTTCAAAGAACATTTTATGCTGCCGGTCAGACAGGACAGCAATTATTGTTGGGTGCTTATTCTGCAATCAGTAAAGAAGTTGCTACCGGTTCAGTAAAAATGTACAGTCGTCATGAAATGCTGGATCTTGTAATTGTGGGAGGAAAAGCAAGAGGAATTATTGCCAGAAACTTAATAACAGGTGAAATTGAAAGACATTCAGCTCACGCTGTATTATTATGTACAGGTGGATACGGAAACGTATTTTTTCTTTCTACAAATGCCATGGGAAGTAATGTGACTGCGGCATGGAAAGCATATAAACGCGGAGCATTTTTTGGTAATCCTTGTTATACTCAAATTCACCCGACTTGTATTCCGGTATCCGGAGACCATCAGTCTAAATTGACTTTGATGTCAGAGTCTTTAAGAAATGACGGACGTATTTGGGTTCCTAAAAAGAAAGAAGATGTCATGGCTATTCGTGAGAAAAAGAAAAAGCCAACAGATATTAAAGAAGAAGACAGAGATTATTATTTGGAGCGTCGTTATCCTTCATTCGGTAATCTTGTTCCTCGAGACGTAGCATCACGTGCTGCAAAAGAAAGATGCGATGCCGGATTTGGAGTGAATGCAACCGGTGAAGCCGTTTATCTGGATTTTGCGCACAACATGAAATACAAATACGGAAAAGTAGAAGCTACTAAAAAAGGTATTACTAATCCGACAGAAGAACAATTAACTGCACTTGGTAAAGAAGTGATCAAAGAAAAATATGGAAACCTATTTGATATGTACATGCAGATTACAGGTGAGAATCCATATGAAACACCCATGATGATTTATCCTGCTGTGCATTATACAATGGGTGGATTATGGGTAGATTATAATTTGATGACAACCGTTCCGGGATGTTATGCTTTGGGAGAAGCTAACTTCTCTGATCACGGTGCAAACAGATTGGGTGCATCTGCATTGATGCAAGGTTTGGCAGATGGCTATTTTGTTATTCCATACACAATTGGAGAATATCTCGCCAACGATATCCGTACCGGAAAAATTCCAACTAATACTCCAGAGTTTGACGCTGCTGAAAAAGCAGTGAAGGAACGAATAGAAAAGTTATTAGGAAACAAAGGATCCAAACCGGTGGATTATTTCCACAAACGTCTTGGAAAAGTGATGTGGGATAAATGTGGTATGGCAAGAAACGCTGAAGGATTAAAACAGGCGATTGAAGAGATCAAAGCTATTCGCGCTGATTTTTGGGCAAACGTGCGCGTCACAGGAACTTCAAATGAATTCAATCAGGAATTGGAAAAAGCAGGACGTGTTGCTGACTTTTTGGAACTGGGTGAATTAATGTGTAAAGATGCGCTGGAAAGAAACGAATCATGTGGCGGACACTTCAGAGAAGAGTATCAAACTGAAGAAGGTGAAGCGTTACGTGATGACAACAAATTTGCACATGTTGCAGCATGGGAATTTAAAAATGAGGCAGAACCTGTCAGACATAAAGAAGAATTGGTTTACGAGAATATTAAATTAGTTCAACGCAGTTATAAATAAGGCAAACGAACTTTCTATGAAACTTACATTAAAAATCTGGCGCCAGAATGGGCCAAAAGATAAAGGAAAATTAGTTGACTATCCTGTTGATCATGTTTCACCGGATATGTCTTTTCTTGAAATGTTGGATGTGTTAAATGAACATTTGGTTGAAAAAGGAGAAGAGCCAGTTGCATTTGATCATGATTGCCGTGAAGGAATCTGCGGAATGTGTTCCTTGGTGATTAACGGCCGTGCTCACGGACCGCAATCAGGAGTTACGACATGTCAATTACACATGCGCTCATTTAAAGATGGAGATGTTATTTACATTGAACCATTCAGAGCAAATTCATTTCCGGTGATTAAAGACCTTGCTGTAGATAGAAGTGCCTTTGACCGAATTATTCAGTCTGGCGGATATGTTTCTGTTTCAACAGGAGCTGCTCAGGATGCAAATAACTTGCCGGTTCCGAAAAATGATGCTGATAAAGCATTTGCGGCTGCAACGTGTATCGGATGTGGTGCATGTGTTGCTACTTGTAAAAATGCGTCTGCCATGTTGTTTGTTTCTGCAAAAGTTTCTCAGCTCGCATTGTTGCCGCAAGGTAAAGTTGAAGCAACAGATCGTGTTCTGAACATGGTTCACCAAATGGATCTGGAAGGATTTGGAAATTGTACCAATACAGGCGCATGTGAAGTAGAATGCCCGAAAGGAATTTCTCTGGATAACATTGCACGCATGAACAGAGAATATTTAAAAGCTTCTTTGGTAAAAGAGAAATAAAAAAATAGCTCATTATATAAGCGCTCTCAAAAATTTGAGGGCGTTTTTTTTGCCAAATTGCAACTACCTCATACTGATCAAGCAAAAAAGTTCACAGAAATTCAAATCAATTTGATTTGCAACTTTGCGTCGCTGCGAGAATTATTCCGCGAAAATTTGTGGTGTCTGCGGGAACCGTTGAAATTAAAGCAATACGATTATCTCAGGAAATCCATCACCTCCTGATAGAATTCTTCAGGAGCTTCAGCATGAACCCAGTGACCAGCATTTTTTATGGTGTGGATTTTAGAATTTGGAAATTTCTCATGAATATTTTCATAATCACTTTCCAGAATATAATTAGAAAGTTCACCGCGAATAAACAGCGTATCCGTCTCAATTTTATCAAAAAGAATTTCAACCAGGATTTTATCAATTTCACGGCTCAAAACCGGAAGATTTATTCGCCATGCTAATTGAACTCCCGGTTCTGCCCAATACAAATTCTTAAGTAAAAATTGTCTTACACCAAATTGCGGAATGTATTCTTCCAGTTTTTTCTCCGCTTCATTTCTTGATTTTATAACAGACAAATCAATGGCATGCAATCCTTCTAAAATATGATCATGATGCATGGGATACGCTTTGTGCGAAATATCCGCAACAATCATTTTGTGAATATTCGAGCTATATTTTGCTGCGTATCCGATGGCAGTTTTTCCACCCATAGAATGTCCCAGAATCCGGATATTTTTTTCGCCCGTATCCTGTACCAGTTCATGAAAATCTTCAACCATTAAATCATAATTGAAATCATTGGTGTGCGGACTGTGTCCATGATTTCGCTGATCCACAAAATAGACTTTATATTTTTCCCCAAATTTTTTTCCAAGCGTTTGCCAGTTGTCTGACGAACCAAATAGCCCGTGTAAAATAAAAAGTGGTTGTCCTTCTCCAGTTGTTCTGTAATGTAGTTTCATTTAATTTTACGATTTAGATCTTAGGATATAGCATTGTTTTTTTGAGGATTTAACTCTAAGAATTAGTTTTATTAAGTTTTGCTTTTAAATTTAGAATTAAAATCATTTTACTATATTCTAAATCCAATTTCCCTGTCTGGTTGACCCAGTCAGATAGGCTAACTCCTTAAAATCAACCTTGCAACTCTTTTTTGTACATTCTCACTGTATTCTCCAAACCATAATACAGCGCATCTGAAATAAGCGCATGTCCAATGGATACTTCAAGCAGGGTAGGGATGTTTTTAGCGAAATAGTTGAGGTTTTCTAAACTTAAATCATGTCCGGCATTAATTCCCAGTTTGCATTGATCAGCAATTTCAGAAGCGATGATATAAGGCGCAATGGCTGCGGCACGGTTTGTTTTAAAATTTTCAGCGTAAGGACCAGTGTAAAACTCAATTCGGTCTACACCGGTGGTTGCCGCTGCTTCAATTAATTTTACGTCGGTCTCAATAAAAATGGATGTTCTGACCCCCATTGATTTTATGCGCTGAACGATATCTCTGAGAAAATCATTTTGTTTTTTGGTATCCCATCCGGCATTGGATGTTAAAACGCCAGGAGCATCCGGAACCAAAGTAGCTTGTGCAGGTTTGAGTTCTTCTATCATTTTTAAAAAACGATCATCCGGATATCCTTCAATGTTAAATTCTGTTTTTACCAATTTAGATAAGGCATAGGTATCCGCGAGTGTTATATGGCGTTCGTCAGGGCGTGGATGCACAGTAATGCCGTCAGCACCAAACTGTTCAATGCTTTGCGCCGCTTTTAAAACGTCTGGAATGTTGCCACCACGCGCATTTCGAAGAGTAGCAATTTTATTAATATTAACGCTGAGTTTAGCTGCCATTTCAATTAAAATGGTGAATTTTGAGTCAAATTTAGAAAGTAATAAGAACAAATATTCGTTTCTTTATAACAAATTAAAGGCAATACATGAGAGCAGACCAACTCATATCTGAAATGATTCCACCGCTTCGGTTTTCTGAAACGGGTGAAAAGGCACTTAACTGGATGAATGAATTCAGGGTAAGTCATTTACCTATTGTAGAAAAAGGAGAATATATCGGTCTGATTTCAGAAAATGATATTTATGATATGCCGGATCCTTCCAAAAAACTCAAGGATCATTTTGCTGCACTTCCACGACCATTTATATACAGTGACAGACACGTGTATGAACTCATGAAGGTAATTGCCGATTATAAAATTACGGTTGTGCCGGTATTGGATGAAAAAAATGAGTACCTCGGTTGTACTGATCTTTTATATCTGATGTCTCAGATAACGGCCATCAATTCTATTAATGAGCCCGGAGGAATTCTTGTATTGGAAATGAATCAGCACGATTACACATTGACAGAGATTGCAAGAATAGTGGAAGAAAACAATGCGAAAATTCTAAGTTCATTTATTACTTCTCTTCCTGAATCTACACAGATAGAAGTGACTTTGAAAATAAATACCACCGATCTTGACCGGATTATTCAAACCTTTAACCGGTATGATTATACCATCAAAGAAACGTATCAGAAAGGCAGATTCCATGAAGATCTGAAAAGGAGATACGATGAATTGATGAATTTCTTAAACATGTAATTATGCGTGTTGGAATTTACGGACGGCATTTTGGTGATTCCTTTGTGACAAACATTCAGGAACTTTTTACAACTATGCATTCGCTGGGCTGGTCATACATGATTTATGAGCCGTTCAATGAAAGTCTGAAGAACAGAATCAATATTCTTTCTGAACCAGTTTTTTTTAATCGTCATGAAGAAATCTGGGGGAAAATTGATCTGCTTATTTCTATTGGAGGTGATGGAACATTTCTTGAAACTATTCATATAATCCGTGATAGCGGAATTCCTGTGTTGGGTGTAAATACTGGTCGGTTGGGATTTCTTGCTTCAACGCACAAGGATGAAATCAAAGAAGTCCTTCAATACATTCATGAAGATAAATATCGGCTTCAGAACAGATCTGTTTTAACTCTTGAAACCAAAGAAAAATTATTTGGTGAAAATAATTTTGCGTTGAATGAATTAACTGTTCACAAAAAGGACAGTTCTTCGATGATCACTATTCATGCTTATTTTGGTGATTTATATCTGAATTCCTATTGGGCAGATGGATTGATTGTTGCTACGCCAACTGGTTCTACAGCTTATTCATTGAGTTGCGGCGGACCAATCATGGTGCCGGGCTCACGTAGTTTTGTGATTACACCCATCGCTCCGCATAATTTAAATGTAAGACCTATTTGTGTTCCGGATGACCGGCCAATTACTTTAAAAATTGAGGGCAGGGGCAATGAAGGTTTTTTGTGTACGCTTGATTCAAAATCGGTGACCATTGATTCAACCGTAGAGTTAATTATCCGTCGCGCAAATTTTGATTTGAATGTTGTTCAGACGGACAAACAGAACTTCCTCAATACTATCAGAAATAAAATGATGTGGGGGTCGGATACAAGAAATTAATCTGATAAGTGATTTTTATTTGTCTCTAAGATTTCACAAAAACATTCTTAGCCTCGGTAAAAAATCTGAGCGCTTCAAAACCTCCTTCACGTCCAACGCCTGAAGCTTTCACACCTCCAAAAGGAGTTCTTAAATCTCTCACCAGCCAACTGTTCAGCCAAACAATGCCGCTATGCAAATTATCTGCAACGCGATGTGCTTTTTTCAGATTGGTTGTCCAGACAGTCGCTGCTAATCCGTATTGCGTAGAGTTGGCCATCATCAACACTTCTTCTTCTGTATCAAAAGGTGTTATAGTCACTACCGGACCAAAAATTTCTTCCTGGTTCACCCTGCAGTCAAATGCAAGCCCTTCAATAATGGTTGGTTTCAGATAGTAACCATCTTTGTATTCGCCTTCCAGCATTACACGTTCGCCGCCGCACAAAACAGTTCCTCCCTCTTCTTTTGCCAGTTGCACATAGGACAGAATTTTTTCCATGTGTGATTGAGAAACAACGGCGCCCAATTTTGCTTCAGGATCAGCCGGGAATGAAACTTTTGATTTTTTAGTTTTTTCTACAAATGCGTTCTTGAATTTTTCATAAATCGGACGCTCAATAAAAATTCTTGATCCGCATAAACAAATTTGTCCCTGATTGGCAAATGACGAACGCATGGTAGTAGAAAGTGCATCATCAAAATCACAATCTGCAAAAATGATATTTGGATTTTTTCCACCCAATTCCAGTGATAGTTTTTTGAACATTGGAGCAGCGATGGATGAAATGATTTCACCAGTTTTTGTTCCACCGGTAAATGAAATTGCTTTAACTTTTGGATGACGTGACATGGCATCACCTACTTTATGCCCTAAACCGTGAACAATGTTGAACACCCCGGCAGGCAATCCTGCTTCAACGCATAATTCAGATAACATATAAGCAGTCATCGGAGTTATTTCAGATGGTTTTGCAATTACGCAATTACCTGCGGCAAGTGCCGGAGCAATTTTCCAGGTGAATAAGTATAGCGGAAGATTCCAGGGAGATATACATCCCACAACTCCAATAGGTTTGCGTGTTGTATAATTCACTCCTTCACCTTCCATGTAGTGAGATTCAGAGGCAAAATGTAAAATACCGGTTGCAAAAAACCGAAGATTGCTGATAGCTCTTGGAATGTCAACCGCTTTTGAAAGTGAAACAGGTTTTCCGTTGTCAAGTGATTCAGCCTCAGCAAAAATATCCAGTCTGTCTTCCAATAATTGGGCAATCTTCATCAATATATCAGATCGTTTTTCTTTTGATGTGTTTGACCAGACAGGAAACGCTTTTTCTGCCGCATCTACGGCCATTTGAACGTCTTCTGCTGTGGAGTCAGGAATGGTTGAATATACTTTTCCACGTGATGGGTCTACGTTTTCGAGGTGTTTGTCGAAAACAGGATTTATCAGTTGACCATTGATATAATTTTTAATAACTTTCATACAATTAGATAATAACTAACAAAATTATTCCGGATTAAGTGCCCAAAATTAATTCCGGACAATAAAAAACAAACTAACCACAGAACCTACAAATCAGACTGTTTTGGGTATAAAATTACACATATTATTTGTTGCTTGGTCTATGGCCACCGTTATTGGCTTTGGGCAGGAAAAATTCCTGAGTATTAAAGGCCTGGTTGTGGATGAAACTTCTAAATCTCCGGTGACCGGCTACACGATAAAAGTAGTGCAGGACCGACTTGATTCAACGTTGTCAATTTTCAGTAAAGCCGAGTTTCAGGCATGGGCTCCGGCCAACCGCAGAACAACGCTTTATTTCAGCAAAGAAGGGTATGTGACAAAGTCCATCTATATTGATGCGTCTTACATTCCCTCAATTGCTTTTAAGGAAAAACAGATGATTGAGGTGGAGATTCCGATGACGGAACTGGCTAAAGCCGGAAAGCGCAAATTTGACAAACCCATTATGACGGCGCAGTATGATGCTCAATCCAATTCGTTCAGCGTAACTCAGGCTGATGCGGAAATGACCTCCAAAGTGACTGAAGATTATGTTCCACCATTTCCGGCACCCGTAGATACGTATAAAGGTGTTCAGCCAACGGCCAATGATTTAAAACTGACACTTGAATACAATAAAGAAAAAGCAAAATCAAATTCAGATTATTACAGAATTCTCCAGGGTGTATTATTTGCAGATATGAATTATTGTTTTTTTAATGAGCGGACAAATGATGCAAACGCCATACTGGCAAAACTTGCAGAAATAGATCCGGTTGAATGGGGGAGTATGAAACCAATGGATTCACCGGAGTATGGAAAAATAATCATGCGCACTGTGAACCGTGAACAGAGTTCAGATACCTTATTTGCGCTGGGTGCATTTATAGAATCCAGTCGGTTGATTTTTGAAAATTTTACGAGTGATACCAAGGTGATGGTGCATCTTAAAAAATTGAGAGATGTATTGAAAGTGTACAATCCAACAGGCATTACTTCGGTCCAAAAAGAGATGGTTGAATCACTGAAATTATTTGTTCCTCTGATTGATGAGCTTGAAAAGACCTATACTGAAAGTTTAAAAATCAGAGCAGATTTTGATTTGAGTGTAGATGATGTTTTTGTCCAACTAAAAAACAGAAATCAGTCTATTTATGAAAGCATAATTCAGTAATCAGATTTTAAATCCAAATACTGAAATATCATCCAGTTGCTCCAGGTCACCTTTCCAGTCTTCCAGAAATCCAAGTAATTTTTCGCGTTGCAGCGTTAATTTTTCACCTGAAATACCAAGCAGAATTTCTTTGAGAACTTTTGATTTAAGTTTTTTGCCTTTTGGTCCGCCAAACTGATCGGCGTATCCATCTGTAAACAAATAAATGATATCACCGGCCTGACAGGTAAATTCTTTGAGGGTAAATGGTTTGGCATCTTTATAATTTCCAACAGGTTGTTTATCTCCTTCCAGTTCAATCATCTCCTTGTTTCTTACAATGGTAAGCGTGTTGTTGGCGCCGCTGAAAAGAATGTTTCTTTTTCCGTCAGCATCCGCGTTGCCAATGAACACCAATGAAGCATCCATTCCGTCATTCACCTGGGCGCTGTTTTGCTGGAATGTTTCTAGAACAATTTCCCGGGTTTGGTCCAGAATTTTTTCGGGTGATTTTAATCCAAATTCTCTCACAGATCTGTTAAGAGCATTGTAGCAAACGACAGAAACCATGGCGCCTGGAACACCATGTCCGGTGCAGTCTGCAGCGGCAAAAACAAAACCATTTTCCAACTCCTGAATCCAGTAGAAATCTCCGGCAACTACGTCTTTTGGTTTGTAAAGAATAAAATTGTCGGCTAAGTTTTTTGAGATTGTTTCATGAGTGGGAAGAATTGCTTCCTGAATACGTTTTGCGTAATTTATACTGTCTTTAATTTCCTTGTGTGTCTCTTCAAGAAGTGTGTGCTGCTTTTCAATTTCTTCTTTTCGTTTTTCTGCTTCAACGCGTTGTTCTTCGATGATTGAATTCTGTGACGTCAGCTCTTTATTTTTCACATCCAGTTCTGCAGTGCGCTCCTGTACTTTTTGTTCAAGCTCAATTCTTTTTTCTTCCAGTTTTTTTGTTCTCAGGCGAACGACAAATCGAATGGCAAGAATGATAATCACTGCAAAAATGATTCGAGCCCACCAGGTGTGATACCAGGGTGGAGTCACGGTAAAATGATATTCCAGTATTTCACTTTCCGCATTGGATTCACCCAACCCTTTTAGCTGAAAGGTGTAATCTCCATAAGATAAATTTCTGTATTCTGCCCAGGTGTCTTTAGAAGGAGTACTCCATTCTTCATCAGCTCCAATTAGCCGGTAGGTGAATTTAATTTTGTCAGAATGCCAGCTTTGTGTAGTGAAGACAAACGTGAGGTGATTGGCATAAGACGGCAAAGTCAGTTTAGATGGATAGTTGGCGAATGCCGCCGGTGCACCAATTCCTTCTTTTATCTGATCATAGGATGAAAATAAAGAATCATAAAGTGTACTATCGAGGTTGTTGTAATCAATAAAATTTCCGTTGATTTTTATTGTTTCAATGCTGATTTTTGGTTTTTTGGGCGTGACGTCAAAGGTGCTGAGGTTTTTCATCATCAGCCCTTTTCCGGTTCCAAACCAGATTCTGTTTTTGGAATCTATAAATGCGCTTCGCGCTATAAAATCTGTACCAATAAGTCCGTCAAATTGAGTAAAGAGTTTAGAGTCGTAATTTTCAATATTCCAGTCCGTCGGGTTTAAACCATCCTTCAGTTTTAAATAAATCAAACCATTTGCCGTAAAGATCCAATAGTTTCCGGTGTTGTCCTGTATTACTGATTTTACGTCCTTATCCGGTAATATTGAGTTGACATCTGATTTACTGATTTTTTCCTCATGGATAATATTGATTCCTTTTTGTCCGCACACCCATAAATTATTAAAACTGTCTTCGTAGAAGGAGTTGATTTGATTGTGAATCAAACCTTCGTTGATGGTGATGTGTTTGAATTTTTTTCCATCATAGCGGGTGATTCCTTCTCCATCTGTTGCGATCCATAAAATGTGATTGTGATCAGTAAATAAATCTGTAATTATAAAATTATGTAATCCGTTTCTTGCATTAAAAACAGTGAATCCTCTGGAAGTTAAATTGGAAATTCCTACGTTCCATGAACCCAGCCACATTTCACCCGGAACTCTTTCAGTGAAGGCCGTGACGTTATGATCAAGTACTCCCTGATTGCCCCCAAACGCTCTTATACTGTCATTGACGATGCGATAAATATGACCATTCAGCGCAGTAAACCAGATTTCGTTTTTTGAATTGACAAGAACATCGTAGATTCTTCCTGTTTGTTCCTCGGCACTATTTCTCACATACAGTTTGCGGAATGAAGTATCATCAAAAAATACCAGTCCACCATCTGTAGCAAATAAAACCTGACCATCTGGTGTTTCACTGATGGCATTTACAATTTTGCTGTTTAATCCGGCCGACTCATCAAAATATTCAAATGAATTTGGATTGTATCTGCAAACTCCACCACCTTCTGTGGCAAACCACAAATTTCCGTACGGATCTTCTGCAACTTGTGATGCACTCATGGCAGTGAGACCGGTAAGTTCATTAATGACTGTGATTGATTTTCCGTTATACATCATTACGCCGTTGCCGTTGGTTGCAAACCAGATATTTCCTTTACTGTCTTCAAAGATATTTCCAGTTGGACCGGTGAGAGGTGCATTATTGTATTTAATATCATACACTGAATCTTTGTCAAAATATCTCGGGATGTACCAGTTTCCGATCCACATTCTTCCTTGTGAATCCTTCTTTGTAGAAATCAAATAATTGTCGGTAAATCCGCTTTTGCCCCGATAATGAATAATTGATTCGCCATCACATCTGTAAAGCCCTCCGCCATTTGTACAAATCCAAATCTGGTCATTTTCATCTGCTTCAACAGATAGCACACGCATCTCATACAAGCCCTGTTCACGATTCCAGGTAGTAATATATTTACCATCAAATTTTGATATTCCACCGCCCCACATGCTTATCCAGATATTTCCTTTTGAATCTTCTGTAATTCCGCTGATGTTATTTGCAGGTAACCCATTTTCATTATTCAATATCTGAATGTTCGTTCCATCATACTTTGCTAATCCCCCATATTGAGTTCCTATCCAGATATTACCTTTTGAATCCAGAAAAAGTTTGGAAATATGATCATCCGGCAACCCGTGATCGGTGGTATAATTTGTAATGAACTTACCGTCGTATTTGCAAATCCCTTTTGGTGTTCCCATCCACATTATACCTGCATGGTCAAAAATTATTGCAGATACATACGAGGAAGGCATGCCTGATTCAGAATTCAGATACTGGATATCCAGCCGGGCATTTTCTTTTCTTCTCAAGGGACCAGTTTCTGATGGAACGCCTGCTTTTAAAATAGTGGAATTTTTTTTCCATTCTACCAGAACCGGTATGTCAAAAGTATCTTTGCCGGGTGTATGGATTAGTACGCTGTCTTCAACAATTGGATTGGTTTTGTAAATGAGCGAATCATACTCGTAAATGTCTTTCTGACTTTGTTCGGTGTGAATATCTGCCGAACCGAACATGTGACTGTTAAAGTCATATTTGGAGGTGTCTTTCCAGTCCCCTTCAAGTTCAAATTCAACTCCGGTGTAAATAGTGTCTTTATTTACCCGTGAAATAAAATAAGCGCTGTCTTTTTGAACGAGTGAATCCGTATTTTGGAGCGATTTTTCTCCGGCATTATTGCATGATGGGATTAAATATCCAATTGCAATACAAAGAATAATAAAAAGATAAAATAGTCTCACTCAGCTAATTTGGGAGTACGAAGGTAAGAATTAAAGAACATATCAATAGTATAAACAACAAGTCAGGATGCCAAGAATTAGCATCCTGATGTTAAACTCAAATTAGATTCCGTTTGATTTTTACGGTAGCGCAGGGAAAGTGCTTCCTTCAGGAAACATTAACTCCCATTTTTGATTATCTCGGTCCCAGTAATATACCAGGAACGCACCAGTGGTGCGGTTAAATAGGGACATGTGCCAATAGAATGAGCCATCTCCATTTTGGCCGGTCAAATATTGAAGTGTGTATTTTCCTCCCATGCCTTCTTCAGCCGGCATAAATGGGTTAGAACTTGAATTGCCCGCGTTGGCCGGACGGGAAACAAAAATGAGTGCAGCAATTGAAAAAACAAGCAGTGCTGTGCCTGCCATTACCTTAAAGATTCCATTGGAAGTGATCATAGTTTTTTATTTTAAAAATACACAAATAATGTTGTTAGTTATTCAAATTGTTCATTCAAAATTGTCCGTTAAATTATCTTAACGTGGCAAAACCGAACCAAAATCCTGTTAAATTGTATTCATATACAATGAGCAGCAAAACATTCAGATACATTCTTTGGGGAGCACTCGCTTTACTGGCGTTGATTTTGTTTGCTATTACAACTGAATATCTCACTTTTCAAGATGACACAAATTTTTTACTCGAAAAACAAGACATCGTTCATGATCCTTTTTGGAGAACTGTATTTTATATTCATGTTTTTTCAGGTATGATGGTCATCTTAATTGCACCTTTTCAGTTTTTTGATATTATTAGAAACAAATACATAAAATTGCATCGTTTGGCCGGTAAATTTTATGTGTATGGAATTTTATTGTTTGCTGCTCCAACCGGAATAATTATGGCGTTTTATGCTGAGGGCGGATTTTGGTCAACCATTGCTTTTCTGATCATGGGTGTTTTATGGTTGGTTTCCACCTTAATTGCCGTGATAAAAATTAAAAACAAAAATCTGCACGAACATAAAATATGGATGATGCGATCTTTTGCCCTGTCTTTTGCAGCCGTCACTTTGCGGTTACTTGTTCCCGCTTTTTCAGAGATATTGGGATATGAAAAAGAATTAATTATTGTTTCTACAGCCTGGCTGAGCTGGCTGCTGAACCTTTTTATTGCTGAAGGCATGATTTTTGCAATGGAAAGAAAAGTGAATAAGCTCAAATTGAATAACTAACGATACCAACCGCTATGAAAAAATCAATGAATCTAATTTTTTTGGGAACGGGCATACTTTTGCTTTTTTCCTTTATGGTGTTTTCCAATTCTGAAAAAGCGTTATCAGATGCTGAGTTTAATCTTGATCAGCATATGGAGCGAGTTGTGTTTAAAGAAATTGGAATTTTAACCGGATACGATGCGCGCAAATCATATTCACGTTGTCCAAGTGGCTTGTCTTATTCTGAAGATCAGAAATCAAATGCTGAAGTTGCGTACGGTACAATTTACAATGCAGAAGGTTGCAATCGTGAACCGTTCTGCCAGTTCAAAGTAATGATTGCAGAGAAAAAAACATTTCTGAAAAAAACACCGAACGAACCTTTCATTGCTATGAGTGATTTTGTGAAAAGAGAACAAGACAAAAGAACGGCAAAATTCTAATTCATATTTTTCGATATTTAAAAATCACGTCTCAATTGGGGCGTGATTTTTTTTTGAAAAATGTGTGCCTTCATCAACGCAATCAGCGGGAAAAAAATCAAAAAATTTTAGAACTTTGTTATCTAGAAATTTCTCTGTGAAACTCTATGATCTCGGTGTCTTTTTGTTAAACGATTCCAGCCTATGCCGGAGATGAATGCTTGATTAGAACACAAAGGTGCGAAGACGCAAAGAATTTTGAAATAATTAAGCTTTAGATTAATTCACCAACAACTTCCGCATATTGACTTTTTCATCAATGATGCGATGTAAGTCTGTAATTGCCACACGCTCTTGTTTCATGGTGTCACGGTCACGAATTGTCACTTTATTATCAGTCAATGAATCATGATCTACGGTTACAGAAAATGGCGTTCCAATAGCATCTTGTCTGCGGTATCTTTTTCCAATAGAATCTTTTTCGTCATACTGGCAATGAAAATCCAGTTTCAGTGAGTCAATAATTTCTCTTGCTTTTTCCGGCAAACCGTCTTTTTTCACCAAAGGCATCACTGCAACTTTGTATGGTGCCAATGCAGGCGGAATAGATAGAACAACACGTTCAGAACCATCTTCTAACTTTTCATTTTTGTATGATTGAGATAAAATAGCCAGAAACATTCTGTCAAGACCAATTGATGTTTCAACTACATATGGAATGTATGATTCATTTGTTTCCGGATCAAAAAATCTGAGTTTTTTACCGGAGAATTCTTCGTGTTGTTTTAAATCAAAATCAGTACGAGAGTGTATTCCTTCCAGCTCTTTAAAACCAAATGGAAATTCATGTTCAATGTCACAGGCTGCGTTGGCGTAATGTGCTAATTTGATGTGATCATGAAAGCGATAATTTTTATCTCCAAAACCTAAAGCCTGATGCCATTTCATTCTGAAGTTTTTCCAGTACTCATACCACTTCATTTCTTCACCCGGTTTCACAAAAAACTGCATCTCCATCTGTTCAAATTCGCGCATACGGAAAATGAACTGACGCGCCACTATTTCATTTCTGAACGCTTTACCAATTTGCGCAATTCCAAATGGAATTTTCATTCTTCCTGATTTCTGAACATTCAAAAAGTTTACAAAAATTCCCTGCGCAGTTTCTGGTCTTAAATAAATTTTAGCTGATTCACCTGAAACAGATCCTAGCTCAGTTGCAAACATCAGATTAAATTGTCTTACTTCTGTCCAGTTTTTTGAACCACTGATTGGACAAACTATTCCCAAATCATCGATCAGACATTTCAATTCATCCAGTTTACCGTTTTCAAGACAGTCGCGCATTTTGTCTTCAATACCTTTTATCTCAGCTGTTCTTCTGACAACATTGGGATTTGTATTTCTGAAAGTTGCTTCATCAAAAGCATCTCCAAATTTTGCGCGCCCTTTTTCAATTTCTTTTTCATTTTTAGCGCGAATTTTTTCAATGTGCTCTTCAATTAATACATCCGCACGGTATCTCTTTTTCGAATCTTTGTTGTCAATCAATGGGTCGTTAAACGCATCAACGTGGCCTGAAGCCTTCCAGGTGGTTGGATGCATAAAAATGGCCGCGTCAATACCCACAATATTTTCATGCATGTGAACCATGGCTTTCCACCAGTAGTTTTTAATATTGTTTTTTAATTCAGCACCTAACTGTCCATAATCATACGTAGCACTTAAACCATCATAGATTTCACTTGACGGAAAAACAAATCCGTATTCCTTAGCGTGCCCTATAATATCTTTGAGTTTATCTTCCTGTGCTGACATGGTTTGAAAATTTTGAAGACAAAGATAATTATTCCTGCCTTTTACTTCTCATCTCGCAATTATAAGGAATCATGTAACTTAGCGTTTCGGTGTGAATCCCAAAGAAATTCAGAATAAACGTGTTTTAATCTCTCCTCTCGACTGGGGAATGGGGCATACTGCCCGTTGTGTAGTAATTATTCGACAATTACTGGGGCAAAGCAATACCGTTTTTTTTGCAGGAAATGAAATTCAGATTGATTTCATGAAACGGGAATTTCCGCAACTGGAATTTATTTTTCTTGCGGGTTATAATGTTCAGTTCAATTCCAACAAATCTTCCTATCTGCAAATTATTAATCAGCTTTTCAAAATCAAATCGGCTATTTCGAATGAAAATAAAAAGGTGAAAAAATTGGTTGAAGCACATAAGATCGACGTAATTATTTCAGACAACCGGTATGGACTTTTTACATCCTCAACAAAAAATATTCTTCTCACTCACCAGCTGGCCTTGCAGATTCCCTATTTAAAAAACTGGGTCAATGCACAATTACAAAAATGGATCAACAAGTTTGATATTTGCTGGATACCGGACAATAATGAGAATTCGCTTTGCGGTAATTTGGTTGAGGCTGAATTAAAGATTCCTAAATTGTATATCGGGCTTCTCAGCAGATTTTCAAAAATGAATGAAAAGCATCATTTTAAATATCTTGGAATTGTTACAGGTCCTGAACCTGAGCGAACTATTTTTGGAAAGAAACTTGAAAAATATTTACAAGAAAAAAATGAGCCGGCTGTACTTGTTGGTTACAAGGGTAATTTGTCTGGAATAAATTACGTGTTAAATCCGACCACTGATCAATTGGAAACATTGATTCATCAAAGTGAAATGGTTATTTCCAAAGCGGGTTATACAACAATTATGGAGTTGGTACATCTTCAAAAGCCGGGTATTTTAATTCCAACACCAGGGCAATTTGAGCAAGAATATCTGGCTTCAACCATTCACGCTGAACACTTACAATTTATGTCTGAAGCCAATTTCTTTGCCTGATTTTGAATGGGTATCAAAATGGCTGTCTTAAATCCTTTTAGTAGTTTTTTTTTGATTGTTATCAGGTTGTTTTATTTACGTTAAAATTCTGGAAAACAGGTTGTAATGATTAAAAATGATTTATTTTTGAGCATCAAAAAATTTTAGGAAACGTGAGAGACAGCATTGAATTTGATAAAGCAATTATTCGTCGGGTGGATGATATCATTGTGACTACGTATAAAAAACAAGCAGTACTTGATTTGATTGACGCAAAAGAATTTGATGCGGCATACATGAATATAAGTCAGGGAAAAGAGGTGTTTTATATTTCAGATTTAACTGCGCCGGATGCAGATTTAACCAATGATGCTCAGGCTTATTTTTCTCGCAAAGCCAGAATTGTTCCAAACATCAAAGCTGCGGCAATTATTATAAATACGTTACGCGGAAGATTAGTGGCCAGATTTTACATTCAATATTTTAAGCCGCTTTATCCAACTAAAATATTTGGAACAATTGAGGAGGCTCAGGAATGGTTTGAGTCAATCAGAAATTCAGTACCGGCAAAAGAAACTGTTTAATTAGCACAATCGCAGCCTACGTCAAATTCAATTTTAACCCAGGGCAAAAGTGCGTTCCATTTTTTCTGAAAGTCTTTGCTGTAGGTGATGCCTCTTAAATCCATAAACCGCAATTTTTTCATGGTGGTAAGTGCCATAGGTAAATCCTGAATGGGATTAAACCAGATGTCAAACACAACTAAATTTTGAAGATTTCCGATAGTTTCAGGTAAATATTTAATCTTGTTTTTACCCATATATAAATGTGTTAGAGCAGTATTCCGGCAAATGCTGTTTGAAAACGTATCCAGATCATTTTTTTCCAGATTGAGTATTTGAAGATTGGGCAAATGAAAATCATCTGGCAGAGAAGTGAGTTTATTTTGTGATAGATTCAGTTCACGCAGATTTTTATAAGCATAAATCGCTGAAGGAATTTCAGTCAGTTTATCTTTTGAGAGATCAAGACGGAAAACAGAATCCGGATGAACAGAGGCAGCCTCTTCGAGTGAATAGAAAATGACATCTGCCTGCGCAAATGAATTAATACACCAGAACAGGGTTATGACTGAGAATATTTCTGCAATTGTCTTCATCTGATTTTAATTGTTCTTTCAACGCATCAATGGATGGAAAATTTTGTTCTTCTCTAACCCGATCTATCAAAAATACAACCAAATCCTTTCCATAAAGATCTCCCGCAAAATCAAAAACATGAATTTCAACCCGTTTTTCTCCAGAATCTGATACGGTTGGGCGTTTACCAATATTCATCATGCCATCCTTAATCTCTACACCAATTTGAACTTTAACGGCAAAAACACCGCTTTTTGGAAGCAGTTGTGTTTTGTCTGATCGGATGTTTGCTGTTGGAAAACCAATTTTGCTTCCAATCTGATCTCCTTTGACCACGTTACCTTTGAAATGAAAAGTATTTCCAAGAAATTGATTGGCTGTCCGGATGTGGCCCTCTGAAATGGCTTCTCTTATTTTTGTTGAACTGATATTGACATCGTCTTCAGCATAAGCAGGAATTTCTTCCACGTTGAATCCGTATACCGGTGAAAGTTCTCTCAGCAAATTGATATTTCCCTCCCGGTTTCTGCCAAAATGATGATTGTATCCAATGGTCAGCGTATGAACATGAAGTTGATTTACCAGAATATTTCTGACAAATTCAGTTGCAGACATTCTTGAAAACTCCTTTGAAAATGGATACAGAAATAAATGATCAATGCCCATCCTGGAAAGCTTTTCAATCCGGTCATCAACTGTCTGTATAAGCTCAAGTCCGTGATCAAGCGGATTAAGTGCAATACGCGGATGAGGGTGAAAAGTAAAGACAACTGTTTGTCCGCCAATTTTTTGTGCAACGGCCTTCAAGTGGTTCAGTATTGCCTGATGTCCAAGATGAACACCATCAAAGGTTCCGATTGTTAAAACCGGTTTTTTGATGAGACTTAATTTTTCTGAGGAATAGTGAACAATCAAAATGCTCGAATTTACAGGTGTTTACAAAGATTTTCAAAGGTAAATAAAAAACTTTCAACAATGAACGACGCACTATTGAAAAATCCATAACTTTGCACCGCGAAAAACAGATTTTATAATCTTAAAACATACGAAATGTCAGGAGTTAAAGGAAAAATTTCTCAGGTAATCGGACCAGTTGTGGACGTGAATTTCTCTAAAGGTTCTTCATTGCCAAATATCATGGATGCACTTGAAGTGATTAAAACGGATGGTACAAAAGTGATTCTTGAAGTTCAGCAACACATTGGAGACGACGGAGTGAGAACGATTGCAATGGATTCATCCGATGGTTTTACACGTGGAATGGAAGTGGTGTCAACAGGCGCTCCTATTCGTATGCCAAAAGGAGAAGCGATTAAAGGACGTCTTTTTAATGTTACCGGCGATGCTATTGACGGTATTGACAATGTCGATAAATCAAATGGTCTTCCAATTCACCGCGAAGCTCCGAGATTTGAAGATCTTTCAACTTCAACCGAAGTTTTGTTTACAGGAATTAAAGTAATTGACCTCATTGAACCTTATGCTAAAGGAGGTAAAATTGGTTTGTTTGGTGGTGCGGGTGTTGGAAAAACAGTATTGATTCAGGAATTGATCAACAATATCGCAAAAGCATATTCAGGTTTGTCTGTATTTGCTGGTGTTGGTGAGCGTACACGTGAAGGAAATGACTTGCTGCGTGAGATGCTTGAATCAGGAATCATCACGTATGGTGACGATTTTATGCATGACATGGAGAAAGGCGGATGGGATCTTTCTAAAATTGATAAAAACAAACTGAAAGATTCTAAAGCTACTTTCGTTTTCGGACAAATGAATGAGCCTCCGGGAGCACGTGCACGTGTTGCACTTTCAGGTCTTACACTTGCAGAATATTACCGTGATGGTGAAGGTGAAGGTAAAGGAAATGATATCCTTTTCTTCGTTGATAACATTTTCCGTTTTACTCAAGCAGGTTCTGAGGTATCTGCGCTTTTAGGCCGTATGCCATCAGCGGTAGGTTATCAGCCTACACTTGCAACTGAAATGGGAGCCATGCAGGAAAGAATTACTTCAACCAAAAACGGATCAATTACATCGGTACAGGCGGTTTACGTACCTGCAGATGACTTAACGGATCCGGCACCTGCTACAACTTTTGCTCACTTGGATGCAACAACCGTATTATCTCGTAAAATTGCTGAGCTTGGAATTTATCCGGCAGTGGATCCTTTGGATTCAACATCGAGAATTCTTACTCCGGCAATTGTTGGTCCTGATCATTATGAATGCGCTCAGCGCGTTAAATTGACGCTTCAGCGTTATAAAGAATTGCAGGATATCATTGCCATTCTTGGTATGGATGAGTTGTCTGAAGAAGATAAAATGGTTGTTCACCGCGCTCGTCGTGTTCAGCGTTTCCTTTCTCAGCCTTTCCACGTAGCTGAGCAATTTACGGGTCTTGCTGGTGTATTGGTTGACATTAAAGATACCATCAAAGGATTTAATATGATCATGGATGGTAAAGTGGATAAATATCCTGAGGCTGCTTTCAACCTGAAAGGAACAATTGAACAAGCAATTGAAGCCGGAGAAAAAATGCTTGCTGAAAATTAATCTGAATCGACATGTTACTGGAAATAATTACACCGGATGAATTGTTGTATAAAGGAAACGTAAGTCACGTCGTTCTTCCAGGACTTGACGGGTCATTTGGTATCCTGAATATGCATGCTCCGCTGATCTCTGCACTGGCAAAAGGTCAGGTAAAAATTGATCAGAATGTGAGTGAAAACTCCAATGAAGATTTATACCACGGTAAACTGAATTCAAAACATAAAAATGACGCAAGTTTTACGTTTGAAATTAATGGAGGGGTCATTGAGGTGAAAGACAATAAAATTATCGTTTTGGCTGAATAAAAACAGCTTACTCTAAAATGAAAATCCGGTTTCTTCTTTAAAGGGACCGGATTTTTTTTATCTGTTGGTTTAGGATGTTTAATCATAAAGCCACCAGCTACCAGCCACCAGTCACTGGCTATGTAACAATCGTACGGGAAACTTTTCAAATAACGAATGACTCCTGCCTAGTGGTAAATGGCTTAAGACATTTGGCTCACAACTCCCTAAACTTTGTTAAACACGTAATCACTTATCTTTTGAGGCGTTACATTTACTCGTTATACCGAAAAAAATCAGCAAATTTGTGGCTTTGTCCATGAGTTATAAAGATAAACTTGATATCAACCGTATTCCGCAGCACGTTGCCATAATCATGGACGGGAACGGGCGTTGGGCTAAGGAGAAGGGTCAGGCCCGGTTGTTTGGTCATGCAACCGGAGTTGAATCCGTGAGAGAGGCATTGACTGCCGCGTCTGAAATAAAAGTTAAATACCTTACTCTTTATGCATTTTCTACTGAAAACTGGAATCGTCCAAAAGAAGAAGTAGATGGCTTGATGGATCTGCTTGTAAAAACTATTTCAAACGAACTTGAATCGCTCAATAACAACGACGTTCGGCTGATGAGTATTGGTAATATGAGTGAATTGCCAGATGCCTGCAGAAATGAGTTACAGTCGGCAATTGAAAGAACAAAACTCAACCAGGGAACAGTTTTGATTCTTGCGTTGAATTATAGTTCCAAGTCTGAAATCAAATCAGCAATAAAATCAATCGCGCAGCGTTATAAGAACGGTGAAATAAATTTGGATCAGATCACGGATGAATTAGTGAGCAATCATTTATACACAGCAGGAATTCCTGATCCGGAATTGATGATCAGAACAAGTGGTGAAATCAGAATCAGTAATTTTTTGTTGTGGCAGCTTGCCTACAGCGAACTTCATTTTACAGAAAAGTTCTGGCCTGATTTTAAAAAAGAAGATTTTTACCAGGCAATTTATGAATACCAGCAACGTGAAAGACGTTTTGGAAAAGTGAGCGAACAAGTTCAGCAATCATGATGAAAATAAAATACGTATTTGGATTAATTTTTTTGCTGGGTTCTTTCATCTCTTCAGCACAGATTATTGGAGGTGGCGCCATTATCAGTGGTGACAATTCTTACCTCAATCCTCAAAAATATACCATTGCAGGAGTAAGAGTTGACGGCGTGCCATACTATGATGAAAGCGCTATTGTATTGATATCCGGATTAACTGTTGGAAAAGAAATTATGATTCCGGGTGAAGATATTTCCAACGCCATTAAAAAATTGTGGGAACAGGAATATTTTTCAGACATTCAGATTCTCATGGATGGAAGCCCTAAACCAAATGGTGATGTTTACCTGATCATTAAGGTAGAGGGACGGCCAAAAATTAAATCGTACGGATTTTTTCAAAATGGTGAGGTTTCAAAATCTGATGGTGATAAGATAAGGGAGATTATCAACCTTCACGGAGGTAAAATAATTACCGAATCGCTTCTTCAAAATACAGAAAATATTGTCAGAGGATATTATCAGGAAAAAGGATTTCTGCGGGCAGAGGTTGACATTTTGCAATCGCAGGATTCAACGTGCGGATTCAATGAAAGAGTATTAACTATTAAAGTTGAACGTGGAGAAAAAATTAAAATTGGTGCAATTAATTTTCATGGAAATGAACTTACCTCATTCAGTGAAGATGATTCCAATTTTGAACAATGGAAACAAAAAACTTCTGTTTCTGACGGCGGTTTGAGAAGAAGCATGAAAGATACCAAACAAACTGGTGTAATGCGGATTTTTAAAAGATCCAAGTTTAATAAAACAGCGTACGAACGTGATAAAACCTTGCTGATGGAAAATTACAACGCCATTGGTTTGAGAGATGCGATCATTTTCAAAGATTCAATTTACGATATCGACTCAAAACATATTGGAATTGATATCTACATTGAGCAGGGAAACAAATATTATTTTGGAGATATTGTGTGGGTTGGGAACACAAAATACCGCAACGGACAATTGGATACATTGCTTGGAATAAACAAAGGTGATGTGTATAATAAATCACTTCTTGAACAGCGTCTTTACATGAGTATGGACGGAAGAGATGTGACCTCTCTGTATATGGATCGCGGATATCTTTTCTTCAACATTCAGCCGGTAGAAATGTATATTGATTCAAACAACTATATCAGTTACGAATTGCGCATTAATGAAGGAAAAGAAGCAAGAGTAAAAAACATCATCATCAAAGGAAACACCAAAACCAATGACAATGTAATTTTGCGAGAAATCAGAACCAAACCGGGTGACTTGTTCAACAGAAATGACATCATTCGTACTCAACGTGAATTGGCCAATCTGGGATATTTTGATCCGGAACAGTTTCAGGTAAATCCGATTCCAAATCCGGTAGACGGAACAGTAGATATTGAATATACGGTGGTAGAAAAATCATCTGATCAGGTAGAGCTTTCTGGTGGTTATGGTGCCAACCGTTTGATCGGAACTATTGGATTGTCTTTCACCAATTTCTCCACAAAAAACTTCTTTAAAAAATCTGCCTGGCAGCCACTTCCTTCAGGAGACGGACAACGTTTAAGTTTGCGTGGTCAGACCTACGGACGAGGTTATCAGTCGTACAACTTTTCGTTTACTGAACCTTGGTTGGGTGGAAAAAAACCTACGTCGTTTTCTATTTTTATGTCTCACTCTTTATTGACCAATGCGAAGGAAAAAACCGACGTCACGTATAGTCAGACATCCATCACATCTCTTGGAATGGGACTTGGTTCACGTTTAAAATGGCCGGATGATTATTTTCAGATCTACAGCGAATTGTCGTATCAGTATTATGATTTGAAAAATTCAACCTACTTCATTTTCTCTGACGGATATTCCAACAACATTTCATTGCAGGCAGTTATTTCTAGAAATTCAGTCTCTGATCCAATTTATCCAAGAAGCGGATCCAAGTTTACACTGACCATGAAATCTACTTTGCCATATTCCGTTTTTGAAGATTATACTGAAGCTGAGTATTTGGCTATGTCTGATCAGGAACGTTATAAATTTGCTGAGTATTATAAAATAAAATTCAGCGGTGAGTGGTATCTGCCATTAACTCAAAATAAAAAACTGGTACTCAGATCTAAATTTGGATTTGGTTTCATGGGGGCGTACAATCCATATAAAGGAGATTCTCCGTTTGAGCGTTTTTATTTGGGCGGAAGCGGTTTGAACGGAACCTGGCAGTTTGACGGAAGGGAAATTATTTCATTGCGCGGGTATGATGGAAATAGTCCCGTTTCACCGCAAACCGGCGGAACTGTAATCACGCGTTATTCATTGGAACTGCGTTATCCATTATCACTTAATCCAAGCGCAACCATTTATGGTCTGGCATTTATTGAGGCGGGTAATACATACAACAGCATCCGTGATTTTAATCCATTTGCTGCTAAACGGGCTGCTGGTGCCGGGGTTAGAATTTTCTTACCGATGTTTGGAATGCTTGGTGTTGATTTTGCCTGGGGCTTTGATCCGCTTGATCCAGGTGCTTCTGGATTTAATGGCTCATCAGATCCAGGTGCTATGGGCAAGCCGGTCTTTGCTGTATTCCCTATTATTGGTATGAATTTGGGAGATCTATAAATACTTAGGTTTGAAGGAAAAAAAGATTTGAATATTTTTGCAGAAACTATGAAACGATTATTGGTAATGATGTTGATGCTGGTGGGAATTTCTCAACTGGCAAATGCGCAGAAATACGGTTACGTTGACACGCAATACATTCTTGAAAATATTCCTGAATATACAGACGCGCAAGAGGAGTTGAACAAATTGTCAGAGCAATGGATGATGGAGGTTGAAGAAAAATTTCAGCTCGTAGACAAAAAACAACGTGAGTTTGATACCGAGGCAATTCTTTTACCAGAAGAAATTAAAAAGCAGCGTCAGAAAGAAATTGATGATTTGCGTTTTTCAGCCATGGAACTTCAGAAACAGCGCTTTGGTGTTGGTGGCGACCTATTTAAAAAGAGAGAGGAGTTGATTAAACCAATTCAGGATCGTATTTTTGAAGCCATTCAGCAGGTTGCGGTTGAGCGTCAGTATTCGTTTGTATTTGACAAGGCAAATCAGTCAAACTTGTTATATGCTGATCCTAAATTTGACATTTCTGATGCAGTGCTGCAGAAAATGGGCATAAAAGTTGCTAAACGTAATTAAGCACTAAACAAAATAAACAAAAGCCGGATGATTTCGTAAAACAGAATCAAAGCGGGAATTAAAAAACAAATTATGAACTGGATTAAAAAAACAACACTTTTTGCAGCTGCAGTTTTGATGCTGGCTATGCTTTCTTTTACTTCGAATGCGCAACAGGTGAAATTTGCACATATTGATTACCTTAAAGTGGTAGATAGTTTACCTACTATGATGGACGCTGACAAACAAGTTGAGATGTTTCTGAAGGCAGGTGAAAAAACAATCGTTGAAATGGAAACAGCGTTGCAGGCTGATTATGACGCCTATATGGTAGAAAAACCTACCCTTTCTGATGTTATGCAAGAGTTGAGAGAAAAACAACTGATGGAACAACAGCAAATCATCGAATTGAAAAAACAATCACTGCAGCAGGATCTGGAAATTCTCAATGATCGCTTGTACAAACCAATAGAAGATAATCTTGTAAAGGCAATTGAAACCATTGCAACCAAGCACGGCATTACTTACATGCTTGAAAAAAATTCGATGCTGTACACATCACCAACCGGGGGACTCGATCTGACCAAAGAGGTGAAGGCGGAATTGATCAGATTGGAGAATTTGAGAATAGCCGAATAACGAATAATAAATCCTTAAGAAAGACCATCCACAGCGATGGTCTTTTTTTTACCTTTACTTCAATGAACCGACCAATTGGCATTTTTGACTCCGGTATTGGAGGACTAACTGTTGCGAAGGCAATCAAGGAAGCGTTGCCCAATGAAACCATTATTTATTTTGGAGATACTGCGCATTTGCCGTATGGTGATAAATCCAAAGAATCTATCATTTCTTATTCAATAAGGATTGCGCAATTTCTGATAGAAAAAAAATGCAAGGCGCTGGTGATTGCGTGTAATACTGCTTCTGCTCATGCGTATGCTGATTTGAAAACAAAATTCCCGGATTTGCCTATTATTAATGTAGTCGACCCTACGGTTGATTATTGTCTGGAAAAATATAAAAAAGGAAAAATTGGAGTAATTGCAACCAGGGGTACCATCAAGTCGAGAATTTATCCGCGCAAGCTGAATAAAAAAAATCCAAAACTGGAAGTTCCGCAAACTGCTACACCTTTGCTTGCACCAATGATTGAAGAAGGGTTTTTTAATAATAAAATCTCTAAGACAATTATTAATTCATATCTCTCAACAAAAAACTTCAATAAAATTGATGCACTGATTCTTGCCTGTACGCATTATCCGCTCATTAAAAAAGAAGTCATTGCCTTTTTTAAAAGGCCGGTTGAGGTGATTGATTCAGCAACCGTGGTGGCTGACTACACAAAGAAAACTTTGAAGAATCTGAAGCTGCTGAGCAAAAAAAAATCGGCCAGCGATATTTTTTATATTTCAGATTATACAGAGTCGTTCGAAGAAACGTCCAAATTGTTTTTTGGAAATGTGATTGATCTGAAAGAAGAACGCATCTGGGACACCAAACAAAAAAAGGCAAAAAAGAAATAACTGTTACTTTATAATTTTCAAGCATTATAATTGGAGTGAGAACCGCATTAATCATATATCATCTGGTAAACCTGATTCACGTGTTATTTTATGCCGTGATTTTTATGGCGCTGATTGATGCTTTTGGTCTTGGCTGGATTATGCAGCATTACGTTTATCATCTGCTTGCTGTCTATTTTATTCTCTACCTGAGTCTGAATTTTTTTGCCAGATCAAAAAGCAATAATCAACCCAATCCCATTACACAAATTGCGCTTGCAAACTGGTTGCATGCGGGTTCCATTGCAATTTTTGCATTATCGTTTTATTTGTATTTCAGGGTAGAGCAAAATTATGTTTACATCATGCTGGTAAGTTTTCCAATGGATATTTTTGCCGTTGTAATTGCTTACAGAAAATTTCCTGTGAACAAGGTGAAGAAAACAGATTCATTGGATCTTTAGAATTTAGTCCCGAGTTTTTCCAGACATTTTATTTGTATTCCAGAGTTGTTTTGATTGAACGCTGATTATGCTGATTTTTTATCATTTGTATGATATTTAATTCAAACCAAATCATAGTCTATCTTATTTGATCAGCGTCATCTGTGTTCCATTGTTGTATTGACAGCACGCTGATCACCAGATTTTTTTTATGATGTACAGTACTATCCGATGTATATTTTGAGCCACCTTTTTTGCATTAAAATTTTTGTAGTAGATTTAAATAAATAATTCTGAGATATGAACAAAGAAGAAATCAAAGAAAAAATTAAAGAGCTTGAACAGGAAATTCAGCTTGTTAAGGATAACGGTGATGACGAGCTTGTTGAGCTGATGATGATGGAATTGGAAGAATTAAAAGACCGCTTGAAAGGATAATGAAAATCAACAAAGACATACATATTGCATCCACCTTGGATGGAACGTTTTACAATTCTGCTGAAAAACTGGAAGAGAGCAAATCAAAATTATTTGAGCGCAGCTGGCAAATAATTGGAGAAGAAGATCTGGTAAAAGTTCCGCAGTCGGCCTATCCATTCGAATTTATGGACGGGTTTATTACAGAACCCTTGTTGCTCACCCGTGATAAGGAAGATAAACTTCATTGCATGTCTAACGTGTGTACACACCGTGGAAATATTCTTGTAACCAACCCTTGTATATTGTCCGGAGGAATTTCATGCAGTTATCATGGAAGAAGATTTGGTACAGATGGATGTTTTAAAGCCATGCCCGAAACAGACGGAATGAAAGATTTTCCATCTGAAAGAGATAATCTGGCCAAAACCTCTTTGAAAAAATGGAAACAGTTTTTGTTCACATCCCTTGATCCGGCAATAGATTTTGATGAGATGATGAAACCCATGCAAGATAGAATTGGATGGATGCCGGTCGAGAATTTTATTTTTGATCCAAACCGCTCGCGTGAATATCTGGTGAAGGCAAACTGGGCGTTGTATTGTGATAATTATCTGGAAGGATTTCACATTCCTTACATTCATAAAGATCTGGCAAAGGCACTTGACTACGATGGTTATCAAAGTGAAATTTACAAATATTCGAACCTCCAGCTAGGTGTAGCGAAAGGTGGTGAAATGGCATTTGATCTTCCAAAAGATTCTCCGGATTATGGTCAGCGCATCGCGGCTTATTACTATTGGTTGTTTCCAAACATCATGTTTAATTTTTACCCTTGGGGATTGTCATTAAATATTATCAGACCATTACAGCACAATCTGACCAAAGTTATTTTCAGATCATTTGTATGGGATTATTCTAAAATTGATGCAGGTGCCGGTGCATTGCTTGACCGTGTTGAACGGGAGGATGAAGCGATTGTTGAAAATGTTCAGAAAGGAATTTCATCCAGGTTATATGGCAAGGGAAGATATTCCCCGAAAATGGAAAAAGGAGTACATCATTTTCATACGCTGATCTCCGATTTTTTGCAATAAACGTTCACCACCTTAGGCGCGGGTCGCGTTCGTAACCGTAGGCGCGGGTCGCGACCCGCGCCTAAGGTTACGAACGCGTTATTTCGTATATTTGATTTCGTCTCAATAAAATCTATGCGTTCGTTTTTATTACTTCTGACAATCCTGTTTTTTTTCTTTGCTGAATTATTCGCGCAGCAAACTCCACTTTTTTCATCACTTGATCCAAAAAAGACCAAAGTTGATTTTCAGAATACCGTGCTTGAAAACGACACGCTCAATTATTTTTATTACGATAATCTATACAACGGTGCCGGTTTGGCAATAGGTGATATCAATAATGATGGGTTACCTGATTTGTACTTTGTGTCCAATCTGGGAGCAGATCAATTGTATCTGAATAAAGGCAAAATGAAATTTAAAAATATTACCGAAACCGCATTTGAAAAACAAGACCAGTCTGACTGGCACACTGCAGTTTCAATGGCAGATGTCAATGCAGATGGCTGGCTGGATATCTATGTCTGTAAACATGGATTGGGTCAGACGGACAAGGTGAATTACAGAAATCTGCTTTACATCAATAACCGGGATAACACGTTTACAGAAAGAGCAAAAGAATTTGGAGTTGATGATCCGGGAAGATCCATTGACGCTGATTTTTTAGATTATGATCAGGATGGAGATCTGGATTTATTTGTTACGAATCACAGAGAAAATACCTGCATCATGGATCAGTATTTTCAAAAGCCCTACAAAGAACTCTTTCATTCGAACAGGTTGTACAGAAATGACGGTGATAAATTTACAGAGGTCACCAAAGCGAGTGGAGTCTTGTCTTTTGGATTTTGTCTGGCTTCATCCGTGGGTGATCTGAATAATGATGGTTGGCCGGATATTTACGTGACAAGTGATTACGGTTTACCCGATTTTCTTTTTATCAATCAGCAAAATGGAAAATTTAAAAATGAAGCGCGTGAACGTTTGCGTCATACCTCCCATTATTCAATGGGATTGGATATAGCTGATTTTAATAATGATCTTTTTGCGGATGTGTGTGTGCTCGATATGTCAAACAAAGAATACGCGAAATCAAAAACAAATATGGGCAGCATGAATGTTCCGACATTTTGGGACAATGTTGCCAAAGGTTACAATTATCAATACATGTATAATACGCTGCAAATGAATCTGGGCTCAGCGTATTTTTCTGAAATAGGTCACATGGCAGGAATTGCCAGTACTGACTGGAGCTGGGCGCCCTTACTGATTGATTTTGATCAGGATGGTTTGAAAGATTTGTTTGCAACAAATGGATATTTCAGAGATGTGCGTGATCAGGATTTTACAAAAATCCTGAAGGAATACATGGCAACCAAACCGGAAAAATTTGATTGCATGAAAATGCTCTCATTGATTCCACAAACAAAAGAAATAAATTATTTTTTTAAAAACAAAGGTGAATTAATGTTTGAAGATGTTTCGGCAATGTGGGGTTCAACATACGGAACAAACGCTCACGGAGCTGCGGCAGGTGATCTTGATCTGGACGGAGATATCGATCTGGTTATAAATAATCTCAATGAACCAGCTCAAATCTTGCAGAACAACCTGAGTGCGGAATCTAAAAATTATCTGAAAGTAAAACTGACAGGAACAGAAACAAATCCATTTGCTTATGGTACAAAAGTCATCGTAAGATTTGGAGAAGATAAACCTGCGTTAACACAGGAATTGTATCCTTCCAGAGGGTATGCATCTTCATCAGAACCACTGTTGCTGTTTGGTATACTTCAAAGTGAGAAAATTGAATCGGTTGAAGTAATTTGGAATTCACGTGAAATCACTTACATAAATCAATACATTCCGCTGAACGGAACACTGGAGGTAAATTATGCCGACGTATATAAGGATATCCATTCTCCTTTATATCTGCCTCCGACCGAAAGCAAAAATCTTTTTAAAACAAAAGAAGAATCGTTTGACGATTATGCAACGGAAGTTTTGCTGCCACATAAAATGTCAGAGTTGGGTCCGTTCTTTTCAAAAGGAGATATAGTTGGAGATGGCCTTGAAGATTTTTACGCAGGAGGTTCCAGAAACAGAAGAGGCCGAATTTATATGCAAACCAGTGAGGAATTTGTACTCACCAGTCAACCTTCAATTGAAAAAGATTCGATGTATGAAGACGGGGGCTCTGTTTTTTTTGACGCAGATAATGATGGTGATCAGGATTTGTATGTGGTGAGTGCGGGCAACGAGTACAAGGCAAACACAGCTTATTATCAGGATAGACTTTATTTGAATGATGGCAAAGGAAATTTTCAACGTGATTTTTCAGCCTTGCCTGAAATTTTATCCAGCGGACAAAAAGTACTTGCACACGATATTGATTCAGATGGTGATTTGGATATTTTGCGTTTTGGAAGACAAGTCCCCGGTTTTTATTTGCTCAAACCTGAATCCTATATTCTGATCAATAATAAAGGGAAATTTGAAAATAAAACAACCGAGCTTGCACCCGAACTTAAGTATGCGGGTATGATCACCGATGCCGTTCTTACAGACTGGGATCAGGATAAGGACAAAGATTTGATTGTAGTGGGCGAATGGATGAAACCTCTATTTTTTAATATTTCTGAAGGAAAGTTGTTGTTGCACAAAGTTTCTCAGGGAGATGAAGAACTTTATGGCTGGTGGAATTGTATTGAAGAATATGATTTTAATGAGGATGGAAATATGGAATACCTTTTAGGTAATACCGGATTGAACAATAAATTTCACCCATCTCCGGTTTTTCCTCTTTCAGCGCATTTAGAAGATTTTGACAAGAGTGGTACTATGGATCTGGTGCTTACAAAGTATTTTGCTGGTGTTTGTCATCCGGTGAGAGGAAGAGGTTGTTTGTCTGACCAGATTCCGTCTGTTAAAGAACGTTTCAAAACATACGAAGAGTTTGCAAAAACACCGGTTGATCAGGTTTTTAATTTTACATCTGAACCAGAACGTGCAACCGAATTTTCAAATGGGTGCATGAGTCTTGCGGGTGGAAAAATTTCATTTATTCCGTTTGCGCCCATGGGGCAGATAGGTTGTATAAATAGATTTATTGAAATTGATTTGAATGGCGATGGATTTAATGATTTTATAGCAATTGGAAATAAGTATGAAGCTGAAATTGAAACGCCAAAATACGATGCAAATCCCGGTTTAATTTTTCTGAATGTTAATGGAACTGGATCGTATAAAATTATGCCACTGGAGCAAAACGGGCCGTATCTCAACAAAAATGCAAAGGATGCACTATTGATTGGCGATTATCTTTTTGTTTCCAATTCTGGAGAGGGCGTTGACTATTTACGAATGAGCTGGTAAATAAATTAACTGATATGAACTTAACAGAGCGCATTCAGTCTATTCATCAGATATCACAGCCAGCTCAAAATTGGCTTCAAAGTCGGATACAAATCGTTGAGTTAAAAAAGAATGCCATTCTTCTTAATGCCGGAGAAACTTGTAAGAATTTGTATTATATCAATTCTGGTTTGCTTTGTGGATTTTATTTTTCTGAGGGTAATGAGGTTTGCAACTGGATTGCATCAGAAGGAGATTTTGCTACATCTTATTACAGTTTTATTTCGGGCATACCTGGCTATGAAACCATTCAGTGTTTTGAAAATTCACGGCTGGAAATGATTTCAGTAACTGACATCAACGAGTTCTATCAGCGTTTTCCTGAAACAGAAAAAATCGGAAGAATGATTCTGGAGGATTATTATCTGAGAGCGGAAGAGCGGTTCATTTCAATTCAATTTAAATCTGCAAAAGAAAGATATCAATATCTTTTAGAAAAAAGGCCTGAAATAGCACATCGGGCGCCCCTGGGAAAAATTGCCACCTATTTGGGAATGAAGCTGGAAACGCTCAGCCGTTTGCGTGCGGAATTGCTTTAGATTCATTTTTTGATCCAGATCAAATTTCATTGTATAACAACGTGCCAAATTTGTGTCAAAACTAAAAAACAGGTGGTATGTATCTCAAGATTTTGATTTTATGTATAGCAGTATCTTCGCTATTTGGATATCTGGAATGGGGCGGGCAGGGTGATCATGCTTTTTTATTTCAGGTGGAAATTGAATTTTTTTCTAAACTTTTCACCAGTCCTAAAACGGTATTGCATCCATTTACAATTATTCCGTTGGCCGGCCAGCTGATTTTGATTTTTGCTTTATTTCAGAAACAACCCAATTTCTGGCTTGTGGTTGCAGGCGTTGTTGCGCTTGGAATTTTATTGCTCTTTATGTTATTTATTGGTGTCAGCACTGAAAACTGGAAAATCACTATTTCTGTTTTACCTTTTTTAATATTGAGTCTAGTCTTAATCATTTTCAAAGGAAGGTTGTTTTCTTGAGCTGAGGTATAGTTTTAAATTCCTATACATCTTTGTGAACCTTAGTGGATCTCAGAGACCTTTGTGGAATAACTTTAAATCAGTTTTTCAAGTAATTGGAAGTTGGATGTATCTCAAAGTTTCACCAAGGAAAAGAAGTTTCACAAAGAAATATTCATGATGCACGATTTAATACTTGCTCTTTTTTTTAGGTCTCAAGAACTTCTGTGTAAAGAAAAATCTCTTATTGATACAACGCTAATAATCCGGATAAGACAGTCCTAAATCATGAACTGAAAATCTTACAACGTTAATTATCTTCTGACATTTTTCAGCATCACTTTTTTCTGATTTTAAAAAAATGATCAGCTCATCACTTTCCTTTTGACAATATTCCCACGTGTTATATTCCCATCCAAAATTGGATCCTTCTGAATGAATGAAGATCAGATCAGGGAAATCAGAATACAAATAAATGGTCCAGTAATCAATACCTCCACTTAAAAATCCGCTGTTGAATGAGGCAATTTCTGAAAGTTTGGTTTTATCAATTTTGGTTCCCATTGATTACAAATTATTTGGATCAAAAAAAACCGCAACAAGTTTGCTGCGGTTTTCTGTACAATGTTAGTGGATTTTAATTGGCTTTTATTACTGTAAAAGTTGTCTTACGGTTTTCAGACACAATGTTCAGATAATAAGTTCCGTTTGCCAGCGATGACAAATTGAAAACACTCTGTTTTGTGTCAATGATGTTTTCACTCATAATAATTCTGCCTGTAACATCTGTGAGAACAAGCGTTGTGTTTTCATCGTTTATTTCTGAAGAAATGATAAACAGATTTCCGTTTGTAGGATTAGGATAAATTGACCAATTGACTGTTTGTTCATCAGATAATCCTAATTGAGAATCCACGGTCACGTCAACAACAATCGAACAGCCATTATCATCTGTAATGGTCACACTATAGTCTCCTGCCGCTAATCCTGAAATATCTTGTGTTGTTGCGGTGAACCCACCCGGACCGGTCCATGCGTAATCAAGAGTCCCAGTACCTCCGGTTGCGGTTAAATTAATTGATCCATCATTGCCGGTCATCTCATCCGATGTTGTTGCGCTTCCATTAATTTCAGCTGGTCCGTCAAGTGTAACTGAAATAATTTGTGTGCAACTTGCTCCGTCTACAACAGTGATGTTATAGGTGCCCTGACATAAGCCGGTGAAAGTCGATGATGCTTGTGCGCCGCTTCCAATATCATAGGTGTATGGTCCGGTTCCTCCGGAAGGAGTAACAGTAATTTCACCATCACAATCATCAAAACAATTTTCTTCAACGGTTGATGAATTCAATGTGCCGGTGCAAGGTGACTCCACGCAAAAATTGGTCGTCTCAGAATTACCAAAATTTACGGTTCCAAGTGAAGCAAGAACAGTTCCAACGCCGTCAGTGATTTCATAATCACCGTCGGTTCCACAACCTGAAGTTCCTTCTACACCATCTCCCCAGTCATCATAGATCACCATGTCATAACATCCAACAGCCATACAGAAATTTTCTACAATGGTAGTTTCATCACCATACGCTCCCGGATCACCCGAATTTGCCCCCTGATTTCCACCAGGAATTACGGATAAATTTCCTCCTTCGAATACGACATTATTTCCTGCGTCAAAAATTTGCCAGGCTGTTTCATAACCCCAGCAATCAGTGTTTAATGTAAGCGTAATTAACTCACCTCCGATTGTTGTATTAAACGAAGAGGAGGCATCATCATTTGCAGGATTGGTATCAGCAGTTCCGTTTGGAATTGTTGTATATGCATTGAATGTATGCGCACCTGAAGTTGCAGTCATTGAACTTAATGTTACTGTGGTTGATGCGCCTGGTGCCAACGTACCTGTCCAGCTAAATGTGTTGTTTGTACCGCCATCAATATTATAATTAATGGTTGCAGATGTCAGATTGTTTGCTCCATAATTATGAATCGTCACTTCAGGATCAAATGTATCGGTGCAATAATTTCCTGTAGGAGATTGTATTGAAACAATTCCTGCATCATCATTTGTTGGTGGAAAAACAGGATCCCAGCCATCATTGGTTGTTGGTGCAGACCCGCAAGAAACTGGAGCAAGCCAGTTGTCAATATTTGGCCAGGAAACTCCAAAGCGACCATAGTTATCATCTTGATTATTGTCATTCGTTCCTGAGCAAGCAGAACCTCCTCCGTATAATTGTCCAACTATACGATGATTCTGATCAAATAATGGTGAACCAGATGATCCTGGTTCAGTAACTCCCTGATCCCAATTTGCTACTTCCCAGCAAGCGGCACCGCTCCAGGAAACTTGAGTAAGTGGATTGTTTTCACGACAGATTTTTTTCAAGTCACCTGATGGATGATGAATACCTGTGGCTTGTGTAACAGCCACGTCAGAATTATCCCAGCCTGCATAAAAACATTGCCAATTTTGTGCATCTGTTAATGTCATATTTGTGATTTGTAAAAGAGCAACATCAGATGCCGCACTTGTATATAACTGAGTTGCGCCGTTTGCGGTTTGATCGTACGGAGGACCGGGATTAACACTGGTTCCTACTGTCTGGCATACTTCTGATCCCGGAGGACTTTCCCAGTTAAAACGGAATGCCCAGGTTGCAGTACTTCCTCCTCCAACACAATGATTGGCGGTTAGAAAATAAGGCGTACCATCATCACAGGTATTATTAATTAATGCTCCTGTACAAATTCCGCTTCCTCCTACAACAATCATCGCAACGGATCTGATCTGATCTTCCCAGCCAACTCCAAGTGGACAATTGACATCTACATTGCAGTCACCAGAATCTTCCAATGCTTTAAGTAAATCTTTTTGCACTGCATTCAAACTTCTGTAACCGTGAATCACATTGGCAATTGACAAACTACCCTGACCTGTCACGGCTGCTGGTTCAAAATATTCTACAACAATATGACTGCCGTGTACCAGTTCTGTTCCAAGTATTTTTTCAGAATTGTTATTTCTACTCGTGTATGCACCGACACGATTTGTTTTCTCTTTATCATACAAATAGATATAAGCGCCTTCAGGAATAACTAAATTTTCGAATATCAAATTTATCGTCAATGCACCGTCACATATTAACTCAATTTGCCAGAGCCGATTTCCATTTGCTAAATCAATCCATTCACCTGAATTTTCCAAATTGAAATCGGTTTGATATTTATAACCAAATCTCCATGGACCAATTTTTTCAAGGTCATTGATGGAGTCTTCAAATGCAATTTGCTGCATATCAAATCCGGGCATTACATGAACATCCGGAGTTTTTGAAGGAACAAATTTGTCTTTCCAGCCAAACGGACCACCTACATCGGTGGTTTGAGAAAATGAAACTAAGCTAACCGCCAAACCTGTCAGCAGGGAGAGATATTTTTTCATGAGAACATTTTTGAGACCTTGAAGTTATGAAAAATTACAACTCAGGTCCTTACCCGTTAAAAAACAAACTTTGTATTATCAGAATCCTAATGGAATAAATAGAATCAAGACCTCACGATTCATCAATGAAAACGAAAAAATTTGAAAGAAATCAAAACTTATTAAATTTACACTCCACACACTAAAAAAGTAAACATGAAAGCATACGTATTTCCCGGGCAGGGCGCACAATTTTCAGGAATGGGTAAAGATCTTTATGACAATTCAGCATTGGCTAAAGAACTTTTTGAAAAGGCAAATGAGATTCTTGGATTCAGAATTACAGATATCATGTTTTCAGGCAGTGAAGAAGATTTAAAACAAACCAAAGTAACGCAACCTGCTGTTTTTTTACATTCCGTAATTCTGGCAAAAGTGCTGGGAGATAAATTTCAACCGCAAATGGTAGCGGGTCATTCTTTGGGAGAATTGTCTGCGTTGGTGGCAAATGGAGTTTTACAATTTGAAGATGGATTGAAATTAGTTTCCAAACGTGCACTTGCCATGCAAAAAGCATGTGAGGCGGTTCCATCAACCATGGCTGCAATTTTAGGATTGGAAGATGAGGTGATTGAAAAAATTTGTGCAACAATAGATGGAGTAGTGGTACCTGCCAATTATAATTCGCCCGGACAATTAGTTATTTCCGGTGCTGTTCCTGCTGTAGAAGCAGCTTGCGCAAAACTGACTGAAGCCGGTGCTAAACGCGCCATGATTTTGCCTGTGGGTGGTGCATTCCATTCTCCTTTGATGGAACCCGCGCGTGAAGAATTGGCGGCGGCAATTGAAGCAACTCATTTTGCAAATCCTATTTGTCCGGTATATCAAAATGTAAACGCTAAAGCTGTTACTGATCCGGCTGAAATAAAAAAGAATTTAGTGATGCAATTAACAGCACCAGTTAAATGGACTCAAATCATGAATCAGATGATTGCAGATGGATGCACATCAGTTGTTGAAGTTGGTCCCGGAAAAGTATTGCAAGGATTGTTTAAAAAAGTGGATCGCGCGTTCCCGACTGAAAGTGCCGCAATCTAAATTTGATCAGATTTTTATATTACTTCAATCAAAGAACACCACAGATTAATTTGGGGTGTTTTTTTTATCTCAGGTTTTTGTAAATTGAACTAAAATTCACTTCTATGATTCGGTTTTTTGTTTGGGCAATGTTATTCGCCACATTTTCTGCTTCTGCGCATACGTCTTATAAATCAACAATTAAATGTCCGCTGGATAATAAGAAATTTGATGTTTACATCACCGGCAGTTATACAACCACCAACACACTGAAAGATTTTCAGAAACAAGGGTATATTGGAGATTTGTATGAGAGTTCGATTGTTTCTTGTCCTGATTGTCATTACTCAGGTTATGTTTCAGATTTTGATTCCAGTTATACCAAAGAAGAAATCAGTGCATTGTTGCAACTGTTGCAACCTTTTGAAAGTGAAAAGCCAGATGACGTGATGGAAAATGAAATTGCGGCACAGATCTATTTGCATTTGAAAAGACCGATGAATAATGTTGCCTGGTTGTATCTGATGGCGTCATATTATTTAAAAGAAGTTCCTGACAGGCAAGATAAGAGAAAAGAGCTGCAGAAAAAATGTATTGATTATACCCTTTTGGCAATTGAAGCAAAGGAGTATGAGAAAAAAGAAACGTATTCCGTTGAATATTATCTGGTAGGTGAACTATATAGAAGGATTGGTGATTTCGAAAACGCGCTTAAATATTTTGATATTGCTTCAGAAACCAAACCTAAACCGGATTGGTTAGGAGATGTATTGAAGGAGCAACGGGAGATGGCTTTGAATTCGGATGATGACAATACCATCTGACATTTGTTTTGTTAGTGTGATAATATTCAAAACTGTTTAACGTCAAACTTTGCGCTCCTTTGCGCATTTTGCTTTGCGGACGGCGCCTGCCCAGAAGCATGAAGGGAGTGAAATAAAATATAACTCAACCTTAATCGTCCCCCTACTATTGAGTATTAACTTAAACTAAAATCATGCAAACAATTTTGGGTGCGAATGGCACCATCGGATCTGTTCTGGCAAAAGAACTTTCAGCTTATACAAAAAACATTCGCTTAGTGAGCCGAAATCCTAAAAAGGTGAATGAAGGTGATGAACTTTTTGCGGCTGATTTATCAGATCCCGGACAAGTGGATAAAGCGATAGCAGGATCTGAAGTTGTTTATCTGATGGTGGGTTTTGATTATAAAGCCAAAGTCTGGCAGGACAAATGGCCCAAGCTGATGAAGGCCACTATTGATTCGTGTATGAAACACAATGCAAAACTTGTTTTCTTTGATAATGTGTACATGTATGATGTAAAGGATATTCCGCACATGACGGAAGAGAGTCAATTAAATCCCCCCAGTAAAAAAGGAAAGGTAAGAAAAGAAATTGCAGATATGCTCCTTTCTCACGTTAAACAAGGAAAATTGAAAGCTTTGATTGCGCGTTCTGCTGATTTTTACGGACCCAAAAATGAAAAGAGTTTTCTGATGGAAGTGGTGTATAAAAATTTTGCAAAAAATAAGAAAGCAAATTGGTTTATGAATGCTAATAAGATACATTCATTTACGTTTACACCAGATGCGGCAAAGGCTACTGCGTTATTGGGTAATACAGATGATGCTTACAATCAGGTCTGGCATTTGCCTACAGATCAAACCAAACTGACAGGCAAAGAATTTATTTCTCTTTTTGCCAAAGAAATGCAGGTGCCGGATAAATATTCTGTCTTATCGATGTTCATGCTCAAACTTGCGGGAATTTTTGTGCCATTATTGCGTGAAATGCCTGAAATGATGTATCAATATGATCGCGATTATTTTTTCGATTCATCGAAATTCAACAAGCGATTTGATTTCAAAACAACGTCTTATCAAGAGGGAGTAAAAGCGATTGTTGCCTCAGGGAAATAAACGCAATTAGTCTTTGGATTGTTGAGCGAATAATTTTATTTCAGAGTATTTATTAGCGAGTTTGTTATGTCTCGCAAAGGCGCAGAGACGCAAAGAATTGAAATTTAATTTCCGATTTCATAGGTTTTCTCTATCTTTCATATCGCTATGAAAAGGCAACTACTCTTATCTGGAATTTTGTTTTTTGAACTTGCCGTTTTCTCTCAAGCTTATCCGCAGTTTGGACCTGAGAAAAAAGTGACCATCACCGGCATTACGCATGACGACATGGAACCATTTATTTCAGCCGACGAGCAGACTATTTATTTTAACTCACTGAACTCAGGTGGTAATACCAATTTGTACTATGCCACGCGGGTGAATGACACTACTTTTACGTATCAGGGTTTAGTTGGAAACACGTTTGATCCTGCACCTTCTCACCTGGATGGGGTTCCTTCATTGGATATTAATAATCGATTTTTTTGGGTGTCATTGCGAGATTACCCAACCATTTATGAAAATCTGCTGAATTCAGATTTGAGCGGAACGTCAGTGAACAATATCAAACACACTTACGGCGATTTTAATGTGTACCTGCCTGGTTGGTTGATTATGGATGCTGCAATAAGTTATGACGGTGATTATTTATATTACGTAAACGCGTATTTTAATTCATGTCCCTTCGGTATGCCGTGTGATGCATCAATAGGTGTTGCTCAAAAAGTAAATGACACAACGTTTAATAAACTTTCGAATACAGACGGAATTTTTTCAAACATCAATGATCCGAATTACATTGTGTATGCTCCACAGCTTACGGTAGACGGAAAAGAAATTTATTATACCCGTATTCTGGACGGAACAGTGAATTCTGAATTATGCGTTTCAGTGAGAGAAACAGAAGCTGATACATTCAGTCTGCCACAGGTGATTTATTCAAATAACGGTTTTGTTCCTGAAGCAATTACAGTAACGAATGATAATTCCAAAATATATTATCATCAGAAGAATTCGCTTGGGGTATTTGAACTATTTATGAGATATCGAACCGGCACACTTGACATGGATGAAACAAATTCAGAATTTTTAGTTTTTCCAAATCCGGCAACAAACAAAATTTATCTGACAGAAAATTTTAGAAACAAGAACTTTTCATTTTCAATTATTGATCTTCAGGGTAAAATAGTTTTATCTGGACAAAATGAAAATGAAATCGATGTGTCAGATTTGATGCCTGGGGTTTATGTTTTCAGAATACGCTTGTCATCAGAAATTTATTCAGATAAAATAATCAAGTTCTGATGCACGCAGAATAAAAATGCCGGATTTAGTGCATTCCTAAACCGTGTTAAGTCAGGGTTCCCACCTCAATCGTTGAGTCAACGTTTTTTAATGCTGATTTCTTTTATCTTTGATATGCAGATTTTATGAGTCAGAAAAACGATCAATCGAAAATAGAATATGGCGCAGGTTATATCACCCTGATGCCTGAAGGATATTTTTATGTTCAAATGAAAAATCAATCTAATTCAACGGTTGAAACGGTAATAGAATCACAGCGGATTATGGTTGAAATGTTACCGGAAGGTCCAGTTTTTATTCTGGTAGATGCGGGTGTTGGTTCAACTTCTGATGATGAAATTTATGATTACATCAATAAATCTGTTTTCAAAACAAGAGTAAAGGCCCAGGCAATAATCGTGCATGATCTTGCAACACGCCTGATGGGAAATATTTTTCTTCGATTTGTAAAAGGTGAACGACACATCAAAATTTTCTCAAAAATTGAGGATGCGCGTGAATGGCTCTTTAAACGTATGATCAGTGAAGAAAATGGTGGTGAAAAACCAAAACGCTTTCTGGTAGTTTGATTTTCTAACGCACAATGTTGTTATACCTGTCTGAATGCTGTTGAACCAGTTCACGGTATTTTTGTGCTTTAGCAGCGTCAAATTTATCGAGTATTCTGCCGTGCACATCTTGACCAATGATGCACGACCAATATGATTCAATTGTTGCCCACTCCGTAGTTTTATAATTATCTCTTGCGAGAATAATTTCAAAATTAACTTTGTTTCCGGCTTCGTCTTTTTCAAACATCATTGCCGATTTTATTCTGGCATAATCTTCCAGAGAACAAGGTTCTTTATCACCTGATAATTCGGCAAGGCAACGCTGGTACTCCGGCATAAATTCCTGCTGAATAGCCATGGCGTGTTGTGGATTCATCATCATGGTCGTCCATCCTGATTTTGCTTTTTCCCAGTTCTCACCCGATACTCCGTTTTCTGAAGCAATCTGAGCGTGTTTGTCAGTTTCTTCAGGTTGGGTTTTGGACATCAGGGCGCAAAGTTTTGCATATTGTTTTAGTGATACTCCACCAATGGGTTCAAATTGTGACATAAGAATTAATGTTTAATAATGCGTTCAGTATGCGTGTGATTTTCTGAAGTGATAGTGACAAAATAAATACCATCTTGCAAAGCGGTCAGATCAATTTGCTGCTGCAAATATCCTTCTGGATTATTTTCAATTTGCTGATCAGAAAAAACAAGTGCACCAAGTTCATTGTAAACATTTACCGAAAGGTTATCTCCGGTAAAATTATCCAGATATAAATTGTATATACCTGATGAAGGATTTGGAAAAACAGATACCAGATAGGATTGTTCAAACGAATTGTTACCCAATGTATATCCAACGCTGAAATTGAATTTAGAATAACGTCCGAAATCCGGATCAAACGTATAAATCAAACTTCCGCCAACTTTTTTTAATCTCAAAAATCCTGCTGTTTCTCCTTCACCACCGCTGCTCACAGGTATGGCCGAATACCAAAAGCTGATTCCATCATGATCTGAATCGGTTATTTCCAGTGAATAGCAACCTGCATTCAGATAAAGTGTGTCTTTGTATTCTGTGGTATTGGTTGCTTCTGTTTTAGACCAGACTAAATTGCCATCAGCATCTCTCAGATAGAGATCATTTTCAGATGCTTTGTTGTTGGATTTGTACCAGATATAAAACGGATCATTAATAGAAACAGATGGAGTGAATGTTGTTGTGAATTGATTGTTATTTGAATATTCATCAAAAATTCCGTTTGCTTTATAAACGCGCGCCGTAAAATAATTTTCACCGCTGTAGTCATACCACCATGAACCATCAACCGGAATTTCCACGATTTCTTCTTCAAGGAACTCCAGACTTCCGGTCCAGTTATATGTAATTACATTGCTCCCAAATTCACCAACCCATACATTGATTTCGGCGCTTGTTAAAGTTGATGATCCTGTGTTTTTCAAAATCACTCTTGGATGCTGACAGGTTGGATTAAATTTGCTGTAATACTCCCAGTCATTTGGATTTAATACATCAACTATAGCTGCATCGGTTGTAAAATTTGGAGCACCATAAGTAATGAGATGCATACTCATTACATAATTTCCATTTCCCTGTGCGGGATCAGAAACCGGAACATCTTCAATATCATAATCAATACTTACATCCGTACCTGCTGTAACAAATGGCGTTATATCAAATTCATAGTCGGTTACTTTATCGCCCGGGCACCAACCTTCACGCGCATACGGCCAGGTTCCGCCCTGACCAGTGTTTGGATTATCACCACATTCTGTTTCCTGCCATATTTCCCAAAGATATCTGGAGATGCCATCAACAATCAATTCATGTTCACGCCCTACTCCAAATCCCCACTCACAGCAATTGTTTGATCCATTGTGTCCATGTCCGGTAATACGTGTTCTGATTTTAAACATGTCACCATTTGCATCCAATGGAACAGTTTCTGCGGCAAGATTCAAATCATTATCCAGACCAGAGTAAGAATAACTTTGTAAACCATCCCATAATTGGTCAACCGATAATACATCCCTTGGTGGTGTTCCCTGAATGAATACAAATTTTATATCAATCAGTTCTTGTGTATTATGTGCGCTGAAATCAACATCTCCGGTCAGCATGGATTGATAATCGGTCACATCATAGACGTAGGTAAAACCATTTGGTCCCAGGTCAAATCCAATTCCGTATGGCGTGATGTATCTTCCAATTTCAAATGGTATAATTATTTCAAAAGGATCCTGATAATAAACCAGCGTATCGTTCAGATAATATCCATCAGCATTGTAAAAAACAGAATCCAATTTTTCTCCAAGATGGTTGTAGATATAAGAATAACCAACAGGCCATTTATTTTCTACTGAGGCAACGGTAAATTTCTGACCGTCTACCTGGTATTCCATGATGTCAATCGCACTTACCAAAGAAGAGTCTACGGCAAGTACAGAATCAACTGATGAGGTATAGGTTCCCTGAACAAATTGAATATTCGGACGAACATTGTAAAGATCAAATCCGGTATTCCAGTTTTCGTCATAACTGATCATGCCTGGTTCAGTCATCATCGCATGATGATTGTTTACCGATACGTCATGAACGGAAGAGTCGTTATCAAAATCATAATACAAAACCAGATTTCCGTATTCCGGATGTGAGGCCGTAATTTTTTTATTCATCCACGTGGCAATGTCAGCCTGGGAGATTTCACTGTTCCATACTGAGAATTCGTCAATTTTTCCGGCCCAGAATAAATTTCCGCCAACTGAATTCCCAATTCGGAATTTATTGACAATACCCGCTTCCAGATTTTTTCCTGAACCCGAATGCCACAAAATCCCGTCTTTATAAATTTCCATCGTTCCATCTGTTGCATTTTTTGTAAATGCCCAGTGGTGCCACTCTCCTTCAAATTCTGAAACTGTTGCTGCTTTTTCAATGCGGTCATAACCACTGCCTTCGCCACAATCCCAATAAATACTCGAGTTTGACCAGGGGAAGTGAATGTTTTCAACCCTGTTATTCAAACTGTCAAAAGCTTCTACAATGGATGTATTCGCAGGCAAATAAGCAGTGTCACCTTTTGCCCAGAAGGCGATTGTAATTTCATTCTGAAAATCATAATCTGTCAGATCAACTTCCAGAAATTCTCCTGCTTCTATATCCAGATGACCATTTCGTTCAGCAGATGTTGCAACGGTATTGGCGCTCGTGTTTTCAGCAAAAACTGAATTGACCATTCCACCATCCATGGCATTATCAAATTGAAATTCGATCAGCAAAGAAGAAATTCCATCGTATAAAAATGGATAAGTAAGGTTGATTGTTTGAATTCCGGCAGATGAAAATTCTGTATTTAAATCATAAACGGTTGTCCATCCGATTTCATCAAATGAAGTTACTTCAGTTACGGATGTGTGTTTAATTCGGATAGTCAGATGCCCCATAGATGAGCCAAGTGAAGCAATATCAAATCTCAGTTTGGAAATTTCACCTGCCGTTACTCCTGCAGCATTTAGTTCAGTTGCAGTCCATAAAATTTGTGTGCGTTGTGTTGCATTATCTGCTCCAAACGGAAAAGATGAAATTTGTGTTCCGTTTCCAATCTGATAATTGTTGTCCGATTCAGAGGTGTAGGAAATAAATTTCTGATAGTTCTGATAATAATGGTAATACGGATTGTTAACGTAAGGAATGTTTAAAGGACTTTCTCCATTCACCAGATATTTTGGTGTGGTTACTTTGTTACTGTCCATGATGCCGGTATGATCCCAAATTTGTGAATAGACCAGGTAATCCCATTCACCGCAGTTGTAGCTATCCCAGGTGGTAAGCGGATCACATTTAAGGTTGTAATACATCAGAACCTTTTCAAATTCCATACTTTCCAGTTCCGGCGGAAAACTGAAAATAGCACGGCGGGTTGTGATTGAATCGTAAGTAAATGTTTGAACAGAAATAGTGTCCTGCGCAAAACTTTCCAAAAATGAAATGAAAAGCAAAGCAGTTATTAATAATCTCATGGTTTTTGTTTCGGTAAGTAAATATACCTAAAACCAATAACGTTCAGACACTGAATGAGGTTTGAGATTGTATTCTTAATTATTAAAATAGAACAAAACGGAGCTATTTCTGAAACCGGATTAATTGAATTATCAATACCAGCCAGGCAAAAATCATACTGAATCCGCCAATTGGAACAATATAAACTAAAGGTTTTAGGGGCGGAATCTGTTCATGGAAACAGTAACCGTAAATACAGCCTGAAAAGAGTAAAACACCCGCAATAGTCAATATTGTAAACCAACGAAGTGAAAATTTAAAATTTTGAGCAACCGCGCCGGTAATCAAAAGTGCAAATCCACCATAAAACTGGTACCGGACTCCTTTTTCAAAAGTCTCAATCAGCTCAGTACTGATTATTTTTTCAAGGGCATGCGCAGCCATGGCACCCAAAATAATTGCAGTAAGTAAAATAACAGATGCGGTTAAAACTAAATTTTTTGACATGTCACAAAGATAAGCTAATGCAATTTTTTTGTCTGAATATTCAACAAATCTTTCGAATAACTCAATAAAAAAATCCGCAATGAAATTTCACTACGGATTTTCTCTAAGGGTTTGGTTAATTAGTTTCTAGAATTGATGTATTGCTCCAGTTCCGCTTTGTCTTCACTGAAAGTAAACATTTCCATCACCTGATAATAATCTCCTCTGTTGCTGCAGTTGTCATAAGCTGCTTTAGCAAATGAAAGCTGATCTTCAGCAAATGAAAATAAACCAAGTATTGTTTTAATCTGCGCAACGCTCATGCATTTATTTTTTGCCGCCATGTTTGCAACACGCACTTTATCTTCAGCAAATGATTCGGCTTCTACCGATTTTTTTAATGCTGCCAGATCAGCGTCTGACATGAGGCAATTGCTGTTGGTGTAGTAAGAAGTATTTGTACCTGTATTTCCGTAGGTGTTTCCTGACGTTGTAGTCGTTGTTCCGGAAGTTCCATAATTTGTTCCGGTAGTGGTGGTTGTAGTTCCCGTAGTACCGGTTCCAGTTCCTGTAGTAGTCATTGTAACGGTCATGTCAGGGTCTGCATACATGGTATTTCCACCAGTAGAAGTTGTTGTAGTGGTTGTTTCTTCGTAATACGTTGTTGTTCCATTTCCGCTTGATGAAGAAGTAGTTGTTGTAGTTGAAGTGGTAGTAGTGGTTCCTCCGGTAGTCGTTCCTCCTGTCGTTGAAGTGGTTCCCATTCCGGTGCCACTCATGTTCATATTCATACCGTTTTCACTTACACTGATATTGATGTTTACGTTTTCAGGATTTCCGGTTGTTCCGGTTGTAGTTGTCGTTGTTGTAGTTCCGGTTGTGTTGGTTGTTCCTGTAGTTCCAACTGTTGTAGTAACACCTGTTGTTCCAGTAGTTCCTGTTGTTCCAACTGTTGTTGTCACGCCAGTGGTACCGGTTGTCCCGGTAGTGCCCACATTAGTTGTTGTTCCTGTGGTTCCGACATTGGTTGTAGTGGTTGTGCCTGTAGTACCAACATTGGTGGTTGTGGTGGTATTTCCTCCATTTCCAACGGTTGTGGTAGTTCCGGTTGTTGTACCCGTAGGTGAATAAACAACAACTGTTTGTCCGCTTGTAGTTGGTGCGGACATCAGGGGTGTTTCAGAAAAATAACGCAGTTTGTATTTTCCTTTTTTTCCGGTGATCTGATACGTAATCAACGTATCTTTTTTTACCGGAATGTTTTTTTCCAGTTCAAAATTGTTTGTGGATGAAATGATTTTACAGCCGTACCAGTCATTGGTCAATCCGGTAACTTTTACATTGGTTTCGGGATTGATGTTTTGACGAACTCCGTTTAAAACGACATAAAATTTTTCACCGGAATTGGAGTAGATCACAACTTCACCACTTTTTTGTGCGATGCTGTTTAATCCGGTAACAATAAATAAAAAGAGTAATAAATGTTTCATAGTGGTTTAGTTATAAATTAGTGATTATCCATTTGGCAAGTGTTGTGCCAATATTTTAAATTAAGAAATATTTAACAGGTTTTCAGCGTTTTCAATGGCAGCATCGGTGACTTTTTCTCCGCTGATCATTTTTGCCAGTTCGTGTATCCGTTCTTTCTTGTTAAGTTTTTTAATGAAAGTTTTGGTTTTATTTCCTTCTGTTTCTTTTGCAACGTGCAAATGATGAGTACCTCGTCCTGCCACCTGAGGGAGATGCGTGATTGCGATGAGCTGAAGATTTTTTCCCATGCGAGCAAATTCAGAAGCAATACGAGATGCCACCTCACCTGATACTCCCGTATCAATCTCATCAAATATTAGCGCCGGAAGATTTTTGGTTTCAGCAAGTGTGGATAAAATAGCCAGCATGAGTCTGCTCATTTCACCACCGGATGCAATTTTTTTCAGTGGAAGAAACTGTCCGCCTCGATTTGTTTTAAACTGAAATTCGATTTCATTCTGACCAAACGGATTCAACTGCTCACTGTCTGATAATTCAATCTGAAGTTCAGCGTCAGGCATTGATAAATTGATGAGGATATTCCTGATCGTCTTCTCCAGCGCTTTTGATTCTACTTTTCTCTTTTCAGAAATAGTATTGGCGACTTTTCTCAGTTGATTGTCTAATTTTTCAATTTCTTTTTTTGTTTGGCCTACCGCATTTTCTACTGATTCAATTTCAGTGAGTTCGTGAGCAAGTTTTACTTTTATTTCCAGGAGTTGCTCAGGCGTTTGTACGTTGTGTTTATAAAGCAATGCCTGAAATAAATCCGTTTTTTCACGAATAATTTGTGCTTCAGCTATTGAGAATTCAGTGCCACCAGAAAGATTTTCTATTTCTTTGCTTACGTCATCAAGCTCTATCTGCAAACTTTTAAGACGAGAATAAATGTCAGAATAAGATGAATGGATATTCTTCAGTTCTTCAAATGCACTTATAAGCAACCTGATTTGTCTGGACGGATTGTGACTTTCATTTTCCAGAATTTGAACGGATTGACTGATCAGCTCGCTGATTTTTTCCTGATGCTGCAGCTGGTTGTATTCTTCCAGCATCTTATTCCAGTTGGTTTTTTCCAGATTCGCTTCCTGAAGTTCATTCAGAAGAAATGATTTAAAGTCCCGTTCTTTTCTGTTTCTCGCTTCTGTTTCTTCCAGTATTTCCAATTGGCGGATCAGTTCTTTGTATTGCCGGTAATTCTTTTTGTAACTGCTAACGTCTGTTTGAATTCCTGCAAAATAATCCACCACATCAAATTGAAATCCTGTGTCAAATAATGAGAGTGTTTCGTGTTGTGAGTGAATAGAAACTAATTTTTCTCCCAACGCTTTCAGAATATTCAATTGAACCGGTGTATCATTGATAAAGCATCTTGATTTTCCGGCCGCTGAAAACTCACGGCGGATAATGCAACGTTTGTCAAAATCAAGTTCATGTTCCTGAAAAAAGCCTTCAAGTTTCAATGCACTTACTTCAAATGTGGCTTCCAGAAAACATTTTTTTTCTGAGTTTTTTAGTACACCAGAATCGGATCTTTCGCCCAATAGTAATTGCAGCGCTTTTAAAAGGATGGATTTACCCGCTCCTGTTTCACCGGTTATAACGGTAAAACCTTTTTCTAAGGTCAGGTCAACATTTTCAATCAGAGCGTAATTGGATACTTCAAGCCGGCACAACATACCGCTAATTTAGTATTTCCTGATATTTTGAAGAGTTGGTTGGATCTAATTTTTTCAGAACACTTACCACGGCGTTTTTTTCAGTGATCTCTGCCTGTGAAAACAAATTCACCAGTTCATCACTTTTGCTGGTCAGAAATATCTGCAGATTGAGCGAGCCTGGTCTTGCCCGTTGCACTTTATCCAGCAGTTGTAAACTTTCAAGTACCGCTTTTCTTCCACCAACCATGTCATCGTACATGATATCAAATCCCAATCGGTGGTAGTTATAATAAGTTACCCGGATTGGTTCAAAAACAGATTGTATCGCATTATCAACCATCCAATACCGGTTATTTTTTTTACCGGCTGAAGCTGCCCAGCCTGGATCACCGGAATTTTTTGCATTGCTGGCAATGATTTGTGCTTTGTTAAAATATTTGGTTCCGCCTTTAAGTTCAAAACTGTCATAATCATAGGCAAGAATCATATAAGCATAGAATGCAAGAATAGACGTAAGGTTATCGCGGTATTGATCAATTGAAAATAAAAGAGCAGAGTTTCTTACGTAATTAAAAGTAACGTCGTTGTCTTCAAAATTGAAAAGCACAGTATTGTAACCAGTATTATATACGGGGCGAGAAGATTGAATCTGTACCTTACCTGAAAACGTTGTGGTGGTTGGCATTTCACTGATAGTCATCAGCACATTGCAGTTAATTCGTTCTTCTATTTCAAATACATCAGCAGTCCAGCGTGTATTGTTCATGAAATCATAAATGGATGCTTCAAGTTCATTGAAAATTTCTTTTTCAACCGGACCAATCTGTAACCCGGGTGCCGCAATGATGGATACCTGACAATTGAGTTCCTGCGCGTAATTATTTACGAGTGAAAAAACAAAGGCCGCAATGAGTATTAATTTTTTCATGGAAGTATTTGCTCTAATTCGTCCAGCAGCTGGCTCATTAAAACTGATTTCTGTGATAACTCAAAATTACGTATTTTATTATTTGGCTGTACAAAAGTCACTTTATTGGTGTCATGACCGAATCCTGCTCCTGCGTCTTTCAACGAATTCAGCACAATCAGATCTGCTCTTTTTTGTTCGAGTTTTTTTTGCGCGTTCTCTATCTCATTTTCTGTTTCAAGTGCAAATCCGATTACCCGCTGATGCGGTTTTTTGTTTAAACCTGCCCACTTAAGTATATCCGGATTTTTGATCAGATTCAGAGAAATGCGGTCATCACTTTTTTTAATCTTTTCCTGCGCTTTATTTTCGGGGCGGTAATCTGCAACAGCTGCAGAAAAAATTCCTGCATCAAAATCAAACCAGCTGTGTTCAACTGCTGACATCATTTCATCTGCAGATTGAATGTGTAATACTTTGACGTTCGGATTTTTGACTTTTTCTTTGGTTGGACCGGTGATCAAAAAAACGTCTGCACCTCTTGCGGCACAAGCTTCAGCCAACAGTACGCCCGTTTTACCACTGGAGTGATTTCCAATAAATCGAACCGGATCAATGGCCTCATACGTGGGTCCACCCGTAATCAGAATTTTTTTGCCGTTGAGTTTTAGTTTTGGATTGAAAAATGCATCAATTGCTTTTGCAATTTCCTGAGGTTCTTCCATTCGTCCTTTACCTTCCAGTCCACTGGCGAGTTCTCCTTCTTGTGCGTCAAGGATTTTAATGCCATTGGTTTTAAGTTTGTTCAGGTTTTCTTTGGTAGAGAAATGATTGTACATATCCAGATCCATTGCCGGAGCAATCCATACCGGACATTTGGCGCTGAGGTAAACGGCCATTAATAGATTATCACAATTGCCTGAAACCAGTTTTGAAAGTGTGTTGGCAGATAGTGGTGCAATTATGAACAGATCCGCCCACATTCCCAGTTCAACATGATTTTCCCATTCGCCCGCTTTTCCATCTTGTTCAGGTTTGACAAAATCAACCGATACCGTATTTTTGGAAAGCGTTGCTAAGGTTAATGGTGTAATAAATTCACGCGCGGCAGGAGTTAAAATGCAACGTACTTCAGCACCTAGACGAATGAGTTCTCTGACTAAATAAGCGGATTTATAAGCAGCTATGCTGCCGGTAACACCAACCAGGATTTTTTTTCCTGTCAGCATAAGAAAAAATTAGATTTCTGCTGAAGCGGCAACTTCAGTTTCTCTTACATAAACTTTATCGTCCATGTATTCCTGAATAGCAATAGATACAGGTTTTGGCAGACTTTCGTAATATTTTGAAATCTCGATTTGTTCACGATTTTCAAATATCTCTTCCAGATTATCTGTGCTTGAAGCAAATTCAGCCAGTTTTTTAGTGAGCTCTTCACGCATATCAGCACTGATCTGATTACTTCTTTTTGCAATAGCATTTAAAGATTTATAGATATTCCCTGATTTATTTGCAATCTGGTCCAAATCTCTTGTAACAGTAGTTCTTTCAGCAACGCTCACTTTATAATTCTGACTCATAATTTTACCTGTTTAATTGGCGGATTGTTCCGACAAAATCTGAATTTCTTTTTCCGTTTTTTCTTTTACTCCGTCCAGCTCCTTCAGCCTTTCAGAATTAGGAAATTCGGCCACAAATTTACGATAACTTTTTAATGTTTCATTCAATCGTTCCATTTTTTTAGTGGAAATACTGTTGACGGCTAGTTCAAAATTGCTGAGAACCAGCAGATAAAGGATTTCTTCTTCATAAACAGATTCAGGAAATTTCTCCAGCGTTGAGTTTAAAGCCACAACAGCAGCCTTGTAGTTTTCGGTTCGATAATAAAGCCTGGCGTATTCAAATTGTTTCTTTTCAAGTTTGGCTCTCAGGTTGTCCATGATAATGTTGCAGGTATCTATTCTGGCACTGTTTGGATACATGTCTATGAAAACCTGAAGGCCATCGAGCGCATTGTAAGTTTCTGTCTGGTCCAGTGTGTAATCCGGCGAATTGTGTACAGAGCAGAGCGCACTCAGAAACATTGCTTCTTCACAATAAATACTTCTTGGATACTTATAGATAAATCGGCTGAAATAATAGCCAGACAAATAATAATCCCCCATTTTGTAATTTGCCATGCAGTAATAGAAATACATCTTTTCGCCTTCTGGAGTCATGGAATAAAAAGGAAGTATTTCCTCAAGCAGGGTAACAGATTTCAAATATTCACCTTCTTCATAATACTCCAGCGCTTTAACTCGCTTCAACTCATTATCATTGCTTTTGACTACCTTATTGAATTCAGAACATCCTGAAAATGTGATCGCCAGCAAGCCAAAAGAAAATAAAGTAATGATTTGTTTAAGTGCCTTCATAAATTATTCGGTGAGCAAAGATAATGGGCTAATTGTTAAAATAGGTCAAAATTCAAATAAGCAGAACGCAGAAATGTGGATAAAATTTCAACGGAATTGGGGAAAAATTGGAATTTCAGGCTAATTTCGCATATTCAACCCGTATCAATAAGGGGTTAAAATAAACACTATGGCATTAGATATATTTGAAAAGATCAGAGCGAACAGAGGGCCAATTGGTCAGCACGCTAAAGGAGTTCACGGATATTTTACATTTCCGAAACTGGAGGGAGATTTGGGAAGAAAAATGACTTTCCGCGGAAAAGAATGTCTTATCTGGAGCATCAATAACTATTTAGGATTGGCTAATCACCCTGAAGTAAGAAAAGCAGATGCTGACGCGGCTGCAAAATGGGGAATGGCTTACCCGATGGGTGCCAGAATGATGACCGGTCAAACCAATGAGCATGAAGCGCTTGAAGCAGAGCTTTCTGACTTTGTTGGAAAAGAAGATACCATTCTTGTAAACTTTGGTTATCAGGGAATGTTGTCAGCAATTGATTGCATTGTTGACCGTAAAGATGTAATTGTTTATGACAGCGAATCACACGCTTGTATTATTGACGGTGTGCGTCTTCATGCAGGTAAGCGTTTTGTTTTTCAGCACAACGATATGGCCAGCTTTGACAAACAAATGGAAAGAGCTACCAAATTGGCAGAAGAAACAGGCGGTGGAATTTTAGTTATCACTGAAGGTGTATTTGGAATGGCAGGTGATCAGGGAACATTAAAAGAAATTGTGGAGTTCCGCAAATCAGGAAAATACAAATTCAGGTTGTTTGTTGATGATGCTCACGGTTTTGGTACAATGGGTAAAACCGGCGCCGGAACAGGTGAAGAGCAAGGTGTGCAAGGTGAAATTGATATTCTTTTCGGAACTTTTGCTAAATCAATGGCATCGATTGGTGCATTCATTTCTTCAACTGAAGATGTGATTGAATTCATGCGTTATAACATGCGTTCACAGATGTTTGCAAAATCTCTTCCAATGCCAATTGTTGTTGGAGCAAGAAAAAGATTAGAGTTACTCAGAACGCAACCTGAATTAAAAAATAAATTGTGGACCATTGCCAATGCCTTGCAAAAAGGTTTGAAAGAAGCAGGTTTTAATCTTGGAAGAACAAACACCATGGTTACTCCGGTATTCTTGAGCGGAACATTGGCAGAAGCAACCAATTTGACATTTGATTTACGTGAGAATTACGGAATCTTCTGTTCGATTGTTGTGTATCCGGTAATTCCAAAAGGTGTTATTATGTTGAGAATTATCCCAACTGCGGTGCACACTTTAGAAGATGTTCAATACACCATAGAAACTTTCAAAAAATTACAGGAAGGTTTGAAAGCTGGTAAATATCAATCTGAATCACTTGCAAAAGTGGAAACAGACAAAGGATTTAAATTGGATAATATTTAATTCCAAAGAAATCTAGAATTAAAAAAAAGCCCTGGTTTTTTAACCAGGGCTTTTTTTGTTTGAAAATGTTTTAATTAGTTCTTTTTTGATGCCATTACTGTTTCACCCACAGCAATCAATTTTGCCGGCTCATGATACCCCAATGTCTGATGTGCTATTGATTCGTCGCTGTTAATGAAATAAAGCGTCGGGTATGCCGTCAGACTGTATTTCTGGCTTAAGCGTGGCCCTTCTGCATGTTTCTCCATATCCATTTTATAACTGATGAAATGTTCATTGAAATAAGTCCCTACTGCTTCATCCGTAAATGTATAAGCAGCCATTCGCTTGCAGGGTCCGCACCAAGATGCATACGCATCCAGAAAAATAATTTTTTTGTCTTCAGCTGCTTTTGCAAGCGCTTCTGACCAGGTTCCCTCAAAGAATTTTATTCCGGTCTCCGTAGCTTCAGATTTGGTTGTGTGAAAATATGGTTTTGGCGAACCTGCCTGCAGATAAAATCCGGTAAACGCCAATAGTGTCATTGTGATAATTTTTTTCATACTTGTTTGTTTTTCTCGATTCTGTTTTGGATGAATAATATTTAACTTGCTGCAAATTTTATTCCGTTGTTTAAAGATATTGTATTTACAGAAGGTGTAGAGGTTTCTTATAAAGAATCTGTTATAAGATTTATTCATGAATGGGATTCCTATTCTATGGAAATTGAATTGAACACTTCTGGTACTACCGGGGCTCCAAAATCCTTTAAGTTCAATAAAAAGCAACTGGAAGCGTCGGCAAAAATGACGGGTCGTTTCTTTGATTTCAAACAGGGGGATTCGCTTTTGTTGAATCTCTCTCCTGATTATGTTGCAGGAAAACTGATGATTGTCAGAGCCCTTGTTCACGGAATGAAACTTGTTGTTGCTCCATTGAAATCCAATCCATTTGCTGAAATGGCAGAACTTCCGGCCAAGATTAAATTGGCTGCTTTTGTGCCGGTTCAGATTCATGAAATTTTTAAGCAGGAACATTCTCTGGTTATTTTTAATCAGTTAGAAAATGTATTGGTAGGCGGAGGTGCACTGGATGAGAACCTGGAACAAAAAATTGTACAGCAAAAGCCAAAATCCTTTGCCAGTTTTGGAATGACAGAAACATTAACGCATTTTGCGCTCAGACCATTGGATGGGAAAACGGATTTTTATACTTGTTTGCCCGGAGTTGAAATTTCTGTGAATGAATCAGGTTGTGTCTGCATTCACCCAAATGAAGTTGTACATGAAAAAATTATTACACATGATGTAGTTGAACTGACCGGTAAAAATTCTTTCCGCTGGCTGGGACGTTCGGATAATCTTATTAATTCCGGCGGAATTAAAATTCAACCTGAATTGATTGAACAAAAACTTAGTCATCTGATTACTGCCGCTTTTTATGTCACTTCCAGAAAAGATGAACGGCTGGGTGAAAAAGTGGTTTTAGTATTGGAAGCCAATCAAGTTCCTGAGCACGCATTGGAATTTATTCAGGCGTTAAATGATGAACTACCTGCCTATCATGCAATCACAGAAATAGTTTATCAGAACAAATTTGAAAGAACGGACAACGGAAAAATTATCCGCAAAAAATTCTGAGTTTTTCAATTAGCTATAGACAGAGGTTCTTCTGTGATAAAGCAATAATACCAGATCATAGCTGAAATGAGCGGCAATGGCATGCCAGATCGAAAAATTAATTGCAGCCCATCCAATCAACGCAATAAAAAGTGTGAGTCCGGCAGCAAAAATATTTACGGGCTTGTTTTTGTATGAAAAGTATCCGTGGATGGCCACAAAAAGTACAGCAGTAACCCAGATTCCCAGTAACGGCTGAACCGCGCCTCTGAAAAATATTTCTTCACCAAAACCGGCGGCAAATGATAGAAAAAATGCCTGAAAACGGGTGATTTTTAAATCGGAAAGCAGATTCCGGTATTTTGAAAGCGACTTGTCGAAATATGGCAGATCGGTCAGGTAAATGACAAATAATCCAAAAATAATTCCGATTGAAATAAAAGCAGGAATTGAAATCAGGGCCCGCCATTCGGTCTTGAACAAACTAAAAAAATCTCCACCGGATAAAAAAATAACCAGCCATGCCAGCAAGGGAAACAGCAACAGCGTGGAAATTCCAAGAAACCAAAGCGAGGTAAGGATTTTTCGCATATTGTGATAAAGATAATTGCTTTCAACATAAGCTATTAGTTAATTAACCAAATCAACAGGAAAGCCGAAAGGGACAAAATGTTAAAAAAAAGGATTGATTGAAATGGGTTAAACCGTGGGGGATCAGTACATTCGTGGTGATTCAAAAAAGGAGGAAAGGTGGCAGCAAAAAAATCATCGAATGAACCGGCGGAAACTCCGCTCATGAAACAGTACAACCAGATTAAAGCAAAATATCCGGATGCGTTGTTGCTTTTTCGTGTGGGTGATTTTTATGAAACATTTGGAGAGGATGCGGTAAAAACAGCAAACATTCTGAATATTGTGCTCACAAAAAGAGGAAAAGATTCTCCCTCTGAAATTTTTCTTGCCGGCTTTCCATATCACTCGCTGGATAATTACCTTCCTAAATTAGTGCGCGCCGGAATGCGTGTTGCAATTTGTGATCAGCTGGAAGATCCAAAAATGACAAAAACAATTGTCAAACGTGGAGTTACTGAATTGGTGACGCCGGGAGTTTCATACAACGATAAAGTGCTTGATGGCCGTGAAAATAATTTTTTGGCCGCTGTACATTTTGGTGATAAAAAGAATGGCGTTGCATTTCTGGATGTCTCAACCGGTGAATTTTTGGTTGCTGAAGGAAATGCGGAATACGTTGATAAACTTATTCAGGGATTTCAACCCAAAGAAATTCTCTTCCAGAAAGCAAAACAAAAATTGTATGCTGAAACTATTTCAGGTAACGCATACACGTACAAATTGGATGACTGGATTTTTACGGATGATTTTGCTCTTGAAAATCTGCAAAAACATTTTGAGGTAAAATCGTTGAAAGGATTTGGTGTTGATTCAATGATGCAAGCCAATGTTGCTGCAAGCGCGGTACTTTATTATCTCAGCGATACTCAACATGACAAGCTAGGTCATATTAAAAATATTTCCAGAATTGAAGAAGACAATTACGTTTGGCTGGACCGTTTTACCATCCGAAATCTGGAATTGCTTTATTCTCCCAATGAAAACGCAACCACGTTAATTCAGATTCTTGATCAAACCATCACACCACCCGGAAGCCGCATGATGCGGAGATGGATGGTGTTGCCGTTAAAAGAAGTTACCCCGATTAATGAACGTCTGGAAATTGTTTCATTTCTTACTGAAAAAGAAAATTTCAGAGAAGTACTGAGCAGTCATCTGAAAGAAATCGGAGATCTGGAACGCATCATTTCAAAAGTTGCTACCGGCCGGATAAATCCGAAAGAAATTTTACAACTTGCCCGTGCATTGCGTGCACTAGTGCCCATTAAAAAAGCCTGTGCTGAATCTGGCAACATGCAATTAAAAACAATTGCTGATCAATTGAATTTATGCGATGTTTTGCGCGGGCGAATTGAAAATGAAATTCATTCTGACGCCGCAATTGCGGTAGGCAGAGGCCAGGTGATTGCCGATCATGTGAACGCGGAGCTGGATGAGCTGCGCAGATTACAAACTTCCGGAAAAGAGTATCTGGAAAATATACGTCAGCGTGAAATTGACGCAACCGGAATTTCAAGTATAAAAATTTCTTTCAACAATGTTTTTGGTTATTACATTGAAGTGACCAATACACATAAAGATAAAGTTCCTGCAACCTGGATAAGAAAACAGACGCTGGTCAATGCTGAAAGGTACATCACCGAAGAATTAAAAGAATACGAAACAAAAATTCTTGGAGCCGAAGAAAAAATTCACGCTCTTGAAACCAAACTATTGAATGATCTGATTTTTTCCATGTCAGATTATATTTTGCCTGTTCAGCATAATGCCATACAACTTGCAAAACTGGATTGTCTGCATGCGTTTGCTTCTGTTGCTATTGCAAATAATTATGTCAGACCGGAAGTAAATCAAAGTCTGGTTATTGATATAAAGGATGGGCGCCACCCGGTGATTGAAAAACAATTGCCTGTGGGTGAAGTTTACATTGCCAATGATATTTATCTGGATAATCAGTCACAACAAATCATGATGATTACTGGCCCAAATATGAGTGGTAAATCTGCATTATTACGTCAGACAGCGATCATTACTTTAATGGCGCAAATGGGTTCTTTTGTTCCGGCAAAATCGGCTAAACTTGGAATCGTTGACAAAGTATTTACCCGCGTAGGTGCATCTGATAATATTTCAAGCGGCGAATCTACTTTCATGGTTGAGATGAATGAAACGGCAAGTATTCTGAACAATTTATCTGAAAGAAGTTTAATTATTCTGGATGAAATCGGAAGAGGAACTAGTACATATGATGGTATTTCTATTGCCTGGGCAATTACAGAATATCTGCATCAAAATAAAACAGCACGACCAAAAACAATGTTTGCCACACACTATCATGAGTTGAATGAAATGTGTACCAGTTTTGATCGCATTAAAAATTTCAATGTGGCGGTAAAAGAAATTGGCAACAAGGTAATTTTCATGCGTAAACTCATGCCGGGCGGAAGTAATCACAGTTTTGGTATTCACGTAGCACGCATGGCCGGTATGCCAAAGGAAGTTATTTCCAGAGCAGATCAGGTTTTGCTTCAGTTGGAAAAAAATCACGGTAGTGATTTGAAAAACGGAGCAAAAGAAATTGCAGCTGATGCAAAAATGCAACTGAGTTTTTTCCAGTTGGATGATCCTGTTTTAATGCAGATAAAGGAACAAATTGAAAGCATTGATATTAATACCCTGACACCTGTTGAAGCATTGATGAAACTCAACGAGATCAAAAAATATGTTGGGGTTAAATAGAAGTGTTTTTTTTACGTTATCAGTCTAAACTTGTTTTTTCAAAATTTCCCATGAGATTCTGTTTTTTTCTTGCAACACTAATATTGGTTTCTTCCTGCGACAAAAAAAGTGTCAACTGCGGCGTGGAGTGTGATTCCAGCGAAGAGCTTCTTTTTCAAACGGGTTTTAACGGAACCACGCTAACAAACGGGGCGTATAAAAATGTTGAATTTTCAGGAGTGGATTCAGAACTCGCAGATCATAATAACTGGACTGATTTTATTAATAATCCATCAGTAGGATATGTTGAAATCGGATATGAAGATGGTGAAGACAATCAACGATTGGCAGACATTAAAGATGATCCGGATTCAGCAGGAAATAAAGTACTGAGTTTTAAAATCAATGAACCACACGTCAAAGAAGGTTCACATCAAAAAGGCAGAGTTCAATTGAGTGTAAATGACAATCAGTGCATAAAAGAAATTTATCAGACAGTGCGTTTGAAATTGCATCCGGATATGGCTTATTTAAAAGAGTGGAATGAACGCATGCCCTGGCTGACACTTTTTGAATTCTGGAACAATGCAACCTGGTCTAATGAAAAGAAAACATTCCGGGTAACGGTGAATTTATTTAAGGATGCAGAAGGACCGGTTGATGAAATTCATTTTCATGCAAAATCAGATCACCAGAAATGCAACGTGTGTGAATGGAAACACGATTGGGAACAAGAAGCGACAAATTTTTCTGTTCCTTTTGGAGTCTGGATGGACATTGAACTTTATTTACTTGAAGGAGATGAAAACAACGGCAGATTTTATATGGCAGTTACACCTGAAGGCGGAACAAAAACTGTATTATTTGATATCACCAACCGCACACATCATGAAAACGAAAAATGTCCGGATGGATTCACCCATTTTCAACCTATGAAACTCTATACTTCTGATGCCGTCATCAACTACATGAAAGACGGTGGAAAAAGCCTGGAAATTTACTGGGATGACTGGAAGTTGTACAGGAATAAATCCTTTTGATTTGACTCAAATACTGCTGTTTCTAATTTATTCGATAACCAGCTTTGCCGTTGTTACCATTTTTTCGTCAAAAATAAGAGACAACAGGTACGTGCCACTTCGAATACTTCTCTCCAGTTTAATTTCAGCCACATTGATTCCCTGAGCTTCATTTTCCATATATCCTTCTTGAACTATTTCACCATTTGCTGTCGCAATAACATATCTGGTTCCTGTATAGTTCGTCAGATTGTATTCAACAAAAAATTTGTTTTTGGTGGGATTCGGATAGATTTTTATTTCAGAAGATTTGTTTGTTGGAACTTCAATCATTTCTACCGTAGGATCATAGATTAATTCTACACGGTAAAGAAAATCTGAAGCTGAAGTGGTTGTTGTCTGATTATTCGAAAATGGATTAATTGAAGGAGAATAAATTCCTCCGTAAATATGACCAATAAGAACAGTGTCCAGAGGTACCTCACTCAAATGTAAAAGTTCATCAGTATTGGATCCCAATTGCATATTGGGAATAAATTCTGCGCTTGAACCATGGAGTTGCGGCATTTCGGCCAGCATTTTATATTCATAGAAGGAGCCGTCATTCGCACGAATTACCATACTAATCGTATTTACAAATGGCACCTTGTCATCATAAACCAGCGTTGAGCCATCATAGTAGTAACTGGCAATTCCACCAAAAAAAAGCATACATAATTGTTGACTAAGACTATCATAAAGTGAAACCTTCGCCGAATGATAATTACTTAATTTCTGATCAAATGAAGTGACCGGATTAATAGAATTTGCATCAATTTCTACAGGATAAAGAAATGGTAAATCTATTCCTGTTTGAAACACACCAGATGAAATTAAATAGCCAGGGTCTCCATTCGTAAAAAGATAGGGCATCAGGTTATAATCTCTTCTATGCAGATGAAGGGCATCTGTGAATTCAACAGAGTCGTTTACCACCAGCGTTGAACCGGAATTATTCAGTTTAAATTTACGAATCGAATTTGTGTATGTCTGAACAAAAGTAGGGTTGTTCATAGGATTGTAAGAACCATCAAAACGATGTCCTCCAACCAAAAGAAAGGTGTCATCAATTTTACCAAGTTGTCCACCGGTTACGGCAAAATAATCGCTCGTTAATTGCTTGAATAAACCGGCTAAAGAATTATCATTCACGATTGAGTCAACAAGTTGATCAACATTCACGGTGATCAGCGAAGGAAAAGTTATATGCTGTAAATTAGTTTGTGAATAGGAATAACCACCAATCATTATCAAGGTATCAGCGTCCTGATAAAATACCATATTGCTTGATTGAAGTTGTTCCTGCAGTGGCGTAGAAAGTTCATCAACACCTCTGCTCCAGTATGTTTGATTGTTTATATCCAATACATAAATTGAATCATTGTTATAGGATTCTGGAAAGGCGTTGAAAGGTTGTCTCGCATGTAATCCATCTCTTCTTCCGCCAATAAAAACAATCAGGCTATCTGAAGTGCCAAAGGCATATGAATGTAAACCTGTAAAACCCGGAATTTGAATCGGAGAAAGTTCAACTCTATATTGAAATGGTTCTTGAGCAAAGAGCGATGACTGAATGAGAATTAATGTAAAGAGAATTAAATGTTTCATATCATTTATATTTCTCAAGTTTAGGAACTTCTTCCGATGTGTTTGGTGATATAAATCACATGTTTGGATCAACATCATAAAAAAAAGAGAACCCGTTTTTGCGAGTTCCCTTTTCTATTATCTACAAATTCGATTTGGCCCAGCTCACTGAGTGGAGCCGAAGTGAGCAATGCTTCGATAAACTCAGCATTAAGTCCTTCTAAAAGAATTTGCTTTGCAAATTATTAAGAAGGACTATACAGCCCCCTGATCAATCATTGAATCAGCAACTTTTACGAAACCTGCAATGTTTGCTCCTTTTACATAGTCAACATAGTTTCCGTCTTTACCGTATTTCACACAAGCTGCGTGAATGTTTACCATGATGGTATGTAAACGCTCATCTACTTCTTTCGCGCTCCAAGATAATCTTAATGAGTTCTGAGACATTTCAAGTCCTGATGTTGCAACACCACCTGCATTAGAAGCTTTTCCAGGAGAGAAAAGAATTTTTGCTTTGTGGAATACTGCAATTGCTTCAGGTGTTGAAGGCATGTTAGCACCTTCTGCAACACAGATACATTTGTTTTTAATCAATGCAGCAGCTGCTTTTCCATCCAGTTCATTTTGAGTTGCGCAAGGAAGAGCAATATCACATTTTACTTCCCACGGTTTTTTACCTTTTACGTATTTCGCTGTTTTGAATTTTTTAGCATATTCTTCAATACGTCCGCGTTTTACGTTTTTCAGTTCCATAATGAACTCTAATTTCTTAGCGTCAATTCCGGCTGAGTCATAAATGTATCCGTCAGAATCTGATGCAGTAACAACTTTAGCACCTAATTCAGTTGCTTTTTGAATAGCGTATTGTGCTACGTTACCTGAACCTGAAACAACAACAGTTTTTCCTTTGAAAGAATCTTTTTTAGTTGCAAGCATTTCTTTTGCAAAGTAAACAGTTCCAAAACCTGTAGCTTCCGGACGGATCAATGAACCACCCCAGTTTCTTCCTTTACCGGTTAATACCCCTGTAAATTCATTTGCAAGTCTTTTATATTGTCCGAATAAGAAACCGATTTCACGTCCGCCAACACCGATATCACCTGCAGGCACATCTGTATCTGGTCCGATATGACGATACAATTCTGTCATAAATGATTGACAAAAACGCATTACTTCGTTATCTGATTTTCCTTTTGGATCAAAATCCGATCCTCCTTTACCACCGCCCATTGGCAAAGTAGTAAGTGAGTTTTTGAATGTTTGTTCGAATCCTAAGAATTTCAATACAGATAAGTTTACAGTCGGGTGGAATCTGAATCCTCCTTTGTATGGCCCGATCGCTGAGTTGTACTGAACTCTGAAACCTCTGTTTACCTGAATATTTCCTTTGTCATCAACCCATGAAACACGGAACATGATTGTTCTTTCTGGCTCAACAATACGCTCAAGGATATTTGCTTTTGCATATTTAGGTTTGTCTGCGATGTAAGGAATTACTGCTTCTGCAACTTCGTGTACTGCTTGTAAAAACTCTGGCTCATGACCATTTTTAGCTTTTACTTTTTTCATAAACTCATCAATCTGAGCTTTGTATTTTGCTGACATAGGAATGGTTTTTTAACGTAATAGGGGCAAATGTATATAGTTTTTTGACATAATGTACCGTTATTGCTATATTCTTGGAATATTTGAAACGATTAAAGGGTTAACATCTCAATCCATGCCTGATTCAACTTTCAAACGTACTTTTACGTCTTTACCGAAAAGGGTTTTTGTAAAATTTATTACCTTGCAGTAATGCGTCATTTGAACTTAATATCCGGATTGGTCTTTGTTTTAACATCGCATGTGATGTTTGGACAAGAAACAGATCACGAAAAAGGAATCTATCAGTTTTTACCAAACGGTGGACAATGGCCTGCTAATGTTCTTTATAAGGCGGATGTTTCTGCAGGGAATATCTGGCTTGAAAAAGGTGGAGTGTTGTATCAATTTATGGATTTGTCTGGTGTTGAAAGAATACATCATGATCACAGTGACGACATGAACGATACTTTAATTCAGCAGCATTTATTGTTTGCGGAGTTTGAAGGAAGCAATAAAAATTGTACGACCGCAGTAAAATATCCTTCAGAAAATTATTTTAACTTTTTTATCGGACCTGAAGAAAAATGGGCGACTGGTTTACATACATACAATCACGTTACCTATAAAGAATTATACGCAGGCATTGATTTGCTTTTTTTGGAAAAAGACAATGAATTAAAATATGAATTCAGAGTTCAGCCTGAGGCAAATCCATCACAAATTAAAGTGAATTATCACGGTGCAGATCAGATCAGACAAACAAAAGACGGATCTATTGAAATAGAAACAACACTTGGAAAACTGATAGAAGAAAAACCGTTTGCTTATCAAATTAAAAATGGAAAAATAGTAGAAGTGAATTGCAGCTTTGTACTCACTGACAAAAAAACAATCACTTACCAACTTGGTAATTATGATGCAGAATTGGAATTGATTATTGATCCGGTGTTGATTTTTGCTACCTACTCAGGTTCTGTTACAGATAATTTTGGAATGACCGCAACTTACGCTTACGACGGCAAAGCATATAGTGGTGGAACCGTTTATGGTAATGCCTATCCAACTCCCGCACCTGCTTTTGATGATCTTTCAAATTTTACCGGCCCCAGCAGTGCGTCTTATGGAATCACTGACGTATTCATTTCTAAATATGCTGCGGATGGTACAACCATGTTGTGGACTTCTTTTTTAGGTGGTGGAGATAACACGCAAGGAACTGAAACGGTGCACAGTTTAATTTGCGATACATCAAATAATATTTATCTGTACGGAGCAACTTCAAGTATAGATTTTCCGATGCAAAATGCATATCAGCCTGCTCATGCAGGTGGAACTCCAAACTCAAATTATTATTATAACGGTGTGTACTACACCTTTCAGGGAACAGATATTTATGTTTCTAAACTAAGCGCCAATGGTACCACCTTAATGGGATCTACCTATGTTGGCGGCTCAGCGAATGACGGAATAAATTACAGAGTTGGCGGAGGAATTTATAATAGCGTTGCCTCGTATGATTCACTCACGTCAAATTACGGTGACCAGTTCAGAGGTGAAATTATGTTGGACTCCATGAATAATATTTACATCGCTTCGAGTTCTCGTTCATCCAATTTTCCAGTATTAAATAGTTTTCAGTCAACCATTGGTGGTCAGCAGGATGGTGTGGTATTTAAATTGTCATCTGATTTTTCTACCATGCTTTGGTCATCCTTTTTTGGTGGCACACAAAATGACGCTTGCTACTCAGTAAAAATTGATTCCAGCTATAATGTGCTGGTTGCAGGTGGAACGTCTTCCAATAATATTCCAGGTTCAGCTGGAGGTTTGAATCCAGCATACATGGGAGGTAAAACAGATGGTTTTGTTTTCAAAATTACACCAGATGGAAGTACACTTGTTCAATCCACTTACATTGGAACAGCTGTTTATGATCAAGCTATTTTTGTTGAGATTGACAGATGGAATAACGTCTATCTGGTAGGAGTTTCAAATGGAGCAATGCCTGTTACCTCAGGTGTTTATTCAAATCCTGGCAGCGGTCAGTTTATTATGAAATTAAGTCCTGCGCTGACATCGATCACATACTCAACTGTTTTTGGAAATGGATCCGGAACACCAAACATTTCTCCGTCTGCTTTTCTGGTAGATGTTTGTGGAAATGTTTACGTGAGCGGATGGGGTGCAAATATTCTTCAACCAACTCCTTTGAACGGGATGCCTGTTACCACGGATGCATTTCAGGCAACACCAGCCAACGGCTTTGATTTTTATCTTTTTGTTTTGGAAAGAGATGCGCAAAGTTTGTTGTACGCAAGTTATCTTGGCGGAGCATCCGCACAAGAGCACGTAGATGGCGGAACATCGCGTTTTGATAAATACGGTGTCGTGTATCAGTCTGTCTGTGGTGGATGCGGTGGATTCAGTGATTTTCCTACAACGCCCGGAGCTTGGTCAGCCAATAATCTCAGCACAAATTGTAATAATATTCTTTTCAAATTTGATTTTGAAATTGTACCGATTGCTGATTTTCAAATCAGTCAGCTCGTCGGTTGTGCACCTCTCACCCTCAATCTGGATAACGAAAGTAATGACACAGTTAATTCTGTCTGGTCGTTTCCGCCGGAAGCGGTTGTATTAAGTGGCGGAGCAAATCCAACTATCTTGTTTACAGATCCAGGGACCTATAATATTTATCTTTCCATCACAGATACTATTTGTAATCTCACTGATACGGCTGTAAAAGTGGTAACAGTTTATGAAGCATTGGTGCTGGATATTCCAAATGACACAATAATTTGTACGTCGGCGACATTTGATTTGATTGCGAATTCTTACGGAACTGCAACCGGATTTATCTGGGATGATGATCCTGATTTCAGCAGTCCGCTTGCCAGTGGAATGGATTCTACCATAACTGTTTCACCCGGAACAGAAACAACCTATTATATAACAGCTACAAACGGATGGCCATTATGCGACATAACGGATTCCGTTCAGGTGTTTTTTGTGGATGGAGCGATTGATGTAATGGATGATACGACGGTGTGTATGAATAGTCCGGTTTTTCTTCATGCTGAAAATTTAGTTCCTTCCGTTAACATGACCTTTGACTGGAGTCCAAACAGTCAGCTTGATTCTGAATCGGGATCAACCGCAACAGCTTCACCTTCTTCTTCTTTGTATTTTTATGTAACCGCTACCACTGATTTGGGTTGTTCATTTACTGACTCTGTTTTTGTGAATGTCATTAATTTAAATTCAGGAATGATTTCGGCAACCGCTTCACCGGATACCATTCCGGAAGGTGGTACTTCTACACTTACCGCCATGCCAGCCGGATTCAATTATTTGTGGTCTCCGCCAACGGGCCTCAGCAGCATAACTGGACAATCTGTAACAGCTACAGTTGAAGAAACTTCAACTTATGAAGTAACAATTTCACAAGGTGCCTGTTCAGCAAAAACAACGGTGACGGTTTACACCAAAGAATATGTTTGCGGAGATGTTTTCATTTTTGTTCCGAATGCATTTTCACCCAACGGCGATAACGTGAATGAGGTAATGTACGTGCGCGGTGAAAATCTCGAAGAAATTGATTTTAAAATTTTTGACAGATGGGGTGAATTGGTTTTTTCTACAACAGATCAATCCGTTGGATGGGATGGTACGTTCAAAGGAGAAAAAGTTGATCCGGATGTGTATGTGTATCATTTACGTGTAATCTGTTTTGACGGTCAGGAAAATCTGATCAAAGGAAATATTACGTTGATGCGTTAAAAAATGAGAAGCGCTGCTGTCATATTATTCCTGCTGTTGCTCAAACCTCTTGCAGTTTTCACACAGGATATTCACTTCTCTCAATTTTACATGAATCCGGTTTACCTGAATCCTGCGCTCACCGGAAATTATGAGGGAGAATGGCGATTTACCGGAAATCAGCGAAGTCAGTGGAGATCGGTGTCACGGCCATATAATACCATTGCGCTTTCTGCAGAAAATAATGAAGAACGACTTTTACCTGGAATGTATCATGCGGTAAATTTATTTCACGATGTTGCCGGTGACGGAAATTACAGGACAACTGAATTTAATCTTTCAACTGCGTATCGCATTTTTCTGGACAATGATTCGTTGCATTCCATCACGCCGGGATTGCAAATTGGTGTAAACAACCGAACGATTGATTTCAGCAAGTTAAATTTTGACAGCCAGTTTAATGGTAGCTATTATGATCCTACTTTACCAAATAATGAATCGTTTGGATCAGCAAGCAGGACAGGATTAAATTTCAACGTTGGTGTGATGTATGCATGGAGACCAGCGTACAGAAAAGAAGTTGTTGCTGGCTTAGCGATGTTCAACATTCCTCAAATGAAACAGAGTTTATATGGTAATGATCTGATCAAAAGAGATTTTCGATATGTATTTCATGCCAACGGTGTGTATGAGCTGAATTTTGAATGGGATCTTCAGCCAGGAATATTTTTGCAGTTTCAGGGAGACTATAAAGAAATTATTTTTGGATCAAATGCGCGTTATATCATCAAAGATAAAAAGGGTGAATACATTGCACCATACGGAGGTGTCTGGTTCAGAAACAGGGATGCTGCGTATCTTGTGGCGGGTATGTATTACAATGACTGGATTGCGGGAATAAGCTATGATTTTAACGTGTCTAAACTGGTACCGGCAAGTAATGTCAGAGGAGGGCTGGAATTTTCAGTTCAATATGTTTTACATCTCTTCAAGCCTAAAGATATAATGCATCGAATTTGTCCTGATTATTTGTAATGAACAGCTCACAGAAATTCACCTCATTTTTATTTAAGTCTTGCAGATTTTCTGCCTTATTATTTTTTGTCCTTCAGATTTTTTTGGCAAAAGACGCACGGTCGCAATCCTTTACCCAGCTTATGGAATTCGCTGATCAAAAAGTGACTCAGGGAGATTATTTCTATGCTATTCAGTATTATGAGCAGGCCATGAAAATTGATTCCAATTCGGTTGAAGTTTTATGGAAATATGCTGAAGCGCTGAGAATGTATAAAGACTATCCGAAGGCTGAAAATTATTATTTGAAAGTATATAAAAAAGAAGAGGCTAAAATTTATCCCATGAGTATTTTCTGGCTGGCTACCATGGAGCACATCAACGGAAAATATCTTTTGTCAATGGAACATTGGAAAGAGGCAAAAAAAGTATATAAAAAGGACCGTGAAGGATATTTGTATTTGAAATCGCAGCAGGAAATAAAGAGTTGTCTGTGGGCTTCCAAGGCAGTGCGTGACACTACCGATTATTTATTGGATCATTTGCCGGAACCAGTGAATTCAAAAGATGCTGAATTTGCTCCTTTCTTTCATGGAGATAAAATGTATTTCACCTCATTAAAAGCCGACTCAATAAATTTTGTGGAGGAAATTTATACGCAGGAATATTCGCTTCAGATTTATACTGCTGAACAGCAAGACAGTATTTTTAATAATGTGCAGCCTGTAAAAGATGTGCAGTTATCAGGAATGCACAGTGCCAATGGAACGTTTAGTCCCGATGGAAAAAGATTTTATTTTTCACGTTGCAATTCAGATTATGAATGCAAAATATTTGTTGGTAAAGTGGAGGGAGAAAAAATAACAGACATCGACAGTCTTGGAGAAATCATTAATGAGCCCGGATACATTTCAACCATGCCTTTTTCTACCCTGATTGACGGAAAGGAAGTTTTGTTTTTCTGCTCAACCATCAAACATAATTATGGTGGATTGGATATCTGGTACACAACAGTGACAAATGGTAATAAATATTCATTGCCAAAAAATCTTGGACCCGGAATTAACACCATGGATGATGAGGTTTCTCCTTTTTATGATACCATCACAAACCGGCTTTATTTCAGTTCATCGTGGCATGAAGGTTATGGTGGTCAGGATGTTTTTTATGCTGAAAATGTAAATCGTGACATGAATTTTTCTGCTCCGGTCAACATGGGAATTCCGGTCAATTCACCAAAAAATGACACGTATCTGGTATTGAATTATTCTGACGATAATTTCTATTTTTCAAGTAACAGAGAAGGAGTGAACTATGCAAAAAATCCGACCTGTTGCAATGATATTTTTGTTGCCGGTCTTCCAAAAATTATTCCGCCGCCAACGCGTTTTGAAACGCTGGAAGATCTCAATAAAAAATTGCCAGTGGTACTTTATTTTCACAACGATGAACCAAATCCAAGAAACTGGGATACTGTTACCAATCTGAATTACATGAGAACATATAATGATTATGTAAAACTGAAACCAACTTATCATAAGGAATATTCTGCCGGACTGACAGGTGATGAGGCGGAAGAAGCAAAAGAAGATATCGATGATTTTTTTGTGCAGTATGTAGAGCAGGGTGTTATTGATTTGCAGGAATTCACCCGCTTGCTGATTCTCGAATTGGATAAAGGATATGACATTGAAGTGACCATAAAAGGGTTTGCAAGTCCGCTGGCAAAAACAGATTATAACGTCAATCTTACTAAAAGAAGAATTTCCAGTTTGGTTAATTATTTGCGCGAATATGGAACTGGTGAATTCAATACATACCTGAATGGCACAGCTCCAAATGGAGGCAGTCTGACTTTTGTTCAAATTCCGTTTGGTGAATACACCGCTGACATATTAATTTCAGATAACGTCAACGATACGAAAAATTCAGTATACAGCAGAAAGGCCGCACTTGAAAGAAAAATTGAAATTCAGAGTGTGAGTCTGGTTAAAAAAGATTCCAGTTATGCTGAAATGAAATTTGTGAAAGAGATTCATGATTTTGGCGCTTCACAAAAAGGCAATTTACTCACGTATGAATTCACTTTTACAAACAGCGGGGATGAAGATCTTATCATTGAAAAAATTGAATCTGACTGTGTTTGCTTCACCTATGAAATCAGTTCGATGAATCTTAAACCAGGTGAATCAGCAACCATCAAAGTGAAGCTCGATACAGTAACTCAATCCGGATTAACGGTCAGAAAGCTGACCATCTATTCCAACATTAAAAACAAAACCAAACAGATTTCGGTCACCACGGAGGTCAAATAGGACTTGGCTGAACGAATGATATTTCTGTAACTCGCTGATTATTATCTAAATTGCATTTTTTTCTTTTTACTATCTTTACCAAATCAAATTAACTCAAGACTATGGATCGTCGTTCAATTCTGGTACCTCATGATTTTACCGCTGTTGGTGATAATGCATTGAGTTATGCAATTAACCTGGGTAATATTATCAAAGCCAACGTAGATATTCTGCACGTTGTAAAAGATGAAAAGGAGCGTTCAAAAGCCACCGCGCAATGCGAAAAAATTATTGCCGGATTGAAAGACAAACCGGCTGAGGTTGCGGTGAACTTTCACATTAAGTCGGGAACAATTTTTACTGATATCGCATCCAAAGCTGCAGAGCTGGGTTCATCCCTGATAATTATGGGAACACACGGTGCGGTAGGAATGCAGAAATTGTTTGGCAGTTTTGCTATCAAGGTCATCACAAGTACCTATGTACCGTTTCTGGTTGTTCAGCAAAAATATACCGGACATGACCTGAGTAAAATTGTTGTACCGATTGATGAGTCACAGGAAAGTCTTCAGATTGAGCAAGTAACCAGTGGTCTTGCCGGAATGACAAAATCTGAAATCCATATTTTGACAGAGAAAAAAATTGATAGCAACCTTAAACTGAAATGTGCTGTTCACAGCGGTTTGATTTCAAAACAGTTTAAAGAGAAAGGAATAAAATACACGCCGTTTGTAATAAATAAAGTAAAGGGATACGCCACGGATATTGTTGCACATGCCGTAAAAGAAAAAGCCAACCTGATCGCTTTTGCTTACCACAGTGATAGTTTGCTGCCTCAGTTTGATACGTTTGCACAAAGCCTTATCACCAATAAAGAAGGAGTACCGGTATTGGTATTAAATGCCAAAGAAGCCGGAAATTATTTCTTCTAAGATTTTCTTTTCGATTCATCGTGTAGAATCAGACCTGTTCAGATTCTATTCTAATTTACCAGTTGAATTTTATAACTTTGTACTTGTATTTTCTGAAGGCGCATTGACCCGAATGAACAAAAAATCGGGTATTGTGTTTTTTGAAGAATAGTCGTTATCCGTTAATGAAAACACGTCAATGAACACAACAATAAAAAATTCAGACACCGTTTCAAAAGCAGTAGGATACTGGCTCATCACAGGTGCTGTATTAGTAATTGTTCTTTTGATTGTGGGCGGTTATACCCGGCTCTCTCACTCGGGGTTATCGATGGTAACCTGGAAACCGGTCACCGGATTTATTCCTCCGATGAGTGACGCTGAATGGGTTGCTGAATTTGAGCAGTATCAGACAAGTCCCGAATACAAACTGCGTAATTATCATTTTTCGCTGGAAGAGTTTAAAGAAATCTACTGGCCTGAATTTTATCACCGGGTGCTGGGTAGAATTTTAGGAATAGTTTTTATAGTTCCATTCTTTTATTTTTTACTGAAGAAAAAATTACAGAATAAAAAACTCCGCTGGAATCTGATCATCATTTTTTTGCTTGGCGCATTGCAAGGTCTTGTTGGATGGCTTATGGTCAAGAGCGGACTCGTTGATCAGCCCGCCGTGAGTCATTACCGGCTGGCAACACATTTATGTACAGCTCTGACTCTATTTGTTTACATCATGCTGGTGGCGCTTCCAATTGTTTCACCAGATAAAATCAAATCTGTACAGGATGGAAAAAAACTGAAATGGATTTTTTATTCACTCACAACTGTGGTGATTCTTCAAATTATTTATGGTGCTTTTGTTGCCGGTTTAAAAGCAGGATTGTTTTATCCTACCTGGCCAAAAATGGGAACAGAGTGGATTCCGGCAACGGTGACAGATTCTTTTTCCGACGGAGGAATAACAAACTCACCTTATGTAGTTCAGTTTATTCATCGGTGGCTGGCTGTCGTTGTTGTTTTTCTATCGGCAATTTTATATCTTAAATCACGCAAATTAAATCTGGAAAAATTTCAGAAAAAATCAATTCTGCTTGTTCCTGTTATTGTTGTGATACAATTTATTCTGGGCGTTGTGACACTTATGAATCTGGTTCCAGTTTCGCTGGGAGTTATTCATCAATTGGGAGCTTTGATTCTTTTGTCAACTTTGATTTTTGTTCTGGTAAGACTGAATTATTTTAGATCATAGCACGATCTAAGACTTCTGATTATTCTTTGGTTTTGTATAAAAAAAGAGGCGCAAAAAAAACGTTGCGCCTCTTTTGATTTAATTTGTTTTTATTGAAGAATTAACTTAACTACTTGTTCTGTTTCTTCATTGCTGAATTTTACAAAATAAATACCGCGTTCAAATTGACTCAAATCGATTTGTGAATTTTCATTGCTGATTGATTTTCTGGACAGCATTAATTTTCCATCTGCAGAATAAACACTGATAACACCATCAGCAGAAATTCCGGAAATGGTGAATAGCCCAGAAGTTGGATTCGGATAAACTGCCAGATTCATTTTTTCATCTTCTTCAAATCCTATACCTGAAATGATATAACAATCGGTAGTGTCTACGCATCCACCTACAGTTATTTCACAAGCATAACTTCCATCTGCCAGGAATGTAAACGTCTGAAAAGTTGCAAAAGGAACAAGATTATAACTGTCATTGCAATCCAGCCATACATAACTGTCTGCAGTTTCATTTGCAGTGAGAGAAAAACCGGATTGATTTACCGAAAGATCCAATGGAATTGTATTTACTATGATGTCCTGATCCTGTGTAGAAGTATTTCCAACTCCGTCATCATACAACCATGTTACCGTTGTGGTTCCAATGGTTGTGATTGGAAAAGTTGTAGTTGTAGTTCCAACAATTGTTCCTGAACACGCATCGGTTGCCGTTGGTGGCGTTGGATATGCAATACAGTTAAAGGATGCATCGGATAATGAAGGAACATCAGGAACAGGAATTGTCGCGTCATCAATGTAAATGTAAATGGTCATTAAACTATCCGAACCGCAAACAGTTTGAATGGTGTCATAGGCTACAGTTAAACCCTGAGTGTTATAAGTTTCATCTCCGCTGGGAACAGTGTAAGCTGAACATTCAATGACAAAATAAGATGATTCAATTGCTGGACAAGTGTAATATTCTGCCGCACCAATATCTCTTAATCCATCTGTTACAGGTCCATTTTGTGCATCGGTCGGATCAGCCACATCACCTGCGTTAACAGCCGGACTTGAGGGATTGGGCATCAATGTAAAAGTTTTTTCTCCGTTATCTGATAATGCTCCCAAATTCAAAGCTCCACTTGCCACGTTCAATTGATCAGTTCCTACACTTCCACTAAATGTGGCGTCTCCAATTATGTTGTGACCGCCTGACATCAAAATAGCTCCAGCACCCCAAATATCTAAATTGGGTGATCCAATATTGCCTGCAATGATTGAACCGGTGGTAGTAAATTCAATGCTTGAACCCCAGTGATCAATTCCGCCTGCCTGTGAAGCAGAATTTCCAACCACGGTGCAATTAATCAGATTGACTATCACAACAGATCCCCAATCATAAATGGCACCACCTTCAGATACGGCAGTATTGCCAGTGAAAGTACAATTGTAAAAATCAACATTCGCAACAAAGCCATACAGCGCTCCACCGCTGGTACTTGTATAATTATCATAAAAAGTAGAATGCTGAATTACATTGCCTGATCCGGGCGGAAGATAAATAGCACCTCCATAATCCAGTGCTTCATTATGAAAAAACTGACAATCATTGATCGATAAATTTCCGCTTGATTTATACAATGCACCGCCGTAACCGGAAGAATAGTTATGCATAAAATTGCAATCATTCAGCTCCAGATTTGCGGAAGAATAAATTGCGCCGCCGTTTACTGAATTTCCATGAATAAATGTCATCCGGTTTATTTCAACGGTTCCACCAGTAATGTTAAAAATGCGGCTGGTATTTTCACCACTGATAAAAAGTGTATCATACGATGTGTGAAAACCATTTATCACAAGTGATTTATTAAACGAAATTTCCGAAGCCAGTTTCAGCGTATCATTTCCGTTGCTGAATAACATCACATCAAAATCGATGGTATCTCCTGAGCTGGCATTAATGATTGCCTGGCGCAGTGAACCAAAACCAAAATCATTCAGATTGGTAACAGTTAAAGTGGTCGCTGTGACCATAAACGGCAGCATAAAAAAACCAAGTAAAATTTTTCTCATAGTCATCAAATATTAGATATCAATCAAAGTACGTCAATTCAGAGCGTTGAAACAATGATTTGAAATTTATTTAACGCATTACACCGAATGTTGTATTGAATTTTAAATTTTTGAAACGGATTTTTGTCTGATTGTAGAAATCCGGATATTTACGATGTTGTTTCGTTAGATGAAAAGCAAAACCCCAAGCAGCCTTAACTCCTTGGGGTTTCTAAGTCTACAGCCATATAGACTATCTTTTTCAAAAATCTCGTTGGTTGTGAGATTTTAATTTTTTGCGGTCTGGACGGGACCTAAATGGCCCTTTTTCTAACTTTTCTAACTTTTGCGTAATCAGCCTATAGTCCATATGAATAAAGGGATATAAGCCATTTTGCAATTTTTTCATTTTTCTACTTTTTCGTCTTTTTTTCAATCAATCTGACCCCGATCTGACCCCTCTTAACTATATTTGAAATTAACATGTTAAATCAATATCAAAAAAAAATCTGACCCCTCTAAAATGACACTAATAAATTTCAATTTACGTGATGCAACATCCAAAAATGAGACCTTAATCTATCTCATTTTTAATTACGATAATCAGCGAATAAAAGTGTCAACAGGGTTTAGTATTCTTCCATCATATTGGAATAAAAAAACACAGCGTGTTCGAGAGTCGATTGAATTTCCTCATCACGCGGATATCAATGAAAAGCTCGAAGATCAAAGCAGAATCATTTTGAAACTCTACCACAACTATCGCTCACAAGGTACTATTCCTGAATCTGATTTACTGAAAAAAGAATTTAAGGAGGCACAAGAAAATCCGAATCGTGTTGTTGTTTCAAGAAGTTTTTGGGATCACTTTGAAAATTTCATTGAATACAAAAAACGTGAATTGGGTGATGTACGTGATTATACCAATTCGCTTCGAAAACATCTGTTAGCTACTCAGAAGAAATTTGGCAGGGAACTGTCCTTTGCGTCCATCAAAAATCTCAACAGTGGTTTCATTGAAAGTTTTGAAAAGTACCTAACTTATGGAGCATTGAATGCAAACGGTGAAAAAGGATTGAGCACAAATACAATTGGCAAACAATTCAAAAACTTAAAGGTGTTTTTGAATTGGTCTTTTGACCAGGACATTGTAGCAAGATTTATCATCAAACATTTAGTGACCAGAACTGAAGAGGTAGATAATATTTATCTCACGGAAAAGGAAATAGAAAAACTGGCTGTATTGTCACTTGATAATGAACAGGAAAAAATAGTGCGTGATCTTTTTCTGATTGGTTGTGAAACGGCACTTCGGTTCAGTGATTTTACCAGATTGGCAAAAGAACATATCCGTGAAGATGAAATTCACTTTCGTCCAAAAAAGACGGAAGGATCCGCGAACAACAAAGTTGTCATTCCAATTAGCAGCCGTTTAGATAAAGTCTTAAAAAAATATGAATATAGTCCTCCTAGTTTTGAAAGCGGAAATGTGACGGAGTTTAATAAAATAATTCGCCGTATTGCTGAAAAAGCTAAAATCGATTCTGATGTTGTCATCACAAAAAAAATTGCCGGAAAGACTTCTGAAACAACTTACAAAAAGTTTGAACTAGTATCTTCACACACCTGTAGAAGAACATTCTGCACGCTCAAATTTTTGGACGAAATGCCTGCTCAAATTATTATGAAGTTTAGTGGTCACAAAACGGAACGCGCTTTTATGCGTTATCTGAAAATTGATAGTGAATTGGCTGCAAAGCAGTATCGGAAGTTTTTTAAATGATAATTCGACGTTACGAATTAACAGAATATTAATTATTCGAAAGGTTTAAGATTTTAAAAAAACAGTGTAACTGTCATTTTCTTAAAGTCCTCACAGCTTTTTTCTGAACAAGGCATAAGCTCCAAGCAAAGCACCGGCAATCAACAAAAAAATGATCCCACCATCAATTGGCACACAAGGCGGTGCCCAACAGGGAGGCCCACCACCACCGGGAGGTCCACCGCCTCCGGGAGGCCCACCACCCGGACCTGGCATTGCAAATAAATCTCCACACATGCCCATAACTAAAAACAAGCAAAACATTTTGCGCAACATAAAAAAGCTTTTTGCGAAAATGCATATTTACGCCGTTCACACTTGTCTTTTGGTACGCTGATCTAATGCTGATATTTATCATTCATTTCAGCGTTTCTGCATACCAGAAGGATGGAAAGTGCTTTTGTCTTTATTTGACATATATGACTCTGATACAAATCATTTTACAAGTCAATTGCAATTTGCTACACATTCTATTCAAAGAGAACTGAACGATATCCAAAACAGACCTACCGGATAAGAAAACGAATGAACCTAAAATTTCTACACCCAAGTATTTCAGCCTGTCAAAACCAAAACAGGGCAAATTATAACCCAAAACATCTGAATTATGACCCCAATCATAAATGCCGGCAAAATAAATGCAAAGACTGAGAAAACAAATGCTGAAAGATGATCTATATCATTTAAAGTAGATGATCCAGTATCGACATTTGTTTCAAATAAATTAACTCAAGTCAAATTAATTCATACCGTTATGGCAAGCTTTAAAACTTTTCTCAAGGCGGGTCACCCACCAACTCTATTTGCCTCATTTCTCTATTTTGATTTCTGTTTCGCTATTTGGGTATTAAATGGCGCAATGGCTCCTTTTATCAGTGAGACTTTTGAACTATCCCCTGCAGAAAAAGGTTTCATGGTTTCTGTTCCAATTCTGGCCGGAGCCATCATGCGTTTTCCTTTAGGGGTACTTGCACAATATATAGGCAGAAAAAATGCCGCACTCACTGAAATGGGATTAATTTTCTTTTCTCTGATCTTTGGATTTTTTATGGTTCCTACCTACGGCAATGTGCTTGCCATGGGTGTATTTTTAGGAATAGCCGGTGCTAGTTTTGGTGTTGCTCTTTCACTTGGTTCAGGTTGGTTTCCTCCAAAATACAAAGGTCTTGCAATGGGTATTGCCGGTGCAGGTAACAGCGGAACTGTTTTAGCAATGTTATTTGCACCGCCGCTTGCTGAAGCATATGGTTGGCAAGTAGTATATGGAATTGGTGCCTTGTTCATGTTGCTTCCAATTTTGGTGATGATCATTTTTGCGAAAGAACCACCTGATCGTGAACATCAGTCACTCAAAGAACACCTTGCATGTTTATTTCAAAAAGACGGTTGGGTTTTTAACTTAATCTACATCATCACCTTTGGAGGATTTATTGGGTTGTCTAGTTTCTTACCAACGTATTATTATGACAATTTTGGTGTTTCCAAAGTGGAAGCCGGACAGCTTACCATGCTTGCTGCACTGATGGGAAGTGCAGTGCGTGTAGTGGGTGGTTGGGCTGCTGATAAATGGGGTGGCATCAATGCGCTTACTGCAATTTTTGGAGTAATCATTATGTGTATGGTAGCTGCAAGTTTTGAAATTGGTATCGTAGGTACTACCATAATTTTTATGATTTGTTTTGCCGCATTGGGTGCAGGAAACGGTGCATTGTTTCAATTGGTTCCACTCAGATGGCCACTCACCACGGCAGTTGCCGGAAGTATGATTGGTGAGATTGGTGCGTTGGGCGGATCTTTTTTACCTAATGCGATGGGAATTTCTCAAGGAAAAACAGGAAGCTTTTTCTGGGGATTTATGTCCTTTGCAATATTAGCGGTGATTGCATTTTTAGTGTTACGAATTGCTCAGAGAAAATGGACAAAAGTTTGGGTTGAAAAAGGTGGAAAAGCAAAAATAAAAATTCAGGATGTTGAGTTTGAAATACACACACATATACCTGATCTCGTCAAAATACATGAAAAAGAAATTCATGGTGAAAAGTATGCTTATCGCACCATTATTTATCCGGTTGGAAATTCTGAGCTTGCAGACAAAGCAAGAGAACAAGCTGCGTATCTTTCCAAAACCACAGGATCCAAAATTGTGTTACTCTATGTGGATGAAAAATTTCATACCACGGGTGTTTTAGCAACTGACTCACCTGAATGGGAATCTGTGAGACAGAATTGGATTGCAACAGGAAAGGACATGCTAATCGGAGAAGCAAAAAAACTAAAAGATCTTGGTGCTACAAATTTGGAAGTTGTATTTGGTCAGGGTGATGTTGCACATGAAATAATTTCCCTTGCAAAAGAACGGGCCGCGGAATTGATAATTTTAGCTAGCCATGTTACTTCTCCAGTTGGTAAATTATTAATGGGAAGCAGAACACACAATATTTTCAAAGAAGCACCTTGTCCGATTCTTCGGATTGTCAGATAGAATAATTATTTACTAAATAAAAACAAACACATGGGAACCTGGTTAGAAAAATGGACACCTGAAGACGAGGTCTTTTGGAAAAACGGAGGAAGCCAACGCGCTTGGCGAACTTTGACCGTAACAACGATAGCGCTGATCTTTTCATTTGCAACCTGGTTTATGGTTAGTGCAATTGCAGTCAAGTTGCCAGGAATCGGATTTAAGTTTGATAAAGATCAATTGTTCTGGCTTACTGCTATGCCTGGTTTGGCTGCGGGTTTACTCCGTATTTTACACACATTTGTTTTACCAATTTACGGATCAAGACACGTAATTACCATTGCAACTTTTCTAAAATTAATTCCGGCAATAGGTTTAGGTTTAGCGGTGATGAACCTCACAACACCTTTCTGGGTTTTTATGGTTCTTGCTTTTACCGCAGGATTTGGAGGTGGAGATTTCTCATCCTTTATGCCAAGTACCAGTTTGTTTTTTCCAAAAAGATTACAGGGAACTGCTTTGGGAATTCAGGCAGGGATAGGAAATTTTGGAGTGAGTGTTGCACAGTTTATGACACCAGTTATGTTAGGTATTGCAACTTATGGAGCAGCAGAAACTTTTACTAAAACTGATCCTAAAACAAAAGAGGTTTTAGGTACACAAGAGATTTACGTTCAAAGTGCTGCATTCTGGTATGTTCCTTTGCTTATTATCATTGGGATTTTGGCTTGGCTGATGATCCGAAGTATTCCGGTAAAAGCATCTATTAAAGAGCAAATGGATATTTTCAAAGACAAACACACGTGGTTTTGTACGATTACTTATGTGATGACATTTGGAGGATTTTCAGGTCTTGCAGCAATTTTCCCGCTTTTAATTAAAACAATTTATGGTGATTTTGCCGGAGCACCTGATCCATTAAAGTATGCGTTTTTAGGTCCGCTTATAGGAGCAGGAAGCAGAGTTTTATTTGGATTCATTGCTGACAAAGTAGGTGGTGCTATTTTAACCACGCTGACAGGAATTGGATTAATTGGTGGTTGCATTGCGATGGTTCAGATGGGAGTATTAACTCCAACATCACTTGATCAATTTGACAGTTTCCTTTATCTGATGTTGTTCTTATTCTTCATCACTGGTATGGGTAACGCTGCAACTTTCAGACAATATCCGATTATTTTTGGACACAATCCAAGACAAGCTGCAGGTGTGATTGGCTGGACCGCCGCTATAGCTGCTTTTGGTCCGTTCATCTTCTCAATTTCAGTTAGTGCATTCATGAGCGCTACCGGAAATGCAAATGGTTTCTTTTATACTATCGCAGGATTTTTTGTGATTGCAACAATAATCAACTGGTGGTATTATAACAGAAAAGGATGTGAAAGACCAAGTTAGTGTTTCATATGAATAAGAAAGTAGTTTTATAACTTGGTATTGAAAAGGAGTTGCAACATGCACTCCTTTTCTTTTTTATTTCTCCCTTGATTGAAAGAGAACCTTTTGCATTTGTACAAATATTTTCTTTTCCAGATTTTCCAGATCGTCCATTTCAAGTCCCGTTGTTCTAACTGGTTCCAGAATCTGAACATCTGCAATTCCAGGTGAAGCTTTGCCTGACAGAAATCCACTGCGTTGCATCCGTTTGTAGTTAGATGTGAAGACTACCGGAAGAACTGGTACTTGTTTTTTTATCGCAATCGCAAATGCACCTTTTTTAAATTCATTCATTTCCGGTGCTTTTTTTGAAATAGTTCCTTCAGGAAAAACACAAAGCGAGTTTCCGATTTCAATTTCATGTGTCATTCTTTTCAGCGTTTTTATTTTTGATGCGGTACTTGATCGATCAACCAGAATATTCATACCAGAGGTGTAGAATATGCGAAAGAGTGGCCATTTTTTTATTTCGTTCTTGCCGATGAAAGTAAAGTAATCAGGGAAAAGTTTATAGAGACATGGAATATCCATAAAGGAAGAATGATTCGGGCAAATTAAAAAAGGACCATCAGGTAATGTTGGAACTGGTGTTTTCGGTTTTATTTTTATCATCATCAACAACAATAAAAAGGACGCATGAAATCGCATCAGCCTGAATGCATGGTGAAATTTTGTTTTAGTTAGAAAGAGAATCTTATAGAAAGGATAGAACAAAATCATTAAAACAGCAAATACAATAAAGCACCAGAGTTTATAAATTACTCTGGGTATTACACTGATTATTTTCATGCGGATGTTCTAAGCAAATTGATTCACCGGGTATTCACCCTGACGGAATTCAAGCTCTGTTCGGATTGTTGCAAGCTGATTGAGCAGCTGATCTTTACTATTTATTGGTATTGAAACTGCTTCCAGAATTATTTGCTGATAATAGTTAATACCATCCAGCATGTTTGCTCTGAAATCTTCAAGATAGATTCTTTGTTTTTCAGAATCTTCGTCTGGATTATTGGTGAGATGCGTCTTAATGTAACTGAGGTAAAGCTGTATCTCTTTCAAAAAAATATGTGGTCTGTTGGTGCGTTTAATCAGATTGGTTCGGCCATAAATATGATCAACCATTTCTGCCAGCGTTGCTTTTTCGGTAAAATACGCCATGTTGGGGCCTGGACAAATAGAAACAGAATTTCCTTCTACTTTTCTTTCCAAGCCGTTCACTAATAAAGCTGATGTTCCAAGCCCTACACAAATACATGTTTTTGCCGTCACCTTATCTATCATTCTTTTTTGTTTGGCATCATCTGCAAATTCTGTTTTAATATGATCAATTTTTCTTTTCTGATATTCTTTTGATGCGGTACACAAAGCCGGTTCACCAAATTCAGTATTGAGTGCAACAAATCTTTTTGGACAAGTTGAACCAGGAATATTGTGTTTGATTCGGAATAATTTTTCCTGATCCTTTGTGTTTCCTTTTACCGTATAGAAAGGAATTCCAAACGGCGATGTATCACTCAGGTAAATTGAATTTTCATCCGCTTCTGAAATTAATTCAAGTGTCTCATTGTCTATATTGACAACTTCGGGTACAAGCAGAAACGGACTGCCCCAGCCGATACTTGAAAGCTGATATTTTTCTTTGAGAAATGTCGCTTCTTCATGAGTGCCTACACCACCTTGTGCTGAAAATAGAATTGGAGGCGGTGTGTGAACTTTGATTTTTTTATCTGTCAGCGCTTTTATATATAGTTCGCGCTGCTGTTGTTCAAGTTCATTTCTTTTTTGATAAAATTCTTCCAGAATTGGCCCCAGAAAATTTCCTTTGGTTGCAAAAGCATGCCCTCCACAATTCAAGCCTGATTCGATTCTGTATTCTGATACCCACACTCCACGCTGTGCCAGAAATTTTCCTTGTACAAGTGCTGAACGGTAATCACTTACTTTAATGGCAATTTTTTTATGAAACACTCCATTGTCATCTGGTAAAACCTCTGGAAAAGTGCCTACAAATGTGAATAGTTTAGGATTCAATCCGGCTGAAATTATCAGCGTTGAATTGGTTAGATTACTTTTGAAGAAACCTCTTACTGCCGCATGAGCATCATTAAATTCTGCAGGCAACTTTTCTCTTGAGTTTTTATACCGAACAGTGTCTCCTTTTGACATAATATTTACATCAATGGCTCCCATCACTAATTGTTTTTTTATCAGCGAATCCAAACTCTCAGTATCATCAGTCTTCATTTCATTGTACAACCGGATGAGCGATTTAATGGTAGAATCCTCAGGTAAAAGACTCACATATTTGTATAATTCAGTTCCTAGTTCGTATTTATCGGAGAGGAGTTTGTTGAATTTTGTTTTGGATATTTCATTTAGTACGTTCAGATATTCGCTGATTCTTTTTGCCCGATAGTCTTGCGTTTTTATTGGAATCGGCTTGTATGGTAGTTGTTCTTTTCTGCAATGAAAGGATCTCATTTTTTCAATCAGCGTGTCATCTACCAAAGAAATAACTGAATCAATCCCAAGGTGTGCTACTTTAACTGGTGTATCAACGGTATAGCCTATTCCCATTACAGGAATATGAAAATGATGTGGTTTGGAAATCATTCGTTTGAATTTTTACAAAGAAAGCGGTATCACGCTGAATGGTTGATGATGCAGATCACACGAGATTATGTGATTCGTGTTTTATCTGTCGTGACGGATTTTGTAGACGCGAATTAAATTTTAAACGGCATATTGTATGACCTAAGTCACAATGGATAATTTCTGCTCTTCAGAACTTTGTATAAAATTTGAATTATGGAAACAGGATGCACTGTTATCTGTCAGGATAAAAAAATCAGAACGTATAACTATAGTGAATATATGGATTTGATGAATCATTTTGTTTCATCGGGAACAACATCAGGCAAAGAACAATCGGCCGAAAAAAATGAAGCAACAAAAATGAATCTTGTCAGAATGAACCGATGGAATAAAACAATTGTCATTCCGGATTTTTTTCAGAAATTTCTTAATGTTATAAAAGAACCGCAATGCTGGACTGTGTTGACAGAAGCCTGGTGTGGAGATAGTGCACAGGTTGTTCCGGCCTTGGCTAAAATTGCTGAGATGTCTGAAGGAAAAATTAATCTGCAGTTTGTTTTCAGAGATGATAATCCGGAGTTAATGGATGAACATCTCACCGATGGCAACAAGGCAATTCCAAAACTATTTGCCAGAGATCTGAGCGGTAAAACATTGTTTGAGTGGGGTCCAAGACCCGCCGGTGCAGTTGCAATCATGAGCGAATGGAAAAAAAATCCGGAAGGAAGAACAAAAGCGCAGGCTTTGGAGCAATTGCATATTTGGTATTCAAAAAATAAACAGTTAGAAGTTTTACAAGAGCTGTATCACTTGCTGAGTACATTTTCGGCGCATGCGTGAAGGCAAAAATTAAGT